>Ga0207693_10003944_pt1 | contig 12612 bp, 11 predicted proteins | sample LARL81metaG_FD_184347 | JGI IMG/M metagenome (GOLD analysis project Ga0207693, IMG submission 184347) | Corn, switchgrass and miscanthus rhizosphere microbial communities from Kellogg Biological Station, Michigan, USA - LAR L8-1 metaG... | ecosystem: Host-associated > Plants > Roots >...
CCTTCGGCGAAGGGGCTTGCCGATACCATTGCCGCGCAATGGACAGGCGCGGATCACAACCGCTATACGGTGCTCACCGGCGGCGAACCGTTTCTGCAGGTCGATGCGCCACTGATCGACGCGCTCCATGCGCGCGGCTTTGTCGTCGGCGTCGAGACCAACGGCACCATCGATCCGCCCCCCGGCGTGGACTGGCTTTGCGTCAGTCCCAAGGCCGGCGCGGAGCTCGTGCTGCGCAGGGGTCACGAACTGAAGCTGGTGTACCCACAGGCAGGAGCGGCGCCAGAGGATTTCGAAGGCCTGTCCTTCGAGCGCTTCTCGCTGCAACCGATGGACGGGCCCGACGTCACGGAAAACACCGCGCGCGCGATCGACTACTGCCTGCGCCATCCGCAATGGCGGCTGAGCCTGCAGACGCACAAGACCATCGGAATTAGATAGATAGAGAGTTGAAATTCCAGACGATGTGGGAACTGACGAAATCATTCACCTTCGAGGCGGCTCACACGCTGCCCAACACGGTCTCCGGCGAGGCGAGCCTGGAAATCCATGGCCACTCCTTCCGCGCCGAGGTGACCGTGCGCGGCCAGCCCGATCCCGCGACCGGGATGGTGGTTGACCTGGGCGTGCTCCACCAGCGCATGGCCGAGATCCAGAAGATGCTCGACCACAAGTTCCTCAACAAGATCGAGGCGCTGGGACTGCCGACGCTGGAAAACCTGTCGCGTTTCATCTTCGAGCGCATGCAGCACGCAGGCCACGTCACCCGGGTCAGCGTTCATCGCGACAGCTGTACCGAGAGCTGCACCTATTATGGGCCGCAATCCTAGAGTACTCGGTTCTGATTGAATCAGAACCGAGGCTCTGGATTCTTCTTTCGACTTCACGCGAACCGGTGCACTTCGCTCGAAAACGCTCCACTAGCCGCACATCCGCGCAAGGAGCTGGATTGGCACCCTGAACAGCGCGTGATGCCGGCTGATCCAACACGATGAGGCGGCGCTGGCCGGTGGCGTTCTCCGGCAATTGCCGCTAGTGCTGTCGGCAACGGACAAGCCACGGGCGGAAGGATTTCGGCTTTGACCTCTCAAGTCGACATCGAGGATCGCAAGGCGCGCGCGCGCGCGTGGTTCGAGTCGCTGCGCGACCGGATGTGCGCGGCCTTCGAGGCGCTGGAGGACGCCGCCCCCTCCTCGCTCTATCCCGGCGCGGCCGCACGTTTCGTGCGCACACCCTGGGAACGCTCCGGCCATGGCGGCGAGCCCGGTGGCGGCGGCGTGATGTCGATGATGCACGGGCGGCTGTTCGAAAAGGTCGGCGTGCATTGCTCCACCGTCTTCGGCGAATTCGCGCCCGAATTTCGCGGGCAGATCCAGGGCTCAGCCGAGGATCCCAGGTTCTGGGCTTCCGGCATTTCGCTGATTGCGCATATGCGCAGTCCGCACGTCCCGGCCGTGCACATGAACACGCGCTTCATCGTTACCACCAAGGCGTGGTTCGGCGGCGGCGCCGACCTGACCCCCGTCCTCGATCGCCGCCGCACCCAGGACGATCCCGACACGGTCGCCTTCCACGCCGCGATGAGGGAGGCCTGCGGCGAGCCCAATGGCGTCGCCGACTACGACAAGTACAAGAAATGGTGCGACGACTATTTCTACCTTGCACATCGCAAGGAGCCGCGCGGCATCGGCGGCATCTTCTACGACCATCATGATTCCGGCGACTGGAACGCTGATTTCGCCTTCACCCAGGATGTCGGCCGCGCCTTGCTGAAGATCTATCCAGAACTGATCCGGCGCAATTTCTCAACGCCCTGGAACGCAGCCGATCGCGAGGAGCAACTGATCCGGCGCGGGCGCTATGTCGAGTTCAACCTGCTCTACGACCGTGGCACCACCTTCGGCCTGAAGACCGGAGGCAATGTCGATTCGATCCTGTCGTCGCTGCCGCCCGAGGTGAAGTGGCCGTAACGGCATCCGCATAGCTTAAGCGAATCCGCCCGGTCCGGCGACCACGCTCGCTCTGCTATCGACACAGCTTGATCACGATCATGCGGCCGCGCGTTGAACATAGCGTTGCTGGATCACGCAATCCGGCGCGGCAATGACAGCGTTTTCAAACCTTCCACGCTGGACGCTAACGCAACCTTTGATAGATGGAAGGTGGTCCTGAGCGATGCATATCATCATACCGATGACACGCACTCGCGTTGCGGGGATCCACGATGGAAGCGAAGACGACGGCCGCACCTGAACGAGATGTCGGCCCCGGACGGGACGCCAAGGCCAACCGCGTAGAACGCGTGACGGCCAAGACAATCAGTGCCCTATCAGTCGTAGCGGGGCTTTTGGGCGGCTACTTCCAATATCTCAACGCCTATCAGCAACAGGTTGGCGAACAGGCAAAGACCGACATGGCCGCGGCGACGGCCGAGTTCGTTGAAATCTCCAACGCCTATGCCGAAGCACAGACATTGCAGCAGCGGATCTACTTCGATTTTCTGGATTTGATCAGCGATAGATCAGATTTTGGCAGCAGGAAGATGCTGACCAGCGCCGGTCGCGCGACCTTCCAGCGATACATCAAAGCCAAGGTCGAGCTGCAGCAGAACAGCGATGTTTTCGCCCGCAAGGCCCAGATCTATATCGATTGGCCGAGCAACCCCGGACATGACGCGGCGAATACCAAGGCGATGGACGGCGATCCGCTGACGGAATCGTTGCTTGATAGCTACAATTTCGAATGCGACGCGCCCGCCAACCTGCCCCATTACGCTCTGCCGAAATCGGCGAGCGACGCCGGCCGTGCATCCACGGCAGGCAAATCCGATGACGATGTCTGCGCAGCCGCGAACGCGCCAAAGCAAACGATGGTCGATGCCGGCACGCTGATTTGCGCGGTCGACGGCGACGGAAAGGTCGATCACGGGAAGCATTCGATCGCGATCAACTGGCGGAGCGCGAAACACCATTTGCTTGTCATGCATTATTGTTTCGAGGTCGCGCATGACCAGATATCCACGCCGCGGATCTGGGCCTCGGACAACGACGTCAGCGAACGACGAAAAACTGATTTCCTGGCCAATGCCGACAAATACCGGGCAAGCTTCGACGATCAGGCGAAGAGGCTCGACTCCTTCATGAATCTCGTGATGTCGGAGTTGGACCGAATCCAAGTCAAGTATCGACCCGCCGGCCCGTTCTGCCACGTACCCCTGCTTCGCGAAGCCATCGGCGCCTTCAGTTCGCGATGCGCCCCTCTGAGAACCGCAGACGCCGAATGAAGCGCTAAAGCATGATCCGGAAAAGTGTGAAGCGGTTTTCCGAAAACATCATGCTCTATCAAAGAAAGCGCGATGATGACTCAACCTGATCTCATCGCGCTTTAGAGAAGTTGGCGGAGTGCCGCGGAGATCATCACGAGGCCGCCTGCGATCACGGCGGCATCCAGAATGGCGGTGTGGACATGCACCGGCATGCGTTCGACGAAGGCCTTGGCCAGGAACGTGCCCGGCAGCGCGATCCCTCCGATCAGAAGCGCGAACGCCACGACCTGCGGGGTGACGACGCCGGCAAGGCCGAAGACCGAAATCTTGATGACGCTGGTCGCGACCGAGATCACGGCATCGGTCGCGATCACGGATGCGCCTTCGAGGCCCGCCGCCATCAGGAGCGACAGCAGGATCACGCCGGAGCCCGAGGTGCCGCCGACCACGACACCATAACCGACGGCGCTCGCACCAAGCCCGGCGTCGCCGATCCTGACCGCGCGACGCCTCAGCGTGCGGCGGAGCGGCACGCTCAGGATCAGCATGCTGCCGATCACGAGCGTCGCGCCTGCATTGTTGAGACGCGTGTAGCCATAGGCGCCGAGTGCCGTGGTGAGTGCCGCGGCGGCGATCACGATCGCAGCACGGCGACGGTCGGTGTAGCGAAAATAGGCGGTTGCGCGGGAGAGATTGGTGAAGATCGCGGAGATGGCGATGATCGGCACAACCGGCTCGGCGCCAACCAACGGCACCAGAACCATCGGCATCAGCGCGCCGGTGCCGTAGCCGGCGAGCCCGCCGACCACCGAGGCGAACAGCGCCATCGCCGCGACCAGCAACAGTTGCAACGGGGAGATATCGGCTAGACTGGAGAGAACGTTCACGGTCTGGGGTCGCGGGCGAGACGGGCCACCGCCTGATCGGCGATGGCGCCGAGCGCTGCGGGGTCGAGCGGAAAATCCGCAGCGAGCCACGCATCCTCGGCAAGCGTGAGCACTTGCCCGAGCGCGGGCCCCTCGGCAACACCTCGGGCGAAAAAATCCGCCGCCTTCAACGGGAATTTCGGTGCTTGCCAGCGCTCCGGCAGGGTCGCGAACGGCCGCCAGCGTGTCGGATCGGCGTCGCCGCCCGCCCGCGCCCAGGCCAGCATCAGGCGATTGCGATAGCTGTCTTCGCCGAGCCGGTAAAGCAAGCGCCGCGCCCTCGCCTCATCGAGGCCGTTGAGCCGCCACCAGCGATGTCCCATGGTATCGAGCGACTTGGTCTCGGCATTCGAGAGCCGGAGCTTCGTAGCGACACGTTTGGCATCCTCGGTGACCGCGACCGCGAGCGCAGCCAGCCTGCGGATCGCATCCGGCTTCAAATCGAGTTCGCGTTCGGCTGCGATCATCGCGGCGAACGGACCGACATAAGCGACACCACCGACGATCGTCTGCAACAGGCCGCCATCGATCATCGCGGTCACCGCGCCCACCGCACCGTCCGCGACCAGGAGCTTGAGCATCTCCATCCGCAGCCGCTCGGCCGACAGCGTCGCAAGTCCGGCGCGCCCTGCGATGCAGGCGAGATATCCGGTGCGATCGACCTCGCCCGCGCCGAAAGCCGCGTGCATGCGGAAGAAACGCAGAATACGTAAGTAATCCTCCGCGATGCGCTCCTCGGCCTTGCCGATGAAGCGCACGTGCCGGACGGCGATGTCGTCGAGCCCGCCGACATAGTCATGCACGACACCGTCGGCGCCGACCGAAAGCGCATTGATGGTGAAGTCGCGACGGTGCGCGTCGCCGACCCAGTCGCGACCGAACGCGACCTTGGCCTTGCGGCCGAAGGTCTCGGTGTCCTCGCGCAGCGTCGTCACCTCGAAAGGATGCGCGTCGATCACGAGCGTCACGGTGCCGTGGTCGATACCGGTCGGCACGCTCTTGATACCGGCCGCCTTGGCGCGGCGGATCACTTCGTCCGGCAGCGCCGTGGTCGCGATGTCGATATCGCCGGTCGGGATGCCGAGCAGCGCGTTGCGCACCGCGCCGCCGACCACGCGCGCCTCCTCGCCGTTCTCGTTGAGAAGCGAAAGCACGCGCGACGTCGGACTGGACGTCAGCCACGGCGCGCCCAGCAGCCGCGAACTGTTCATCTCTCAACTCCGGGAACCAACTTGCCGTGCTCGATATGCGCCGGCACATAGGTCGAATAAGGCGATCCGCCCGCAAGATATGCAAACGCGACGAAGCTGACGATCACGAGCAGCAGCGAACCGACCACGAGCCGGGAGACGAGGTGGAGCGGCCAGGAAGATGGATCGAGAAGGCCGGCACGGGTTGCAACCAAAAACAGCGCATAGAGACCGAAGGGGATCAGGAAAATTCCGATCTCGGTGAGCGCCGGCCGGATCATGCCTGATAGATCCGTTCATAAAGGATGCGCAGGATGCCTGCCGTCGCACCCCAGATATAACGCTCGGCATAGGGCATCGCGTAATATGAGCGTTCCATGCCGCGGAATTCCTTGCTGTGAAGCTGATGGTTATCAGGATTCATCAAGAAGGCGAGCGGCACCTCGAAGGCGTCGTCGACTTCGGAGCGATTGATATTGAGCACAAAGCCCGGCTGCACCCGCGCCACCGTCGGCAGGATGCGAAAGCCGAAGCCGGTCCCGTAGACACCGAGATAGCCGATCGGATGCACATAGGCGCGATCGAGACCGATCTCCTCCTCGGCCTCGCGCAGCGCGGTGTCGAGCGGGTTCGCGTCAGTCGCGTCGATCTTGCCGCCGGGAAAAGCGATCTGGCCGGCGTGATCGGCAAGATGCGCGGAGCGCTGCGTTAGCAGCACGGTCGGCTCCTTGTGATCGACGACGGGGATCAAGACCGCCGCGGGCCGGATCGGCTGCTCGCGCGCGATGATCTCGAGCATCTTGTCGGTGCCGGGGTCGCCGCTTTCGGGAATGACATTGGGATCGAGCAGGCCGGGCGGCACGTCGAAATTCAGCTCGGCACGCGCCCGGTCGAAAAATTCCGCCGAGCCGATCCTCGCCGGTCCCGTCCTTACCATCGGCTCGTTCAAAGCGCGGCCCTCACCTGTTCCGCATCCGCCATTGGAAAGAACTCTCCCGCCGATGTCACGCCGAACATCTCGCGACCATCGACCATTCGTTCCTCACCCATGTCAACCAGATCGTAATAGAGCGCGCGCGTCACCTTGGCCCACAATTCGCTACGAACGTGGAGATAAGGCGTCAACCCACCGTCGGATGCCGCTTCGAAGCGCAGCCGATGCTCGCCGTCGCACGTCACCCAGTCATCGACATTGGTCCGGAAGTGCAGCACCCTGCCCTGCTTGTGACCCTCCTCCTGCATCTCCACCGCAAGAAACGGCGCGTCGTCGACGCGAATGCCGACCTTCTCGACTGGTGTGACCAGAAAATGCTTGCCGCCCTCGCGCTTGAGGATGGTCGAGAACAGCCGCACCAGCGCAGGCCGGCCGATAGGTGTCCCCATATAGAACCATGTACCATCGGAAGCGATTCGCATATCGAGGTCGCCGCAGAACGGCGGATTCCACAAATGCACCGGAGGCAGTCCTTTTCCGGCAACCTTCGTGCTTCCTGTCGCCTCCTTGGCTGCCGCCGTCAGACCTTCAAGGCCTTGCGTGCTGGTCTGCCCTTGCTTCGCCATGGTTTACCCTGAGGTTGGCGCTCACGATTGGCACGATTGGTGCACGTCCTCTGATTGTGTGGACCGGTTCCCCGAAATTCTCCGGGGATCAGGTCGCCACATCGTGATGCCGTTCATACCCCGAAATGTCGATAATGTGGGGATACTTTAAATTAACGACGACATGGCCCTTGCACGGAGTTCGCATGGGTTCATGCCATTGACGATGCGATCGGCAGCAAACAGATCAAAGCGATAGATCAAGGAGCGACGGATGGCGGATAGCAGCGTGGAAAAACTCGAGGACGTGATCGTCCGTTCGGCCGAGCAGGTCTCCGCGCAGGTCCGCGCCGTCAAGGAAGCCATCGCCACGGTCATTTTCGGGCAGGACAAGGTCGTCGAGAACACGCTGGTGACGATCCTTTCCGGCGGACACGCTCTTCTCATCGGTGTTCCCGGCCTCGCCAAGACCAAGCTGGTCGAGACCCTCGGCGTCACGCTCGGCCTCGATGCCAAGCGCGTCCAGTTCACCCCGGACCTGATGCCCTCGGACATTCTGGGTGCGGAGGTGCTGGATGAGAGCAACACCGGCAAGCGCTCGTTCCGATTCATCGCAGGCCCCGTGTTCGCGCAGCTCCTGATGGCGGACGAGATCAACCGCGCCAGCCCCCGCACTCAGTCGGCGCTGCTGCAGGCGATGCAGGAGCAGCACATTACCGTCGCCGGCGCGCGCCACGACCTGCCCAAGCCGTTCCACGTTCTCGCGACCCAGAACCCGCTGGAGCAGGAAGGTACCTATCCGCTGCCTGAGGCGCAGCTCGATCGTTTCCTCATGGAGATCGACGTCGACTATCCGGATCGCGACGCCGAGCGCCGCATCCTGTTCGAAACCACCGGTGCCGATGAAACGCTCGCGAAAGGCGCGATGGACGCAGACTCCCTGCTCGCGGCGCAACGACTGGTTCGCCGCCTGCCGGTCGGCGATTCCGTCGTCGACACGATCCTGTCGCTGGTCCGCTCCGCGCGTCCGGGCCCGGAGGCCGGCGACGTCGGCAAGCTGATTGCCTGGGGACCTGGCCCGCGCGCCAGCCAATCCCTGATGCTCGCCGTACGCGCCCGCGCGCTGCTCGACGGACGGCTTGCACCATCGATCGACGACGTGCTCGATCTCGCCGAGCCGATCCTGAAGCACCGCATGGCGCTGACCTTCGCAGCGCGCGCCGAGGGCCGCACGATTCCGGATGTGATCCGGCAGTTGAAGACGCGGATTGGTTGATGGCCGAACCGAACAGCCACCAAGCCAAGGAGATCATTGCAATCCGACGCGCCGACGGCGAGAGCAGAACGCTCGCCGCCTCGCTGCCGCGTCTTGTGCTGGAGGCGCGCCGTATCGCCGCCAACGTGATCCATGGCTTGCACGGACGGCGGCGTGCCGGCGCCGGCGAGAGCTTCTGGCAGTATCGCCGTTTCGTCTCGGGCGAACCGTCGCAGCGCGTCGACTGGCGCCGCTCGGCGCGCGACGATCATCTGTATGTTCGCGAGCAGGAATGGGAAGCCGCGCACACGATGTGGATTTGGCCCGACCGCTCGCCTTCGATGGCCTTCGCTTCGAAGGATGCACGCGATTCCAAGCTGGAGCGATCCCTCATCGTGGCTTTTGCACTGGCCGAGCTCTTGGTAGCCGGCGGCGAGCGCGTCGGCATTCCCGGTCTGATGAACCCGACCGCAAGCCGCAGCGTGATCGACAAGATGGCGCAGGCGATGTTGCATGACGAGGCCCAGAGGGCCAGTTTGCCGCCCTCCTTCGTGCCCTCCTCGCTCGCCGAGATCGTCGTGCTGTCAGATTTCTGGTCGCCGATCTCGGAGATCACAACCATGTTGGCGGGCCTGTCGGCATCCGGCGCGCATGGCACGCTGGTACAGATCGTCGACCCGGCCGAGGAGACCTTCCCCTATTCAGGCCGCATCGAGTTCGTCGAGCCGGAGGGTTTTGGCGTCATCACCGCCGGCCGCGCGGAACGGTGGGCCGAGGATTACGTGGCGCGCGTGGCGCTGCATCGCGACCAGATCCGCGCCGAGACCAACCGGCTCGACTGGCTGTTCACGACCCACACGACCAGCCGCTCGGCGGCGGAACTCTTGTTGTTCCTGCACAGCGGCATGATGGTGAGCAAGGGTAGCGCCCGTGGCAACGTCAAGGTGGGGCGCACCGCATGATCGCAGGCCTGCCTCTCTCCTTTGCCGAACCGCTGATGCTGATCGGTCTCATCAGCCTGCCGTTCCTATGGTGGTTGCTGCGGGTGATGCCGCCGCGGCCACGCCGCGTCGAGTTTCCGCCGACACGACTGCTCTTCGACATTTCACCGAAGGAGGAAACTCCCTCGCGCACGCCATGGTGGCTGACACTGCTGCGGCTGCTCGCCGCCGCGCTGGTGATCCTGGCCGCCGCCGGGCCGATCTGGAATCCGCAAACCGGCGTTGCCGGCAGCAAGTCGCCCCTGATGATCCTGTTCGATGACGGCTGGAGCACGGCCTCCAACTGGGATGCGCGCATCAAGGCCGCCGATGAATTGATCGCCAATGCCGATAACGACCGGCGCGGCATCGCGCTGGTGCCGTTCTCGGAGCCGACGCACGACATCACCATCATGCCCGCCGGCGCCGCCCGCGTGGCGTTGCGTCAGCTCGCGCCAAAGCCCTATTCGGTCGATCGGGTCGACGTCCTGCCGGCGGTCGAGCGGTTCCTGAAAACGACGGGAGATGCCGAAATCGCCTGGTTGTCCGACGGCGTCGATACCGGCCGCGGCGCGGAATTCGTCGAAGGTCTTGGCAAGATCCTCGCCGACCGCACGCTGACGATCTTCCAGGGCGGCACGCCCTCGCCTCTGGCGCTTGCGGCCGCCGAAAATGCCGCCGCCAAGATGACGGTCAAGGTGCTGCGCTCTGACAACGGCATCGCCACCGGCATCGTGCGCGCGCTCGACGCCAAGGGCTCGCCGATTGCTGAGGCCCGTTATAATTTCCCGCTGCAAGGCTTTGAAACGGAAGCGTCATTTGACCTTCCGGTCGAGTTGCGCAACGACATCGCTCGACTTGAGATTTCAGGCGAGCGGTCAGCCGGCGCGGTTCAGCTTCTGGATAAAAGGTGGCGGCGCCGAGCAATCGGCATCGTCAGCGGCGCGACCAGCGATACCGCACAGCCGCTGCTGGCGCCGATCTTCTATCTGACACGGGCGCTGGCGCCTTTCGCCGATGTCAGGCTGGGCGATCGCGGCGCGCCACAGCAGGCGATCACACAATTTCTCGACCAGAAGCTGCCGATGATCGTGATGGCCGATGTCGGCACACTGTCGCCTGAACTGCGCGACCGCCTTGCAGCATGGGTCGACCAGGGCGGCGTTCTCGTCCGCTTCGCCGGGCCGCGGTTGGCGCAGGGTGACGACGATCTGGTGCCGGTCAAGCTGCGCCGTGGCGGACGTTCGCTCGGCGGCAGCCTGACCTGGGAGAAGCCCCAGCATCTCGCAGCTTTCACCGCCGACGGCCCGTTCTCGGGTCTCGCCGTGCCGAAGGACATCACGGTCAACCGCCAGGTGCTTGCCGAGCCCGATGCGGCATTGGCAAACAAGAGTTGGGCGTCGCTGGAAGACGGCACTCCACTCGTCACCGGCGAGCATCGCGGCAAGGGTATCGTGAGCCTGTTTCATGTCAGCGCCGACATGCGTTGGTCGGACCTGCCGCTGTCGGGCACTTTCGTCGAGATGTTGCGGCGGATCGTCGATCTCTCCGGCTATACTTCGACGCCGGGCGCGGGCGTGGCCGGCGAGACCGGCAAGGAGACGGTGGCGCCGCTGCACACGCTGGACGGATTCGGCGTGTTCGGACCGCCGCCGGCGACCGCCAAGCCGCTGCCGGCAGATTATCGCGACCGCGCGACGCAGGACCATCCGCCCGGCTTCTATGGCCCCGCCGACGGCCCGCTCGCGGTGAACACGCTCGCCGCGGCCGACCGCATTGCGCCGCTCGACACATCATCGTTGAACGCGCGCCGCGCGAGCTACACCAATGCCGAGCCGCGCGACCTCAGAGGCATCCTCCTCTCGGCGTCGCTCGCTTTGTTCCTGCTCGATGCCATCGTGGTCGCGATGCTCGGCGCCGGCATCGCCGGCCTGTTGCGGCGGCGCGCGGCACCGGCCGCGCTGCTGTTCGCCATCATCCTGTCGGCCGTCGCGCCGATGCCCGGCGTGGCGCGCGCGGACGAGAGCAGCGACGATTTCGCGATGAAGGCGGTGTCGCAGACCCGCCTCGCCTATGTCGTCACCGGCAATGCCGACGTGGACGGCATCGTGAAGGCGGGCCTGTCCGGGCTGACCCTTTTCCTGGCGCAGCGCACGGCGCTGGAGGCCGGCGATCCCGTCGGGATCGATCCCGCGCATGACGAGCTGGCATTCTTCCCGCTGATCTATTGGCCCGTCGTCCCCGGCGCGCCGAAGCCGCCGCAGGACGCACTCAACCGGATCGACGCCTACATGAAACAGGGCGGCACCGTCATTTTCGACACGCGCGACGCGGTCGAGGCGCCGCCAGGAGACAACGGCGCGTCGCAGACGCCGGCCATGCAGGCGCTGCGCGACATTCTCTCCGCACTGGACGTGCCGGAACTCGAACCGGTGCCGCGCGAGCATGTTCTGACCAAGACCTTCTACCTGCTGCGCGATTTCCCGGGCCGATTCACCACCGGTCAGACCTGGGTCGAGACGCTGCCACGCGAGGACGAGGACGAGCAGCAACAGGCATCGAGGCCGGCGCGCGGTGGCGACGGCGTGTCGCCAATCATCATCACCTCGAATGATCTGGCCGGCGCATGGGCAATCCGTCCGGACGGCCAGCCGATGCTGCCTCTGGTTCCAGGCGAACCGAAACAGCGTGAGTTCGCCTTCCGCGCCGGCGTCAACATCGTGATGTACACGTTGACGGGCAACTATAAGGCCGACCAGGTGCATGCGCCGGCCCTGATCGAACGGCTGGGGCAATAGCGCCATGAATTACGGCATTGCCTTCACCCCTCTCGTTCCCTCGCTCGTGCTCTGGATCGCGGGCGCGGCCATCGTCGTGATCGCAGCCCTGTTGCTGTTCAGCCGGGCCCGCGGCGCAGCGGTGCGCGTCGCCGCACTGGCGCTGATCGTGCTCGCGTTGGCCAATCCGTCCTTTACCCGCGAGGACCGCGAACCGCTGAACTCGGTGGTCGCGGTGGTGGTCGACAAGAGCCCGAGCCAGAATTTTGGCGATCGCAACAAGCAGACCGCGCAGGCGCAGGAGGCGCTGATCGACTCCCTGAAGAAGATCAAGGGGCTCGAGGTCCGCGTAGTCGACGCCGGCCAGGCCAACGGCGAGACCGACGGCACTCATCTGTTCAGCGCGCTGTCCTCTGCGCTGTCGGACGTGCCGGTCGACCGGGTCGCCGGCGCCTTCCTGATCACCGACGGGCGCGTGCACGACATTCCGGCCAACGCCGCGGCGATCGGTTTCCAGGCTCCGCTGCATGCGCTGATCACGGGCGTCAAGAACGAGCGCGACCGGCGCATCGCGATATCCGCGGCGCCGCGATTTGGCATCGTCGGACAGACCCAGACCGTCACCTATCGCCTCGACGACCAGGGCGTGACCGGCGAGCGCGCCAAGATCGTGATCCGCC
>Ga0207693_10003947_pt1 | contig 12607 bp, 11 predicted proteins | sample LARL81metaG_FD_184347 | JGI IMG/M metagenome (GOLD analysis project Ga0207693, IMG submission 184347) | Corn, switchgrass and miscanthus rhizosphere microbial communities from Kellogg Biological Station, Michigan, USA - LAR L8-1 metaG... | ecosystem: Host-associated > Plants > Roots >...
ATTTCAAAAACCAAGATAGCAGACAATGGTATCATCATATTCAATGACTACATAATGTATGATTACGTTAACGGTAGGACTTATGGAGTTGTGCGCGCCGTCAACGAATTGGTAATAAATGAAGATTGGCGGGTGTGCGGATTCTCTCTTAACTGGGGCATGTTCTGTGACATTGCGGTCCGCAAACAATGTAACTCTTCTTAAATACGAAAATGTGCCTAAGCAGCCCACCATCAACTTCGCGATTCCCGGCGATTAGGCTCATCTTCAATTTTTGCATATTTATTTCGTGTTCCCGTGTCGGCGTGAAAGCCGCATAAGACCCATTCTAGAAAAAGGGGACTCGCGGGATTTCGAGTTCATGCACGGGACCGAAGGTCCGAAAAGGGTCGAAAGCGGTCGCCATCAGTGAGGCTTCCGCGCCTTCGACATTATCTTGATCTTGCGCCCGCGTCATCAGCAGTGCCCCGTCGGTGCTCCAACAACATGGAGCACGATGATGACCACGAGTGACCTACCGTCTTGCGCCGAGCCGCATCTCGACTCCTTTGAACAGAGCTTCGCGGCCGCCAATTACACGCGAGGCACGCTGAAGAACTACCGCAGTCTCGTTCGGCGCCTGGCGCTTAAAGGAGAAAGCGCTCTCGCGAGTTGCCGCGCCGACCGCTCACCCGGGTCGCTACCGGCCCGACGATCAGTTGCTCGCCTTCCTGGAAGCGCTCTGATTATGCTGAGCAGCCGCATGGTCGAAGCCCAGCAAACCAGCCGTTCGCCTCGGCCATTCGGCATAATCCGGATCACGGCATTAAGGTCGGACCCGTGGGCCGGTGTGACAGAATTGGTGACGGCATTGGTCCACCGTCGCCCATTGAAGCGCATGAATGGGTCTGAACACTAGTTACCCGTAGCGGTCCGCGGCGCCGCACCAGCAAGCAAGCACAGCTTGCCTCTGACTTCATGGCAACGGTCGGAACACCCAAATCGCCGCTGGTTCACCCGACCTCGACCGCACCGCCACAAAGAGCCGGTCGAGCTCGGGAACGAAGAGCGAGGTGCGCGCTCCCGAGACCGTGGGCACCCGCGCCAGCCGCCGGTATTCGGCTTCGCGCTGTTCGAGCACATCGACGACCCCTTCGCCGCAGCTCACATAGACGCGGTGGCGCTTGGCATCGACGAACACATCATCGGCATCGCCGCAGGTCTCGATCTTGGCGACCACTCGTCCGTCCTGGCTGGAAAGCGCCATCAGGGTCGGCGGGCTGCGAAAGGCGACGAGCACACGGTGCGCCTCGCCGTCGATCGCCATCGGGAAATTCGATCCTGCGCCTTGCGTCGGCAAAGATCGGTTCGCCTGGGACGCAAGATCCGCGATTTCGATGTCGCGCGCGTCCGGCACATTGACAAAGACTTTGGTCCCGGTCTCGTCGATCTGAAAACTTTCCGGATGTCCTTTGAGACGGATATCGGCCGCTTTGGTCCGGGTTGCCGGATCGATCACCGCGAGCGCGCCATTGCCGTAACCGACGAGCACCCGATTGCGTTGAGTGTCCACCCGCACGTTGTCGGCATCCTCGCCGAGCTCGATGCGTCCGATCGGCGCAAGATCATCGCCGCGCAATACGTGCACCGAGCCGTCGCCGGCATTCGCCACAAAGACGCTGTCGGCGAACGGGACATAGGCGACGCCCTGGGGCTCGCGCAAGCCGGAGACTGTGCGCAGCACCTTCCCGGCTGCGAGGTCGACCACGCCCAGGCTGTTGTTGTCGAGCTCGGCAACAAACAGCCGCTGGCGCTTCGCATCGATGGCCAGGTGATCGATGCGGCCGCTAACTTGGCCCAGCGGGATCTTCGTCTCGAGCACAAGCGGCGCGTCGGCAGTCTGGGCCGTCACCGTGGCCGACCAAATGAGGCTCGCCGCTAAAAACACCGCCGGCACGGACCGGAGCCCTCGGGTACAGATCAAAAACGGCCTCCATCCATAATCGCGCTCCTCGCACGGCGAAGGGCGCAGAACTTGGACGGCTGGCCGTCTGACGGGGTGTCTGCACAACCCCGTCAGCTTGTGTAAGCTGTCGCCGGATCGGAAGCAACTTAACTTCCGCAGGGATTCCGATGAGGGGAGTTATCGGTTAATGGGCCGGCAGATCGAAAAGTTGGCACAATTTGTCGCGCAAATACAATGGGAAGATATTCCCGAGCCCGTGCAGCGGCATACAAAGCTGGTGGTGCTCGACACCCTGGGGGTCGTCCTGGCGGGCGCGGAACGTCCCGAAGTGCGCGCGTTGAGGGACGCTCTCGCCGGTACAGCCGGAACCGGGGCCACGGTGTTTGCGCGGGGCTGGCCGGCGCATGATCCGCGAACCGCCGCGCTGTTGAACGGTATCGCCGGGCGGTCGATCGAGCTGTGCGAAGGCCTGCGTTTTGTCTCCGGCCAGGCGGCGATGCAGGTGCTGCCCGGGGTGTTGGCCGTCGGCGAGCACCTCGGAAGCTCCGGCCGCGACACGCTCGCCGCCTTTGTGCTCGGCTATGATGTCGCCGCAAGGCTGGCGGGCGGATTCACGCCCCGGCCATTGGCGCACCAGAACGGCCAGGTGTCGCTGCTGGCCGCGGCCGCCGCGGGAGCGCGGCTGCACGGGCTCGACGCGGCCGGCATCAGCCGGTCCATGCGCATTGCGACGACACTGCTGCTGACGCCGAGTTATACCAACGCCGTGGCGGGCGCGACGGCGCTCAATGTCGCCGGTGGAATGAGCGGCTTTGCCGCAGCGCTCGCGCCCGAATTGGCCCGCGCCGGTTTCGCAGCCCAGGAAGACGCAATCGAGCAGGCGCTGGGCGATCTGGTCGGAAGCGGTTTCACGCCCGAACGCCTCCTCGAAGACCTGGGCGCGGTCTGGCACATCACACGAAACTATTTTCGGCTCTATGCGTGCTGCAACCCGATCCACCCGGCCCTCGATTGCCTCCAGGACGCGATCGCAGAATTGAGGCCGCGGCCTGACGAGATCGAGCGGATCGATGTGGCGACATACCGTTTCGCTTCGGTCATGCGCAATCCCGACCCTCCGAATTACTTCGCCTCCAAATACTCGCTGCCGCATGCCGCCGCGGCAATGGTGGTGCGCGACAGTGCCGGCTTCGCCTCGCTCGACGATTCCGCTCTGCAGGACCCGGCGATAGCGGCGCTGCGCCGCCGTGTGCATGTCACGGAGGATCTGGCAATGACTGCGGTGGCGCCGCGGCTGAGGCCCGCCCGCGTCACCTTGACCTTGACTGACGGGCGCCACAGCACCCATTCCCGCGAGAGCCACAGAGGCGATTTTCAGGAGCCCTTCGCCGAATCCGAGATCCGCGAAAAATTCCGCGAGCTCGCCGGCGTCGTCTTGCGCCCAGAGGGGGTGAGCGGCGTCGAGAACGCCGTCGACCGCTGCGACGAGTGGCAAAGCATCGCCGAATTGACCGAGCTGCTGCGCCGCGACGGTCCCGGCTGACCCATGGCGGGGGTACCGATCAGCGAGCTCGCTTGGCTTGCTGTCGCCGTAATGGCCGCCGGAGTCGTCACGGGTCTGCTCGCCGGATTGTTCGGCATCGGCGGCGGCGCCGTGATCGTTCCGGTGCTGTTCGAGGTCTTCCGCCTCCTCGGCGTGCCCGAAGAAATCCGCATGCAGCTCTGCATCGGAACCTCCCTCGCGATCATCGTGCCGACCACGGTGCGGTCGTACCGGGCTCATCGGGCAAAGGGCCTGGTCGTTCAGGCAGTGATGCGGTCCTGGACTGTGCCGGCAGTCATAGGCGTTGCAGCAGGTTCGGTGACCGCCGCGTTTGCGCCCGCGCAGGTGTTCAAGCTAGCTTTCGTCGTTATCGCCGCCATCATCGCCACCAAGCTTCTCGCGGGCCGCGAGACATGGGTGCTGGGCAGGAGTCTCCCAGGGCGCGCCGGGATGACGGGGTGCGGCTTTCTTGTTGGACTTGCGTCATCGCTGATGGGGATCAGCGGCGGCTCGCTCGCGACGATGATGATGACGCTTTACGGCGTACCGATCCACAACGCCGTGGCGACTTCGGCCGGCCTTGGGGTTCCGATCACGATCGCCGGCACACTCGGCTACCTGATCGCCGGCCTACCTCATCAGTCGCAGTTGCCCCCTCTGTCGCTGGGTTTCGTCTCGGTGATCGGCGTCGTCATGATCGCGCCGATCTCGAGCTGGATCGCCCCGCTCGGCGCCCGCCTGGCGCACGCGCTGCCGAGGCGCCGACTGGAAGTCGGGTTTGGGCTGTTTCTGATCGCCGCATCCCTGCGTTTCGTCGTGAGTCTGATGGGTGTCTAAAGGGCTACCGTCGTGGTTCTTCGCTTTGAGGTTGGGAGTATCAACGTTTGACTGGGAAGCGCAGTGCATCCTTCGAGACCTCCGCTCCGCGGCCTCTTTGAGGAGCGCTCGGAAGGCGCGTCTCGAAGGACGCACGACACCAATGCAGCCTAAAATGCCGCGAATACCTGTCGGATCGCGGTGTTCTGCTTGCCGTCGGCGGACAACGGGACCAGGACAGGCGTTTTGATGCCGGCGGCTCGCCAGGCCTCGACGCCGTCGCGTATCTTGGCCGGCGGGCCGAACAATGAGCAATCGGCCAGCCACCGGTCGGGCAGGTATTTGGGGATGTCCTCCGCCCGCCCTTCCGCCACGGCAGTTTCGATCGCGATCATTTCTTCGACGTATCCGGCTTCCTTCCAGTAATTGCGGTAATACGGCATCAGCGCGTAATTCGTCACGGTGCGCCGCAATACCGCTTTGGCCTCGGCCTCGTCATCGCAGATGCAGGTCCGGATCCGGTTGCCGATGAAAAAGCTCGGGTCGTTGCGCCTGGTTGCCGGAATAATGTCGAGCGCGTCGCTCATGTGGGACAGAGAGGCGTTCGCAAACACCACGCCATCGGCGATCTCCGCTGCGAGTGCGGCCATGCGTTTGCGCAAGGCGGCGAGAATGATCGGCGGCAGCGCGCCGATCCCCTCCACGGATTTGACATTGGCGACAAAGGTGCGGATGTCGGCGAGCGGCTTGCCCGGCGTCACCCCCATCCGGGCGTGGCTCGGCGGGTGGGCAACCCCGATGCCGAATTGAAAGCGCCCGCCCGACACTTCGTGCAGGTAGGCCGCCATCTGCGCGAATTCGTCGGCGGTCTGCGCATAAATTGGCGCAATCGCCGTTGCGAAGGGAATGCGCTCCGTTGCGAACGCCAAGCCGAGACACTGCGCCATGTTGCTGTACTGGCTCGAGACGGAAATTCCGGCAAAGCCGCGCCGCTCGATCTCGCGGGCGAGATCGAGCGTGGCACGCCGCTGTCCCGGTTGGGCGACGAGGTTGAGCGCGGGCAGATGCGCGGCCACAAGCGTTCCTCGCCCTACCGCACCGTCGATTTCGCGGTTGGGATGATGCGCGTCACGACCATGGCGGAGCGATCGAGGCAGTTCGGAACGCGCGGCGCGATCTCATTCTTCCAGTGGTCGCTTTCGTAGACCGCCTTGTATTGCGCTTCGCGCTCGGCTTCGCTTTCGAAGCGGCGTAGCCAGACATAAACGGAATTATCGGTCTCGCCGCGAAAGCTGCCGCAGATGACCATCCCCTTCGAGACCTGGAAGGGAATGATCTCCTGTTCCATGATCCTGACCCACTCGTCCATCTTGCCGGGCAGGACCTTGTATTGGCGGAGTTCGTAAAAGGCCATGTTTCTCGTCTCCTCGGCGTTACAGGCCGGCCATGCTAACGGCAAGGCACGTGCCTATGCCAGCCAGTTGAACTGCGCGTCCGGCGAGGTCAGCAGTTCGGCCATGCAGCGCCTCGCGATTTGCGAATGCTGGACCCCGGAGACTTCGACCCGATAGCGGCGCGCCAGGCTCTCAGCTCGAGCCGGGTCGGCGCTCGCCAAACGCCGGGCGATCAGTTCCGCCACTTTGCGTGAAAAGGGACCAGTCTGCTGTTCAATATAGATGACCCGCAGTGCGGCTTCGCGCTCCGGCTCTCGCTGCAAGCGGGCGCCGAGCCAAGCCTCGATGACCTCCAACCCACGCAACGGGCTGCCGCTCGCGGGGTCCCTCCCATAGAGCCCATCGAAGATGTAAAGCTCATCGGGTGGCCGGGAGGCCTCGCCAATGATATCGACCGCCGGCATGCAGCCGCCGGAATGAGCCGAGAGGATGAATTTATCAACCGCGAACGGATGCGATGCCAGGGCGCGGGAGAATTGTGAGACGCCGTAATCCACCAGCTGATCGATGCCGCCTGACAGCAGGGCCGGAAAGTCATAGTAATAGTGCCGGATCCAGTTGCCGCGGGGCAGCATGGCCAGGGTCGGCCGCGTCCTGCCGGATAGATCGAGGCCGCTGCGCTCGACCTTTTCGGCCAGCGGCATCTCACCGCCCTGTTGCGAAAATCCGTGCAGATGGACGACGACATCGAGCGCCTGCGCCGAAATCGGAATCCGGTTCCAGCGCAAAAACAGATCGGGCTGGGTGCCCGCATGCGTCCGCAGCAGCGGAGTCTCTTCCAGGTAACTTTCGCCCGGCGTAACGCCGCCGTCGGACTGAGCGACAGAAAGATCTTGCATCCGATGCATCCCCGAGGTCGGACATCGACCTCCCTGCCTTCGAGGTATAAAAGGAATCTGAACGGGTGAGGAGAATGGAACCGTGGGTTGGCTCGACGGGCAAGTGGCGTTGGTGACGGGCGGCGGCTCCGGTATCGGCCGGGCGGTGGTCGCGCGCTTTATCGCGGAAGGTGCACGTGTTGGAGTGCTCGACCGGGTGCCAGGCCGAGCCGAAGAGTTGCGAGCCGAGTTTGGCGACGCTGTCGTCGCAGTCACCGGCGATGTGGCGCAACTCGCCGACAACAAGCGCGCCGTGGCGGAAACGGTGGCGGAATTTGGCCGACTAGGCATCTTTGTCGGCAACGCCGGTGTGTTCGACAACTTTCTTTCGCTCGCCGAATTTCCCGAAGAGATGTTGTCCGAGGCCTGCGACGAGCTGTTCGGCGTCAATGTCAAGGGATGCATCCTCGGCGCCAAGGCGACTCTGCCCGAGCTGCTCAAAGCCGACGGCTCGATGGTATTTACTGCGTCCGTGGCGGGTTCGAATTCAGGCGGCGGCGGGCCGCTCTACACCGCCTCGAAGCACGCGGTCGTGGGGCTGATCCGGCAATTGGCCGTCGAGTTGGGGCCGCGCATCCGCGTGAACGGGGTCGCGCCGGGCGGCACGATCACCGATCTGCGCGGGCTTTCGCTTCTGGGCCACGACGGCCGCTCGCAATTTGCGGACCCCAGCACCGAGGAACGGCTGCGGGCTAACAATCCGTTGCAAATAGCGCTGGCGCCCGGCGATCTTGCCGGCGCCTACGTATTTCTGTCCTCGCGGACCAATGCCAGGGGCATCACCGGGACGATCCTGACGGTCGATGCGGGGGCCACTCTCCGAATGCCGCGGCGAACCTGAAGCAGAGCGCAAGTGATCTAGAATTTGCGAAGGGAAGTGCCTGCATTGCGGTTTTGCGTGCTTCGAGACGCGCCCCGTGGGCCTTCTCAGCATGAGGTAAGGCTTCGATGGCATTGAGGAAATCCGTCATCCTGAGGAGGTCGCGAAGCGGGCCGTCTCGAAGGACGCATTGCGCTTGTTCAGTTCGGCCCGCAACTCCTTCACACGCTTTGGCCCTCGCGACGACTGAGTTTTCCCGATTTGCCTGGGGTCGCTTGTACCGTTAACCTTGCGCTGCTCGGAGATGGAGGCTGCCATGCCAGGGACACCCAACCCGGTGGTTTTTGTGCACGGTTATTCGGACAAGGGCGCCTCCTGGGCTGCCTGGCGCGAGATTCTACGTCGCCGGCTCGGCGTGAACGACGCGGATATGCGCACCTGCACCTACGTCTCGTTGAACAACGAGGTCACGGTGAAGGACTTAGCCGAGGCTTTCGACCGTGCGCTGGCCACGCAAGGGGGCCTCGATCCCGATGCGCCATTCGACGCGATGGTGCATTCGACCGGCATGCTGGTCGTGCGCTCATGGCTGGCCGCCGATCCGTTGCGCGCCAAGCGCCTGAAGCGCTTGATCGCGCTGGCGCCCGCGACTTTCGGCTCGCCGCTCGCCAAAAAAGGGCGCAGCTGGCTCGGCTCGGTCTTCAAGGGCAACAAGCAGCTGGGCCCCGATTTTCTGGAGGCCGGAGACCGCATTCTCGACAACCTCGAACTCGCCAGTGCCTTCTCCTGGCGTCTCGCCGAGGAAGACGTGTTTACCGAGCCGCCGCGCTACGACGGCGGTCCCGAGACGCCTTATGTCTTTGTGTTCTGCGGCACCGGCACGTATTCGGGTCTGCGCAAGCTCGTCGACAAGCCCGGCACGGACGGGACCGTGCGACGCGCCGGCTGCGGCCTGAACGTCCGCGCGATCGAGCTCGACATGACCGAGAGGGGCATGGTCGCGCGCCGCGCGGCCACTGACCCCGCCGGGGCCGAGGATCCGCAGCCGCGCCGGGTCGTCGCCGATAAATGGCTCAACGTGTCGATCCCGGTGCATCTCGTCGGTCATCCCAATGGACCCGACGAGGTGAACCACGCGACGATCCTGAGCAACCCGCCGGCCGAACTGCAAAACCTCGTCATCGCAGCCTTCGAGAAGACGGCGGCGGCCGGCGATGTCGACGCCGGCTACCGCGCATGGCTTGAGGAGGCCGATGCTGAAGGCCGCTTCAAGAGGGTCCCCGAACAATACCAGCAATTCATCATCCATGCCGTAGACGAGCGCGGCGATCCGATTACCGACTACAATCTGCAGCTGTTCCGCGGCGATGGAGTGGAGGCGCAGATCACCCAATTCGACGCCGAGGTCGACGTCTACAGCAGCGATGCGAGCTATCGATGCTTCCATGTCGACGTCGCCGATCTGGTCCCCCGCCAGGGACGGCCGTCGCCGGGCCTGACAGTCCGTATTATCGCCTCATCTGGCACTCCCTATGTCGGCTACATCGGTCACGGATATGAAGAACAGATCGAACCGGGCTCGTGGGACGCCTCATTGCACTTCGACGGGACCGAGCTGGAGCAATTCGCATTCTTCCGCCCCTTCACGACGACCTTGATTCGGCTCTATCTCGAACGTCAGGTGTTGCCGCCAGATCGCACGATCCCTAGCGCGTTGCTGACCTGGGACGTCCTGGCCTAAGAGCCGGCCGCGGGGGAGGGGGCCAGTCATGGCAGATCACAATGATCCCAATGCCATAAATTCGATTTTCTCGGACATCGACGTCAGTGCCGCCGATTTGTACGACATTTTCGGATTTCCGAGCGACGACACTTCGGGCAATGAAAAGGTCGTCATTGCTCTGACCTTTGCCGCTGTGCCGCAGGCTGGATTGCTGGATTCGGACATGCTCTACCGGATTCTGATCGCACCCGACCGCCGAGTCGTGCGATCGGCAGGGGAGGATGCGAGCCTCGAAGGATTTCTGGCCTATCTGGAAACCGTCAAGAACAAATATCTGAGCGTATTGAAACCATCCGAAGTTCGCGTGACCGTCGATCGCGACCACCAAGCCCATATCCGTTTTCTCAATTTCCTCGGCGGAAGCTTCTCCGCAGTTGTCGCGACCAATCAAAGCGTCACATTGCAGTGGCCAGGCCAGCAGCCGGTCAAAGTCTTCATCGGCGGCAGGGACGATGCCTTCTTCAATGATCTGCCCGGCTTTTTCCGGTCGATCAATTATGCGCCGCAATTCTATCACGTGCCGCATACGATGCCCGATCTGCGAGAGCTCAAGATTCCAAAGACGTTTCTCGAGCTCGAGGGCAACGACCTGTTTAATTACGACCCGAGCCAGCTCGACTGGGGCCATGGGGTCAAGCGAGAGTTACCGCTCGGACCGCTGACCTGGACCGGCGATCGCTTCAAAAAGGACGAAAACGGCAATTTCCGTTTCGTGTACTCCGGGAAGGATGCGAGGGCGGGTCAGAATTGCAATGCAATCATCCTCGAATTGCCACTGGCTTTCCTGACCGACAGACCCAGCGACCACCGCATCGTCAATACCTGGGGCGAAAGCTGGGTATTGAAGGCATCGAGCAAGGTCGAGACCATCCCCGACGATCCATTCTGGATCGAACATCCGCATGTTCTATTGGATGCGTTTACGCTCGACGACGAGCTGAAGAAATACAAGCTGGTCGATACAGACGGTCAGGCTTTTGCCGACGCGGCGCTGAGCGAACGCGAGAACAACCGTCAACTCGGCGCGAATAATTTTTGGCTGGCGCCGCATTTCATCAAGCGCCTCGGTCACCTCGGATGGGGGTTCGGTCCATCTATCACGGCGCTGGGGCTAGCCTCTGCCTTCGATCACGACAATTCGCCGGTTTCCGTCCATCGAACCTACATCCACGTTGTGGACGCCTTTCCGCGCGTCAAAAAGATTCTGTTCCAGGAGCTCAACATGCCCGACGATTCCTGGAACCGAAAAGGATTGCAGATACCGCTGCGGCGTCCAATCGAAATCTTCGTCCCCAATGTGAACTCGATCGACCTGGACACCACCGGCACATGGCCGTTCGGGCGCCGGCTGGAGGACCAGGTGGCGACGCGTTTCCTGTCGACCTTTTTGGACATGAGCGCCAGCCTCAACGGCAAGAGGTACCATGTCGAGCTGTTGAACGATCCGGCTCTTTGGAGCAGCGCCCCGATCGAGCCAAAGACACCGCCCAATCCGCTGAAAAACGACAAGGAATTTCTGCGCGACTTTCCCTATCTGGCGGAGCCGTGGTGACTTGACCCGTTGTGGGGCAAAATGGGCAGCAAAGTCGCTGGCTCAGATAGACCCTAGGAGCGTCGGGCGCCCAGTCAGCTCTGGCGTCCAGATTGCCTTTGTATGTGAAGTTCGAATGGCGGACGGTGACGAATAGCTATCGAATGCGCGAGAGCGCGGTGATGGTCTCCTCGACCATGCCGTCGGCGAAATATTCCTGCTCGGGATCGTGACGCATGTTTTGGAACGGCATCACCGCCAGCGACGGCTTATCCGGCATCGGCGGCTCGCCGCTCGCTGCGACACGATGCGGGCGCCTCGCTCTATGTCGGCTATGGCGCGCCGCGGCTGCACTGGGTCGAGCTCTATTGCGGAAGAGCCGATCATTCATAACCTCGGCAACTGGTTTTCCAGACCGCGACCGGCGAAGGCTTCTACGACGGTATGACAGAGCGTCATTGCCGGATGCCGGTTTGTCGGCAGCCGGTTCCGGGAAATGACCCTAACCCAATCCAACCGAATTCAGAGGGACTTGGTGGACCGGCTTGTCTCGCCACCCGGTCCTGCCTCTCGGTCGCACGCGGGCCGGATGGCCGGGCGATCCTCGATCGCCTCGCCCAGTTGTCCCGCCCGTTTGGGACGAAGCTGGAGCAAGCGGGGGAAACCCGGATGATCGGTGCGGCATGATCAGGCGCATTCGGGCCGCGACCGGGGGAGGGGAGGGGCCCGTGCAGTGCGAGGGTGACGGGCATCAGGCGATGGCGCTACCGAGTGCCGAATTTGGCCGTGACAATTGCTTGCTTGCAGCGGTCGGAATATTCGGCGAAATGGTCTTTCATGCAGGCCTGGATGCGGCCCGCGCCCGGTTGAATATCCGGACAGGTGCGCTGGACATCCGGTTTGCAGGCCCTGACCAACGCCACGCTGCTCAACAGGGCCTGCTTGCACTTCTCGGAAAAGGCGGCGAAGTGCTCCTTGACGCAGTCCCGCAGCCGTCCCTCGCCGGGCTCAACGCCGGCGCAATGCTGCTGGATCTCCGGTCCGCAGGCTTGGCGCACCGCCATCCCCTGCGCCATGGCACCGACGGATGCCACGAACAAGAGGGACGCGATGGTGAGCCGCCATATCGTATGCATGTCGTCACTCTTCCGGGATGCCGGCCCGGCGCAGACCGGGAAAATAGGTAGCCTCGGCCAAACCGCGGATTTCGGGATTGTCGTACCAGTTCGACTTCTCGACGTTCGCCAGGCTCAAATAGGCCTTGCTCAGTCCCTGTGCCTCGTGGAGTTCTGCCCGAGCGCGCTCGATATCGCCTTTGAGCGCGTAACCCGCTGCGAGATAGGCATGGACGAAAGCGAGTCGGGCATTTTCGCTGTTCGCCTTTTCCAGCCAGCCGATTGCCTCGTCGGTACGTGACTGGAGCATGTAGATGACCCCCATCCGCCCGTACCACGGGGCGATGCCCGGCTCGTGCGGGCTCAGATGGATCGCCTGCTCGAAATACGGGATGGCGCCACCGACCGAGCCGGTGAGAAACTTGCAAAAGCCGAGCCGCGCATAAGCCGGAGCTCGGCTGCGATCCAGTGAAATTGCTCTTTCGTATTCGGGAATGGCCTCCTTACAGTGCGACTGTGCGAACAGCACCTGGCCTTTGACATAATGCGCCAGTGCGCTGTTCGGCGACATCGCCAAGGCCTGCGCCACCAGCCGCTCGGCCCGATGCAGATCTTCGTTCGGCAGATCGCTGAGGTCGTCGACTACCCGTGCGGCGAGAGCGGCCGCCAGCCAGGCCGCCGCATCGGTGGCCTGCGGGTCGAGCGCCAACGCGGTTTCGAAT
>Ga0207693_10003948_pt1 | contig 12606 bp, 14 predicted proteins | sample LARL81metaG_FD_184347 | JGI IMG/M metagenome (GOLD analysis project Ga0207693, IMG submission 184347) | Corn, switchgrass and miscanthus rhizosphere microbial communities from Kellogg Biological Station, Michigan, USA - LAR L8-1 metaG... | ecosystem: Host-associated > Plants > Roots >...
CGTGGGCGGTAGAGAACCTGCGTTTCTGTAACTGGTGCGACCAGCTCTGCCAGAAGGACCTCAACGACTGCCCGGTTTGCGGCAGGCGAATGGATCCGCTCCCTTCCTAAGTGTCTCCCACCAGCATCCGGAGGTTCGCCGTCGCCCTTCTGAGCGGGGTGGCGCTGGCGGTGGGCCTCGTGGCCTGCGGCAGCGGCTCGACGACCGCCGACACATCCGACGTCCCGCCGTTCACCGTGCCGACGTCCACGGCGACGCCGGCCTCGAACAGCACGAGCACGACGCCGACCAACACGACGGGCACGACCTCGACGACGAGCTCGACCGGCTCGTCGTCATCGTCGAGCGGCTCGAGCTCCTCAGCGTCGGCTCCGTCCACCCCGGCGACCTCGACACCTAGTGCCCCCACCACCGGCGGTGCGGGAACGGGTGGCGGCACGGCGGGCACCGGCGGTACTGGCGGTACGGGAGGCACCGGCGGCGGCACCGCGACCAGCAGCGGGCCCAACAGCGGTGGCGCCGGCCTAGGGTCAGCGTTCTGCCAGCAGAACCCGGGCGCCTGCTAGCGCCGAGGCCGCCAGCACAAGCCGACGCCGCGAGAGCCCGCTAGCGCCGCGGCCCGTGGATCGGGTTCACGGACACCGGCGAGGTGATTTCGGTCGCGCTGTACTCAGCCCGCGTGCCGGCGTAATTGCACTGGTACGAGGCCGTCTTGTTGACGCCCTGTGCCTGGTTGCTGGCCGGGGGATTGCCGCAGTTGCGCGCCCGGCCCTGCCGGTATGCGAACTTCGACGACGGAAGCTGGATCGACAGCACCGGAGCCCACGTCGGGGTGGTCAGCCCGATGACGTCTCCCTTCTCGACCGGAAGCGGTGCCGGCAGGGTCAACTGGACGACCTGGCCCAGGTAGGGCTGCAGGTGGAAAACGGGGCTCTGAGCCACCACAGTCCAATTGCGCAGCTTCTTGGCGCCCTTGGGCCGCAGTACCGTGATCGACGCCCTGGCGGTGCCTCCGTAGGTCTGATCGAGGAAGTGGATGTCGGCTCGGGCGGTCGCGGCATCGCTGGAGAGGCGGGAGAGCCCCACCGTGAATGCCACGATCGAACCCGGCTTCTTGACGGTCGTCGGATACGCGACGCCGTCGCGGATCGTCTCCAGGGCGGTCACCTGCGTCAGGACGATCTTGCAGTTGGCCGGCGTGACTCCCGCTGGGCACGCCGGCGCCACGAGCGGCGTCGAGGTCGCACCGAGCTCAATTACCTGGGCCGATGCCGCTGCCGGCGAGAACAAGACGCCGAGCGCGGCCACGGCCACTGCTAGCAAGCAAATTCGTTTCATTTCCGGCATTGAAACACGAGAATGCCGCCGCAGTTGCGTCTGCAGGAAAACTACCGCAGGCGCAGTAGGGCGCCCGCTCGTGGCAGCGAGCGCCCGTTTTGAAGCCGTGCGCCGACTTCGATCCGAGCGCTCGCCCGTGCCACTAGATCTTGTTGACGTTGACCGCCTTGGGGCCCTTGGGCCCGGTCTCCTCCTCGTAGGACACCTTCGACCCCTCGGAAAGCGACCGGTAACCGTCGCCGTTGATGCCGGTGAAATGGACGAACAGATCTCGCCCGCCGTCATCGGGCGTTATGAAACCAAAGCCCTTGTCGTCGCTGAACCACTTCACGGTTCCCGTTGACATTTACTCCCCTTATGCTGCGATTCAGGCACATCGGGCTGCGGTCCCGAGGGCCCCGACCGGCGAGAAAAATAACAGGACGCGCTAACTCACGGATGCGCGACGGTCAGCAGCTAGACCAATGCGTTCATCTGAGCTGCTCGGCGGCGGCGGCGATTTCGTCTGAGTCGCCGGGCGCCGGCTTCCAGGGCAACTGCAGCGGGTCGTCCTCGTAGCGCGGGATCACGTGGATGTGGAAGTGGAACACGGTCTGCCACGCCGCCTGACCGCAGGAGTTCAAGAGATTTACGCCGTCAGCGCCCAGGCGCTCCTTGACGCGACGCGCCAGCCGCTGAGCCGCCACGATCGTCGCCTCGAGGTCGTCGTGGTCGATTTCGAGCAGGTCGCGAGTGTGCTTGCGAGGCACCACGAGCGCGTGTCCGCGTGTCGCCGGACTGATGTCCATGAACGAAATTGTTCGATCGTCGGAGTCGACCGTCTGGCTTGGCAGCTCGCCCGCGATGATCTTGCAGAAGATGCAGTCTGGGTCGCTCACGCGCGGGAGCCTACCGTTCCTGCGCGGGCTGTCCCGCAAGGAGCTCGCGCGCCCATTCGATCGCCTCATCCGGCGACGCGATCTCGCCGGCGAAGCTCGCCTCCTCGAGCTCGGCCAGCACGCGGCCGATCTGCGGTCCTGGCGCGAGACCCACGGCGCGCGCGAGCTCGTCGCCACGGACCGGAGGCCGAGGCCGGTCGGCACGCCACGCCAGAGCCTCCCCCAGCAGCTCGCGCGCGAGCTCGAGATGCCGTGCGATCGCCACGTCCGAGCCGCGCCCGCGCGTGGCCAGCCGGTCGGCGACGCTGAGCAGCGTCACATCCACCTCCACGGGCTCGCAGGCGTGCAGATAGCGATACACGGCGCGGCGGCTGAGCGGCATCTCATGAACGAGGAAGCCGAGGCGGAGGTGGTGGCGGGTGAGCGCGGCGACGTGCTCGCGCAGCCGCTCGCTGGCCTTCAACCGCGTCAGCGCCGCGGCCGCGATCTCAGCCCCGGCGGCGTCGTGGCCCATGAACGTGACGCGGCCCTCCGAGGTCACGCTGCGCGTCTGGGGCTTTGCCACGTCGTGAAACAGCGCTCCGAAGCGAAGTGCCTGCCCGCGCGTAAGCGCGTTCGCCAGCGGCTCGTCGAGCAGCAGCGCGACAGCGCGCGCATGCTTTCCGAGCCATTGCTCCGGGTCGCGCTCGAGCTCGATCGTCTCGGCAAGAACCGCCCGGGTGTGGTGATGAACGTCGAGGTGGTGATAGCGGCTTTGCTCGACTCCATGCAGCCGCATCAGCTCGGGCAGCACCACGTCGGTCACTCCGAGCGTGTCCATCAGCGCCAGCCCGTCGAGCGCCCGCTCGGCGATCACGATCCGCTTGATCTCGGCAAAGATCCGCTCCGCGGCGACGCCGGCGAGGGCCGGAGCGTGCGTCCGCGCGGCGGACGCCGTGCCGGACTCAGCCTCGAAGTCGAGCTCGCACGCAAGCCGCGCCAGCCGCAGCGACCGCAACGGATCGGCGGCGAACGCCTGCGGCGACACCATCCGCAGACGCCGCAGGCGAATGTCCTCCAGGCCGCCCAGCGGATCGACGAAGCCATCTCCCCCAAGCGGCTGCGCGATCGCATTGACGGTGAAGTCGCGCTGGCGCAGATCGGCTTCGATCGTCTCTCCGAGGAGCGGCAGCACGTCGATCTGCCACGTGTGATCGCGGGCGGTCACCCGCCAGGCGCCGAAGCCCTCCGACAGCTCGAACGCATACGCATTCGTGGCACGCGCGAGCCGGCGCGCGAGTGGTTGCGCGTCGCCCGCGACGGCGACGTCGAAGTCCTCGGTGGGCCGGCCGAGCAGCTTGTCACGGACGGCGCCGCCGACGAGCCAGCCGTCGTCTGTCAGCCGCGAGAGCTCCTCGAGCGGGCCGATCACGCCGGCTCTCCATCGCGGTGGTACACCCTTGGCACCCTTCGCGAGATCCCGGTCAGGACCTCGTAGTTGATCGTGCCGATCCGTCGGGCCAGGTCCTCGGCGGTCTGGCGCTCCGCCCCGTCACGGCCGATGAGCGTCGCCGGCTCGCCCTCGCGGGCGACCGGATCGGGACCGAGGTCGACGGTGATGTTGTCCATGCTGACCGTCCCCACGAGCGGGTATCGCCGCCCTGAGATCAGCACATCGCAGTTGTTGGTGAGCGCGCGGCGGATGCCGTCGCCGTAACCGATCGGGACGGTCGCGATCCAGGTCTCCCCCGGCGATATGAACCGGCGGCCGTAGCCGGCGCTGTCGCCTTGTTGCGCGCGCTTGAGGGCCGCCACGTACGAGCGAAGCTCGAGCGCCGGCTCCAGCTTGTACGCGTCGGGATCCTGGTGCATCGGGTCGCAACCGTAGATCGCGATCCCGCACCTGACCAGCGTCATGTGGCTGCGCGGCTCTCGCAATGTCGCCGCGCTGTTGGCAGCGTGCACGGCGATGTCCGGCCAGCGCCGGCGCAGCTCAGCCGCGAATGGCTCGAACGCCTTTAGCTGACGCTCCATGAACTCGGGGTCGTCGTCGGCGGTCGCGAAGTGCGTCATCGCGCCAGCCAACTCGAGCTGTGGCGACGACGCAGCAACCGCCTCGGCTACCAACAGCGCCTGGCGCTCGTCGCGGGTGCCGAGGCGGCCCATGCCTGTGTCGAACTTGACGTGCAGTCGCACCGGCCGCGAGCCGGGGGCGCGCAGACGGACCTCTTCGACGAACGCCGGAGCCCATGCGACCAGCTCCGCGTCGACCGCCACAGCCACCTCGAGCTCCTCAGCGCTGACGGCGCCCATCACCAGCAGCGGTACCTCGATCCCGGCCGCGCGCAGCTCGCCGGCCTCGTCGGCGGTGGCGACCGCGAGCGACGTGGCGCCGCCCACGAGCGCCGCGCTCGCCGCCTGGGCAGCGCCGTGGCCGTAGCCGTCGGCCTTGACGACGGCGCACAGCTCCGCGCCGGCGGCGAGACGGCGCCGGAGGGTCGCGACGTTTCGCTCGATCGCCGCGAGGTTGACTGCGGCGGTCGCGCGCAGCGGCATTGCGATCAGCGTATTACTCGCCCCGGGCTTGGCGCAGCGCGCGCGGCAGAGCCGCGATCACGTCGGAGGCGATCACGCCCTCGGCGCCGAGCTCGCTCGCGCACACGCGCCCGGCGGTGGCATGCACGAGCACTCCCGCGCAGGCCGCCGCGAACGGATCCATGCCCTTCGCCAGGTACGCCCCGATGACCCCCGAGAGCACGTCGCCGGTGCCCGCCGTCGCCAGCGCCGGGGCGCCTCCGCGGCTGACGCCGACCCGCCCGGACGGCTCGGCCACCAACGTGTCGTCGCCCTTCAGGATCACGATCGCGCCCGACTGATCCGCCGCTCGCCGGACGCTGTCCAACCGCTTTGCGCCGACCGCTTCGCTGTCTGACCCAAGCAGCCGCGCGAGCTCGCCCGCGTGCGGGGTCAGGACCGTCGGCGCGCGGCGCTGGGCCAGCGACGACAGCTTGCCGGCGTGGGCGTTGAGGCCGTCGGCATCGAGCAGCAGCGGCAGCTCGGCGGCGGCTGCCACGTCTCTGGCGAGCCCCTGCGCCTCCGGCTCGCGCCCCAGGCCTGGGCCCAGCACGAGCGCGTCGGCGCGTCCGACGCGCCCGAGGACCGTCTCCGCCGCGACGGCGAGGAGCGACCCGTCGACGTCGGGCAGCGGGACCGACATCGCCTCGAGCAGCCTCGTCTCGAATACGAGATTCAGCGACGCGGGCACGAGCGCGGTGACGTAGCCCGCCCCGGCACGCATCGCCGACTCCGACGCCATCGACGGCGCTCCGGTCAGGCCGAGCGAGCCGCCGCACACCAGCACGCTGCCGGCGGCAAACTTGGTCGACTCACGTCCGCGGACCGGGATCAGGGCGCTCACCCGGTCCTCGATCAGGCCGACGTCGGCCTCCAGCGGCCCTCCAGGCGGGATCCCGATGTCGATCACCCTGACCTCGCCGGCGTGCCCCTTTCCAGGGGCGATCCACAAACCCGGCTTGGCCGCATGGAACGTCGCCGTCGCGGCGGCGCGCACCGCCTCGCCGGCGATTTCTCCGGTTGAGCCGTCAACGCCGCTGGGCACGTCGCACGCGACCACCGCCGCTCCGGCGTCGCCCGCAGCGTTGATCGCGGCGATCGCGGTGACGGCGGGATCACGGGGCTCGCCGGAGAAGCCGGTCCCGAGGATCGCGTCGACGATCGCGTCGGCACCTTCGAGAGCCGCGGGGTGAAATCGTTCCGGCGGTACGCCCGGAAGGCGCTCGCAGTTGGTCTTGGCGTCGCCGCGGAGCTCTTCGGGCGCCGCGAGCAGCAACACCCTAACGTCGCGTCCGAGCACGCGGAGCAGCCGTGCCACGACCAGGCCGTCGCCGCCGTTGTTGCCCTTGCCGCAGACGACCGCAACGGTCCCGGTCGGCGCGAGCTCGCACACCAGGTTCGTGAGCCCCTCCCCGGCGCGCTCCATCAGCTCCAGGCCGGGAATCCCGCGCTCGCCGATTGCCCACTCGTCGAGCCCGCGCTGCTCGGCGGCGCCGGGGAGCGGCTCGAGCCAGTCCGGGAGGCTCACTGCGCGATCGCGACCGCAGCCGCGTCGCGGTGGCTGTGGGTCAGCGACACTTCGACTCGCACGCCGAGCGCGCGTGCCCGCTCCGCCACAGCGCCGTGCAACTGCACCACAGGCGGGCCGTCGCGACCGAGCACCTCGACCTCGCGAAAGCTCCAGGCCTGCATGCCAAGTGCTTTGGCGACTGCTTCCTTGGCACAGAACCGCGCGGCCAGATGCTGACCCGGGCGCGCGCGTCCGGCGGCGTACTCGCGCTCGGCATCGGTGAACAGGCGTAGCGCCAACTTCGGGCGGCGCTCGAGCGCCCGCTCGAGGCGCTCGATCTCGAGCAGGTCTATCCCGATCCCGGGTGCCGGCGCGGACGCCGCGCTCACTCCACCGTCACCGTCTTGGCGAGGTTGCGCGGCTGGTCGACACTAAGCTCGCGCTTTCGCGCGATGTAGTACGCCAGCAGTTGGAGCGGGACCACCGCAAGCAGGGGCGCCAGCATCCAGTTGGTCGCGGGGATCTCAATCACTTCGTCGGCGTGACCCTCCAGGCGGCGGTCGCCCTCGGTGGCCACGGCGATCACCTGGGCTCCGCGCGCGCGCACCTCCTGGATGTTGGAGATGATCTTCTCGAGGACCGGCGAGTCGGTGGCGATGACGACGACCGGCGTGTTCTGGTCAAGCAGGGCGATCGGTCCATGCTTCATCTCACCTGCCGCGTAGGCGTCGGTGGCGATGTATGAGATCTCCTTGAGCTTCAGCGCGCCCTCGAGCGCCACCGGCAGCCCGACGTGCCGACCCAGATACAGGAAGAAGTCGGCCCTGTGGTGCGCGAGCGCGATCCGCTCGATGTTCTCGATCCCGTGCTCGAGCATCAGTGCGATCAGATGCGGCAGGTGCTTGAGCTCAGTGATCGTCTCGGTGAGCACGTCTGGCTCCAGCGTGCCCCGCAGCTCGGCTAGACGCAGCGCCAGCAGATAGCACGCCGCCACCTGGCTGACGAACGTCTTGGTCGCGGCCACGCCGATCTCAAGGCCGGCTCGGGTGTAGAGGACGCCGTCGGCCTCGCGCGTGGCCTGCGAGCCCATGATGTTTGTCAGGGCCAGCACCGTCGCCCCGCGCTGACGGGCGGTGCGCATCGCCGCCAGCGTGTCGGCCGTCTCGCCCGACTGCGAGATGCCGATCACCAGATCCCCGGCTCCAACGACCGGGTTGCGGTAGCGGTACTCAGAGGCGATCTCCACGTCGACCGGGACCCGCGACCACTCCTCGATCGCGTAGCGACCGATCAGACCCGCGTGATAGGACGTGCCGCAAGCCACCATCACGATGCGCCTGACGTTGCGCAGCAGCTCGTCGTCGATCGTGCCGAGGTCGCCCAGATCGATCCCGTCGTTGCGCGCGGCGCGCTCGCCGATCGTCTCGGCGACGGCGTCGGCCTGCTCGTGGATCTCCTTGAGCATGAACGTCTCGTAGCCCTGCTTCTCGGCCGTTTCGGCGTCCCAGTCGATCTCGACGATGTCGCGCGGCAGCGCCTGGCCGGCGGCGGAGAAGAACTCCACTCCCTCGGGCCGCACGACGACGATCTCGTCGTTGTCGATGTATTGCACGTGCCGGGTCTCGCGCAGGAACGCGGGGATTGCGGACGCGATGAACTGCTCGTCCTGGCCTCGGCCGATGATCAGCGGACATTCGTTGCGCGCTCCCACCAGCAAGCCCGGCTCGTCGGCGCTCATCGCGACGAATGCGTAGTGGCCGCGAAGCTCGGCGTACGCCGTGCGCACGGCCTTGACCAGATCGCCGTCGTAGTGGTCGGCTACCAAATGGGCGATCACCTCGGCGTCGGTCTCCGACGTGAACATCGCCCCCTCGTCGATCAGCCGCTGCTTGAGCTCGATGTAGTTCTCGACGATCCCGTTGACGACGATGTGGATGCGGTCGGAGGTGTCGAAATGCGGATGGGCGTTCTCCTCGGTGACGCCGCCATGGGTCGCCCACCGCGTGTGGCCGATGCCGGTGCCGGGCTGCGGGCGCTCTGCGACCGCGACGGCGCCTGTATCGGTGCCCGCCGAGATCGCCCCGCGCAAGGCGCTGAGGTTTCCGACGGCGCGCACCGCTTCGATCGTGTCGCCCTTGAGCACCGAGATACCCGCGCTGTCGTATCCCCGGTATTCGAGTTGGTCTAGGCCCGCGAGCAGCAGTGGACGAGCCTCACGGGGACCGACGTAGCCGACGATTCCACACATACAGTCTGTGCCTCCTGGTCAGTGGGTGAACCGCGCCGGCGGCCCACGTTCTCCGACGAACCTGCCGAAGAGCGAACTATTGATGGTAACCGTGAGAGGAACGTCAGACGGTCGCCGCGGCTTCCGCAGGCTGCGGAGTGTCGGTCGGCGGCACCACCGGCTCGGTGGCCTGCGACCCCCCTCCGGTCAGCACCACCGCGCCGCCGATACCGGCAGCTAGCGCCAAAAGCGCCACCAGCGGGCCCTTGACCTCGATCCCAAGCGCGTGGTCGAGCGACAGATCGCCGGGCCCCACGTCGGCAAGCGTCACCATGATCGCGATCAGCGCCAGGTTGTATTCGTAGCCGCCGTCTGTGACCCAGGGCCCGTTCTTGGCATGGACCTTGCGGATCGCCGTCGACATCACGCCGATCAACGATGCCGCCGCGGCGGGCGTGAGGAACCCGAGCGCCAGCAACGCCCCGCCGCCGGCCTCGGCGGCGCCCGCAGCCGTGGCGTGCTTGCGGCCCGGCCGCAGGCCGATCCCCTCAAAGAACCCCGCGGTGCCCTCGATGCCGTGTCCGCCGAACCAGCCGAACAGCTTCTGAGTTCCGTGCCCGAAGAACAGCGCGCCGACGATCGTGCGCAGCAGCGTGAGCCCAAGCTTCATAGTTACCTCCTGTGGACGATGCGCGTCGCGGGCCGGCGCGCACAGAAAACGAGTCTACGCCCCGTCCTTACCCGGCCCGATCACCTGGCGAACAGCGTCGGTGAGCCTTGCGCAGACCTGCTCGGTCTCCTCGGCGCTGGGCGCTTCGACCATCACCCTGATCAGCGGCTCGGTCCCGGAAGCGCGAACCAGAACCCGCCCCCGGCCGCTCAGCGCCTCGTCCTCGCGCGCAACGGCCGACTGCACCGAAGCATGAGACATCGCCGCGTCAAGCGACGCGCGATCGTGCGCGCGCACGTTCTCGAGGCGCTGAGGGAGCTTCTGCATCGCCCCCCGCGCGTGGAGGTCTCCGGTCCCGAGCGCCTCGAGCGTGAGCAGGGCGCTCGCGATCCCGTCGCCCGACGGGCCGAAGCCCAGATCGATGATGTGACCGGACTGTTCGCCTCCCAGGGCCCAGCCGCGGCGGCGCAGCTCGTCGAGCACGTAGCGGTCCCCCACCTGCGTCGTCGCGACGTGGATTCCGGCCGCCGCCATCGCTGTGTGGAAGCCGTAGTTGGTCATGACCGTCACGGCCACGCCCTGGCCGGGAAGGCGGTTGCGGCGCTGCAGGTGGATCGCCGCCAGCGCGATCAGCTCGTCGCCGTCGACGATCGCGCCCGACCGGTCGACGGCGAGCACTCGGTCACCGTCGCCGTCGAACGCGAACCCGACGTCATAGTCGCCCGTGGTCATTCGTTCGCGCACCGGGTCGATGTGAGTCGATCCACAACCATCGTTGATGTTGCGGCCATCGGGCTGGTCGGCGAGCACGTCCACGTCTGCTCCCAGCCGGCGGAAGATCTCGGGCGCGGCGCGGAACGTCGCGCCGTTGGCACAGTCCAGCAGCACGCGCCGGCCACTTAAGCCCAGGTCGGCGAAGCGCACGTGCAGCTCGCGCAGATAGTCCTCGAGCGCGCCGTGGAAGCGGCGCACGCGACCGATCCGCGTCGGGACCGGCGGCTCGTTGTCGAGCTCGGCCTCGATCGCGTGCTCGGTGTCGTCGTCGAGCTTGAACCCGTCGGCGGCGAACAGCTTGATGCCGTTGTCCTGGTAGGGGTTGTGCGAGGCCGAGATCACGAAGGCGAGCGTTAGCCCGTGACGACGGACCAGCAGCGGCGCAGCGGGGGTCGGGAGCACGCCCGCGAGCAGCGCGTCGCCGCCCGCGGCGGTGACCCCGGCGGCGATTGCAGACTCGATCATCTCGCCCGACTCGCGCGTGTCGCGGACGACCAGGACCTGCGGGTGCGGCGTCCCCATGTGGTTGACCGCGGCCCGGGCCAGCGCCAGCGCCAGCTCGGCGGTGAGGAAGTGGCCGGCACGGCCACGGACTCCGTCCGTGCCGAAAAGCTGCCGAGACGACATCGGCGCCGGGGCCGTCAGCGCTTGGAGAACTGAGGCCGCTTGCGGGCCTTCTTGAGGCCTGCCTTCTTGCGCTCCTTGACGCGCGGGTCACGCGTCAGGAAGCCACGGCGCTTGAGCTCGCCGCGCAGATTGGGATCGGCCTCGATCAGCGCCCGCGACACGCCGTGGCGCAGAGCGCCGGCCTGGGCCGACACACCGCCGCCGTGCATGCGGGCGATGACGTCCATCCGGGACTCGTAGCCGACGGCCTCGAGCGGCTGGCGGATCATGCGCTGCAGCGTCTCGCGCGGGAAGAACGCCTCGAGCGACTTGTCGTTGATCGAGTAGGTGCCGGTGCCGGGCTTGAGGATGACGCGGGCGACCGCCGTCTTGCGCTTGCCGGTGGCCGTGTACCGCGCTCCGGCGGCCAGGTCGATCGCGGCGTCGGCGATCGGCTTTGCCTCCACGTCGTCTGACTCCTGCGCGGCCAGCGCGGCGGCTGCCTCGGCTTCGGCTTCGGCGGCGGCCTGCGCCTCGGCGTCCAGGAACTGGTCGCCCTCGGGAAGGATGTCGGGGATCAGGTCCGCCCCGGGGATCTCCGGCTTTTGGCGCGGGGCGAGTTCGACCTCCTCGTCTTCGTCCTGGACGTCAGCCTGCGCCTGGGCCGGCGCAGCTTGGGCCTGCGCGGCGGCAGGAGCCGCCTCGGGCTCGGGCTCCGCGGCTGCCGGCTCCTCAGCCACGGGCTCTGCCGCCTCGGGCTCCGCGGCCTCGGGCGCTGCCGCCTCCGGCTCTGCGGCCTCGGGCTCCGCGGCCTCGGGCGCTGCCGCCTCCGGCTCTACGGCCTCCGGCTCGGCTGCCTCGGGCTCTGCGGCGGCCTCGGTCTCAGGGGCGCTCTCGGGCTCGGCCGGAGCGCTTTGCGCTTCTTCGTTGCGAGGCTCGTCCTGCGGATTCTCTGTCACGTCTCGATCTCCATCGCTTGCGGCTGCTGTGCGGCGTGCGGATGCTCCGGACCGGCGTACACCTTCAGCTTGGTCAGCTGCTTACGCGCGAGACGGTTGCGCGGCATCATGCCCTTGACCGCGAGTCGGATGACCTCCTCGGGCCGGCGCTCGAGCATCTCGTCGAGGGTCCGCGACCGCAGGCCTCCGGGATATCCCGAGTGGCGGTAGTAACGCTTGGCGTTGCGCTTGTCGCCGGTAACCGAGATCTTCTCGGCGTTGACGACGATCACGAAGTCGCCCGTGTCGATGTGAGGCGTGTACGTCGGCTTGCGCTTGCCCCGCAGCGCATCGGCGATCTGCGTGGCGAGCCTGCCCAGGGTTTTCCCGTCGGCGTCGACGAGCAGCCAATTGCGCTCTCGGTCAGTTGGTTTGGCGACGTAGGTCTTCATGGCACGCACAAGCCGCGCGGTCGGCGCGGCTCGCAGCCCATGATAGACACTGCGCCGATAACGGGATGCGGCGGCCGCTTTCCGCACCCCTTACCCTGAATCCGTGGAGCTGCCAATTCCGCTGCGACGGCTCGCGTATCGCAGTGCCTACGCCGTGCTCTGGGCGTACCGATCCGTGGCCAAGCCGGCCCTTCACGGCGTCAAATGCGTGCTGGTGGACTCCGACAGGATCCTCCTCGTCCGCCACACCTACGGCCCCCACGAATGGGACTTCCCGGGCGGCGGGCTGAAGCGAAACGAGCCTCCCGTGTCGGCCGCGCGTCGCGAGATCCGCGAGGAGCTGGGCGTCGACATCGACGACTGGCTGGCGATCGGCGATGTCCTGGCGCGGTTTCAGCGCACGAAGAGCACGATGCACTGCTTTCGGGCCGAGCTGCACCACCCCGAGCTCACGCTCGATCCCGGAGAGCTCCTGGCGGCACGGTGGTTCGCGCTCGACGAGCTGCCGCCCAACCTCGCGGGCCACGTCGCCCCGATCCTGGTGCACGCCGGCTTCTAGCCGAGGCTGTCGCACACAAACCGGGGACTTTGTGTGCAAGGCACAACCGCCGGCTGCGCTGATCCGCCGCGGAGGGCTTTTCGCCAGACGTTGGATGAGAA
>Ga0207693_10003949_pt1 | contig 12605 bp, 11 predicted proteins | sample LARL81metaG_FD_184347 | JGI IMG/M metagenome (GOLD analysis project Ga0207693, IMG submission 184347) | Corn, switchgrass and miscanthus rhizosphere microbial communities from Kellogg Biological Station, Michigan, USA - LAR L8-1 metaG... | ecosystem: Host-associated > Plants > Roots >...
GCAGGAGATGCATTCACCGAAAGAACCCTCACGAATGCGACCCAACGCTCCTTCTACCATCATTAACAGCTGGCGGTCGTTGTTGCTCTGGTGAAACAGAAATTCCTTGTTGTAGGAACTGGCGGCCTTATCAGCGATGTCCTGGGCAACGTCTTCGTCCGCGGTCCGACCATCCTGCTGGGTGCGCGAAACCATGCGTCGCAACTCCTGCTGACGCGTTTCCAGGCGCTTCTTAAACGTCTCTAACTTCTTTTTATCCATTTCGGTTCGCAACCTCGCCGGCGCTCAGGATCGCGGGCACCCCTAAGCCAAACGGGAATCATATGCGCGTAACTTAAGATGCGTCAACTGTACGAATGGGTGCAGAAAACCCGTCGGATGGAGTCATAGTGCATCGACGCCCAGCCGACAAAAACCTTGGTCGGCGCAGGATTGTCGCTTTGTAGACTGCATCCTACCTCGGCAAAGGTTCAGGCATCTCGGCTAGGGCAAACGCCAGGACTGCCATGCACGCTGCGTTCTCTCGCAATTCTTCAGGAACAACTTTGTCCAGCGTATCGGCGGCCGTATGGTGATAAGTGAAATATTTCAATCCGTTTTGCCACACGCCGAATGCAGGAACGCCTTTGTCCGACAAAGGTTCGATGTCGGTCTCCGGCGATTGTGTGGCGATGTCAAACAGGCTGGCACCGATTGGGCGAAGAGCTTCCAGCACAGGGGAAAGTTCCTGCGCTGTGGTCGCACTGATTCTTGCGTGAAAACCCAGCGGATGTTCGGCGCCGAGATCGCTCTCGATAGCGGCTATATGATTCGCAATCTGCGCTTCCTGGGCTTTTGCGTAGGCCTCGCTTCCGGTTGCTCCCATCTCTTCGTTCATCCAGGCGATCACACGGATCGTTCGCTTAGGGTGTAGATTCAGCCGGTGCAAGAGCTCAGCCGTTTCCATTGCGACGGCGACTCCGGCTCCGTCGTCGATTGCTCCGGTTCCAAGATCCCAGGAATCCAGGTGCCCCGACACTATGACGACCTGTTCGGGGTGCTCCGACCCTTTCAAATCGGCAACAACGTTGAAGCTCTGCGCCTCTGGGCCAACGTATGTGGGCAACGACAGGTGAATGCGCACGGTTCCCTTCCGCGTGAGGCGGGCGATAAGGTCCGAGTCTTCAGCTGAAACCGCGCCTGCCGGGAGGCGGGCGTCGGCACTATAGCCGGCATGTGCTAAGCGGTATGCGCCGTCGCCTGCTGAACGCACCAGGGATGCGACCGCGCCCAGTTGGGCGGCCGCAATTGCACCAGACCCTCGGTAGACCACGGTTTCGCCATAAGCTGGGCCGGAGCGCCCAGCTTCGGCTTTGCGCGAATCGTAGTGCACGTCGTAGAGAACAACCTTCCCTGCGACCTTGTCTCTGCCGAGCGATTTCAATTCCTCGAAGCTGTGTACGACAACCACATCCGCTGTTACTCCGGCCTCCGGCGTAGGAGCGTTGCCGTATAAAGCGGTGACTACGATCTTCTGCTTCGTGCCCGGGACCTGCCCGGGATACTGGACTAGCTCCGCCGTGTCATTCCCGCGAATAAAGCGCCGGACCGTGACAGGTTCGAGTCGCACTTCCAAGCCGAGCTTGCGCAGTTCGTCGGCGACGTAGTGGGCAGCGGCATCAGCCTGCGAAGACCCCTGGGGGCGTGGGCCGATACTGTCAGTCAGATGTTCGAGTTGCTGGTAGGCGTAGTCGTCGGACATCGCGGCGTCGCGAATCTTTGCCAACTCATTCCGCAACTGTGGCGAAAACGCGCGCGTCGCCGAGTCGGACTCTTTCGGGACTGCATCCCATGGAAGGGTTCTCTGTGCAGCTACTGTGAAAGAACACGAGAACAAGGCCACCACTACGGACACAATTCGCATTGCAGTTCCTCAGGAGAGAATGAAACCGCCCCGAATCACGCGTGACGTGATCGGTTCCGGAATACTCAATGATTCCATGCAGAGCTGGAAAGATGCAATTCATGAAAAAGCGGCCCCAGTTTCGGGGCCGCGATTCAAAAGAGGCTGAGGGCAGGAAACTAGGAGTCGCTGAGGAGCGCCGCCCCGCTGAAAGGGCGACACGGGTCGATGAGTCGCGAACAATCGTGGAAGAGGATCAAACGCATTGTGTGGCCTCTTTTCTGTACACGTTAAAGAAGCACTTACCCAGCCAAAGGTTTCGGAGGCTAGGACAGCCGCGGCAACGCTGTTTACACCACTGGAAACTCAGGAACTTGGCTTTCAAAAGACCGCGCTGAGGAGTACCCGGTAACCATTACCGCATGTGCACAATTCTGCACATGCTTCGCATGACATGGTGCCGTGGGAACTTCCCGTCCGGAATATTTGTCTCTAATGCAAAGGAGCTCTGCTACGCTTCCGGGTATACGTTCAGGAGGTCGAAAATGCGCCGCGCTCAACTAATCGCCATCGTACTTCCTTGCTTCTCGATGTTTTCACTTTCCGCTGGCGCACAAGCGACCTCCTCGCAGACCGCACGGCAAGCGCTGTTGGAGATGTTCTTCAGCGAAAAACCCAACCACCTTGAGAAACACCTGCCTGACGTGACCCGACGCTCTTTAATCAAATTGAGCTCGCCGGACGGGCCGAGTGTCCTGGCGGAGTTTTCGATGATCGCCAGCCAGATGCGTGCCCAAGGTACCCGCTTTCAGACATTCGAGACCGGGCCCACGCTGTTGACAACTGAAGACCCACGCAGCGGTGGAGGCCTCGAGAAGATCGAGCTGACCGTCGAACGTGACGATCTGATCGGCGATGAGGACCAGATCGAACTCGCTTTCCATATGTACAAGAACGGCAAAGAAGAGTCGCTCCCAGTCATTCCACGGTTTACGTTTTCCATGCAGTCGCAGACGGACGTGTGGCGATTGAATGAAATCAGCGTGACCGTGCGCGTACCGCTCTCCGATCCCAATTTCCTGAAGACGATCGAAGACCAGCAACGCAGCCGCAACGAACAGATGACAATGTTCGCGCTACAGCAGGTCAATGGCGCCGAGAAGGCCTATTCGACGGCACAAGGACACTACGCGTGCTCGCTGTCAGCTCTCAGAGCACACAGCGGCCAGGGCCAACCGCCTGCAAATGCCTATCTGTGGGACCCGCAGCTCGCCAGCGGCAAGAAGAATGGCTATGTCTTCGTGATCTCCGGATGCGACCCCAATCGCTACAAGGTTGTTGCGGAGCCAGCAGTCGGTGATTCTGGACAACGCGCGTTCTGCTCGGACGAAAGCGGGAGCGTTCGCGCCGCCTCCGACGGGAAAGCGACGACGTGTCTAGCGAGCGGAGAAGTGGTGCAGGAACCGCTGGCCGACAGAGCCACTGCGGTTGCTGTAATGGGAGCCAATCCCCCGGCGAACGCGGCACTCCACGACGGCGCAGCGACACGAAATGCGGGTTCCCTGCCGGATGCAAGCGCAAAGAGCGGAACACCTACGCCTGCGGCTCAGCGGCAGGGGCAACTGATGCGGATCACTCCGTCCGAGGGCGCTCCCGTACCAACGCGCATTCGCGTCTCATCGGGCGTGACCCAGGGTTTGCTTATCGAGAAAGTCCAGCCCAACTATCCAGAAGAAGCAAAGGCCGCACGAGTGCAAGGCTCCGTGACGATGGCGGTCCTGATCGGCAAGGACGGCACCGTTCAGAACTTGAGAATCGTCAATAGCGACTCGCCACTCCTGAACCAAGCCGCGCTCGACGCTGTCAAACAATGGAAGTACAGGCCTTACATTCTGAATGGAACTCCGGTGGAAGTGGACACCAACGTGACAGTTAACTTTACCCTTACAATTCGCTGAGTCAATGCAAGTTCAGGTGAGTCGGAACCCCGACGGCATGCACCGCCCTGACCCTTTCCCTGCATCCTATTTCCTGAGTTCCCAAATTTCTGATAAACATTGAGATTGCATTGGAGGCTTAATTTGCGCCGGGGTGTCCTTCTTTCAATCGTATTCCTCTTTCAGATTCTTTCACTCGCTTGTGGCGGTGGCAGCAGCAGCAACACGGGAAGTCTCCGTTTCGTTCAGGGCTCGCCGGACGCCCCGGCCGTTGACCTTCTCATTGATGGCAAGACCCAAACATCCGACATGCTGTACGCCAATTCGAGCGACTACATTTCTTTAAAACCAGGGTCAAGGCACGTGCAGGTGGTTCCAGTGAATGGATCGACGCCACTGCTCGACCAAACCGTTTCGGTGGGCTCTGGGGACTTCCACACTCTGCTGCTGACCGGACCCGTGGCTCAACTGAAACCCGTGTTACTCACCGATACGGTCGCAAGCACCACGACGACTCCTGTCAACGATGTTAGAGTCATCAGCATCTCGACCCAAATGGGGCCGGCCGATGTGTACATCGTCGCGCCCGGCGTGAACCTGGCGACTGCCACCCCAGTCTTCACTAATCTGACGTTGAGCCAGGATTCGGGCTACCAGGCAATCACCGGTGCAACGGGGGTCGGAACAGGCAGCTATCAGGTCTTCGTGACTGCGCCCGGAACCCGGAACGCCTACCTGAGCACAGGGCCTCTCGCTGTTGCCAGCGCGAAGAACCAGACGGTGGTGATCGAAGACTCCCCTGCTGGCGGATTTACCTTCACGGTGCTTCAAGACCAGTAAAGGCATCGATTCGTCACATTCCGCAGCGATTCTGACCTGCTGCTCAACAACACTTGGCGGCGTGAGCGCGTCTAAGTAATTGAACAGACGGCAATCTTGGCGTGGCGTGGCCCGCTCACCCACGCGTTATAATCGAAAATCCGGTACGGGAGGCAAGTTTCATATGCGAGAGCATGCAAACGCTCTGTGGGGGCGTTTTAAAGCGAATCGGCTGGCATCAACCCTGATCATTCTGCTGACGTTGACGGTCGGAATTCTGATCGGCACCGTCGTCTCGGGAGGGGTTCGAGGCCAGGAAAAACGGACAGCTGACGCAACCCCGCTGACTGTGCCCTCCCCCAAACAGATGTCCAATCAGTTCTCGCAAATCGCCAAGGCTCTGGAGCCGGCGGTAGTAAACATCAACACCGAATCAACGGTCAGACCCACCGCTCGCCGTCGCGGTGGCCAACCACCGGACGGACAGGGTGGCGACGATGACCAGAGTCCGTTTGGAGATTTCTTCGACAAATTCTTCGGCAACCAGGATGCCGGCCCGATCAAGCAACGGTCCCTAGGTTCCGGAGTATTGGTGGACGCAAAAGGTTTCATCGTGACCAATCGCCACGTGATCGAGAAAGCCGATCGGATTCGTGTACGGCTGCAGGACGATCCTCCAGGCGTGCAGCACGATGCCAAGGTCATTGGAAGCGACACGGAAACCGACCTTGCGGTGATTAAGATTGATATCGATCACGGCGTCCCAGTTGCAAAACTAGGCAACTCGGAAAGCATGCAGGTGGGTGACTGGGTCCTGGCGATCGGCAGCCCGTTTGGGCTGCAGGCCACGGTCACCGCTGGAATCGTGTCCGCCAAGGGACGGAACATTGTTCCTAACCGCCAGTTCCAGTCGTTCATTCAGACGGACGCGGCCATTAATCCAGGTAACTCTGGTGGGCCGCTGGTCAATATGGACGGTGAAGTTATCGGGATCAACACTGCGATCCTGACCGACACCAATGCCTACGCTGGCGTGGGCTTCGCGCTGCCGTCGAATACGGTTGCCAATGTCTACAACCAACTGACTGGCCCTGAACACCGCGTACAGCGCGGGTCAATCGGAATCGAATTCAACGCGCAGGAGAACCCGGCAATTTCTCGCGTCTACGGCGTGCAATCGGGAATCACGATTTCCAGCGTGGTGGCGGGCAGTCCGGCCGAAAAGGCAGGATTAAAGGTTGGAGACACCATTGTCTCCGTTGATGGCAAACCGGTGAAAAACGGCGACGAACTGGTCTCCGACATCGCCGGCCGTAAGCCGGGAACCAAAGTGAACATGGGCTACATCCGAGGCGGAAAGAAGGAAGAGGCCGGGGTTGTGGTTGCCGACCGTGCCAAGCTGTTTGCCTCCCGGTTGGGTGATGAGCAGGAAAGCGGCGAAGAGGCCGCGCCTAAGCAAAGCAAGCTGGGCATCACCGTGCGCGGCTTGACCCCTGAAATGGCGGACCGCTTAAATGTGCCATCCGGCAAGGGAGTCGTTGTGCAGGAGGTCAAGCCCGGCTCTTTCGCCGATGACACCGGCTTGACACGCGGGGATATTATTCTTGAGATCAACAAACAGCCGGTGAACAGTGAAGATGATTTCGACCACATTCAATCTGGCCTTAAGAGCGGGCAGGACGTTGTCTTTCTGGTTCGCCAAAGAGGCGCTGGCCGCAATGCCGGTACGATCTTCCTGGCGGGGACACTTCCGTAACAGTTACTTGCACTAACGGTACTGGCACGGATCGGGTGTTTGCGAGATGATGGTCACCGCATCTGAACAGTAGTAGGCATGGCAGGCGCCTGCCGGTCAAAAATGGAAAACGGAGATGTAACGAATGAAGTTGATTCAGCACGCGATACCGATGATTGCAGCCAGCGTGCTGCTGACCGCTTCCATGGCAGTCGCCACGGCTCAACCAAAGCCGCACCCCACCGCAAACAGCTCTAAAAAGCACACTTCCAAGCTTCACAAATCTTCGCGTTATGTCAGCAAGAAGGCACGCAAGCCGCGTGGGCAACAAGCTATCGATAACGCGCGAGCGACTGAGATCCAGCAGGCCCTGGTTCGAGAACACTATCTCTCCGGTGAGCCGAGTGGAACCTGGGACGCAGCTACGCAGGGAGCATTGCGGCGTTATCAGGCTGATCAAGGCTGGCAATCCAAGACCGTCCCTGATTCGCGTGCATTGATCCGTTTAGGCCTGGGACCAAACCACGATCACCTGTTGAACCCTGAAAGTGCGATGGTAGGCAGTTTCCCAGAACAGTCGGCGCGGGCGGCGTCGGCCAGTTCAGGCAGGAGGGCAGTAGCTCTGCCAAGCCAGAGCTCTGGGACTTTAGCTACGCCCGTGAGCGTCTCGCCCGATCTTTCCTCCGCGCGGTAATCGCAGCGTCAACCCACCAGAGGCTTATTGCTCAGCACCGCCGCCGGATTGCCTTCCACTAGCGCAAGTGCAACATCCGCGCCGAACTCCTTCTCCACTATTTTCCGGCCCTGCGACAGAATTGGCGGACGGCGGACGGTGTCGTGCGAGTCGGTTGCCAGAAAGTGGACTGCGCCCTTTTTCAGGAAAAACCTCGCCATTTTCCCGCACGTTTCACCCCAGGAACCTGTCAGAGCCGACGCAGTGATCTGCACGGCGCATCCGAAGGAGACCCATTGCAGGACGCGCTCCGGAGATTTCTGCAGAATCGGATTGCGCTCAGGATGAGTAACGATCGGAGTATTGCCGCGCTCGCACATAGAAGCGAGCCAGTCGTCCAATTGCTGGGGAATGCTGAAGTTGTTGAACTCAACCAGCAGGTAGCGAGTGTTCGCAATGCACCAGCGTTCGGGCGTCTGCATCGCCGACTGGGTATTTTCGTAAGACAGATGGAAATCGCAACCAAGACTTAACTGGGGAGTGGGACCGACACGCTGCTGAAGTTGTTCCAAAAGATTGAGCAGATACGCACGGTCGTAGTAGTAACGATCGTTGGCGTGCGGAGCCGCCACCATCTTCGTAATGCCGTCCTTCGCTGCCATGCGGCACATGCCTTCCGCGATTTCCCAGGACTTGGGGCCATCGTCCACTTCAGGCAGGATGTGGCAGTGAATGTCGATCACGTAGGGCGATTTCTTCGTATACCTTCGTGTCCTTCGTGGTTTGTGCTCCAAAGCATTTCAACCACCGAGGGCACCCTTCGACTTCGCTCAGGGCAAGCTCCAGCTCGCGAAGGAGAACGAACACATTCGAATGCTAATACCGTTGCTGCACGAAAGCCTGAATTTCGGTGTATGCCTTGGTCAGCACGTCCTCTTGTGGCAGGAAGACAATCCGGAAATGCTTCGTGCCGGGCTTCTGTCCGAACCCTGAGCCGTGCACGACTAGGATGTGTTTCTCCAGCAGAAGCTCCTTAACGAACACGTCATCCCCTTCGGGAATATCGATTCGAGGAAACGCGTAGAACGCGCCCCGCGGCGGCACGCAGCTCACGTGCGGAGTCGCGTTGCAGGAGTTGACCGTAAGATCGCGCCGCGAACTTAACTTGCGGATGACTTCGACCAGATGGTCCTGCGGACCTTCCAGCGCGGGTTTGATCGCATACTGTTCCGGATGATTGGCGGAAAGACGCGCACGCAGCAATTTGGCAACGCCTTCGATGTATGGCTTCACAGCGGGCGCGTCGCCACTGACGATGCCCCAGCCAATTCGCCAGCCCGGCGCAAGATAGTTCTTCGATAGTCCGCCGAGAGTCACAACTGGCACATCGGGCGCGACTGCTGCAATGGAAATCTGCTCGCCGCCGTCGAGAATCAATTTGTCGTAAATCTCGTCAGCAATGATCAGCAGATTGTGCTGGCGCGCAAGTTCGGCAATCTGCTCCAGCATCTTGCGCGTGCACAACGCGCCCGTGGGATTGTTAGGATTGATGAGAACAATGCCGCGAGTGCGCGAATTGATCTTGCGCCGCATGTCTTCAAGGTCGGGCTGCCAGCCGTCTTCCTCGTTCAAGTAATAAGTGTTGAGCTCTGCGCCCGTTTTGCAAAGGATCGCTGAATAGAGGGGGTAATCCGGGCTTGGGGTAAGCACGTTTTCACCAGGATTCAGTAGGGCCGTGAGACACGAATCCACAGCTTCGCCGCAACCGTTTGTCACGAAAACATCCTGAACACTCGTAATGCCCTTCCTCTCCGCCTCTGCACGCAGTGCCTCAACCGCCTCGGGAATTCCCGAAGACGGCGCGTAACCGTTCCGGTTGTCGCGCATCGCCTTGCAGGCAGCCTCGACCACATGGGGAGGCGTGGCGAAGTCGAAAATATTGGGATCGCCCACGTTCAGGTAAAGCACTTTGTGCCCCTGCTTTACGACGGCCTCGGCAGCGGACGCGAGGTCGCGGATCGCGTAGCGCAGGTTATCGAGCCGGTGTGCGGGGGTGATTTCGCGGGTTTGAGTTGGCGGCATGAGCAATTCTAACGTATGCGCTCTTACCCTGGAATGAGCCAAAGAAGCGGTGCCTGCGCGGCTGTCCAGCCACTTCCGTGACTTCTGCGCAGCTCGGTATATCACCTAGAATCCTTACAATCGCTCAGGCCGCTAATCAGAATGCAAATCACCGTCAAACGCGTGGTTACCGCAGTGATGATCGTTGGCGGAGCCATCACTGGCTACCAGATTCTGAGCAGACCGCAGCCGGTCGCAGCCCCGCAGAGTGTTGCAGAAACGCGAGCCAATGCGCAGTCTTTTGATCAGAAAATCGAAGTCATCGAACCAGCACGCGATGAGAGCACACCGCCCGCTGAGGTCCACTTCACCTCCGCTGAGGTTAGCGCTGAGGTAGCCCAGAGCATGGGTGCAATTCCCGCTGCCACCCCTGGCCACGAGAGCCCGCCCAGCTCCCCGGATGCCGTCGTCGGTTCGGGCAACGTGCAGATCAAAGGCTATCAGGTGCAATTGCAAGGAGACGTTGCACGCGGCCAGTTTGTCGCCAACGTGGCCGGCAAAGATGTCTATGTAACCCTTGCCGGACATCTCGGATCTGAAAATGGCTATGTGACCTTCGATCCGACAGAATTCAAAATCGGCGAGTTCAACATTCCCGTTTCGCTGGTGAATTCAGCCCTGCAGAAAAAGCTTGCGGAGCAACGCGAGCAACTCAAATTACCCGATGGCGTGGCAAGCCTGCGAGTGGCCGATAGTGAACTGGTCATCACTCAGAAATGACTCAGCGCTCCACAATCAACTCACCCTTCATGGCCTTGTGGTGAAAACCACAATCCACGCAGCACTTGAATCGATACGTCCCCGCCATTTGTGCCACGAATTCGATGGTTTCCGTCTCATGCTTTTGGATTTTGAAGCACTCCTTGGGGGACGAGAATGCCAGGCCCGGGCTTCCCTTTTTGTCGGCGTCTTCCGGGAACAATTCGACCTGAAAACCGTGCGCATGGTCGATAGAGGTGATCTTCAGCTGAACTCTGGTCCCCTGCTTCACGTGGATCGGCGATGGTTCGAATACGTATTTTTTGGCAGTCATTTCGATGACTTGAGTTTTTGCGCCGGTCTGACCAGACTCTGCCGAAGAAGGCGCCTGGGCACGCCCACCGGGCAACATGGCTAACAAACACAATGCGATTGTGAGGACCGCCAAAGAAATCGTATGTTTCATGATCCGCTCCGCTGAAGTGTTCGTTCCATTACAGCAACTCCGGCATCGCGAAGTGTCAAAGAAAAGTCAACGGAGGAGAAGGGAGGTTGGGGACTACTGCGGGCGCCGCCGGTAGTACACGTTGAATTCGAATCCAGGCTCGGGTGGGAACAGTTGGGCGATCTTCCGCAGGCGCTCAGCCATTGCCGCGGGAGCAAGCAGCGGATAATCGCGTTCGCGTAAATCGTGGTAGTCAACATCAAGGAAGATCGCCAGCAGGTAAATCGAAATCGCGTCGGCAAACGCCGCTGCAAAATAGTCGTTCTTGTGCTTCTCCGCGTCAGGGCCGCGTCCCGTGGCCAGCTTGCGCGACTCCCATGCATCCACGGAGGTCTCTCCACGCACATTGGCATCCGCCTGCTTCCACACGAGGTCGGCAAATTCCTGCGAAACTCCCGCTCGCTCGACAAATGCATGGCCCACGTTGATGTAGAACTCGAAGGCGATGGAGAACTTGTCGTCCATAAGCCGCGTGGAAATGAACACGCATTGCGATCCGCCAAGATCCAGGTTGCGATGGCAGACCGCATGGTCACTGAGGGCAACGTCATATCTGTCGGCAATAACGGTCTGGTCGCCCTGATTGACGGTCATCGGAACAAAGTAATAAGCTTTGCGCTCGAGCGCTGCGGCAATGGGCTTGGGAACTGCGGAAATCATCCGGTCGAGATCGGGCGCAGAGATGCTCATTTCGCCGGAAACGGCGTAGCAGACGCCGTTCGTGCCTTGCGAAACTTGGGCCTCGCGGATTACATCCGCCGGCTGACGCGTGATTGCCTGGGCAACTTGTGACATGAATGTGGAAGCCTGGAGCGGCTGAACTGCACCGCGATAAAGGCCTGTTTACCTCGTATTCATCATTCTAGCTCACCAGCACTTCCTGATAGCCCGCAAGTATCTCTGACACGGAATGATCCCAGGAAAACTTCTTGACCTGCTCGTAGCCGGCTTGCCGCAGTTTCTCGCGCAGGCACTGATCACACAGCACGCGCTGCAGTGCACGCATCATCTCAAACAGGTTCTCAGGATTCACAAGCACGGCGGCATTCCCGACCACTTCAGGAATGGACGAAGTATTCGAGGTGAGGACGGGCGTGCCGTGGGCCATCGCCTCCAGCGGAGGTAGTCCGAACCCTTCGTACAAAGAGGGAAAGACGAAAACTTTCGCCGCATCATAGAAAACGCGCAGTACGTCGATGGGCACGAATCCGAGGAACCGCACGTCGTTCTGCACTCCTGCCCGGACCACTGTGCGGCGCAAGTCGGGGTGTTGCGATAGCTCGTCGCCGATGATGATGAGCTTAAGATCGGGGAACACGTCCTGCTTCGCAAGTTCCGGCTTCAGCGCCGCAAACGCCTCAATGATGCGCACTAGGTTCTTGTGCGGGCTGATACGGCCTGCATAAAGCAGAAACGGATACGTGATCTGGTAGCGCTCGGCCAGCATCTGGCGATCTGCATCGGAGGCGTGGCCAGTCAAAAAACGCGCATCGATCGCGTTGTAGATGACCTCGATGCGCCCCGGCTCGATTCCGAAGAGCTTCTGGATTTCAGTTTTTGTAAAACGAGACACCGCGAAAATCCGAGCGGCATTCCGCAGCACCCGACGGGTCAGTTGAAAATGTAGCGACCGCTTCAGTCCGGAGCCATTGCGAGCGCGGTACATGTGGTCCAGCAGGTCATGCACCGTGACCACATAGGGACACGGAAAATGGTGAGGCCGCCAGAACAAATGCGGCACATGGACCAGATCGCATCCTAACCGCCGCAACACGGAATGGCACTGAACGAACCCCTTGGCAGTATCGGGAGAAGCGACATCGAATGTGGAAAAATTCTCTGGCAGAACACCGATTTCCCTGGCCTTCGCCGGAAGCCCCAGGAGAAAGTATTCGTTTTCGGAGTCGATCCGTGCCAGCGCGCGAATGATGTTACGCGTGTACGTGCCCACGCCGAACTCGGTCATCCGCCGGATGTCGATGGCAATCTTCACTGATACAGATTCTACCCAGTAATGGCCGCGAGGGACACCTTGCAGGCAGCGAACCACCGTCAGTGTCTACCGCTTTTGTCCTATACCAAACTGATTGCCAGCGCGCACAGGCCGCTCGTGATCAAAATCAATTTCCACCAGCTTCTCACTCTGGACCTGCGCGCCGGTTTCATCGCGCAGCGTGTACACAATCTTTTTTGTCTCTCTTTCAATCACGTCTCCAGTTGACGGGAAAACATAC
>Ga0207693_10003952_pt1 | contig 12596 bp, 10 predicted proteins | sample LARL81metaG_FD_184347 | JGI IMG/M metagenome (GOLD analysis project Ga0207693, IMG submission 184347) | Corn, switchgrass and miscanthus rhizosphere microbial communities from Kellogg Biological Station, Michigan, USA - LAR L8-1 metaG... | ecosystem: Host-associated > Plants > Roots >...
TCCGCCTGGGATCGGCCTTCAGGGGTGCCAGCAGGCGGGCAAGCCGCTCCTCCACGACCTGCAACAATACCCGCCGTGCCCAGCCGCGTACCGATACTGGTCGGCATCGGACTCGCGGCCGGACTGCTCTCCGGGGTGTTCGGAGTGGGGGGTGGAATCGTCATCGTGCCGGCGCTGGTCGGCCTGGCCGCCTTCCCGCCCAAGCAGGCGATGGCGACGTCACTGGCGGCCATCCTGTTCACCTCGGCGGCGGCCGCGCTGGCGTATGCCGAGGCGGGGACGGTCGATTGGGCGGCGGCGGCGCTGATCGGGCTGCCCGCGGTGGCCGGCGCGGTCGGCGGCGCCTGGCTCCATCAGCGCCTCGACTCGCAGCGGCTGGTGCTGGCGTTCTCGGTGTTTCTGGCCATCGTGGCGGTGAAGCTGGCTCTGTGATGGGCGCGCTGGTCGCCATCGCGCTGGGTGCGGCAGCGGGGGTCCTGTCGGCGATGTTCGGCGTCGGCGGCGGCCTCATCTTCGTGCCGACGCTGATCTTCCTCGGCAAGACGACGCACGTCGCCGTGGCCACGTCGCTGGCGGCGATGGTGCCGGTGATCCTCATGGGGTCGTGGCGGCAGACCCGTTACGGCAACGTTCGCTGGCGGGAGGCCATCGTCGTCGGAATCGCCTCGGTGCCGACGGCGAAGCTCGGAGAGCTGGTGGCGAGCTCGCTTTCCAGTTCGCACCTGCGGCGCCTCTTCGCGCTCCTCTTGCTGCTGACCGCCGTGCAGATGGCCGTGCGCGCCCTGCGCAATCCAGCTGGGGCCGAGCATGATTCGTGACGCGGTCGCAGGGGACGCTGCGCACCTGTCGGAACTGCTCACGCAGCTCGGCTATCCGGCCTCGGCCGCCGACGTCGCCGCCCGGCTTGCCCGCGTGACGCAACATTCACGGCTGGTCGTCGTCGTCGACAGGGAGGACGTCCCGGCGGGCCTGATCGTGCTGGCGCGGATCGACGCGCTGGAGCACGACCTGCCGCTGTGCATGATCGTGGCGCTGGTCGTGCGCGATAGCGACCGCCGCCGCGGCGCCGGCGGCGAGCTCCTGGCCGAGGCCGAGCGGTGGGCCGTCGAGCAGGGTTGCGGCCGAGTCGTTCTGGGCACCGCCCACCACCGGACCGATGCCATCGGGTTCTACCGGTCGCACGGCTACCTGGAGACCGGCATCCGTTTCGTCAAGACGCTGCCGGCTCAGGCCGGCTGAGCGTCCAGCACCTCCATGTAGACGCGAATCACCTCGGGGTCGAAGTGGGCGCCGGCGAGGTCGCGCAGGCGCTCCCGCGCCTGTTCGGCGGTGAGCGCCGGCTGATAGCTTCGTTCCTCGGTCATCGCGTGGTAGGCGTCGCAGGCGAGGATGATCCGCGCGCCCAGCGGGATCTCGTCCCCCCGCAGGCCGCGCGGGTACCCGCCCCCGTTCCAGTGCTCGTGGCAGGAGCGGACGAGCTCCGCCACGCCGCGCAGACCCTGCACCGGCTCGATGATCCGGGCGCCGGTATCGGGATGGCGCCGGATGGCCGCCCAGCCCTCGTCGTCCAGGGGCCCGACGCCGTCCAGGATCCGCTCCGGGACGCCGATCTTGCCCAGATCGTGCAGGGCCGCGGCGCGCACGACGTCGGTCAGCGCGGTGCCGGTCAGGCCCATTCGCCCAGCCACCTCGCGGCAATCCTCGATCAGCCTGTCCGAGTGCTCGGCGGTGCGGTGGTGCCGGACCTCGAGCGCCCGCGCCAGGCAGACCAGCAGATCGTCCAGCGTCCGGTCGCGCTCGGCGATCAGCCGCTGGTTCTCGATCGCCAGCAGCGCCTGGTCGGCAGTTCCCACCAACAGCGCCTCCTCCGGCGCCGAGGGCTCGCCGTCCCGCTCCAGGCACACGAGGGCGCGGGTCGCAGCCCGCTCGCCGATCGGCACCACGACCGTTCTCGCGCGCGGCGGCGGCGCGGCGTGCGGCGCCTCGGAGGCGGCGACCGTGCGGATGCGCTTGCTTCCGGCCAGCTCCGCCAGCCGGTCGCTATGCAGGATCTCATGACCGGTCTGGGGCCGGTTGCGCACCGGGTAGCCGGCGGCGGCCACCAGGCGCAGACGGTCGTTGTCGACCGCCCACACCCCGCACCCCGACTGGTCAACCAGACGACAGACCGCCAGGCACAGCAGGTGCAGGATGCCGTCTTCGCTGCTGGCCATACCGAGGGTCTGGCCGAGCTCGACGAGGGCCCGTCCGGTGTGGGCGCGGGTGCGCGCCCGCGCTGCCCGCTCGAGTGCGCCGATCCCCACCGCCGCCAGTCCCAGGCCCTCCTGAATGAGCCGCAGCTCATGTGCCCGGGCCGGCTGGGCGCGGTCGACCAGGAGCAGCCAGTCGGGCGGATCGGGCCCGCGGACGCTGAAGCCGCGGGCGGGGGCGCCCCCCGACGCGGCCTCGGCGACCCGGGCGGCAAGCGGCGGCGCCGGCGTTCCGGCCGCTGCGACCAGCGACGGCGGCCGGCCGGCCGAGCAGGCGTGGATGCTGACGGCGTCGGCGGCCAGCCTGCGGCGCAGGCACTCGACCAGCGCGACCGCGGCCGCCCGCGGCTCCGTCGCCGGCCGCAATGCGTCAACCAGTTCCCCAATTTCCTGGTCGGGCGCTTCTGTGCGCTCCTGGTGTATCGAGGCCGGGCCCAGAGCTTCAATCTCCCCCTCCGAAGAGGGTACCACCGGTGGTTCAGCGGACAACCATCCGGTAGACCGCCGGCATCGGCATGCCGCGCCAGAACTCGAACCCGATCGCCGGATCGTGTCGCCGGAGCGCCAGCGCCAGCAGGTTGCCGTGGCTGGCACAGACCACCGTTTGCCCGCGATTGCGATTGGCGACGTCGTCCAGGACGGCCGCCACCCGCTCCGCGGCCTGCCGCCCCGACTCGCCGCCCGGGAGCGCGTAATCAGGGTCGTCGAACGACCGGCGAAGCGCGTCCAGCCAGTCCGCGAGCGGGTCCGGCGAGAGGAGCCGCTCGCGCAGGTCGTCGAGGACCGCGATCGGCAGGCCGAGCGCCGCCGCCAGAGGTGCGACCGTCTCACGAGCGCGCGGGTACGGGCTGGAGTAGACGGCGGCGATCGGCTCGGCGGAGAGCTCGGCGGCCAGGCCGGCGGCCGCCGCCCGCCCGGCCTCCGTCAGGCGGCGGCCGTTCTGCTCGCCGCCGCCGGGCCGCGGCGGCTCGGGCTCGGCATGGCGGACGAGCAGGAGCGTGGTGGTCAGGTCGTTCGCGCCAGCGCCTCGTCCGCGCGCTGCTTCAGATCCTCGACGACCGCCGGGTCGCGGAGCGTCGTCGTGTCGCCGAGCGGCTGTCCCTCGGCGATGTCCTTGAGCAGGCGCCGCATGATCTTTCCGGAGCGGGTTTTGGGCAGATCGTCGACGATGATGACCGCCTTCGGCCGCGCGATCTTGCCGATCTTCTGGCCGATCCACTCGCGCAGCTCGGTCGCCAGTTGCTCGCTGGGCTCGTGGCCGGAGCGGAGGAGGACGAAGCAGAGCGGCGTCTGCCCGGTCAGCGGGTCGGGGGCGGCGGTGGCGGCGGCCTCGGCGACCGCCGGGTGCTCGACCAGCGTCGACTCGAGCTCGATCGTGGACAGCCGGTGTCCGGAGACGTTCATCACATCGTCGACACGCCCCAGCAGCCAGAAGTCTCCGTCATCGTCCTGGCGGGCGCCGTCGCCGGGGAAGTACACGCGCTCGCCGAAGCGGGAGAAGTAGGTCGAGACGTAGCGCTCATCGTCCTTGTAGAGGGTGCGGAACATCCCGGGCCAGGGCGCGGTGATGACCAGGTAGCCGCCACGGCCCCGCTCGACGGGCCGGCCGTGATCGTCGACCACATCCGCCGAGATGCCCGGCATCGGCCGGGTGGCCGACCCCGGCTTGGTGGTGGTGATCCCGGGCAGCGGCGAGATCAGGATGCCGCCGGTCTCGGTCTGCCACCAGGTGTCGACGATCGGGCAGCGCTCGCCGCCGATGTGCTTCCAGTACCAGATCCAGGCCTCCGGGTTGATCGGCTCGCCCACCGTTCCCAGCAGCTTCAGCGACGAGAGGTCATGGGCCGCCGGCTGGTCGGCGCCGGCCTTGACGAATGCCCGGATCAGCGTCGGCGCCGTGTAGTACTGGGTGACGCGGTAGCGCTCGATGATCTGCCAGTGGCGGTCGGGGCCGGGGAACATCGGGTCGCCCTCGTAAAGGATGCTGGTCGTCCTGTTGGTCAGGGGGCCGTAGACGATGTAGCTGTGACCGGTCACCCAGCCGACGTCGGCCGCGCACCAGTAGACGTCCTCGTCGTGGACGTCGAAGATCCACCGGTGGGTGGTGGAGACGTAGGTCAGGTACCCGCCGGAGGTGTGGACCGCCGCCTTTGGCTTGGCCGTCGTCCCCGACGTGTGGAGGGCGAAGAGCGTGTGCTCGGCCTCCATCGGATCGGCCGGGCAGTCGGCGGAGTAGCCCGGCACCAGGTCGTGCCACCAGTAATCCCGGCCCTCGGTCATCGGCACCTCGCCGCCGGTGCGGCGAAGAACGATCGCGGCGGCGACCGTCGGTGCCAGCTCGAGCGCGCCGTCGGCGGTCTGCTTCAGCGGGACGCGGCCGCCCTTGCGCCACGCCTCGTCCTGGGTGACCAGCAGCTTGGCCTCGGTCGAGGCCAGCCGCTCGCCGAGCGATTCTGCCGAGAAGCCGCCGAAGACGACGACGTGCGGGGCGCCGATACGGGCGCAGGCCAGCATCGCGATCGGCAGCTCCGGCACCATCCCCATGTAGATGCCGACGACATCGCCCTTGCCGATGCCCAGCGAGCGCAGGGTGTTGGCGAACCGGCACACCTCGTCGCGCAGCTCGGTGTAGCTGATCGCCCGGTCGTCCTCCCCCTCCGGCTCAGGGACGAAGTGGTAGGCGATCTTCGCGCCGTGCCCCGACTCGACGTGGCGGTCGAGGCAGTTGGCGGAGACATTCAGCTTCCCGTCGGCGAACCAGGTGCAGTGCGGCGGATCCCACTCCAGCGACCGGGTGGGCGGCGTGTCCCAGGTGAGCGCCGAGGTGGTCCGGCGGAGCCAGAAGCCGGCCAGATCGGACTCGGCCTCGTCGTATACCGAGTCGTCGGCGATGATCGCCTGCTCGGTGAAGCCGCGCGACGGCGGGAACGTCCGCTGCTCGCGCAGCAGGACGTCGATCCCGACGTCGCCCGGGTCACTCACGGCTCGTAGTCGAACTCGTCCCCGTCGCTGCCCAGAAGCCTGCGGGCGCCGGCAACTGCGCCGACGATCAGCGCGGTCGCGAGCAGCGCGTTTCGCAGCTTGTGGGTCTTCTTCGGCTTGGCGCTCAGGCGGCGGGCGCTCTGGGTCAGCTCGTTCGCCGCCCGCAGCACCTCGTCGTGCACCTCGCGTCGCCCGGCCGCCCGGCGGGGGCCGTCCTCCTGAATCTTCCTGTACACCGTCCGGGCCGAGTCGAGCGCGGTCTTAACGTGTGCCCGCAGCTCCTCGTCCTCGGCGATCCGGTTCATCATCGGGGTGATGGTCTCAGCCATCCTGTCGCTGCGCAGCTTCGTCTGCACGTCGCACCTCCCAGCCGTTTGCGGTCACACTACCACGGTGGATTTGGAATCGGTCACGGCCCATCTGGCCGCCCTCGGCGAGCCGGAGTATCGCTCCCGGCAGGTACGCGAGGCGGTCGCCCGCGGGCTGACGCTGGAGTATCAGCAGATGACCAACCTGCCCGCCGCCCTGCGCCGGCGGCTCGCCGACAAGGCGCCGTTGCGCGAGCTCGAGGAGCGGGAGCGGCAGGAGTCGACAGACGGGACGGTCAAGCTTCGCCTGGCCACCCGCGACGGGTACCCGGTCGAAGCGGTGGCCATGCGCCACCGAAACCGGCACACGGTCTGCCTCTCGTCGCAGTCCGGCTGCCCGCTCGCCTGCACGTTCTGCGCCACCGGGTCGATGGGGCTGGGACGCAATCTCTCGTGGGGGGAGATCGCCGAGCAGGCGGTGCTTCTGGGCGGCCTGCTGCGACAGCGCGGACAGCGTCTGTCGAACGTGGTCATGATGGGCATGGGCGAGCCGTTCCTGAACTACGACGCGGTGCTCGCCGCCTGCCGCTTCCTGAACGACCGCGACGGGTTCGGCCTGGGCGCCCGCCAGATCGCGATCTCCACCGCCGGCTGGGTGCCGGGGATCGAGCGCCTCGCCGGGGAGCCGCTGCAGCTTCGGCTCGCGCTCAGCCTGCACGCCCCCACCGACGAGCTCCGCGAGCAGCTGATGCCGGTCAACCGCCGCTTCCCGCTGGCCCGCGTGATGCGGGCCTGCCGGGACTACCGGAGCGCCACCGGCCGGCGAGTCTTCATCGAGTACCTGCTCCTGGATGGGGTCAATGACGGCGACGGCGACGCCCACCGGCTGGCGTCGCTGCTGGACGGCGACCGGGCCGGGTTTCACGTCAACCTGATCGCCTACAACCCGACCGGGCACGGTTACCAGGCCTCGCCGCCGGAGCGTGTGCGGACGTTTGCCGGCGTCCTCGAGACCGCCGGGCTGCACGCCAGCTACCGGCGCTCGCACGGCCGGGACATCGACGCCGCCTGCGGTCAGCTGGCGGTGTCCGGCGTGCGGGAGCTCCGCCGCTCACGGCGCGCCGAGCGCGCTGGTAGAGTCGCCGGTCGATGATCGTCGGGCAATCCCGCGAGTCGTGATCGGGCTTGCGCTGACGGCGTCGGCGATCATGCTGGCGGCCGTCTGGGTGCTCGGATCGAGTCTCGTCCCCGACGCCGGGAGCGGTGTTCGCATCGTCGCCGGAGGGTTTGCGCTGGCCGGCCTGGCCGGGCTGACCATGGCCCAGGATCCGCTCGGCGTCTCGATCCTCGTTCACGCGACCGCCTGCATCGTCATCGTCGCCGTCCTCATCGCTGCCCTGTTCGCCTGGAGCAGGCCGTCGCTGCGCCCGCCGCAGATCGACTGGTGGGCGGTCGCCATCGCAGCCGCCGCCGTCGCCATGCTGGTTACCCCGGCACTGCACGTCCAGCCGACGCAGCTCGCGCCGTCGCACGATGACATGCAATTTCACCGTGGCTGGATCCAGCAGCTGCTGGGCGGCGCTCCCGCCCCGGGCGGGGTGTACGCCGGCCTGCCGAATGCCTACCCGTGGCTCTACCACGCTCTGGTGACCTGGTTCATCCAGACGCTCCCGGGCGGCCTGGAGGCGGCGCTGGTCGTGGTCCAGGTGTTCGCACTGGTGATCGGCGCGGCGGGAATCTGGCTGCTGGCGCGGCGGCTCGGCGCGTCGCCGGCGGCGGCCCGCTGGAGCCTGCTCCTGTTCATGGCCGCCGGCGGAATCGGCTGGATCTGGCAGCACGCACCGGCGGGGCAGATCGAGCTGCACCGAAACCTCGGCGTCTACCGCGGCGACCTGATCCTGTCCAACACGTTCCTTCCCGGGCTGGCCGGGATCCCGCCGGTCATTCCGCGGGAGCTGGCGCTCGAGATGACGCCGGCGGCGCTCTGGCTCGCCCTGCGGTCGCTCGACCGGCGGGACGCCTGGATGATGGCTGGCGCCGGCGCCGCCGCGGCGATCGTGTTCCTGACCGGGCCGGTGGCGGGCATCTTCCTTGCCGTCTGGATGCTCGTCCTGGCGGTGGCGGAACGCTGCCGCGCGGTGTGGGCGGCGGTCGTTGCCGCCGTTGTCGTGGCTGCGGTGTGGCTGTTGCCGCTGGCCGCCAACTACGCGCGCTACCACGGCTTCGTCACCACCCTCAAGCATCCCCCGGTCAACCCGTCGATCTCCCAGGCCGTGGTCGGCATGGGGATGACGGCGTTCCTCGGCGTCGCCGGGCTGGTCATGCTGGCGGCCGGCCGCACCTCCCTGGAGCGGCGGCGGGTGTGGCTGATCGTCGCCGTTCCCGCGGCCGCGATCGTGGTCGCGGTGCTGGTCGGGCCAACCTCGGGAGCGCTGAACACCCCGGCGCTCGTGCGCTGGCTGCGCTACCTGCCGTTCCTGGCGATCGCGCTGACGGTGCCCGCCGGCTGCGCGGCCGAGGCGGCGGTCGGCCTGGCCCACGGCCTGGCGCGGCCGGCGTCGGTGGCCGTGGCGGCCGCCATCGGCTTTGCGGTCACCGCGTCGACCGGCCTGGCCGCGGTCTACGTCGCCCGAACGCCCAACCCCGGGCTCCAGTGCACGCCGCCGCTGGCGATCACCTCCCACCAGAGCTATGCGGCGATCGCCGGCGTCAACCCGGGCGACCTGGTCTCGCTGGCCGTCTTTGGCGACTCCGGCGCCTCGGCGCTCTGGATCTCGCAGAAGCGGGCCGGCATCCGTTTCCCCGACTGGCTCTCGACGCTCCCACCCGATACGGCCAGGCGGGCTGAGATCTCCGACTACATCCTGGGCCTGGGGCCGCCGCCGCGTGACGTCGACTGGCTGGTCATCCGCCGTCGCATCCACGTTCCCACACCCGGCTTCAGGCGCACCGGGTCGTGCACGCTGGGCGGCCGCGCCTACCGGATCTACCGCAGGCGAGGCGGTTGACCGGGGTTAGACTGAGCCATGACCACGCCGGACACGATGGAAGCCTGGGTCATCCGGCCCGACCGCCTGGGCGACCCGCGGGACGCCATGCGCCTGGAGCAGATCGAGGTGCCCGAGCCGGGTCCGGGCGAGGTGCTGGTGCGGGTGATGGCGGCCGGCGTCAACTACAACGGCGTCTGGGCCTCCCTGGGCCTGCCGGTCTCGATCTTCCGCTACACGGGGTACGACTTTCACATCGCCGGCTCGGATGCGTCCGGCGTCGTCGAGCGGGTGGGGCCGGGCGTCACCCGCTGGCAGGCCGGCGACGAGGTGGTCATCCACTGCAACCAGAGCTGCGGTGAGTGTGCCGAGTGCAACGGCCTCGACCCCATGGCCTGCACCCAGCAGCGGATCTGGGCCTACGAGTCGAACTGGGGCTCGTTTGCCGAGTACTGCAAGGTGCAGGCGCAGCAGCTCCTGAAAAAGCCTCCGCGCCTGAGCTGGGAGGAGGCGGCGAGCTACGGGCTGACCTACTTCACGGCCTACCGGATGCTCGTCGACCGGGCGCAGATCAAGGCCGGCGACAACGTTCTCGTCTGGGGAGCCGGCGGCGGGCTGGGGACGTTCGCGGTGCAGCTCTGCCGGCTCTACGGGGCGAACGCGATCGCAGTCGTGTCCAGCGACGACAAGATCGGGCTGGTGCGAGAGCTGGGCGCCCACGCGGTGGTCGACCGGCGCGAGTTCGCGCTCCAGGATCCCGACACGGGCGAGCGCAACTTCGACGAGGTCAAGCGCTTCGGCAAGGCGGTGCGGGAGCTGACGGGCGGCGTCGACTGCGACGTGGTCTTCGAGCACGTGGGCGCGGCCACCTTCTTCACCAGCGTCTTCGTCTGCAGGACGTTCGGCAAGATCGTGATCTGCGGCGCCACCTCCGGCTTCACTCTCGACTTCGACGTGCGCTACCTGTGGATGCGCCAGAAGACGATCCTGGGCAGCCACTTCGCGAACGCCTACGAGTGCCAGCGGGCCAACCGGCTGATCGCCGAGGGGAAGATCGAGCCCGTGCTGTCGCGGGTGTTCCCCTGGTCGGAGTGTCCGGAGCCGCACCAGATGATGAAGGAGAACCAGCACGTGGGGAAGATGGTGGTGCTGGTCGGGGCGGAGTCCGAGGGCCTGGGGCGGTCGGCGTGAGCGATCGTCCGGAGCGGCGCTTCGCGGGGCCCGAGGATGTCTCGATCGACTACGACCGCAGCCTCGGCGACCCGGGCAGCTTTCCCTACACGCGAGGGATCCACCGCGACATGTATGCGGCCCGGCCGTGGTCGATCCGCCAGTACGCCGGCTTCGGCAGCGCCGAAGAGACCAACCGCCGCTTTCGCTTCCTGATCGAGCGCGGCCAGGCCGGGCTCTCGACCGCCTTCGACCTGCCCACGCAGATGGGCCTCGACTCCGACGATCCGCGCAGCCTTGGCGAGGTCGGCCGGGTCGGTGTCGCCGTCGACTCGGTGGCCGACATGGAGGGGATGTTCGACGGCATCCCGCTGGACGAGGTGTCGACCTCGATGACCATCAATGCACCGGCGCCGGTGCTGGTGGCCATGTACTACGTCGCCTGCGAGCGCCAGGGCCGCGACCCGGCCGCCATCCGCGGCACCGCCCAGAACGACGTGCTCAAGGAGTACGTCGCCCGCGGCACCTATATCTATCCGCCGGCGCCGTCGCTGCGGCTGGCCGCCGACCTGATCGCCTGGTGCGCGCGCGAGGCGCCGCGCTTCAACGCCATCTCGCTCTCCGGCTACCACATGCGCGAGGCCGGCTGCACTGCCGGCCAGGAGATGGGCTTCGCGCTGGCGAACGCCGTCGCCTACGTGCAGGCGGTGGTCGACCGCGGCGTCGGCGTCGACGAGTTCGCGCCGCGGCTGTCCTGGATCTTCAACACCCAGATGGACTTCTTCGAGGAGATCGCCAAGTACCGGGCGCTGCGCCGGATGTGGGCGCATATCGTCCGCGACCGCTTCGGCGCCCAGGATCCGCGCTCGGCGATGCTGCGCACCCACACCCAGACCGCGGGCTCGGCGCTGACCCTGCAGCAGCCGGAGAACAACATCGTGCGGGCCGCCGTGCAGGCGCTGGCGGCGGCGCTCGGCGGCGTCCAGTCGATGGCCCTCTCGTGCTTCGACGAGGCGATCGCGATCCCTACCCAGCGCGCCCAGACGCTGGCTGTGCGCACCCAGCAGATGCTCCAGCACGAGTTCGGGATCACCGAGGTGGCGGATCCGCTCGGTGGTTCGTGGTACGTCGAGGAGTTGACCGACCGGCTGGAGCGGGAGGCCGTCGCGCTGATGGAGCACGTCGAGGAGCTGGGCGGAGCGGTGGCGGCGATCGACTCCGGCTTCTACCAGCAGACGATCGCCGACGAGGCGTACGCGCGGGAACAGCGAATCGCCTCCGGCGAGGACGTGGTGGTCGGGGTCAACGCCTATGTGGAGCCGGAGACGGTGCACACCGAGCGCTTCGACGTGCCAGCCGGCGTCGCCGAGCAGCAGCAGTCGCTGCTCGAGGCCCGTCGCTCGGGGCGGGACGGCGAGGCGGCAGCGGACGCCCTCGACGCGCTCCGCCGCGAGGCGGAGGGGACCCAGAACGTGATGCCGGCCATTCTCGACGCGGTGCGTGCCGAGGCCACGTTGGGCGAGATCTGCGGCACGTTGCGCACCGTGTTCGGCGAGTATCGGCCCGCGTCAGCGGCCCAGATCTAGATCTAGTTGATCTGCAGGTAGGCGACCAGGTGGCTGCCGGCCGCGTCTCGGGTCGTCCACACGAGCAGGCCACCGAGGTGCCGGGCATCCGGGTTGCTGCCGACCTGCGGCAGCGACTTCACGATCTGCGGGAAGCCGACGTAGGCCAGGAACCCGACCGAGGTGGGCAGTCCGGCCGCCTGGGCGGCGCTCTCGAACGCCGGCGACGAGGCCAGCCCCGAGGTTGCCACGGCACCTGCATGCGGGTCGTTGGAGAGGACCACCAGCCCGCCCGCGCGGTGGGCCGAGATCGGGGTCGGCGAGCTGCGGTTGGCCATCCGGGCCAGTCGGCGGGCGGCCCTGGCGGCCGCAGCCTGGTCGGCCGGCTGCGAGAGCAGGGCGCCGGTGACCGGCATGCCGGGCGCGGCGTAGGCTGCCACACTGCCGTCGAACAGCGGCAGCAGGTTTGCCAGCAGCCGCGCCGCCTGCGGGTCTGAGGTCAGGCCGGGGAGCCTGGGAAGTGCGAGGTGGCCGGGCGCGCGCAGATTGCCACCGATGTAGGCAAACGCGTTCGCCGGGACGTGCGAGATCAGCGCCGGCGGTCCGAGTGGCGTCTTGCCGGACGTCCCGGAGGTATTCAGGGTGAGCCGGAAGCCATGGGCGTCGGCGCCCAGCGAGCCGGTGAGCGTCCCAGCCTTGCTGAGCGCGCTTGCCATCTTCGCCAGCGCCGCCGGGTCGGCGCCGCTTCCCGCCCCGCCCATCGAGGCCAGCGAGGCCAGGCCGGCGACCTGGTGCAGGTCGGCCCACACCTCGACCAGGCTGCCGTCGGGCAGGGCGGCCATCTGCTGCTGGAAGGCGGCGTCGTCGGCCAGCGAGCCGGCACCGCCGGAGAGCAGGTCGATCTGGTGATGGAGCGTTGCCCGGCTGTTGGACGCCAGGAGCGCCCCCTGCCCCACCGCGGCAAAGGCCCGCCCACCGGGCATCCGGTAGAGCGTGAAGTCGCCGTCGCTGCCCGTCTTCGCGACGTGCTTGTGGGCGAGCGCGGACTCCAGTGCGCCCTCGTCGCGAACGCCCACGTAGCCGGCCACGTCCACCGGCGCGCGCGGGTTCCCGACGTCGACGCCGGTCACCGCAAATGCCGCCTGCGAGCCGATCCAGGGCTCGACGTTGGCCGCAAAGCCGCCGCTGCTCGACTGCATCTCGCGCGCCAGCCGGGCCACGGCCTTCTGGCCGCTGGGGAGCCGCGAGAGGACGGACCTGGCCGTCTTCCAGGCGCTTGAGCCCTGGTCAAGGTTGACCGTGACGTAGACCAGCGGGTGGTCGGGGAAGGCCGCG
>Ga0207693_10003953_pt1 | contig 12596 bp, 9 predicted proteins | sample LARL81metaG_FD_184347 | JGI IMG/M metagenome (GOLD analysis project Ga0207693, IMG submission 184347) | Corn, switchgrass and miscanthus rhizosphere microbial communities from Kellogg Biological Station, Michigan, USA - LAR L8-1 metaG... | ecosystem: Host-associated > Plants > Roots >...
TGCGGGCAGCCGTCGCCCGGGTCATCGAAGATCCCCGCTACCATGCCGCCGCACGGCACATGGCAGCCCAGCTGGCCAGCGAACGCGACGACAACCGCGTTGTTGATGAACTGGAGCACGTGGCCGCCGGTGCGCAGGAGGGCGGTGAGTCATTCCGCCCGCAGGATTTCCGCGGGCTTTAGCCGGGCGGCGGTCCTGCCGGGCCAGAACGCCACCGTGTTCGCGATGAGGATCACTGCGGGCACCATGAGCAGGACGAGTGGGACGGGCGTGATGGCACCGGCCGGAATGCCCAGATCGTGGGCGAACAGCGCCCAGGTCCAGCGGCCGGCCGCGACCCCCAGCGGCAGGCCTGCCAGCAGGGCGAGCCCGGTCAGGATGCTGACCTGCCAGGCGGTGATCGAGCTGACCTGCCGCCGGAGCAGCCCAAGGGCCTTCAAGATGGCGAAATCACGCCGGCGGCGCCGCCCGGACATCACGGCGAACTGTCCGAGCACGGCCGCTCCGAGGATGGCCAGCAACGCGGCGAGCACCCCGGGAGTGCGGTCGATGTTCGTGTAGCTGGTGATCCCGTTCGGCCGTTGATCGGTTACTACGCATGGCGAAGGCTGAATGCTTTGGCAGAAGCCGGCCATGGACCGCTCAAAGCTGGCCATTGCTATGGTCCGCGGCTGGCCGCGTGTGAAGCGCAGCAGCACGAAGTCGAAACTCAGGCTCGGCCGCGCTGACTCTGCCACCGGCTGGATGCTCATCTGCGCGCCTTCGCCCAGGTCGGTCGGGGTGAAACCGCCTTGGCCGAAGTCCGGGAAGACCGCGCGGCCCACGATGCGCTCGCGTAGCTGGCGCCGGCTGACTGTCACGGTGACCGTCTGGCCAACGTGCCGCCCGATCTTGCGGAGTGTGGAGGTGCCTAGCACAATCTGGTGTCCGGTGCGGGGCTGGTGGCCTTCGAGCAGCGTGGGCGCCAGCAGCGGGCCTTTGCCCGCGGTCAGCCCGATGGCGGGAACGACGAGCCCACCGGTGCTGACGATGCCGTGGTCCCCGAACGTCCATCCGGAGACACCCGGGGTCTTGCCCAGCAGGTGCTGGGTCAGCTGGGGCGTGATGCTGCCGAACTGCAAGTCGATCGCGGCGTCCCAGTTCTGCCCGTAATGGTGCGGGGTGTTCACCAGGTGGAGCAGGTTCGCGCCAAACGTGAACGCGGCGGTGACCGCGAGCACCGACAGCATTGTGCCGGCCAGTGCGCTGCGCACTGGCACGGCGGTGCGCCCACGCCCGGGTTCCAGGGCAAGACGCGCTCCGGCCGTCATAGTCACCGGCGCGGCTGATAGCCACCGTGCGAGCCGAGGCCGGCGGGATGCTGCCGTCGCGCCGCGCAGGTGCGAGCCTTGGGCGAATGCGAGGCGCCAGGCCGGCCACACTGCCCGTGCGACCAGCAGCCCGAGGATGGCAGCTGCGCCGGCAGCCAAAACTGTCATGTCGGCGCTGATGCCGGGGGCTGGCTCGGCCGGGCGGGCTGTCCCGATCGGCATCAGCGGCGACGCGGCGGCCGCCACTGCGGCGGCTGCCACCGCCCCGGCGGCCGCGGCCACCCCCAGCTCGATCAGCCCGCTGCCCATTATCTGGCCGCGCGTCATGCCCAGCGCCGCCAGCGTCGGGTTGTCCGCTGCGCTCGCGGCCAGCAGGCGCGCGGCCACCTGGCCGACGATGAGGAACGCGGTAACTATGAGCACGAGCGCGAAGAGGGTGAGCGCTACCGCTTCGGGCCGGATGGCACGCTCGACGGCCGCCGCCTGCGTGTGCTCATCCGCCACGAACACCTGTCCCTGCGTACCGGGGAACCGGCGCGCGAGCGCTTCTGCGCGGCGGCCGAAGCTGTCCGGCGTGGTGCCCGGCTTCAGCTTCACAACTGCCCCGTCGGCGGCCAGGTAGCCGGGGCCGAGGTCGTGCATGAGAGCAGCGCTGGCGAGGATCATCGGGATCTTGTCGAGTTCAGCGACCGGCTTCACCGATGAGCGCGTGACGATGATGCCAACCACCCGCTCCCGCAGCTTGCGGGCACCGGCGGGACTGGGCGGCCTATCGCTCCGGACGGCTTCCATCGCCAGCGTGCTGCCGACATGCAGATGCAGGATGGCTGCCCCGTGCTGGTCGAGGGCGATCTCGTCCGCGCGGTCCGGCAGCGGGAGCCGCCCGGCGAGCACCTTCGGTATGTCGACCAGATGCCAGAGCCGGCGGTCGGCTGGCGCCACCAGCTGTCCCGGCGCCCGCGCGTTCAGGGCGGCGAGTGGTGCGACCGCGGCGACGCCAGGCAGCCGGGCGAGCGCCCGGTAGTAGCCGCCGAGCCCGGTGCCGCGCGGCGAGACCAGCACGTCGGACGCGTTCGAGGTCTGCAGAAAGCGCGGATATGCGCTGTCGGTCCGCCGCGCCCCCGCAACGGCGGCCAAGACAGCACCCCCGGCGAGGGCCACAAGAAGTACGAACATCGCCCAGCTCCGCCACCGGGCCCGAAGCCCGTGCACAGCGAGATGCAGGACCGCGCGCATCCGGTCAGCCGCCCCCCGGGCGCCCGCCCGCCTTCCCGAACATAAGGCGAGAGTAGGCGTCGCGCACAGAACCCTCCAGGGTGGTAGCTGGCAGATGGCGGTGCGCTACTACCACCCGTTATCTGCATGCCCCCACCCCGCGCTCCAGCCCCGGCTCACCGAGTCGTCGGCCACCGGTTCACCTAATGCTTCGCCACCGATGCCCGGCGCGGGCAGCTCGCGGACCTGGAACTACGGCACCGCCGCCGCGCACGGTGTGAGTACCGCATCCGCGCCGCCAAGGACACCGGGCTGCATAACCTCCCGCTGCAGGGCTTCGCGCCCAACCAGCTGTGGTGCGAGCGGGTGGCCACGGCCAGCGAGCTGACCGCCTGGATGCAGATGCTCGCTCTGGACGGCCCGGCCCGCGCCTGGGAACCCAAACGGCTGCGGCTGCGCCTGTTCTCCGCCGCCGGCCGGCTGCATGGCGGCGGCCAGACGATCGTGCTGGTCACCCATGACGCCGGGGTGGCCGCAGCTGCGGGGCGGGTAGTCCGGATGCGGGACGGGTGAATCCTCGCGCCCGAGCCGGAGCTGCAGCCGGACGGCGGCGAGGCCGTCGTCATCGAGGCCCTGTGATGAACAGCTGGGCCCGGAAACGGCCGGCGCGCCCCCGGTGGCGCCGGAGGGAGCGGTGATGAACAGCACCGTCCGCGGTCATCGTCCTTAAGGCTTATGGGCCGGCCGTCCACGCCCAGTCAACGGGTGCCCCGCGAGTTGCTGAGCCCTTCGCAGGCTCAGCCGGCCGGGCCCGGGCGGGTGCCCGGGTGGTGTGAGTACCACCGGGGATGGCGGTGCTGGCTTGCTTCCTGGCCGCGGGGCGGGGCGGGGACAATGGGCGGCAGGGTGTCGGCCGGAGGCGGGGCGTTGTGGGCGCGGTCTGGATGCGGGTTCGCTCGGAGCTGCGGGCCCGGTGGCGGTCGTGGCTGGGCCTGGCGCTTTTGATCGGCCTGACGGGGGCGGCCGCGGTGGCAGCCGCCGCGGGGGCACGGCGGACCGAGACGGCTTATCCCCGGTTCGTCCAGGCGCAGAACGGCTACGACCTGATCACCGGCGGGTTCCCCGGGAACATCGATCCGGCGCGGGCGCTGGCGCGAATCGAGGCGCTGCCTGAGGTCGCGCAGTGGGCCCGCATCGATGTGGCGGCAGCGACGGCCATCTTGCCGTCCGGCCGCGTGGCGCCGGCGCCGGAGCTGATGGCTGTCACCGACCTGAGAGGACGGGCGGGCTTCCGGCTGAACCGGTTCAAGGTCATCTCCGGCCGGATGGCAGACCGGCACGCACCCGGCGAGGCGGTGATCGACTTCCCCACCGCCGACCGGGAGGGCCTGCGGGTGGGCAGCGTCATCAAGTACATCGTGGGCGACCCCAATGCCAAACGCCCGAAGCTGGCCGCTGTCCGCATCGTGGGCATCGTGGCCTCCCCCGGGCAGTTCCCGGCGGTTGGCACCTCGTCGGGCCTCAGCAGCGTCTACGTGACGCCCGCATTCGTCCGGTCGAACCACATCCGGCCATCGCCGGGCGATGCGGCGCTGCTGATCCGGCTGCGCCACGGCGCCGCAGACCGCGAGGCGTTCCTCCGGCACAAGGCCGCCGCGGGCCTGGGCAGCGTCGACGTCCCGCTGGTGCAGCAGGTGCAGACCGCCGGGATCCAGCGATCGATCCGGCTGGAGTCCCAGGCGCTGTGGGCGCTGAGTGTCCTCATCGGGCTGGCGGCGTTCGCCGTCGTGGGGCAGTCGCTGGCCCGGCAGACCTACCTGGACTCGGCCGATCTGCCCGCCCTGCGGGCGCTCGGCTTTTCCCGCGGCCAGCTGTTCTCGCTGGGAATCTTCCGGGCCGCGATCATCGGGGTGGCTGCCGCGTGCGTGGTCGTCCCGGTGGCCGTCCTGCTCTCGCCGCTCACCCCGGTCGGCCTGGCCAAGATCGCCGAGCCCGACCCCGGTTTCGCCGTGGACGCGGTGCCGCTGGTTTCCGGCGCGGTCTTGGCCGCTGTCTTGACCATGCTGGCCTGCGTGGTCCCGGCGTGGACCGCGGCGCGAACGGCGGCGGCGCGAGGGGAAGGCCCCAGGCCGGGCCGTGCACGATCCCCGGCGTTCACGTCCGCGCTGGCCCGGGCCTGGCGCTCGCCGGCCGCGGGCACCGGGGTCCGGATGGCGCTGCAGCCTGGCCGGGGCCGGACCGCGGTCCCGGTCCGGTCGGCGATCTTCGGCACTACCCTCGGCGTCGCCGCCCTGGCCGCCTCGCTGGTGTTCGCCGCCAGCCTCAGCCACCTGCTGACCACCCCCCGGCTGGCCGGGTTCACCTGGGACGCCTTCGTGTTCGTCGACAGCCAGCAGGGGAAAGCGGCCGCGGCCCTGCGCGCCGACCCCAAGATCGCCGGCTACACACGTGGGGGCTTCACCAATGTGCGCATCGGCTCGGTCAAGGTCATAGCGCTGGTTCTCGGCAGTTCGGGACCGGCCCGGCCGGTGATCACGGCCGGGGTTCCGCCGACAGCCGGTGACGAGGTCGCGCTCGGCGCAGCGACCATGCGCGACGCCCATACCGCGATCGGCCGAACCGTGGACGTCGCGCTCGACCAGGCCGGAGGACACCCGAAGCCGGCCCGCATGCGGGTCGTGGGAACGGTTATCGTGCCGCCCAACCCGTTCCAGGCGACGCAGCTCGGCGAGGGAGCCGCTCTCGCGCCGCCGGGCGCTATGCGGATCGATCCACACGCCGCCCGGCAGCAGGGCGGGTCGCCGTTCCTGGTGCGCTTCACCCCCGGCGTCAGCCGCGACACCGGGCTCACCGCCATCACCAAGGACCTCACGGGCCTCCCGAACCCGTTCGTCGCCGCCGCTGAGCGGCCCGCGGACGTGGTCAGCCTGGCGGCCATCGCGGGCCTGCCAGTCGCTCTTTCCGGGCTGCTGGCCCTGATCGCCGCCGGGACGCTGGCCCATATGCTGGCCAGCTCCACCCGCAGACGGCGCCGCGACCTGGCGATCCTGAAGACACTCGGGTTCACCCGGCGGCAGGTCCGCCATGCCGTCGCCTGGCAGGCCACCACCATCGCTGCGATCGCGCTGCTCATCGGGCTGCCCGCCGGCATCGCGGGCGGCCGGTGGGCGTGGCGCATGTTCGCCATCCAGCTCGGCGTGCTGCCCGAACCAGCCGTCCCGCTCACCACGATCCTCATCGCCATACCCGCCGCCTTGGTCTTGGCGAACCTCACCGCGGCGGGCCCCGGACGGGCGGCGGCACGCACCCAGTCCGCCGCCATCCTCAGGACCGAGTAAGAAAGGGCGAACCCACGGCACAGTTTGGATGTTCACCAGGCTCGTACCCTGGCGGTGTGATCCTGGGGGGCTGGGTGAGCCGGTTGGCGCCGCGCCGCGGGTGGGCGGGTGCCGGGAATGTGCTGCTGGTCGTGCTGGTCACGGCGCTGCAGGTGACCGGGCCGCGGGCTGGCAGCCCGGGGCATGCGCCGGATCTGCTGGCCGGGCTGGCCGGGGCCACTGTGGGGGTGGCTGCGGCGCTGATCGGGGGCGTGGCGTTGTGGTGGCGCCGTTCCCGGCCGGTCGGGGTGCTGGCGGTGTGCGTGGCGGGGTACGCCGTCAACGCAGCGGTGGTTCCGGGTGTGCCGCCGTATGCGGGCTGGGTGGCACTGTATGCCGCGGGCGTGTACGGCGGCCAGGCACGCCGGGCCGGGTACGCGGTGGCGGCCGGGGCAGTCGCTCTGGGCCTGGTGTTCGGGGTCTGCGCCCTGGCGTACCCGAAGACGGCTGGCGAGCTGGTGGCGCTGATCGCGGGCACCGTGACCGCCGGCCTGCTGGGGATGTTGGTGCGGTCGCGGCGGGCGCAGCTGGGCGCGCTGCGCGATCGCGCCGCCGCGCTGGAGCGGGAGCGGGAGTCCGCCGCCGCCCGGGGCGCGGCCGAGGAGCGGCTGCGGATCGCGCGGGACGTCCATGACCTGGTCGGCCACGCGCTGAGCGGTATCGCGGTCCAGTCCAGTACGGCGCGGCTGGCGATGGACGCGGGCCAGCTGCCTGCGGCGCGGACGGCGCTGTCGGCGGTGGAGTCGGCCAGCCGGTCCGCGCTGGCAGAGATGCGGCAACTGCTGGGCGTGCTCCGGGCCGGGGACGCGGGCGAGTACGGCCCTTCCCCCGGGCTGGGGGACCTGCCCCGTCTGATCGAGGGCCTGCGCACACACGGGGTGGCGGTGGCGCTGTCCACCGGTGAGCTCGGTGAGATGCCCGGCACAGTGTCACTGGCCACCTACCGGGTGGTGCAGGAGGCGCTGACCAATGTGGTCAAGCACGCCGCCGGCAGCCGGGTGACGGTACAGGTGGCTGCATCGGGCGGTGCCGTCCTGGTCACGGTCGAGGACTATGCGCACCGGGCGGCCCCGCCGGGCGAGCGGGTGGGCGGCGATGGGCTGGCCGGCATGCGGGAACGTGTCGCCGGGCTGGGCGGTGAGATCAGCGCCGGGCCGGCCGGCGATCATCCGGGGTGGCGGGTCCGGGCCCGCATCCCTTACGGCGGGGAGGGTGAGGAGGGCAAGGCGTGAGCGTCCGGGTGGCGATCGCCGATGACCAGTGGCTGGTGCGGGACGGCTTCCGGGTCCAGCTGGGCCTGGCCGGCGACATGGCGTTCGCTGGTGAGGCCTCCACCGGGGAACAGGCGGTTGCGCTCGCCCGGCGGGAGCACCCGGACGTGATGCTGATGGATGTCCGGATGCCGGTGCTCGACGGGATCGAGGCCACCCGGCGCATCACCGCCGATCCGCAGACCTCCGGTGTGCGTGTCCTGGTGCTGACGACGTTCGACGTGGACGAGTACGTGTTCGCGGCGCTGCGGGCCGGGGCGAGCGGGTTTTTGCTCAAGGACGCGACGCCGGAAGAGCTGCTGGCGGCGATCCGCGTCGTCGCCGCCGGAGAGGCGCTGCTCGCCCCCGCGGCCACCCGCCACCTGGTCGACGCCTTCGTGTCCCGGCCCAGCCTGGGCCGGCCAGACGCACGGCTAGTGGGCGAACTTACCGGCCGGGAACGCGAGGTGCTGGGACTGGTCGCGCAGGGGCTGTCCAACGCCGAGATCGCCGGCCGGCTGGTGGTGAGCACGGCGACCGCCAAGACCCATGTCAGCCGGATCCTGGCCAAGCTCGGCCTGCGCGACCGGGCCCAGCTGGTCATCGCCGCCTACGAGTCCGGGCTCATCGCCCCCGGCGGCTGACCGGAGCACCCCGGCCGCGTACATCCCGCGGTGTATCCCGTAGGCCGCAGTCGTATGCGCTAGTGCGTCCCGGCGGCCGATGCCGAATGTGGCGGCGCTCCCTAGCGTCGAGCCTGTCCACCTCACCACATCTCGGGGGAGCTGTCATGACCACCATCGCTGTCGAGGCGCTGACCAAGCGGTACCGCGCTGTCACCGCGGTCGACGACCTCACCTTCCAGCTGGCACCGGGCCGGATCACCGGGTTCCTCGGCCCGAACGGGGCCGGGAAATCGACCACCATCCGGGTCCTGCTCGGCCTGGCCCGGCCGACTTCTGGCCGCGCCACCATCAACGGGCGCCCCTACTCCGAACTGCGCGACCCGCTCCGGCAGGTCGGCGCGCTGCTCGACCCGAACGTGTTCCATCCCGGGCGCTCGGGCCGCACGGCGCTGCGGATCGCCGCGCGGCCCGCCCGGATTCCCGGCCAGCGGGTCGAGGAGGTGCTCGAGCTCACCGGGCTCGCCAGTGCCGCGCACCGCCGGGTAGGCGGCTACTCCCTGGGCATGCGGCAACGGCTCGCGCTCGCCACCGCACTCCTCGGTGACCCGCAGGTCCTCGTTCTCGACGAGCCGGCCAGCGGCCTCGACCCCGAGGGCGTGGCCTGGCTGCGCGGCCTGCTGCGCCGCTTCGCCGATGAGGGCCGCACCGTCTTCGTGTCCAGCCATCTGCTCGCCGAGCTGGCCCAAACCGCCGACGACGTAGTCATCATCGACCAGGGCCGGCTCGTGGCAGCGGGCCCGATGGCCGGCCTGCTCGAACGCCGCCAAGCCTCCTCCCTCGAAGACCTCTTCCTCGGCGCCACCTCACCCGCCCAATCCGCCCATCCCGCGCTCACCCGGCCAGGGAGCCTGTCATGAGATCACTGATCGCCGCGGAACTGCTCAAGCTCCGCAGCACCCGAAGCGCATGGATCCCGCTCGCCGCCGCGCTCGCAGCCGCCGTGCTCGCAGTCATAGCCAACACCTCAGCCGCCGGCCACGGCAGCAACCCACCGCTGTCGCCCGCCGCGCTGCCCGGCCTGCTGCGTGCCTCCGGTGGGCAGCTCGTCGACGGTGCCGTGCTGCTCGCGTGGATCGTGCTGTCCGCTGGGGAGTTCCGGCACCGCACGTCGGTGACCACCTTCCTCGGCCAGCCCCGGCGGCTGCGCGTCGTGTCGGCCAAACTCGCCGCCGCCGCGCTGACCGGTGTCGCGGTCGGCCTGCTCGCCGAAGCGCTCAGCGCCGCCACCTCGGCCGCCGTCCTGTCCGCACATCACGTGCCGTTCCATTGGGCCCAGCCCGGGATGGCTGGCGCGGTGCTGGCCGTGCCGCTCCTCGCCGCCCTGTACGGTGTGCTCGGCGCCGGCCTTGGATTGCTGCTGCGCAACACCGCTGCCGCGCTGGGCCTGGCCCTGATGTGGGCGTTCGTCGTCGAAGGAATACTCCCGGTCCTGATCCACGCCCCCGGCATGATCCGCTGGCTCCCCGAAGCCACCGCCAACGCCGTGCTCCACGGCGCATCCGCCACCGCCACCACCCTGCCCGCGGCCGCGGCACTCGCCATCCTCACCGGTTACGCGGTTGTGCTCGCCACCGGCGGCGCGATCGTCACCACCCGGCGGGAGATCGGCACCACCACCGGATGACCAGCCCACCAGGACGCGTCCCGCGGCACGGCAGAACCACCAGCCCGTGCCGCCGGACCCGCCCTCGCCCAACCCCCATACGCAAAACCAGAGCCAGAGCCTGGCTGGTTAGGCAGCAGGGCGCCTTCAGGAGACCTGGGCCAGAGATGGGCCATCAGGGGGTGGCTAGTACTACGAGCGTGATCGGGCTATCACCCTTGGCAGCGCCGTGGCGGTGTGCGTCAATGGGCTGTGCCCTGGTAAGGGGGCGCTGGCAATGGGCGTGGTCTGGTACCGGCTGCGGGCGGACCTGCGGGTCAGGTGGCGCGCGCTGGCGCTGATCGCCGTGGTGGTGGGGGTCGGCGGCGGTGTGGCCCTGACCGCGTTCGCCGGTGCCCGGCGCACGTCGGCGGCGGTCCCGCAGATGCTGGCCTATAGCCGCCCCGACGATGGCCAGGCGATCTTCGGCGGTTTCTTCTGCCCGCCGCCCAAAGTGACAGGCCCGGCGGCCAGGTCGCTGGCGCCGCTGCCCGCGGCGGCCCGGGTGCTGCGCTTGCCTCAGGTAGCGGCCTACATGCGCATGCCCTACCTCTTCTTTTCCTCTAGCCCGTCTGGTTCGGACCTCGGCAGCATCAACGTCTTCGCCTCCGCCGACGTCCAGGGCTTTCGCGCGATCAACCGCCCGCTGATGGCCGCGGGCCACTTCCCCGATCCCGCCGCCCGTTCGAGGCGGCCGTCAACGACCTTGCAGCGCAACGGCTGCACCTTAGCGTCGGAAGCCAGCTGACCCTATACGCCTACTCGCAACAGCAGGTGGCGGCGTGCGGCCTGATCGCTGCGGGGAGACTTCCCGCCCCGGCCGGCCCGCGGTTCACGGTGCGGGTGACCGGGATCACCAGGTTGCCGACCGACGTCAACGCCATCGTGCCGCTGGCCGCCGCCCAGGACGTCGACTACGAGGGGCAGAGCAACGTCTTCCTGACCCCGGCGTTCCTGCCCCGTTACGCCGCCGCGCTGGGTATCCCGGTCCAGCAGGTGAGCGGGATCAATGCCTATCTGGTGCGCGCGCACGGTGGGATCGCCGGGTGGGAAGCCTTCGCGGCAGCGGCCGCGCGGCTAGATCACAGCGCCCAGCTGCAAGCTGGCGGCAGCGAGCAGCAGGTCGCCGCCGCCAGCGCCCAGCGGGGCACGCACCTGGCGGCCGTCGCTCTGCTGTTGTTCGGGGCGCTCGCCGCGCTCGTCACCTTGCTGCTGGCAGGGCAGGCGCTGGCCCGGCAGGTGCTGCTGGAGGAGACCGACCTGGCGATCCTGGCAGGCCTGGGGATGAGCCGGGCCCAGCTCGTCGCCCTGGTGGTGCTGCGGGCGGTGACCGCCGGGCTGGCCGGCGGGGCCCTGGCCGTGGCGGTGGCGGTGGCGGCCTCCCCGCTGATGCCGGTGGGTCTCGCGCGCCAGGCCGAGATCTCGCCGGGACTATCGGTCGATGCCCTCACCCTGACCGCCGGCATCCTGGCCATTGTGGTGCTGGTGGCGGCGGTGGCCGTGCTGCCCGCCCGGCGGGTGAGCCGCCGCGGCCCGCTGCGCCGTGAGGCCACTCGCCGGGCGGGTGCGCCACGGCTGGCCGGCTTGCTGGCCCATGCGCCGCTGCCGGTGGCCATGGTGATGGGTGTGCGGTTTGGGCTGCAGCGAGGCCGCGGCCCAGCCGCGGTGCCGGTAGGAACAGCGCTGGCCGGGGCCGTCACGGCCGTGACGGCGGTCGCGGCCGCGCTGACCTTCGCAGCCAGCCTTGATGCACTGGTCAGGTCCCCCTGGCAGCAGGGCTGGAACTGGGACGTGCTGGTCGGCAACCCGAACACGCTGACCGACCCCGCGGGCCATGTCGTGCCGCGGCTGGCCAGCAACCAGCTGGCCGGCTCCTACTCGGCTGTGACGAACCTGACCGGCGGCTTCACCATCGAGGGCGCAGCCGTGGGCAACGTCCTCGTCTTCCACCCGCTGAAAGGCGCGGTGTTCCCGCCGCTGCTCGACGGCCGGCCACCGCGCACCCCGGGCGAGATCGCGCTCGGCAGCAACACGCTGCACCAGATCGGCCGGCAGGTGGGCCAGACGGTCACGCTGCGCACGCCCGCCGGCCCGGCCGCCATGCGGGTCGTCGGGCGCATGATCGTCCCATCGGTCGGGGACCTGCTCACCAACGGCCTGGGTGAGGGGGCCTGGGTGCCAGACAGCTACTTCCAGCAGCTCAAGGCCGAGCTAGCCGGCCGCCCTAACGCGCCACCGCTGTTCTACAAGCTGTTCGCCGTCCGCTACGCCCCCGGCGTGCCGCCAGCACGCGCCTACGCTCGCCTGCGGCACGACTTCGGCCCCACCGTGCTGCGCCACCTTCCGGGCCAGAACATCGTCAACCTCCAAAGCGTCGCCGGGCTTCCGCTGCTGCTGGCGGGACTGGCCGCCTTCCTCGGCGCCGTCACCGTCGGCAACACGATCACGATCTTTGTCCGCCGCCGCCACCGGGATCTGGCGATCTTGAAAACCCTGGGGTTCAGGCGCCGGCAAGTCGCTGCCGCCGTGGCATGGCAGGCGACCTCGTTCATACTGGTCGCCCTCGCGGCCGGGCTGCCACTCGGCATCGCCGCCGGACGCTGGGCCTGGGACCTGGCAGCCGCCCAGCTCCAATCGGCCGCCCCACTGGTCATCCCGGCCCTGGCCATCGCGCTCATCGTGCCCGCCGCCCTGCTCGCCGGCAACGCTCTGGCCGCCATCCCGGGCCGCGCCGCAGCGCGCGCAGCGCCGGCAATCTCACTCCGCCAGGAATAACGGCCGGGCACGACCAGCGTGGACTGTCAACGCCCAGTCCCCCGTTTGCGCGGACGATGGCCCACCCGACCGCATTCACCATCCGGCAGGGCGTCCTCCGGGCGACATCTGTGTCCGCACTCCGCGCTCCAGGGCCGCCGACAGGCGCTGACCAGCACGGATCAAGGAGACCGGGCGTGCTGAGGGTCAGTAGCTGCCGGTAATGACATTCCGCAGCGGCTCGCCAGCAAGGAATCTGGCCGCCTGATCCCGGACATGCGCGAGCATGCGCGTGCCGGACACCGGCGTGGACGCCGCCTCGTGCGGGGTGATGAAGACATTGGGCAGGTCCCACAGGGGAT
>Ga0207693_10003955_pt1 | contig 12592 bp, 10 predicted proteins | sample LARL81metaG_FD_184347 | JGI IMG/M metagenome (GOLD analysis project Ga0207693, IMG submission 184347) | Corn, switchgrass and miscanthus rhizosphere microbial communities from Kellogg Biological Station, Michigan, USA - LAR L8-1 metaG... | ecosystem: Host-associated > Plants > Roots >...
CCCGCAGAGATGCTGTGGAGTTCCTGTCGATCGCCCCACAAGCCGGAGTTGAGACGCAAGTTGCGCGCTACGCGCTTGCAGACGCAAACGCTGCGCTTTCCGATCTGCGCGAAGGCCGGCTGCAGGGCGCGGCGGTCTTGATCCCGTAGCTATGCAGTATGGGGATGCTCGACCCGCGGCGGCCGTCACTGTCGATTCGGGGAGTCGTACGGTATGACGCCGGGATGAGGAGGTAGCATCCCTATGAAACGATTTCTTGTAACTTACCTGGCACCCGCTTCGGTGATCGACGACTGGAAGAAGACCGATCCGGAGAAGAGAAAGGCCGCCGAAACACAGATGCAGAGCGATTGGCAAAAATGGATGGGCAAGCACGCCGGCATTTTCGCCGACAAGGGAGCCGGTGTCGGCAAAACGCGGCGGGTTACGGCGCAGGGCAGCGCCGCCGTGCGAAACGAGATCATGCTCTATGCAATCGTGCAGGCGGAATCCCACGAGGCGGCATCAAAGATGTTCGAAGATCACCCGCATCTGGGCATTCCGCAGTCCTCCATAGAGATCATGGAGATTCATGCTCTTCCGGGAACCTTCTAGTGCAAACGTCATGCGCGGGCTTGTCCCGCGCATCCACGTCTGTTGCGGAGCAGCCAAGACGTGGATGGCCGGGACAAGCCCGGCCATGACGGTGCCGCCTCTGATTCTACCTGAGCGGAACTACGTAGCGGCTTTCCGCGCTGCGTCGTGGCGGAGGTCGCCGGGCTCGGCATGGCCGATCGTACGCGTGATGGAGGGAAAACGAAGGCGCAAGGTCCGCTCCAACTCATCGACCTTGTCGTGAACATCCGCCACCTTGACCCCATCATCCACGACGCAGTGGAAATTCACGATCTCGCCTGAGTCCGTTTCACGCACCCGAACGTCGTGAATCTCGCCGACCAGGTCGATGTTGGCGGCAATCTTGGTGAGCGCGTTGCGGACTGCCGCGACCCTCTCCGGCGGCGCCTCCCGACCGCGCTCGCGATCCGGCTGCATCGGCTCGATGTGCGTTTCCACTTCCACATCCGGTCCGAGTTCCTCGCGGATGGCTTCCTCCAATCCGCTCGCGATGTCGTGGGCGGCTCCCAGGGTCAAACCGCCGTCGAGCTCGAGATCAAGGGCGACCGAGAGCCGTTCCGCGATGGTATGGACGGTGACATGATGCACGGCGAGACCGCGGCTGCGCGCGATCACCATCACGCGTTCGAGCACGGTCTCATCATCGAGCGCGCGCGGCTCTGTGGTGACCGTCACTTCGGCCGAAGGGCTTCCCTCACGCACCGCCGCGATGATGCGATCCTTCACCGCGGCTACCCGGTCGATCGGCAGAGTCCGGCTCACCGCCACCACGAGATCGACAAACAGCACTCCGGCCGACTGGCGCGTACGCAACCGTTCGATCGCGACTACGCCGGGAACGCGCGTCAGGGCCGCGGTGATCTTGTTCGCTGCGCCCGCGGGGGCCGTATCGGTGAGGGTCTCGATCGTGCGCCGGCCGAGCCGCCACCCGGCAATGCAGATGAAAATTGCAACGACGATTGCGGCCGCCGAGTCCGCCGACGGATAGCCCAACGCGATCGCGCCAAGGCCAGCAAGCACGGCGGCCGATGACCACATGTCCGAGCCGAAGTGCAGCGCGTCGGCTTCCAGCGCTTCGCTCGAAGTCTCCGCGGCCACGCGATAGAGGACGCGCGCACGAAAGAAATCGATCACGATCGATGCAATCATGACAAGAAAGGCCCACGGGGTCGCCGCGACCGCGTGGGGCTGGCCACCGATGAGACGCCCTGCCGCCTCCCAGGTCACGATCCCGGAGAGGAGAAACAGGAGCGCGGTCTCGGCGAGTGCCGAAATGCTCTCGACCTTGCCGTGACCGTAATGGTGCTCCTCGTCGGCGGGCTTGCCCGAGATGCGCACCGCGAAATACGTCATCACCGTCGCGGCAAGATCGAGAAGAGAATGCGCCGCTTCCGAGAGGATGGCGAGCGACCCGGTGGCGAAACCGATCACGCCCTTCGCCAGCGTCAAGCCTCCCGATGCCAGCATCGAGGTGAGTGCAACCTTTTCCTTGATGCTGGGCATGCGCGCTCGTCGCGGACCTCTGGTTTGATCAGGTCCGAAGGACGCCCGATTGCTTCGCGACGTGAGTTGCAATCGCATCCATCAGCGCCGGTGACAGGCAGTCATAGGGTTCGAGACGGAGCTCCTTCAACCGATCCCGGACCGCCGCCATCTCGCCGGGAGGGGTACCGGACTCGATAACGGAAGACACAAACGCCGCGAATTCGGGCGGGGCCCAACCTTGGTCTTTTGAGAGCTCGGTGTGGATGAAGTCGAACCCGTAAAACGGATGTTTCGTGTTCTCGATGCGGTCGTACATGTGAACACCGCATTGACCACAGGCATGGCGCTGAATGGCTGCGTTCGGATCGACGACCGTGAGCTTCTCCGCATTCTGGCTCACGCGCAGCTTGTCGCGCGGCACTACCGCGACCTGCGAGAACAGCGCACCCGCAGGCTTCCAGCATTTGGTGCATCCGCACACGTGGTTATAGGCGCACTGACCAGTGATACTCACCGCGACGGGGCTGCTCGTGCATTTGCATTGCAGCGTGCCCCCCGCAAAGCTCGGCGAGCCCGACTTCACACCATTGTCTACTGCGGGATGAATGGAGATCTGTGCCATGGAATGTCCTCCCAAACTTGGCCAACGGAGCTATTGCTGCGCCGCTCACGACCCGTCATGCTCTCCTGAGACAGTTCTTGCCGCAGGCTTCAAACGACGATTGAGCGGCCGCGCTCTTCGATATTACAGGTTTGCGGACGAGGAGGAAAACCGCCATGAAAACCCGTGCTGCTGTTGCATTCGAGAAGGCGAAACCGCTCCAGATCACCGAGGTCGACCTCGACGGCCCAAAGGCCGGGGAGGTTCTGGTCGAGGTGAAGGCCACCGGGATCTGCCATACCGACGAGTTCACGCTGTCCGGCGCGGACCCCGAAGGGCTCTTTCCTGCCATTCTGGGTCATGAGGGGGCGGGAATTGTCGTTGATGTAGGGCCTGGCGTAACGAGCGTGAAAAAGGACGATCACGTCATTCCGCTCTACACGCCGGAATGCCGGCAATGCCCTTCATGCCTCTCGCGCAAGACCAACCTGTGCACGGCTATCCGCGCCACCCAGGGACAAGGCGTCATGCCCGATGGCACTTCGCGCTTCTCCCTCGACCGCAAGAAGCTGCACCACTACATGGGCACTTCCACATTCTCGAATTTCACGGTGCTTCCGGAGATTGCGGTTGCCAAGATCCGCGAGGACGCTCCCTTCGACAAGGTGTGCTATATCGGTTGCGGCGTCACCACCGGCATTGGGGCCGTCCTCAACACTGCCAAAGTGGAGCCCGGCTCGAAATGCGTCGTTTTCGGCCTGGGCGGCATCGGCCTCAACGTGATCCAGGGGCTGCGGCTCGCCGGCGCCGACATGATCATCGGGGTCGACACCAACAATGGCAAAAAGGAATGGGGCGAACGGTTCGGCATGACGCATTTCGTCAATCCGAAGGAGGTCGGCGGCGACCTCGTCGCGCACCTCGTCAACATGACAAAGCACGGCGCCGATCAGATCGGCGGGGCCGACTACACGTTCGATTGCACCGGCAACGTGACGGTCATGCGTCAGGCGTTGGAGGCCTGCCATCGCGGCTGGGGACAATCCATCATCATCGGCGTCGCCCCTGCTGGTGCGGAAATCGCAACTCGTCCTTTCCAGCTCGTCACCGGCCGTATCTGGAAGGGCACTGCTTTCGGCGGCGCCCGCGGTCGCACGGACGTACCTAAAATCGTGGACTGGTACATGGAGGGCAAGATCGAGATCGATCCCATGATCACGCACATCATGCCGCTGGGGGAGATCAACAAGGGGTTCGACCTGATGCACGAGGGCAAGAGCATCAGGAGCGTGGTCACATACTGAATTCAGCTGCGGTCGTTGGTTGCCGGGAGGTTGAGCCGTCGGGCGATTTCCGCCCGGAGCGCTGCAATTTTCTCCGGGTTGTGCGCTCCCCGCGGGGAGGCGACCGGAATTTCGGCAAGGACGCGCGCAGGGCTGGCAGAAAGAAAAAGCAACCGATCCGCCAGCCCGATGGCTTCATCGAGATTGTGCGAGACCAGCAGCGTCATAGGCGACCGCCGGTTCACGAGCACTGCCAATTGATCGCGCAGCCGGAAGGCAAGCTCGGCATCAAGGGACACGAAAGGCTCATCCAGCAACAGCAGATCAGGGTTGACTGCAAACGCGCGCGCCAGTGCGACCCGGCGCGCCAGCCCGAGCGAGAGCTCGCCGGGATAGTGATTGCGGTGCACTGGCAGCTCGAGCATTTCGAACAACGCAGCAAGATCGGCATCGCTTGCATGCGGGGCGACGAGTCGGACGTTCTGCTCGACTGTGCGCCACGCCAGAAGCCGCGGTTCCTGGAACACGACGCCGAGCCTGCCGTGGGACGGAAAGGTGACCCTGCCCTCAAAGTCGTGATCGAGCCCTGCAATGATCCGCAGGAGCGTGGTCTTGCCACAGCCCGAGGGTCCAACCAGCGCGGCTACCTCACCGCTCTTCAGGCCGAATGCCAGCTCATCCAATACGTGGAGACTTCCTCCGGCAGCAGAGCGATAGCATTTTCGCTTGATGTCGACGTCAAGCCGGTCGCTGGCGCCAGCGGGTGATATGTCGTTCAAGCGGCTGAACCAGAAGCGTTTCCACGGCGAGCATGACCGCGACGAATGCAAGAGCATAAGCCAGAATTCGCGTGACGTCGAACAGCTGGAAGGCGACCCCGATCTCGAAACCGACTCCATTGGGTCGTCCGAGGAGCTCCACGATGAGCACAATTTTCCAGACCAGCGACAGGCCCGAGCGGGCGGCGGCGGCGAGATAAGGCGCAAGCTGAGGCAGCATGATGTGACGTATGCGCGTCCAAGCGCGCATGCGGAAAACCTGCGCCATCTCATCAAGCGCAGTGTCGAGGGAGCGCGCACCTTCGCGTACCGTCACGGTTGCGATCGGAAGCTTGTTGAGCGCCACGGCGGAGACGGCAGCGATTTCGGTGAGCCCCGCCCAGATGTAGGCAAGCACGATGATCACCAGGGCGGGCAGGTTGAGGAGCACGATGAGCCAAGGATCCCCAAGGCGATCGCTAACCCGCGAGCGGCCCATGATGAGGCCGAGCGCGCAACCGATCGCCATGGCAATGATGAACGCGGCGGCGACACGCGCGAGCGTTACCCCCAGATTCAGCGCGAGTGCGCCCGAGCGTGCTTCATCGAGCATAGCCAGCGCCACTACCTGCGGGGCCGGAAGCAGGCGCTCGCCCGCAAATTGGGATCCGGCATACCAAGCTGCAATCAGCAATCCAAGCGAGAGCAACCTCCAGCCCAAAGCTGTTTACTCCGCGCTCGGCCGATAGAAGGTGCCGGTCGGCAGCTCCCGCGCGGGGCCAACGAGCTGCGTGCCGCCGATATCGGCGAGGACCAGATACAAGGCATGCGCGTCCGCCTCTTCCTCAATAGGCGAACGCCGGACAATCCCCTCGCTGTAGCGCCGCCGGTAATTCGCGAGGGCGTTTGCATCGTTGATGCGAAGAGTCGACGCGAGCCGCTGCCATTCCGTTTCGGACGAGGCCAAAAGTTCCTTTGCCTCGTGTGTTGCCGCAAGAAAGCGGTCTATGATTGAGCGATTACGCTTGGCCCAGTCACCATCGAAGGCATAACCGATCATCGCGATCGGCCCCTTTGCCCCGAGGTCGCGCACGATGCTTTCCATGGCAATCGCCCGACTGAAGCCTCTGTTCTCGAGATCGGCGCAAAAATTCCAATACGTCAGGGTCGCGTCAGTCTCTCCCTGCAATGCCTTCTGGGACAACAACGGCGGCGCACCATAGACAATGGTGGCCTCCTTTCTGAGATCGACGCTCGCGCGCCGCGCGAATGCCTGGAGCAGCAACCAGCTCTTGTCGAGTGGACCGCCTGCGACGGCGAGCTTCTTCTTCTTGAGGTCGAGGACGCTGCGGATCGATGACTGGGCAGGTGCCATGACGGCCCCGAGCGCGCTCGAAGCAGGATAAAACACGAGCGTGTCGCCGAGCGAGCGCTCCCGAGCGACCCACAGCCAGTCGGAGAGCATGATATCGGCCGAGCCGCCCTTGAGCGCTACTTTTCCGGCTTCTGTCGATGCGAGCTCGACGGTCTCGATTGCGAGCCCAAGCTTACGATCAATTCCGTGTCTCTTGATGACATCGATTTCCCACGCGAGCGTGCCGGTTTTCTGTACCGCAACGCGAATGCGATCAGCCTGCGCATTGGCGGCCGCAAGCACGATGATGGCAATCGATGCGAAACGCAGCGCGGAAAACATCGCGAAATGATGCCACAGTCGATATCAGTTGCGAAAGGTCTGCGCGTACGCGTACCCGCTGCGCTCGTGCAGCATAGAGTCGGCCTTGACCGGCGCACGGCATGGAGCGAAGCTCCAAGCCGCGCATAGGCAGATCCTGCGTGGTGCCCCACAATGCGCTCAGCCTTGAGCTAGTCTTGGGCCGAGTCGTCGCGATTTTGCTGTGCTATTACGGCTGGGCGGCCGCCGCAATCGGCAGCGCGTCGTGCCAAGAAATCAAACCGAAACAATTCTGGGCAGAGGCTGCGCGGACCGCGAAAGAGCGGCTGAGTGGGAAGTCCATGGACGAGCAGCGCGTTGATAATTGCAAGGTGCCGCTCGCATTGCGAGGTGCAAAACCGCGTCCCGATCATTGCGTTGACGATGTAAACACCCCTTCAAGGCGCTGAAGTCGAAAGATGGGAGGTTCACTTATGAAGGCCATTGCATCGGCGGCGAGCATTATCTTCCTGCTGTGCGCCAGCGCCTCCGCGCAGACATTGGATGACCTCAAGCAGGACGGCAATGGCGGCTCGACCGATAACATCCTCACCTACGGGATGGGATACCACCAGCACCGCTACAGCCCGCTCAAGCAGATCGACAAGCAGACGGTCAAGCGACTGGTGCCGGTCTGGAGTCTCAGTCTCGACAACAATTGGGGCGAGCAGGCCCAGCCGATCATCTACGACGGCGTGATGTACGTGACCAATGCCAAAGCCACAGTTGCAATCAACGTCGTTACCGGGCAGCAAATCTGGAAGCAGACTCTCGAGTGGCCGCCGGAGACCCCCCGGGTCGTGTGTTGCGGCGTCTCCAATAAGGGCGCCGCGATCTATGACGGCAAGGTATTCCGCACCACGCTCGATGCCCATGTCGTCGCCTATGAGGCAAAGTCCGGAAAGGAGATTTGGAAATCCAAGGCGGCCGAATGGAAAGAAGGCTACTCGATGACGGGCGCGCCATTGATCGCGAACGGTGTTCTGATCACAGGCATCTCGGGTGCCGAATTCGGGATCCGGGGCTTCATCGACGGCTGGGATCCACAGACCGGCAAGCAGCTTTGGCGTCGCTATACCATTCCTGCGCGTGGCGAGAAGGGGAACGAGACTTGGCCGCAAGACACCAACGCCTGGGAGATCGGCGGGGGATCGAGCTGGATCACCGGCTCCTACGATCCCGAGCTCGATCTCGTCTATTGGGGGACCGGCAATCCGGCGCCCTGGGCGTCGCAAACCCGACCCGGCGACAATCTCTACACGTCATCGGTGCTGGCGCTGCGGCCGAAGACCGGCGAGATGGTATGGCACTATCAATTCACGCCCAACGATCCTTTCGACTTTGATGCCTGTTGGGAGCCGATCATTGCCGACATCGACGTTGCGGGCACCAAACGCAAGGTAATCATGCAGCTCAACCGCAATGCCTTCCTCTATGTTCTCGACCGCACAAATGGCGAGCTGGTGTCGGCCAATGCATATGAGACGGTCAATTGGGCGAGCCGCATCGACAAGGAGACCGGTCGTCCGGTCGAGACCGAGGTCGCCAAGAAGGTGCGTGCCGGCGAGGAAGTCGAGATGTGGCCGTCGACGCGCGGCGGCAAGAATTGGCCGCATGCCTCCTTCGACCCGGAGACCGGGCTGCTCTACGCCCCGACCATGCATCGAGGCGGCATCTACAAGCACCTTCCGGTCAAGGATCGCGTCCCCGGGCAGCGCTACCAGTTCATCGAGAATCGGCCGACGCCGGCACAGCCGAATTCGGCAATTGGGCACGTCGACGCCATCGATCCCTTAACCGCCAAGCCGCGATGGCGCATGCCACTGACGGATCATCCGATCTGGTCCGCGATTCTGACCACAGGCGGCGGGCTTCTGTTCACCGGCAAGGAAACCGGCGAGCTCGTCGCGCTCGACGTGGAGAACGGGAAGGAGCTGTGGCAGTTCCAGACCGGGTCCGGAATCAATGCCATTCCGGTCACCTATACCCATCAGGGCCGCCAATACGTCACCGTATTGTCGGGCATCGGCGGTCTGTGGTGGAACGCGGCGCGCGAGCAACTCAAGGAGAAGGTGCCGCAGGGCGGCTCGGTCTGGACCTTTGCCTTGTTCCCGGAATGAAGATCGAGTGGCAGCGGATCGTCGCTTAGGCCTGCATTCAACAGAGTGTGGCTATTGCCGGCGGCAACGCTCGGAAGGCGCAGATCACTGCTCGACACTGCTTGGCTCCTTGCCATCGTGCTCCTCATTGGCACGACACCCGTTGCACTGGCGGTTGCAGCTCTTCTGCTGATGAGCAAAGGGGGCTGCGCCGCAGATGCGCAGGGCGTCGCACCGGATCAGATCCGCGAGGGCGCAGAGCTATTTGCGGTCAATTGCTCGCCCTGTCATGGTCCGCGCATGCAGGGGTCGGAGAGCGCCTTCGACTTGCGGAAATTTCCGCCGGAGCAGCGCGATCGATTCCTGAGCTCGGTTACCCGCGGCAGGAATCAAATGCCGCCATGGGGCGATACGTTCAGTCCGGAGCAGCTCGATGCGCTTTGGGCTTACGTGACGGCCGGAGAGCGGTGAACGTGCATGTTGCTCAAGAAGAGCGGAAACCGCGCGCGGCTATTCGTTTCATTTCCAGCCGTCATAATACTCGCACGCTACCCACCCGACGAGCGCGATGCTTGCTGCCCAAACCAGCGCGATCGCAGCACCGGCAGCGCGGCTCACCGGCCGCTCGGCGCAGAGAGCGGCAGCGGCCCGGTTCTCCGCCATGATCTCCGGCGGTATCAGCCTCCGCACCGCCAGGATGCCGAGAGGCACGATCACCAGGTCGTCGAGATACCCAATCACCGGAACGAAGTCAGGGATCAGGTCGATGGGTGAGAGCGCATATCCGGCGACACAGAGCGCAAGCGCCTTCGCATACCAAGGCGTGCGCGGATCGCGAGCCGCAAAATAGATCGAAAGCACCTCTTGCCTCAGCGAGCGCCCTCTGCCTCGCCACTTCGCAAAGCATGAGCGCCGGGTATTTTGAGCTACGGCAGTAGGTGAGATCTCAGCAGCCATGGGTCGGCCGGGCATGTCCAGACACTCCGCCAACCCGAGCACGATGGCGGTGAGTAAGCCCTTTCAGCTGCTAACGGGTCGAGATCAGAACTCGGCCGGCAGGTAGCCGTTGATCTCGAGACCGATGCAGATCTCCACAAGTATCGGAGTGGTCCAGGCCATTGCTGGTTTCCCAAGGTTTGGTTATCGGCAACGATATTAGTGCCCAGTGCATGCCGGCGCAAGCCCGGCGCAACAGCAGAGCGCGGTTGATACGGGGATGTATACTCACTACTAGGCGACTCACCCCGCCGATCCGCCCGCGCGGGTCAGAACACTATTTGGCCCCACAGTTCGTTCGGATCGAATTTGTAATTGACGCCCACGCGCACGATATGGTCCGTGACGTGGGAATTGAAGTTGATTGCAAGCGGTGTCGAATTTGTTGGCAGGCCGGCGGTTGTCGAAACCTTACCGAAGTCCAGGTATAGGTACTCGATCTTGCCGGTCCAATTGCCGCCCAAACGAAACTCGGCGCCGGCACCGAGTGCCCAGCCGGCCCTTGTCGTATGGCTGGTGAATTGGGTGCTGACGGGGTTGATGCTGGCGGTGACAAAGGGGATGTCGACGGGGATATTGATGGGGACGTCGACAGGAACTGGGAGAGGTTCATCGTCGCCCCCACCGCTGACCACGCCCTCGGTGACGTTATGCTCGACGCCAGGCATAACGCTGTGCGTGACACCCTGAGTGACAGCGAGGCTCGAACCGCTAATGGTGCCCGAAGTCTTGATCCTGCCGACGGCAAGCCCCCCCGTGGCGTAGATCATAAAGTCCGGCGTGAGAGTTCTGCCAAGACGCGCGCGCAGCGTTCTGAACCATTCCAATCTTTGGGCCATACTTGCGGTCACTGGTGCATCGAGGCCAAAGGCGCTGGCTGCCGGATTGCAGGTCGCACCCGCGCAATTGAACGTCGTTGCCTGCCCACGCTGTTGTGACTGCTGGGCGTCCCCTTCGAGACCCACGACCCACGGGCCCGACTGCCAGTTGAAGCCCGCTTGCCCACCGAAACTTACGCCTTTGAGTGCGGCGGAGGTGATGGTTGCGAATAGCGGCGCCCCAGTCGTAGCATCGCTGAACACGGTGTCGGTACTGGACTTGCCCCAGCCGTAGCCGACGTTGACGCCGAGATAGAGCCCGGCCCAAGTCCATGCTGGGAGCGTCGGTGCCCTGTAGAGCGTTGGTCCCTTCAAGTCCTTCGGCGCGTCGTAGACCACTCCCAGCGGATCGAGCCTGTAGTTGAGCCCTACGCGAACGATGTGGTCCGTGACGTGGGAATTGAACTCGAGCGCAAGCGGCGTCAAGTTTGCTGGCAGGCTCGCAGTTGTCGAAACTTTACCGAAGTCCAGGTAAAGGTATTCGATCTTGCCGGTCCAATTGCCGCCCAGGCGAACCTCGGCTCCTGCGCCGAGCGCCCAGCCGGCCTTTGTCGTATGGCTGGTGAAGCTGGTGCTGACAGGGTTGATGCCGGTGGTGACAGGGGGGATGCCGACGGGGCTGGAGTTGTCGTTGTTGTCGTCATTGCCGCCGCCACCGTTGCCGACGTCTGGCGTCATGACCGGGATGCCGTTTTGCGTGACGCTCTGAGTGAGGCTGCGACCCAAACCGCTGATGGTGCCGGAGGTCTCAATCCTGCCGACGGCAAGACCCCCCGTGGTATAGACGAGAGAGTCCGGCGTGGGAGTTACGCCAAGACGCGCGCGCAGCGTTCCGAACCATTCCAATCTTTGCGCCATGCTTGTGATCACTGGCGCATCGAGGCCAAACGTTCCGGCCCCCGGATTGCAGGTCGCAGCCGCGCAATTGAGCGTCGTTGCCCGCCCCCGCTGTTGTGCCTGCTGGGCATCTCCTTCGATACCTAAGACCCACGGGCCCGACTGCCAGTTGAAACCGGTTTGCCCGCCGAAACTCATGCCGTTGAGTGTGCCGGGGGCATTGGTTGCGAGTAGCGGCGTCCCGACCGTGGCGTCGCTCAACAGAGTGTTGGTATTGGACTTGCCCCAGCCGTGGCCGACGTTGCCACCGAGATAGAGCCCGGCCCAGGTCCATGGTGAGAGCGCCGCCGCTTTGTAAAGCGACAACCCTTTGTCTACTAAAGGTGCGGCCGCGTCGAGTTTTCCGCGCAGGCCGACATAGACTGAGAGCGGTTGCGCCGGGGTGATCGTGCGGTGGTCGGTCGGCGGATTGGGTAGTGCGTTGGCGATCGCGTTCGGGTCGAAATAGGTACCGAAAGTTGCGAACTTCCGGTTGAACAGGTTGTTCACGACGCCATAGACCTGCAGCTCCTTGGTGAGCTGATAGGACCCGTGCAAATTTGCAACCCAGTAGTCCGCCAATTTGACATTTTGGTTGGCATCGTCGCCGACATACCATTGGCTGCTGACCCAGATCACGTCGGTGCCCAGCTTCAACGCCGGCGTGACCGCGTAGTCGACACCGGTCTTGATCTGGTGCAATGGGATACCGGGAATGTGGTTGCCCGGTGTAACCAGGATATTTCCGTTCGCATCCGCCGACGGATTATTTGGCGACGCCAGCAAGCCGGTGAACTGATAGGTGGCATCGACGAGGGCGTAGTTGACGTAGAAGAGCCAGGGGGCGGCCTGGTACTGCGCCCCCGCCTCCAGGCCCTGTCGACGGGTGCCCGGAACGTTCTGGAACACGCCGCGGCCCTGAAGCACGCTTGCGACTTGAATGATGTCGTGCTCGCTTTCGGTTCGGAAGAGCCCGAGCTTCCAGTCCAGCGCTCCGCCTTTGGTCTTCACGTTACCGCGTAATCCAGCCTCGCGCGTGCGCGCGATGACCTGCTGCAGCGGCGGATCGGATACCAGGAAACCTTCCAGCAGGCAGGGCTTCGCCGGATTCGAGCAGCCCAGCTCGAGTGGGGTCGGGGCACGGTTCGCTTCCGAATATCCGGTATAGAATGTCATTTCCGGAAGGATCTTGTAGGTCAATCCGACGACCGGATTGAAACGGCTGAAGGTGTAATTGCCGTTGATGTCCGGGCTGGTGCCGAGGAGATCCGCCATTGCGATCTTGGC
>Ga0207693_10003956_pt1 | contig 12589 bp, 20 predicted proteins | sample LARL81metaG_FD_184347 | JGI IMG/M metagenome (GOLD analysis project Ga0207693, IMG submission 184347) | Corn, switchgrass and miscanthus rhizosphere microbial communities from Kellogg Biological Station, Michigan, USA - LAR L8-1 metaG... | ecosystem: Host-associated > Plants > Roots >...
GCTGAGGCAGCCTGACCCGGCGCAGACATCAACACGAACGAGGCTGCCGTGGCCTGCGATAGAAATCGACGCCTGTTCATTCATCACCCCTGCAAGTTGCCGCATTGTACACTACGCCTCTATGGCGCTACTCATCTAATGGGTCTTGGGCCGTCACCGCTATGCAAGGCTTCTGGCGGTTGCTAGGGATCGATCGAGTGTTAGGTTTGTCAATGATGATATCGCCTACCAACGACGACTTAGTATCCGTCGCCAAGCGGCTTGGAGCGGACAAGGACAAAGTGCGGTTTGAGGCCAAGCTGGGGAAGATCGCGAAGGCGAAGCGGAAAGTCTCCTAAATGAAGCTCCCCAACGTGATTTTGCTTAACGGTGCTCCATCCGCTGGCAAAACACAGTTGACGCTGGCCCTGCTGGCGCGCCTACCGTTCGTCTGCATGGGTATAGACGAGTTCATCTGGCAGCGCGTTCCGGCAAGTTGGTATCCCGCATTCGCGGCGTTTCTCGGCGGGCCTCCCAATGTTGGTGGTGAGCATGGCGACAAACCGGCGAAACTATTTCGCGCCTTTCACCGAGCGGTGCGGGTGTGTGTGGACGAGGGATTCGGTGTCGTGGTGGACGATTGTATCGTCAGGCGCGACCTCCTCGATGACTGGGTGCGCGCCCTCGACGGCATCGACGTCTTTTTCGTCGGCGCGCATTGCTTGGAGGAGGAACTGGTCTTTCGCGAACGTGCTCGGCGGGATCGCCCTCTCGGCTCAGCTGTGGCCGCAATGAAGCTCGTGCACATCCATGCGATCTACGATCTTGAGATCGACACCACGACCATTCCCAGTTCGGCTTTATCGGCGCAGATCATCGCCGCTCTGGACACTCGAAGAGGTCCGAGCGCCTTCGAGCGCCTGAGGTCGGGGGCCCATCCTTAGCGTTGGGTTAGTCAAAGATAAACAGTCGGAATTATTGCCCTGATACTGGGGCTGCTTCGTCTGGTTACGGAAAATCAGCCTTGGCCGTTTGAGTGGGTAATCGACACCGCTTGCATCTTGGCTGGAGCCGCCATAATTGGCCAACACTTCTGGCGAAAGCTAAAACGGTCTCATGCCTAAAGGCTCCCAAGGTCACAAGCCTTTCGCAACGCCGCTGTGCGCAGTGGTTCTCGGGATTCGCTCCGTCGCCCTTTGTCGGCTTTCAACCTCGGGCTCAACGCCTACGCGCCAGGCGCGGGTCTCCACACAGGACTGAAGCAAAAATGGAAGGCGAGGACGGCATGGTACAACTCAAATTACCAATTTCTAAGTTTATTGAGCGCAGTTTTGCGGTCGGTGCCGCGCTCTGGCTATCGGCCTGTGCAGCAACCGTGCCGACGCTGGAGTTTCGCCGCAACGTTTACCGCATCGAAACCATTGCGATAGTGACGCCGGCCGTTCCCGAGAAACCGATGCTTGTCTCGGGCGCGGGCGTCACACCGCTTGTATTTTTCGGAGCGATCGGGGGGTTTTTGGACATGAAAGTGCAGGATCACTTTGCCAGCGAGTATCTTGCGGAATTGAACAGTAAAGGGTTCTCAATTGGTTCATTGCTTTCACGCGACGTTGCAGCGTCCCTGAAAACAAATGGCTACACAGTCGTAGAAGCGCCCGTCGTACGAGGTGAAGATGAATTTCTTCACAACTACCCGCAGTCAGTCAACCGCGCAGATTATGCATATCTGGACCTTGTGGTGACAGACTACGGCTACTTGGCTGGAGCGATTACCGCGCCCTACCATCCGATCCTGAGTCTCAAATTCCGGCTTGTTCGTTCGAGTGATGGGGCCACGCTGACGCAGGGCTCTTTTGTGTATTCTGCCTTTGGGTCCGGCGTCCCGCCTGACTCGGCCTATGATTTCTCGAACCATGGTGAGATCCTGTCGGACCTCGACCGCTCGATGAAGGGTCTGAGCGCTGGCACTACGCTCGCGAGTGCTGCAGTCGCCAATGCGCTCAAGTGAATAGGGGTGGCGCCGACTATCGCCCAAATTGAGTCAAGGATTTACGAATGCACTTTTCCGAGTTTTTAGATGTGTGCCAAAAGTGCGGCTTGGTCTGTAATTAGCTTATACCCCTCCCTAGGTAAGGGAGGAGATACTGTTATCTCGAATTTGAGCCACACTTTGGGCACCACCCCACTTTTGCAACTAATAAATCGCATATGCCCCACCCAGGTACACCGGCATGCTGATTGATCAGTCACGACTGAAGAAGTGTCCTCATTTTGGGCTGCGGAAGCGCAAATCGTCTGATCGTTGGTGTTCTAGCCGTGGACGCATGACGGCTGCGACAATCCTAATCGCGCCCCCGATAACGATGGCGTAGAGCGCTAGTAACAGGAACGCCCCCATAAACCACCAGCGCCCGTAGGCAAAAAGAAAAAGATACAAGAAATTATCGAGGGCGAAGTAAATCATCGCCGCCAGCGCCGCTAGGAGGGCAAATTTCAGCATCCAATTCACCGCGAAGTTTGCTCCACCAATTCGGTCAGCGTCCACAGCCTATCAGAAACGCCAGCCGCGAGGCAGGTAGCGATGCCAGTCGCGCAGCCCTCTGCTACACTCAGCTTTCACTTTGTGAATGTGCGTCGAGGAGAAAGTAGCCGTGCGATTCTTGGTGGCGGTTTTGCTTGTCGCACCTGTTGTATGGCGTATGCCTCCAGTTGCCATGCATGGTCCAACAAATGAAAATCCGCATTGTAGGACCATCGCGCAGAAGGATTGGCTCTGGACGCGGGTGTACCCGACTGAACTAGGTGGCTGGAACGTAAATCACGGAACTGCGCACGTTACTTTCAAGAAGAAAAAATTTACTGCGGAGTTGAGTTCGTCAGCGTCGTTCGCGTCCACCGACTATTCGTTTAAAGGTACAATGAACGGTACTCACATCGTTGCGACAGAAGTGCAAAATGGCACCGACGCAAACCCAATGACCTACAGCGGCACGATCATCAAAGAGCGAACTCCGCTGACCGCGCCAAGCAATGGATGGGGTTCGGATCGCATCAGTCTACACAATCGGTTTTGGTTCGTTGGTCTCTATCGACAAATTCGGACAAGTTGTGCAGCGAACTAGGACGGCGAGAGCCCAATATAATAAAAGCACCTGGACTGTGCATGAGACAATTGACCGCCTTCATCGTCGTCGCGAGCCTTGCCTCCGGCTCTGCTCACGCCAATTCTGACCTCTCAATCAAGAACAGGCTCGATGCAGTTGGCACTGCCGACAAGTTTTGCAGCGACCTAGGAAAGTCGTTCTCTAAATTTCCGTGGCACACGAAGTTAATTGGCCGCACGTGGAAGATGTGGAAGGCAGATGACGAAGGAGGAACACTTTGGGCAGATATCGATGCTGTGACTGGAAAGCCCGGCGACTGCGGTTACACGCCGTGCGGCCAAACGCGAATTCGGACAGCCTGTAGTGGCAAATTCGGACAGCCAGGGACCAACTAGTTGGAAAGGCGCGGCTACGGCGTTGAGCCATAACTTGCATAAAGTTGCGCAACCTTAGGATCAAGAGCATTGGCCTCTGCAATATCGGAAGCCGCTCCGGCTTTATTTCCTGTTTTCAACTGAGCGAGTCCACGAAGGTAAAGTGAGGACGCACTTTTTGGATCGAGGGCCAGCGCTGAAGTTGCGTCCGCGATGGCACCTTCATATTTCTGCATCCGATAGTACACGAATGCACGCGCCGCGAACGACCCGGCATTCTTGGGCTCGATCTCGATGGACTTATTACAATCTGCCAAGGCGGCATCGAGGTTCTGTCCCTCGTTAGCAAGTAGCCAGCATCTGTGCTCGAGCGCGACCATGGCAAAAACAGTGTCGGGCTTTAACGAGAGCGCTTTGTCCAAGTCTTTTCTCGCGAGATCAAAGTGACCAATTCGCTGGTTTGAGATGCCGCGATTCACGAGGGCCGTGACGTCGTCTGGATTGTTTTTGATGGCCGAGTCGAAGTACTGGATTGCGGCTTGGAACTGGCCAAGCTTCATGTAAGCACCGCCAATATTGTTGAAAGCGCCGGCGAGGCTCGCTCCCTTCAAACCAGTTCGGATGAGCCAGTAACACGCAACGATAGTTTCTGTGGGAGAGCCGCCGTGCAAGCAATCACGCGCCCAGGCTTCCGGGTCTGCGACACTGAAATTCACGACCGAGTTGACGCCCGGCGAAACGAATGGAGTGCCGTCGATCATCCCTGGAGTATTTCGCCAGTGCGATGCGCAATTGAGGGCTGCTTGATCGATGAGGGGCGCACCACTGGATTTTAGCACGTGAACATTAGTGACCTCACCACGTTTTCCTACGTCGTAACCCACTATCGCTTCCCCACTTAGATTCTCCTTCCTCGCTTCGTCGGGATAGTAGCGGTCACAGTGGCGCGTATCTTCGATACTTCTTGTTGAAACGATGTGCAGCCTCGACAGGATCTCGCTGTCCAACTGTTTCGCTTGGATAAAATCGGCGAGCGCCTGTTCGAGTTGGTTCAGGTCTGAGCGCGCCATCGCGCGATACTCGAAGGCCGTGGCACGATCCAACGTGCTCAGCTGCCCAGATTCAATGAGTGCTGTGCAGCCTGCAAGATTTTGGGTGCTGACGTATCCGGGGTCGGCCGGGCTTCTGCATTGCGTCCAGACCTGGCTACTGTTGGGGTCGACAGTCTCAGCGCGCGCCGACATCACCAGCGGCGCAATCGTGGCGACGATGAAAATCCCGAGGGCAATACTGCGCATCGTTGGTCCAACCATCAGCGACACTTCCCTGTTGGCGCTTCAAGAACACCAGTCTTCAATCATCGCTCCGTTACCATCGAACACAGCGCCACATTCGCGGCAAGTGAAGTACGGTCCCGGCGTGTATCCAATATGAGCGCCGGTCTGTCGTGAACCACATCGCGGACAAGTGCGTCTGCTGGCAGCCGTATAGACGTAGAAGGACGCAGCAAACACCGCCACAACCGCTGCAATGACTACAACTATCATCGGCTCGTCTGTCCACCAATTCGGTGAGTATCCACAGCCTATCAGAGACGCCAGTCGCGAACGCAACTGCTATAGTCACCTTCACTATGTGAATGTGTGTCGGGGAAAGCGATGAAAAAGCCAGTCAACAAGTTTGCGCTGACTCTCTGGATTCTGACGGCGATCTACATTGCCGTCCAAGTCTGGGCGCTCGTCCACATCATGAACCTGACAGTCAGCGCCCACATGTCCTATCCGCCGCTTTGGGATGGTCTTGAGTCCATCGTCAAGACAAGTGCGTTGCTAGCGTCATTGGGCGTCGTAATTGAATTGCTGGACAGGATTCTCTGGCAACTTAGGACACCCGACAGTACGAACTAGGACACTGAGGGGCTAACTTGGACAGCACCAAGGGCGGGTAGTGTCCTAATTTGAGTTTCCTTTGTGCGCTCAATCGATGGCCCTGACCTTGAAGCCAGCGCTCGCCGCCCGACTAGTCACGTCGCCGACATGATCCAAAGCGGCTTGCGAACGGACATAGAGGTGGAGTTCCCGAATGGGCGTTTGCCGTTTCATTCTAAATAGCTGTTGCATGAATTGGCGACCATCGAACTCCGGCCCGCCCGTAACGAACTGCACATGGCCGTTCGGCAGAATTTGGGCGGATATAGGCTGCGCCTCCGCACGCGCAATTCCGACCGAGACAACGATGTTTGCCGTCAGAAGCCGCCAATTCACTTGCTTGTCTGCTCCACCAATTCGGTCAATGTCCACAGTCTATCAGAAACGCCTGCCGCCATGGCAGGGGTGATGCTCAATGCCTGTCACGCAGGCGTCTGCTACTGTTACTTCTCTTTGTGAAGTGTGTCGGGGGGAAGCGATGAAGAAACCCATCAACAAATTCGCCGTAGCAATGTGGGTCGCCGCTGCAATAGTGGCTCTTATCAGCGTTGCGCAGGTTTACCTTGGGACAAAAGCTTCCTTTCTTTCCTTCACGAACGGCGACGCGGTCAATCTCTGGGCAGTCCGTGGATTTCTAGCCGCGATCACAGGAACCATCGCACCCGTGATGTATCTCGTCGGGTTTGGGACCGTCCTGGAAATGGTCGATCAGATTCGGTGGGACGCCAAAAACCGAAACTAGGGTGGTGTCCTGGGACAGCACCCCACGCGGCGTACTTTGTAAGGCAATATGCGCGGATATATTGTGCTATGGCGACACCGGCCATGGATGCCTTTGATTGACGGGCATCGATGACAAGTCGCGGGCGACGGAATGGAGCTGTCGCCCGTGGCGACATTTCGAGCGCACGCTCAACAGACGACCTGTGAAAGTGCTGGGAGGCCATTGTGAGAATAGCCATCTTCGCGTTGAGCTTCTTCGCGATATATCTGGCAATCATGGCGGTTGTTATGTTCATCAGAACTTGTAGAAAGCCGCCGTCTGCGCGCGATTTTGAGCGTGACTGGCTGGAGAAATAGTCACAACTGTGAATGTTCGTCGGAGAAATGCATGACCGTTCGCCTACGTGCAGTTTTGTGGACAACGCTGGTGCTTTCAATGTCATCGAGCGCCGCGGTCGCGGAAGACCTGAATTGCAATGTAGGTCCGCTCACCAAAATGTATGGCGCGACGAGCTGGCTCATTTATAGCTGCCACGACGAAAGCCGTATCGTCGTTGTGACCGCACCGGGCAGCCTCGCGTCGCCGTTCTATTTCCTTGTTTCACTCGGCAGCGATCGAATCTATTTGCAGGGAGAAGGGACTGGCCGAAAGGATTTGACGGACGCTGCCTATAAGGACCTTCTCAGTCTTTCGGCACGAGACATCTCGGCACTGATCGCCGAAACAAAAGAAGTCGTGCCCCCAAATTAGGATACCCCACGGAACGATTTAGTGAAATTGGGACACATCGGGGCGGCACACGGACGGAATGTACCTGGCCCATTTGATTTGCGCCTGTCGAAATCGATCCGCCGATATGAAATCTATGACTCCCACCGTTGGGCGTCCAACAACTGTAAAGCCATGTCGTTCACAACTCATCACACAAATGCTCACTGGATACGAGGCATGATTGCCAGGAATGAACTCGTTAGCGAAGGCGGCGGCGCACAAAACCGTCTGGTTTGTTTCGGCCTTATACAAACGCACCGCGTATGACTCTTTCATGAGCGGCGACAGCAGCATCCAGACGGCGACGCCAATTACCGCAGCAGCACAAAGCATTGTTGCGAGAATGGTGCCCCTGTGCATACCGAACCAACCTTGTTGCACCACGCCATCACTATCCGTGAACTGCCGTACTCTACGCCCTTGGCAATCAACGGTCACCGCGATGCAGCTCTGCGTCACGGATCATGTCTGGATGATTACTAGTCGAGGCGGCTTTGAACGGCGTCGTGACCGATGCGCCGCAATGGAGTAAGGTTGAACGTTTCACGGTATTTGACGGGGACAGAACGGTTGAGAGAGCGGTTTAGAGCGATCGTGACGACGGTAGCACTCTTTTTGATCGCTCAAGGCGGCATCGTTCCTTGGTATTCGACTACTTTAATTCCCGCTGCGCCCACCAAACCAGACCCAGCTCACGGGCTAACTGCCGCGTTCAACAATCATGGCACAACCATTTACATCAAACCTTGGCAATCCTTTCTTATGGATGAAGCTGTGGTAGCTATGTTCACCGGATTTGCCTTGATCGGAATCCAATATCTGATGCGTGAACGTGGGAAGTCTTAAGTGGCTGAGGTGTCCTAGTTTCATTCCTCAAAGGCGGTTTGAAGAAGTGATGCTCCGCATGCTCACCGTCGTTACAGCGACTCTCATATCCGCCTTGGCGCTGAGCGATACCTGTGCGAAAGGCCTGGGCAGAAGCGCTAACTATTGGACCATCGAAAAATTGAAAATTGAGTCTCGCAATCCCGACACGATCAAAAAATTCGACGGATCAGCGATCACCATCAGAGGTCTCGTTCATACCTATGCCAGCGGTTCGATCGAGTTGGACTTGCGCCCAAATGCTCTGGCGCTCATTGGCTCGGACGATGAAAACCCGCCAATCGATGGCTGTGTCGGATTGATTGTTCCGAGACGCTTGTTTGAAGGCATAAGAGGTCATCGAAAGCTCGAGGTTCACGGACGGATTGTCGTAATCGAAAATCCAACGTCCTTCGTTACTTCGTACGAGTACAAAGGCATCAGATTCTACCCCAAATGCGGCTATTTCTTACCGCGCGCTCCATACATCTATGTCGATAGGGCGAAAATGATCCGCGATCGTACGCTCCCACCAAGTCACGGCTAATTTCGCGTGATCCTGCGGGCAGGGGTACTGGTGGCGATAATATCGCCCAAGGATGGCCTGAACACGCGGTGAACCCGGCCGCCGCGGGCGAAGATGAATTGCCGCTTTCCACTGATGGCGGGCACAAGAGTTACTCCCGACCCGCTCGCTGCATCGTTAGAGAAACTTGATGCACACGTGCAGTGAGGGCAACGGGTTACGTAGTCGGAAGTATCCGAGCGTTGTCGAGACAGCGGCCCTTAGCGTCGAACATCTTACAAAGACGAGCCACTTCCGCGTTCAGCCAGTATTCAAAGCTTGGCCATCCATTCAGTTCTTCGCCAGTGCGTCGTGCGACGCGGATAACGCTACCATTCTCCTTTAAAACTACCTCCGAACCATCTTCGCCGTAGGATCCGACCACGACATCTGTTGCGTGCAACCCTTTGGGCCGTTCACGCACGTTGGGTGTGCGAATGTCGAAAGGCAACGATGCTGCCATCGAAACGGGTTCTCGTGCGTAGTTTGACCTGAGGCCGTAGATGCCCAGCGCGCCTGAGAAAACCTTCAATCCGTTCGCGTGTCGTAAGAACGATTTGAACTCGGGCCTGAAGGTTCTGCCAACCGACATTTCCAACTCTTGGACTTCCTCTGTCGAAAGTGGCGCAGGAATACAATGCAAGTACGCTTCGGATCCAACGTGAGGGACATAGCCGATCCTGCGCGCGCCACCGGGAAGGGTCTGGAGTCCCTCCGATTTCCAGGTGAGCAGCGTTTCAAAAAGATCGTCCGGCCACGCTGATTCACTCATCTCGCACCCCGACCAATCTGCCTCCCAAAGCCACGACCGAAATAATATGCTGGAGACCAACGATAGCGCTTTCAACCCAATGCGGCGACTCGCCGAAGTGCGTCACACTGATTAGCATGTGCAAAGTTTGGGCTCGGAGAGAATGGTTGCTTCCTAATTCGATAGAGACCGAACGGATGCCCTTCAGCGAAACGCGCGCGTTACGGCTTGCGTAATCATGCCTCCAAAGTCGCCGCCTAACATCTAGAATACCTAATAGCCTTGTGTTCAGTCGCCCTCCATATGGTGATATTCATGCTCCAATCGGGTCGAGTCCGGGCGAGAGTAGGCGAGAGAGCGGCGTAAGCGGCGATTTCGGTCCGCTCTGGCATCGTATGCCCGAAAATATTCGCGCCCGTCAGCGAAACGCGCGCGTTTGATTTCACGCCAGATCTCTCCTGCAGGACTAAATTGAGTAGCTTGTCAGGTCAGTGTGCCGACAAATTCGACGGTGAAGAGGATCGCGAACGCCAACATGCCCATGCCGCCTACCCACTGCGCCCAACGAGCAGGCGTGCAGAGCGGCAATATTATTGGTATCAGCGACACGACCGATATCTCATTCATGCGCAGAAACAGTGTGGGGTCGGGCGTCTTGAGAAGAGTTGCATTAACCCCAAGCGAGAGCACGTACAAAATCAGAACGGAGAAGTAGAACGGGCGCCTCCGAAGCGGGTAGAGAGCCTCCATATCGACATCGCCGTCGCGTTCCGGCGCAGCGAAGATGCAGAGGAAATAAGTCATTATTGCCAACACAAACTGCCCTGCGATCGAAAGCAGATCCCACGCTCGGACGGCGCGGAAGTCCCACAGCACGAGCCAACCTAGAAACACCTGAAGGATTGCGTTGATCATTGCCAGGCTCAGCAAGGCTGAGAACCGGACTCGCTTGAACGCGAGCACAAGCGTGCCAATGCGCGACAGTACGTGAGTTAGCGCTAACGCATAGACAAATGAAAGAAGTACGAGAACAAGCTCGAATGCACCGCCCATGTTACTGCCCCGCGATTAATCGTCAGCTTAGATGGTGGCTAAGCAATAGCAACGAGGTCGAACCACTTTGGAACTAGCAATATCGCTTGTCGTGAGACTTCGTAAGATGCCTCCAAAGTCGCCGCCAACATCTAGAGTTCGCAATAGCCTTGTGCTCAGTCGCGCGCCGCGTGCCGACATTCACGGTCCAATTTGGTTGAGACCAGGCGAGAATAGGCGAGAGAGCGGCGTACGCTGGCGACTTGAGGCGCTCTGGCATCGTATGCCAGAAAAGTGCTCGCGCCCGTCAGCGAGACGCGCGCGTTTGAGTAGACAATCACTACCAGCACTGTGTAGCTGACTTCCTGCGGGGCCCCACCTCTGGAAATCGCTTACCGCGCCGCTATTGTAGTTCCGCACAAGGAACCCGCCGATGACGCTCGAACAAGTCTCGCTCGCCATTCAGATCGTGGCGGCACTGGCCGTCGTCGGCTCTCTGATCTTTGTTGGCCTTCAACTGCGCCAGAGCGACCGCACCTTGCGCGCCAACAGTCTCCAGTCCGTACTCGACGGTTATCGTGACAGAACGTTTTTGCCGGGCATCACCAACGGCGAAGTGTTGGACATCTATGCCCGCGGCCTGAACTCGATGGAGCTGCTCAACGAGAATGAAAAGCGCCGCTTCTGGTTCATCCTGCTGAATGAGTTTCTTCACATGCAGCACGTTTTGAAACTGCGGGAGCTGAATATGATCGAAGCAGTTGACTATGATGCATGGCTTTCCTTCACGGCGTCACTTGTGAAGACCCCCGGTGGGTCAATGCTATGGCCTACCGCGAAGGCGATCATCACACCCACTGTCTGCGATGTGATCGAAAGCTATCTCGAGCACAACCCCAATCAGCCGTCATTCATCGAGTTGAACCCCTTGTTCAAATCGGGCAGGGCTACCGGTTCGATCGGCTAGATTGCGGGGCTGGAGGGCGACACCGCAGTCCAAAAATGTGCGTTGGCGCGCATTCGAGACTGACCGTCGTGGCCAAGACCGGCTAGGCTACCCAGGACCAACCAACCGGCCCCACGCCTGATGCAGCGCAAACTAACCGCTATCTTGTCAGCCGATGTAGTCGGCTATAGCGGCCTGATGGAGGCCGACGAGACTGGCACCTTGGAGCGGCTCAAGGCCAACCGCGCCGCGATCTTCGATCCCCACGTCGCCACCCATGGCGGGCGGGTGTTCAAGCTGCTGGGCGATGGGGCGCTGGTGGAGTTCTCCAGTGTGGTCGCTGCCGTGAATTGCGCGCTGGCGATACAGGAGGCGACCGAGAAGGCTGGAGCCGGAGACCCCAAACCGATCCGCTATCGTATTGGCGTCAATCTGGGTGACATCATCATCGACGGCGACGACATCTATGGTGAGGGCGTAAATGTCGCTGCGCGATTGCAGACTCTGGCTCCGGAAGGTGGAATAGCCCTATCACGCGTAGTCCGGGATCAAGTCGAAGGCAAAGCACCTTGCACCTTCGAGGATATGGGCGAACATACCGTTAAGAACATCGAGCGCCCGGTCCATGTGTTTTCGGTCCGCGCCGCTCGGCGCAGTGAGCCAGAAGGTCGCAAAGTGGAAGAAGCTCGAAAGCTTTCCATCTGTGTTCTGCCCTTCGCCAATATGAGTGGCGATGTCGAGCAGGAGTATTTCAGCGACGGGATCAGCGAGGACATCATAACGGATCTGAGCAAAGTGTCGGCGCTCGAGGTGACTGCGCGTAACAGCGCGTTCACTTTCAAAGGAAAGAGCGTGAAAGTCCCGCAAGTTGCGCGCGAACTTAGCGTAAGTCATGTCTTGGAAGGTAGCGTGCGCAAATCCGGTGGCCGTGTCCGCATCACTGCGCAATTGATTGACGGTGTATCAGGCAACCACGTATGGGCTGAACGGTATGATCGCGATCTTAACGACATCTTCGCCCTTCAAGATGAAATCTCCGAGGCTATTGTCAAAGCGCTGAAACTTAAGCTGCTACCGGAAGAGAAGAAGGCCATCGAAAAGAGAGGTACAGACATCGTCGATGCCTACAATTTCTATCTGATGGCGCGCCAATACAGTCTGATGGCTAATGCACGCCACCGCGACATTATCGTGAGGCTGTGTCGACGCGCTCTCGAACTCGATCCCAACTATGCCAAGGCTTGGTCGTTGTTAGCGATTAGCCTTTCAAATTTGATCATGTTGAGTGGCCGCGCTGGCGACAATGGTTGGGATGCAGCATCAAAAGCGCTTTCCCTAGAGCCCGATCTTGCCGAGGCGCATGCCGCTCGAGGTCGCATTCTCGGCGATGCTGGCCGCATTGATGAAGCTTTGGTCGAACATGAAATCGCACTCAAACTTGATCCGGAGTCATATGAGGTGAATACAGCGGCTGCACGAGGTTTTCTCGTCGCTCGCCGCTTCGCCGATGCCGTAAGGTGTCTCGAGAAAGCTTCGACATTGGCCGAGAAC
>Ga0207693_10003957_pt1 | contig 12588 bp, 11 predicted proteins | sample LARL81metaG_FD_184347 | JGI IMG/M metagenome (GOLD analysis project Ga0207693, IMG submission 184347) | Corn, switchgrass and miscanthus rhizosphere microbial communities from Kellogg Biological Station, Michigan, USA - LAR L8-1 metaG... | ecosystem: Host-associated > Plants > Roots >...
CGAGGGGCAGCAGGCCTTCCGGCTAGACGCCCTGACTGGCGACCGGGCGCGCGATGACTCCGCGCCCGGCGAACTGGTCCTTGAAGGCCGGACCGGCGAGACGGCTACCGCGGCCGACACCCGGATCTGGGCCGGGCGCATCGCCGACTCGTTCTACATCGACTTGTCGCTGCTGGCCATCATCAACGGGGCGATTGCTCAAGGGACGGCACCTGACCTGTCCGGGTGGCACCCGGACGGCGCGCAGAACAGCTTCGCCAACACGATGGTCGACTCGATCGTGCTGGAGATCTCCCACGGGCATCCCCTGCTCAAGCTCGCTGCCCGCACCGGCGTCTGGTGCGCCACGAAGCTCGCTACCGACGCCGGCGGCTGGCGGCAGATCAACCGCGCGGGACACCCGATGATGTGGCCGATCTTCTGGCCGAACGACACCGACTTCGCCGACCCGGCCAATACCCGGCACCCATCCCAGGACGTCAGCGGCGCGGCCGAGTACATCGGCGGGCAGATCGCCGCCGTGGTGGCGGCCGCCGGGACCTCTGGCGACCCCGCGGGCTACGGCCGCACAGTGGCCGCGAAACTGTTCCCTGACGTGCTGCCCTACGTGATCGGGACGCCCGCGACGTACAGCTTCGCGGGATTCAACGGCCGGACGCAGGCCGACAACGCGCCAGAGGCGATGCTGTCGCTGGTCACCAACATGGCCGTGCCGTCCGGGCTGAGGCCCGCCGTTGCCGAGCAGCAGCGAGACAGCAACTTCCCCTACGTCGTCCCTGCCTGACCCGCTGGCGCTGCAGGCGGCCACCGCCCGCCTGAGAGTAAGCGAACAGTCCCTCGCCAACCGGCAAGGTGCAGTCATGCTTCGGATACCGGCGCGGGCCAGGCGCCGTCCATGGTTGAGGTACTCGGTCATGGAAGGACGAGACATGAATCAGCAGCGTGACCTTGAGGGCATCAGCGCCCTGGTTACCGGGGCCACTTCGGGCATCGGCCGGGCGGCGGCCGAAGAACTCGGCCGACATGGCGCCGAGGTGGTCGTGCACGGCCGGGACACCGCCCGCGGCTCGGCAGTGGTCGACACCATCGCCGCTGAGGGCGGCAAGGCCCGGTTCGTCGCCGCCGACCTCACCGACCCGAACCAGCTGGACGGCCTGGTCGACCAGGCCGGCCCGGTCGACGTGCTGGCGCCGAAGATGGCCGTCCGGGGCAGCGGCTGCATCATCAACGTCGCCAGCATGGCGGGCCAGATCGGCCTGGCCGGTGGCGCCGCCTACGGCGCTACCAAGGCCACGCTGGCGGCGATGACCCGGGCCTGGGCGGCCGAGTTCAGTCCCTCCGGGGTGCGGGTCAACGCCATCGCTGCCGGGCCGGTGCTGACCCCCGGCGCCGCGCCGGAACGCATCGAGGCCCTCGGTGCCATGACCCTGCTCTCCCGTGCCGCCCAGCCCAGCGAGATCGCCGAGATCCTCGCCTTCCTCGCCTCCCCGAAGGCCAGTTACGTCACCGGCGCGGTCATCGCCGCCGACGGCGGGCGCACTGCTGTATGACCCGGGATCCTCCCTGGACCCTTGCGAGCTCCGGCAGACCCGACCCTGCTCATGAAAGGTAATGCCCGACGATGATGAATAACTCGCTGTTCGCAGTGGCCATTGACTGCGCCGACGCCGATGCTCTGGCCCGGTTCTGGGCCAATGTCCTCGGGCGGCAGGTTGCGGAAGCGTCCACTTCCGAGCACGCGGTACTGCCCGCCGGCGGCGGGGACACCTGCGAGCCATGCATCGTATTCAACAAGGTCCCTGAGGCGAAGATCGCCAAGAACCGTCTCCACCTCGACCTCATCAGCGACACCTTCGACGACGAGAGTGAGCGGCTGCTTGCCCTGGGCGCTCGCAGGCTCCGCGACCAGCAGTCAGGCAACTCTCACTGGACGACCTTCGCCGACATCGAAGGCAACGAGTTCGACCTGATCGCTGGGTAGCGTTCCATCGTCCAGGTGCAGTCACGTTGCGGATACCGGGGACGGCCCGGCTCCGTCCAGGATGGAGAAGACTTCACCTGGAAGGAGACCAGACCATGGTCATTTTCGATAACCCAGCTGGCGTTCCCGCCCCAGCAGGCGGGTACTCCCACGTAGCGCGCGTCGAGCTCGGCGACAGGACCCTCCTGCAGCTATCCGGCCAGGTCGCCATTGACGCGGACGGCAAGATCGTCGGCGGCAACGACATGGCCGCCCAAGCGGATTTCATCATGGACAACATCACGGCGATTCTGGCTGCTCACGGTGCCAGCCTTGACGATGTGGTCAATATCCGCACCTTCCTCACCGACATGGGCCATCTTCCCGAGTACGGCAAGGTACGGGCGGCGCGCTTCACCGGGACCCCGCCGACCATCACAACGGTGGAGGTGTCCCGCTTGTGGGTCCCCGGCGCGCTCCTTGAGGTCGAGGTGCTAGCCATTACCTGAGCCCTTCGGTTCTAGGGCTTGCTTGTGCCGGGGCGCGAACGCCCGCGGAAGATCAAGCTGGCCGCTGCGACCGCGGCGAGTACGGCGATCACGACGGGGATACTGAATGCCGTGTAGGACGCGATGAAGTAGGCGGCGATCAGGCCGGCTCGCTGACCGGGCGCCGCCAGGGTGCTTATGGTCCGGAAGGCACCCAGCATCGCCGCGCCGAAGCCCGAGCCCGCCACCGCGGTACCGGCGAGGAGGGTGGGAGCCGACGCCGTCTCGATCGCGGCCAGAGTCACCGCGGTACCGGTGAGCAGAAGGAGGCAGCCGGCCAGCATGGCCGCGGGCCCGCTGGCGCGGCGGGCAACGACCGTGGCCGCGGTCCCGACCCCATTGAGAAGGAAGATCACCAGACCGCCCCACAACAGGTCCGGCGAGTGGAGCACGTGCGCGGCCAGCGAGGGTCCAAGGGCCAGGTAGAACCCGCTGGTCATCCACACCGCGATTAGGCACGGCAGGGCCATCGCAAACGTTCCCCGTGCCTGCCGCGGCACGGCGACCCGTGGCCGCAGCGAGGCCAGGGCACCCGGCCGGCCGGGCGTGGTCTCTGCCATCGCAAGCACCGCGACGGCGGCGGCCAGGTCAGCGCCGAGCAGTAGCCACCAGATCAGGTGGGTGGGCGCAGGCGCGTACTGGACCAGCACGCTGGCGCCGAGCCCGCCGACCGCCAGGCCCGACAGAGCGGCGGCGGTGGTGACCACCGGCGCGCGTCTGCTGCCCTCGGGTTGCAGGTCGATCAGCGCGGCACCGAGGGCACTGCTCGCAGTGCCGACCGCGGCCCCGTGCAGTGCCCGGGCGGCGAACAGCAGCCCGACACCGTCCGCCGCCAGGAACAGCCCGCAAGCGCCCGCGGCCATCGCCAGGCCGACCAGGATCACCCGGCGGCGGCCCAAGTAGTCCGACACCGACCCGAACACCAGCAAGGTGACCAGGAGAAGGAGAGCGTAGGCGGCAAAAACAACGGTCAGTGTGGTCGCCGAGAACCGCCACCGGGCCTGGTAGACGCCATACAGCGGCGACGGAGCCGCCGCCGCGAAGAACAACAGGAACAACACCCCGGCCACCAGCCAGAACGCGGCCGCCCGCGGCAGCGTCGGGTGCCGCGCATTCCCCCTGGCGGCCTTGGTCACATGCCGGTGACCTGGCTCTACGTTGATTCCCGCGCGCCCGCGGCTGGAATTGACGTCGGGAACGGTCATCTCGGGTTCCAAGCTGCCCATGAAATGCTGGAAGAACACCAGCGGAGGACGTCCGGGGCTCCCGAAACGGCGGTAGGCGAAGTGCGTTCCGCCGGCCTCGGCGTACTGGGTGGGAGCTGTGTCGTGCGCGAACGAAGTCATGGCGCCAGCGTCGCTCACGGACTGGAACCAGGGGTATCCGCCACATGACTGCACTGCACTCTGACCCGCTACGGCTACCTGGACTTTTCGCGACAGCCAGGGCCAGCACTCGCGCTCATCTGAGGAGTCCGGCGGGTGGCTGATCATCGAGGTAGGCGGCGATGGCGTCGCCGAGTCGCCGGCTGGCCGCCGCGAAGTAGTCGCTGGTGAGGGCTGCGGTGTGGGCGGTCGCCACGATGCGCGGGTGGGTAACTAGTGGCCCGTTGGCAGGGTAGGGCTCGGTCGGGAACACGTCGAGGCCGATGCCGGCGAGGTGCCCGGTATTCAGGTGGGCGATGGCGGCGTCGGCGTCGAGGAGGGCGCCGCGGGCGATGTTGACGAGCCAGGCGCCGGGGCGCATGGCTCGAAGCACGGTGTCGTCGACGAGGGGCGGCTGGCCAGCCTGATGACCGGCCGAGATAATGACCGAGTCGACGTCGGCCACGCAGTCGAGGAGGCGGTCGGCGCTGTAGATGGCGGCGAAGGGCGGGACGGGGCTGTCTGGGGGATGGCGGCGCACGCCGGTGACGGTCACATCGAAGGCAGCGAGCCGGCGGGCGATCCGGATGCCGATGGCCCCGGCGCCGACGATGCAGGCTGACGTACCGGCGAGTGAGCGGCCAGCGGGCTCTCCCCATCGGCCTGGCTCGAAGCCCTTCGAAGCCTCGGGGAGGCGCCGCGCCAGCGCGAGGAGGAGGGCCACGGCGTGCTCGGCGACGGGCACGGCGTTGAGGCCGGGCATATTGGCGATCCACACCCCTTCGTCGGCGGCCGCATCAAGGTCGATGTTGTCGACCCCGACTCCGAACTGTTGGACGAGGCCGAAGCTCCCGGCCCGGATAGCCCGCCCGGGCAGCGGCGACCACAGCGGGACGACCACGTCGACGGGCGGGCCGCCATCGACCAAACGCCGTTCGAGCTGGCCCTGGCCGACCACCTCAATCACGGCTCGGCCCACAAGACCGGCCGGCCAGTACTGCGGCATCTCTGACCAGGCGTGATTCTCGGAGAACCGCTCCTTGCCGACGAGCACCCGCAACGGCCCCTCCTGGAGGTGGTGTCGATGGGCAGGGGCGGTCGGTTCTGACGATGCCGCGGGCGGCTTGGCGCTTCGGGTCGTGATCACCGGCGACCACCGCCAGCGCTCGTTTCGTGCCCGCAGAGGAGCCTGTTCCCTGTCCGCTGGCAGGGCTGACTGCTGAGGTCCATGTCAATCGAAAAGCTTCCGAACTCAGTCGACACCCTGAGCGGGCTGATCCGGCGCAAGGCCTGGAGAATGAATACGTCGTCGACCAGGACATCTGCGTGCACGGTGGTCACACCTTTCGCCCGAGCGCCGTCAAGCAACGATGTAGCCAGGCGGGTTCCGATCCCTCGGCGCTGCCAGGCGTCCTCGACCAGTACTCCCAGTTCGACGATTCCTGTGGCACTGACAGCGAGAGTGGCCACTCCCACGCAGGTTGCGCCAGACCAAGCAAGCAGAGTTTGGCCGTCTGGCCGAGCCCGAAGCAGTGCCGCAAAGTAGGCCTCACCATCAGTGAACCCATGGAACCGGTGAAACAGGCTGGCACGTGAGCAGCGGCTCACCATGGCTAGGACTGCCTCGGTGTCCGACAGAGTCGGCCTCAGAACCGTCACCTCAGCCAGGTCCCGCGGTGGAGCGCTCGGCGCTTGAATCATCATGACATTCGTCATATATTTGGAGTGTGGATCATGACATCTGTCATAGTCAAGGCCTAATGCAGCTACTGGGCCGACGGGAGCTCTCATGATGGCTGCCAGAGCATCTCAGGCTCGGGCGTTTCCGCCTCGGGAGCGGATGGTGCGCAGCGCGGCGCAGCTCATCCGGCGCAAGGGCGTCTCGGGGACCGGTATGAGAGAGATCGTGACCGAAGCGGACGCGCCCAGGGGATCGCTCCAGCATTACTTCCCCGGCGGCAAAGAGGAACTCGTCTCCGATGCCCTGCTCTGGATGGGCGACGTGGCGGCCCGGCGGACAAAGCGATGTCTCAGCGAGCTGAAAACGAGAACACCGAGCGCCCTGCTGGCTTCCATCGTCGATACCTGGCGACGTGATCTGACCAGCGAAGAGTTCTCAGCCGGGTGCCCCCTGGTTGCCGCCGCAGCGGACACGGCAGCCACCAGCGAACGGCTACGCCAAGTGCTGGGGCGAGCTTTCGACGGCTGGCTCGAACCGCTGTCTGAGAGTCTTGTCGACCTCGGTGTGCCCATCGATCGTTCCGACAATCTCGCCATGGTGATCGTCGCCGCCCTTGAAGGGGCGATCATCCTGGCCCGGATCAGACGCGACCTGACCCCATTTGACGCGCTCGTTCTTGAGCTTGGCCCGCTGCTCGATGCCGTTGCCCGTCCCGCCATCCCAGCACCATGATTGCTGGGGTTGAGCTTGGGGACGGTGTTGAGGAACACACTGGCCGAGAGGACAGGCACATGCCAGGCCCCGGTGAACTCCTCGAACAGCAATACGCACCCATCATTGGCCGGGAAGCCGGGCTGGCCTGGCTACGTGGGCTGGTGGATCCGGTCCCACGGGCAGGCCGGGTCCTGCTGGTCACCGGCGACGCGGGCATGGGCAAGACCGCCCTCCTTGCGGACACCGCCGGACGGGCCCGGTCGGCGGGCATGCGGGTCCTGTGGGTCACCGGCCGGGAATCGGAGTCGAAACTCGTGTACGCCGGGCTACATCAGCTCCTGCGGCCGGTGCTGTCCGGCGTCGCCGGCCTTCCTGGCCGGCAGGCACAGGCCCTGCTGAGCGCTCTCGGCCTTGCCGCGGACCCCGTTATTCCCGACCCGCTACTCACCGGGGTGGCCGTCCTGACCCTGCTGTCGGATCTTTCTGAACGGTCGCCGGTGCTCGTGGTCGCCGATGACACCCACTGGCTGGACCGCAGCTCGCTGGAGGCGCTGGCCTTCGTCGGCAGCCGCCTGGACGCCGAGCGGGTGGTGTTGCTCGTGGGGGCCCGGGGGCAGGCTCCGCCTTCCGGATTTGACCGGGGATTCCCGGAGCTGCATCTTGGGCCGCTGTCCGTGGCAGACGCCAGCCGCCTGCTGGACGGGCAGCCTCGCCCGCCGCGCGGGCGAGGCCGGGCGCAGGTGCTGGCTCAGGCCGGGGGTAATCCCATGGCGCTGATCGAGCTGGCGAAGGTGGTCGCCGACGATCCCGCTGCCAGCCGGCGATGGGCCGCCGAGCCGTTGCCGCCGACTGACCGACTGAACGCCGTCATCACCTCCAGGTTCGCCGCCCTGCCCGAGGAGGCGCAGGCCGCGCTGCTGCTGGCCGCGGTGGCCGATGGCCCGGACCTGGCCGCGGCCGCCAGCCAGGGCACTGGCCTGGATGCTCTGGCCCTGGCGCCGGCCGAGCAGCTGGGCCTGGTCAAGGTAGATAGGACCGGCCTGCAGTTCTCCCATCCCCTCGTCCGTGCGGCCATCTACCACTCCACGCCCTTCGCGCAACGCGCCGCGGCGCACCGCCAGCTCGCCGAGGCCCTGCACGACCAGCCCGACCGGCGAGCCTGGCACCTGGCCGCGGCGGCCCTGCAACCGGACGAGCACGTGGCTTCGCTGCTCGAGGCCACTGCTGCCCAGGCGCGCCAGCGCGGCGGCGCGGCCGCCGCCGCGCTGGCGATGGAACGCGCAGCCGAGCTCAGCCCCGATCCAGCCGACCAGGCACGGAGGCTGGCCGCCGCCGCCTCGGCCGCCGTTCCCACCGGCCAGGCGGACTGGGTCCACGATCTCGCCGGCCGCGCCCTGGCGGTCACGGCGGACCCGGAACTACGGCTGACCGCCCGCCACGAGGCCGGGTGGGCGCTGGCCTGGTCAGGCCGGCGCACCGCCGCGCTGTCAGCGCTCATCTCCGTCGCAGAAGAGGCAGCGCCTGATGTGCCGATCGTCGCCTGGGACGCGCTCTCGAACGCAGCCACCGTCGCCTACCAGTCCGGGAAACCCGCCAGCCGCCAGGCCGTAAGCCGCGTTCTGGGAATCCTGGAAAATCAGAGGTGCCCCTCGGCGGACTTTGACGCGTGCGCCGCGACCGGCTCGCACAGGCTCTGGATACGGGCCAGCATCGACCCGGCCGGCAGCAGAAACCGGCTCATCCCACACCTGCGCAAGATCGCCGATTCGCCGCTTGAAGAGCCGTCCTTGTGGGGAGCCGCTTCCGCGGCGTGGATCCTGGACGAAACCGACCTCGCGGTCCGCTGGCTGCAAGACGCCATGCAGCGGCTCCGTGCCCCCGGCGTGCAAGGCACCAGCGCCGGGGGCCTGACCGTGCTCGGCTGGGCGTATATCGACGCGGGGCGCTGGGACGAGGCGCTGGAGGTTGCCGCCGAGGCCGCCGGCATGGCCGAGGCGAACCACATGAACATCGTCGGCGCATCCGCTGACGTGATCACGGCCACCGTGCTCGCCCTGCGCGCCGAATCCGGCGCGGCACGCAGGCATGCGGCCAGGGCGCTCGCAGCCGTCGATCCGGCGGAATGCGGGCTGGTTGTCGCACGGGCCCGGCGGGCCCTCGGCGTCGCAGCCCTCGCCGACGGCAGCTACCTTCAAGCGTTCACCCAGCTCCGAGGGCTGTTCAGCGACGATGGCACGCCCCTCCACAACTACGCCTCTTACCTGGGTGTAGCAGATCTCGCCGCCGCGGCGGTCCGCGCCGACCGGCGGATGGAAGGATGCACCGTCATCGAGCACGCACTCAGCCATCTCAACGGGATAGCCTCTCCCCGGCTCGGGCAGCTCATCGCCCGGGCCCGCGGCATCCTGGCTGACCCGGCGGGGACAGAAGCCTGGTCCAACAAGGAGCTCTCTGACCCGGCTGGGGACCAGTGGCCATTCGAGCGGGCACAGCTTCGTCTCGACTACGCCGAATGGCTGCGTCGCCGCCGTCGGATCAACGACGCCAAGCCCGTCTTGACGCAGGCTCTGGGAACCTTCCGTCGACTAAGGGCGCGGTCATGGGCGCAGCGGGCGGAAGCAGAACTCAGAGCGTGCGGCGTGGCCGTTGCCGACGCGCCCGCCGAACGCGATGCCCTCGGGGCGCTAACCCCCCAGCAGCGCCAGATCGTCCGCCTGGCCAGCGACGGCCTGACCAACCGTGAGATCGGCGACCGGCTCTTCCTCTCACCACGCACTGTGAGCTCGCACCTGTACCGGTCCTACCCCAAGCTTGGGGTAGCCGGCCGAAATCAGCTACGCGACGTGGTCGCCCGCGCCAGCACGCCCGCGCAAGCAGACCAAAACGCAGGAAGCGAGACCCCTCCCTAAGGGGCTAACCGGAGCTGTCTAATCGTCGAGAAATATGCGCGCATGGCGGACGAACAGCCCGGGGTACTGGAAGTGCGAGCCGTGACCGGCGTCCGGGTACAAGATGAGCTCGGCATCGGGAAGGAACTGCTGCAAGATGTAGGAGTTGATCGTCGGGATGATGATGTCATCGGTGCCGTTGACGACCAGGACCGGCAGCTCCAGGCCCTTGAGGTTGGCGTAGCTGGGGTCCCTGGCGGCTCCGTACGCTGCGATTGCCGCACGCTGGGCAGCGATGGACTGGTCCGAGACCGGAGTGTCGCGGTCGGCGCGGGCGACGATGCGCTCGATATAGGCACGCCCGGCCGCCTGGCTCGTCCTGGTCGGCGCGAACAGGATCGGCAGCCACATGTCTTCCTGCTGCTGGTACTTGCGGGCGAACAGCTTTCCGACCCAGTCCGGGCGTGCGCCGATGCCCTCGCCGCCGCGTGGCCCGGTGCCCACCAGCACCAGGCGCCGCACCAGGTCCGGGCGTGCGAGGGCGACCTCCTGGGCGACCAGACCGCCCATTGAGTGGCCTACGACGTCGATCGTGGTCAGCCCCAGCGCGTCGGTGAAGGTGATCGCGTCGCGGGCCATCGCATCGATGGTGTCGGGCACGCTCCCGCTGGACGACGCGACGCCGGTGTTGTTGAACAAGATGACCTCGCGGTCGCCGGCGAAGGCGTCGCTCAGGGCCGGGTCGTGGTCATCCATGGTGCCCATGAAGTGCTGGTAGAACACCAGCGGCGGACGTCCGGGCCCCCCGAAACGGCGGTAGGCGAAACGTATCCCGCCGCCCTCGGCGTACTGGGTGGGCGCAGTGTCATGCGTGAACGAAGTCATGACGCCAGCGTCCCTCCGGGACGGGTGCCCCGAGTATCCGTAACCCGACTGCACTTCTGCCGGGCCGGAGTGGATCCGCAAGGTGCAGTCACGTTACGGATACCCCGCAGTGGTCTCGCTTCGCAGGATGGCAGTAAGACCCGACCACGAAGGGACCACAGAGATGAATACCCGGCCGAATATCGTTCTCATCCACGGCGCATGGGCCGAGGGCTCTTGCTGGAGCGGGGTCATCGAGCGCCTGCAGGCCGACGGCTACCGCGTCACCGCACCCCAGTTCCCGCTGACCGCGCTGGCCGATGACGTTGCCCGACTGCGCCAGGTGCTGGACCTGCAGGACGGCCCCGCCATCGTCGCCGGGCACTCCTACGGCGGCCAGGTCATGACCGCCCTGGGCGCCGATGCCCCGAACGTCGCCGGCCTGGTCTACATCGCCGCGTTCGGGCTTGACCAGGGCGAATCCCTGGGCGGGCTGCTGGCGCAGGGACCGCCCACCCCGGCGCTGGCGCACCTGTTCACCGACAAGCAGGGCTTCGGCTGGCTGCCAGAAGACGACTTCGTCAATCACTTCGCCGGCGACGTCGACCCGGTCCAGGCCAAGGTGATGTACGCCGTACAGCAGCCGCTAGCCATGTCCGCCTTCGGCGACGTGATGGGTGTTCCAGCCTGGAAATCACTCCCGTCCTGGTACCTGGTCGCCACCGACGACCAGGCCCTCCCGCCGGTCGCCGAGCGGCAGTTCGCCGCCCGCATGGGCGCCACCACCGTCGAGATCCCGGCCAGCCACGTCGCGATGGTCTCCCATCCCGGTGACGTGGCCCAGCTCATCAAGACGGCGGCCGAAGCCGTGCCGGTTATGAGCTAAGGAGCTCATAATCATGAGCGAGACAACGTTGACCTATCAGGTCTACGTGGCGCCGATCATCGCGATCGCGGGCAAGGACATCCCGCCTGGCCAAAGCCGCTCAACCTGGAGCCCGATATCCGCCACCCTCATCTCCGGCCGACATGACGCCGTCTTGGTCGATCCCCTCATGACGGTCGAGCAGGGCATGGCTGTGGCTGACTGGGTCTCGACCACGGGAAAGAACCTCACCACCGTGTACATCACCCACGGGCACGGTGACCACTGGTTCGGGCTCGGCGCGGTCCGCGAGCGCTTCCCCGGCGTGCGGGCCGTCGCAACGCCAGCAGTCATCGAGGGCATGCGCAAATCGTCCGCGCCCGAGGTACTCCAGACATTTTGGCAACCCAGGTTCCCTGGCCAGATCCCCGATGACAACCCCGTCGCCGATCCGCTGGACGGGCCGTCCTTCGAGCTAGAAGGCCGTCAGCTGATTGCCGTCGACGTCGGGCACACTGACACCGACGACACCACGGTCCTGCACGTACCTGAACTTGGGCTGGTCGTCGCCGGCGACGCGGCATACAACGACGTGCACCAGTACCTGGCGGAATCAGACTCTCAGGGCCGCCAGCACTGGCTCGCGGCCCTGGACATCATCGAGGCACTCGATCCGCGTGCCGTCGTAGCCGGCCACAAACGCTACGGCAAGGACGACAACCCTCGCATCATCGACGAAACCCGCCAGTACATCACCGACTTCGACCGGCTCGACACGGAAACCGCCACGGCGGAGGAACTCTACTGGCAGATGCTGGAGATTCACCCGCACCGAGTCAACCCCGGCGCGCTGTGGCTCTCGGCCCAGTCGGCAAAGGCCTGAACCGGCCAGGCGCAGACCCTCCGAACCATCCACGCGCAGATCGGTCAGCGCTGCTGACCCTCTTGTGGCGCACAACCTAGCGTCCGCACGGGCGCTGGGCACACCAGGAAAGGAGACCTCCGTGAACATCACCCGAATCGCGCAGCCAGGAAGGCTGCGGCTCATTATCGCGGCTGTCATCGTGGCCATTGCCGGCTTGGTCATCCCGCTCAGCCAGAGCGCGTCGGCCCGTACGGCCGAGGCTGCCGCCGCGGGCGACGGCCCTAAGCCCACCATCGTGCTGGTGCACGGAGCGTGGGCCGACACCAGCAGCTGGGACGGCGTCATCCAGCGCCTGCAGGCTGACGGCTACACCGTGTACGCGCCGCCGAACCCGCTCCAGGGCCTGGCCTACGATCCGGCCTACCTGGCGGACTTCCTGCACAGCATCTCCGGTCCCATCGTGCTCGTCGGGCACTCCTATGGCGGGGCCGTCATCACCAACGCCGCCACCGGTAACCCGCAGGTCAAAGCCCTCGTCTACGTAGACGCCTTCGCGCCCGCGCAGGGCCAGACCCTCGCGCAGCTGCTCGCCGCCTATCCAGGGACGTGCGCCGTGCCCGCGAACCTGAATGTGGTTCCGTTCCCTGGCGCCCCCAGCGGCGTGGGCGACGCCTACATCAAGCAGAGCGTGTTCCCCAGCTGCATGGCCAACGGCCTGCCCGCCACGGAGGCCAGTGTGCTCGCCGTCACCCAGCTGCCGCTGTCAACGATCGCGCTGACCCAGCAGACCGGTGTCCCGGCCTGGAAGACCATCCCGTCATGGGCCGTGGTGGGCACCG
>Ga0207693_10003958_pt1 | contig 12587 bp, 10 predicted proteins | sample LARL81metaG_FD_184347 | JGI IMG/M metagenome (GOLD analysis project Ga0207693, IMG submission 184347) | Corn, switchgrass and miscanthus rhizosphere microbial communities from Kellogg Biological Station, Michigan, USA - LAR L8-1 metaG... | ecosystem: Host-associated > Plants > Roots >...
CCGAGCCGATCCTCGTCGCGGTGGACTACGTGCAGCTCGTCGGTGCCGACGGTGACGAGGAGGCGCGGCCCCGGGTCGGACGGACCATGCGCGCGCTCGATCGACTCGCGCGCGATCGGCGCGTCGTGCTGATCGCGCTGTCGCAGGGCAGCCGCGTATCGAGCCGCGCGGTCGCCAGTGGCGAGCGCCTCAGTGGCGATGATGAGACGGGACTGCATTTATCCATCGTCAGGCGCGCCGCGGCACACCAGGCGCGGCAATTGCCCTTGCTGTGGACAACCCATTCTGTGAACGCACGGATGTTGTGCGCAAATGTCGGGTAGGCCTGCGAACAACCGTGCGCTCGGGGACCACTACTCGACGACAGTCGCGAAACCTTCCAAGTGAGGCGTGCACGGGAACGGCACAAGTGTCCGTCGGATACTGCGCAGTCCGCCGGTGTCGAATCCGGCGGCGGCAATGGCGTCAACCGTTCGGCGATTCGGCTCGCAACCCGAAGACAACCACGACCACGGCTTTGCGATCAGGTCCTGGAGCCGACCCATCGCGCCCTCCCCGCGCACATGCTCGAGGACTACGAGCCGGCCTTCGGGTGCGAGCACACGCCGGATCTCGCCGAGGGTGGCGGCCACATCGTCGACCGAGCACAACACAAGCGCGACGTGTACCGAGTCGAAACTGTTGTCCGGGAACGGAATCGACTCGCCGAGCCCATCGACGATGTCAACTGCAATGCCGTGGCGGCCAGCAAGAGCGGACGCCGTCCGCCGGAACGCCGCCACCGGCTCCACGGCGGCGACCGACGTCACCGTCGGCGGAAGAGACAGCAAGTCGGCTCCAGGGCCGAGACCGACGATCAGCAGTCGGCCCCGCGCATTGCTCATCGCCTGGCGCCGATACCGGTTATAGAACAGCCGATCGAAGATCGGCATGCCGAGTCGATACACGTACGGGAACAACGGGTTACGGCGTGTCATCGGCGTCGGTCAGTCTCATCTCCCCAGACAGGGTGCGCTCGTCCTGATTTGGTCACTCTGGCCTGAAATCGTCACCGAACCTCCGCAAAGCGATACGGCGAGGTTGTTGTTCCCCTTTACCTCGGCGGTACTTTGCGGGATCGCGAAGGAGGTGTTGCCATTCCCGGTTACGTGATTCGTACTGCCGAAGGCTGCACGGACGTCGTTGTCGTCTCCGGTCGCGGAAGCCGTGCTGTCGTCGCCCGCGAAGACGAAGTTTCGGTTCCCGTTGGCCGTGGCGGTGCTGCCCATGAGCCCCAGGACGAAGTTTCTGTCCCCGTTGGCCGTGGCGGTGCTGTTGAAGAGCGCCACGGCGACATTTCCTGTTCCGTTGGCCGTGGCGGTGCCGTTCAACGCAATCGCGAGGCTGGAGCCGGATGCGGTCGCCTTGGCGGTGCCGAACTGCAGCCGCGCATTTTCGCCTACCGAGATCGCCAGACCGTTATTCGTGGTTTGCCGCGCCGGAGTGGCGTCTGATGACTCCCCGCTCGTTGACGGAGCGGCCCACGCGGTCGCTCCCCCGACCCAGAGCGCCACGATGGGAGCGCCAACACACACGCCGGAGAACTTGACTGAGGCCGTCATCGGAATACCCACCTCCCTCGGGTGCACCTGCACCCCCTTTCTTCACGGTGGTGAGCACCAGTTAGTTCAGTTACCCAGATCCAGCCGGAACGGCGGATAGTCGTCGCGCATCAGCGAGACGTACACCGCCACCCGATAGCGCCACCGCACGATGCCCATCAGGAGGTCGAACATGCCTCGGTCCATGGACCCGGTGACCAACAACGACACAGCGTTAATGACGCAGAGCACCTGCAAAAATGGCTCCATCGCCCAGCAGATGATTATCTGGGGGAGCCCCAACAGCCACCACTTCACCAGCACGGCCCACCTCGCGAGCCGTTCCGGATAGTCGACCTCGAGATCGGCTGGGTAGTCGGGCCGCGACGCGAGCGTGAATGGCGGGTACTCGTCGGTGCTATTCATCGGGAACCGGTAGTTCATGACCCGCCACGACCAGCGCAGCACCCCGACGTTGAAGTCGAAGATGGGGCGCGGATACCGACCGGTGAACAAGATGGCAACGCCCGCAACGAAAGTCAGCAGCGGATACACCAGATAGAGCCCGATCAGTATGGGGTAGTGCGGGACGGCCAACACGCACCACTTGACGAGCCAGAGCCAGCGCTTGGGCGCCCCGAAAGCACCTCGTACCCGTACGGGATCGTCCGTCATGGGGCGACCGCGAGGTGTCGGTTGATCTCCGCGGATATCCGGCGGTGACTCACCGACGCCAAGAACATCGTCAGCACCCAGGTCATGAACCGGTCCGGGATCATCGCCGCAGGTTTCAGCACGGACTCACCGTGGGACACCTGCAGCGACGCCACCCGGGACACCGCCGTCACCTTGCGCCGCCTGGTCCTCTCGTACCAGCGCAGCGCGCTCGCGACGTTGCCGCCGTTCGTACCGTTGCGGAAATCCGCAAGCGCCTTGCACAACACCATCGTGTCGAGCAGCGCCTGATTGGTTCCTTGCGCAAGGGTGGGCGGCATCGTGTGTGCGGCGTCGCCGAGCAAGGTCAATGCGCCTTCGCGTAGCACACGGGGAATCGGATGCCGAAAATGCGGATACGGCGAATGGGCCAGATCGTCGTCGGTCAGCGTTGCGAGTACCCGATCGACCACTTCGGACCACCCGGTGAAATTGGACCTGATCACGTCGATCGGACGTTCCGGTCTGACGAAGTCCGACGACCATGGCAGGTCGAACCACCACTGCACCTCGGAGCCACCGGCCGGCCACAGGCCGAGGTTTCCGTGCTCGCCGACGATCACCATGGCGACGCGCTTGTCGGGGCCGTCCGGCAGGGTGACCAGCCCCTGCCAGCTGCACCAGCCGGTCGGCTCCGGCTGTTGCGCGCCGACGACGTCGCGAACCATCGAGTGCATACCGTCCGCGCCGATCAGCAGATCCCCATCGGCGCAGCTGCCGTCGTCGAACTCCACGCGCACGCCGTTCTGCGCGGTCACCACCCCGACCGCTCGGGAGTTGTACCGGATGCGATCGGTCGGCAAGCCGTCCAGCAGCCGGTCAAGCAGGACTCGACGGGGGACCATACGGACAGGTGCGCCCAGCCGGTCCACGATCGCGGTGAGATCCAAGGTGGTGAGCCGTCGACCGGTCGACGTCACGACCCGCACGGTGGACAGCTCTTGGCCGGCCCCGTCCATATCGACGCCCAGCTGCTCCAGCACCGTCGCGCCGTTGGACCAGATGGTGACGGCGCCGCCACCTGCCTGCGTATTCGGCCGCCGTTCAAAGACGGTGACGTGATGTCCGTCCCGCAATAATCCCCGAGCAATGGAGAGGCCACCGACACCGGCGCCGACGACGAGGACCCGAAGCGACGGGGTCGGCGGACCGTTCGGTACTGGCAGCGACGTCGAGGAACCCCCGTAGCCGGGAATATTTCGAGATCGGCTCGGGAGCCGTTTCTCCCCCACACTCAAATTATGACGGCAACGGGCCTGCGGAAGCAGGCGGTTGGCGTGAGTTAGCGCAAACGCGCTCGGAGTTCAAGCCCGCAAGCCCCTCTGCTCACGGCCAGTTGAGGCCACGCGCGAGCTTTCGGTGGCGTGTCGCCGTGTCCGCTCCCACGGCCAGGTCATCAGGGCCCACGCGATGAGGACGATCGTGATCTCGACTAGCAGGTACACCGGCCACGGGCCTAATACGTCCAACAGTGATGCGGTGGGGGGTTTCCTGTTGAGGTAGCCGTAGTTGGTTCCCGCGATCGTGTTGAAGGTGAAGGTGAAGACGGCCCATGCGAGGCTCGCGATGATCGCGAAGCGGTAGCTGAGCCACGTCGGCCGCATCCGACGCCCCCACGTGAGATAGATGGCCGCCCACACGACGAGCACGTGCAGAGTAAAGAACGTGACGAAAAGATGGTGGGGGAAATCTGGCGCGCCTTCCTCTGGCGTGCCGACGTCCGGTGTGATCAACGCCTGTGAGCTGAGGACGAGGCCCCAGTAGTAAGTGAGCGCAAAGGCCCAATGTCGCTGCGACCACAAAGCGTAGGCGGCCGTCAGCTCTGCGACGTCGCACAGCTGCAGCGGCACCGAATTGTCGATGGTGGGCTGGATCAGTTTGTAAACGAGCGCCACGCCGAATGCTGCCACGATCAGAGCCGCCAGGACGCGGCCGAGGAGTCGGCCCTGCGATTCGTTCTGCCTGCGTCCGATCCAGATCAACGCGGCGGCCCCGACCACGAACACCCCGAGCACAACCCAGTGGGATGGGCCGTACGCCGAGAACTCCCGTTGTGTAGCGACCAGCTCCATCGACTCCTCCGTTTCGTCGCACACTATTGCCTGCAGGCATGCGTTGGCCCAACTTGCCTTAGATCAACAGGGCTAATTTCAGGTGGCATCTCGCGACTCTGACACGAAATAAAGAGTTCCTCGTAAGTCGTTTATTCCGAGACGGCGGTCAGTTCTGTCCGAGCCTGGTCGATTTGATCGTATGCGTGGGACACCATCGCCGCGGTGGTCATCACTTCACCTCCCTGGCGGCCGATCCGTGCCTCCGTCGCTGAACTCTCGGCGTTCCACGGAATGCGCAGTGCGTGAGCGCTAGGGATGGTCATGGGCTTCCAATCCGCACGGCAGGCCGCGTCGGCGTACCCAGGCGTGGTGTTGCTCGCCCAGCGGGGTTCCCGGTTCGGCGATGCCATCCAGGTCGTCATAGATCGATCGTGCCGGGAGGGTCACTTGCAACGTGGCGAACAAGGTGTACATGCCGACGTACAGCCGTGGGAAGAAGGCGGACTCTTCAGGCAGCAACATCTGCCGAGCAGGGTGGTCGGCGGCGCGGAGGTCGATGAAGCCCCGGATTGCGCGTATCGGGTCGTCGCGGGTATAGGCGAACGGCTGAGGCGCGAGCATCTCGTGCAGAGTTCCCGCCCACCACTCGTACGCCTGGTCGACAGTCATTGCGGAGTCGCTCGCCAAGAAGCCAGATTCGACCATCAGATCGCGCAATTCGTTCTTGCGTCCATCGACGGTTGCGCGCGCCATCCCAACGAGCCCGCGGCGCTGCCGTTCGGACAGGACCTTGACACAACCGAAATCGAGGAACCCGACTCGCCCGTCGGGACCGAAGCGATAGTTGCCGGGATGGGGATCGGCATGAAATAGATTGGCGTGTCGGATGGAACCCCCCAGAAAACGCGAGATCACCTCTGCCCAAGTGTTCTTCAGGTCCTGATCGCCCCCCTGCGCGGCCGCCCAGTCCAGCCCGTCGAGATACGTCATGGTCAGTACCCGGTCACCGCACGCTTCAGCGACGACGTCGGGGATAAGGATGAAGGGATGGCCGCGGTAAAGCTCGCTGAATGCGGTGATATTGGCGGCTTCGTGGCGGTAGTCGATTTCCTCGGCGATGCGCGCGACGATCTCCCGTGTTGCGGGTCGTAGATCGGGCATCGTCGCACCCGACGCCGACGACACGAACCCGAGGAATTTCGTCACCATTTCGTGGTTGGCCAGATCGGCGCGAATCGCTTCTGCCGCCCCGGGATACTGGATCTTGACCGCGACTTCGCGGCCGTCGTGCATGACCGCGCGGTGCACCTGCCCGATCGACGCGGCCGCCATCGGTTCGTCGCTAAACCAGGCGAACACCGTGTCGGTCGATCTGCCAAGATCCGCGTGCAGTGTTTGTTTGGCGAGGTCCGGGTCCATCGGCGGCGCGTCGGCTTGCAGCCTTGCCAGCGTTGCGTGATACGGCATGAACCCGCTGCCAAGCACATTCGTGTCGAACATGGAGAGAATCTGGCCGACCTTCATCAGCACACCCTTGGAGTGACCCAGCAGCTCCGAGTAGCGTTCGGCGTTACGCTCATGAAAGCGCGCCACGGCGCCGGTGTCACCCGTCTTCTCACGCAGGCCCGCCACGATTCGGTCGCCTGCGGCACGCGCGGCCAAGCCGGCCAAGGGGATGGTCCGGCGGATTCTCCCACGTGGTATTCCGTCACCCCTGACCGGCACAGCAGACGTTGCCGACGAGGGAACGATTCCGCCGCTTGTCTTTTCGCGTGCCGTTGCGGTCATCGCCTCGGCCATCGCCATATGACCCTCGAAGCCGAGCGATGTTGCCAAGACGCGGTACCGCTGTGCCAGCTCGCGGTAACGAATCTCCTCGCCGCGGGCCCGCGCCACCAATGCCCGCAAGCGCAACAACCAGACTTCGCGGTACAAAGGCGCTTCGCCAGGGCCAATCGCCAACCTTTGGATCACGCGGTCGGCTTCGCCGATGTCGCCTTTTTCGCCGCGGGCCAGCAGTGTGTCCACCAGAACACCGGCGGTCGCGCTCAGATACCCCCACTGTCCGGTGTCGAACAAGGTATCCACGGCTTTTCTGATCATCGGGAGGGCACCGTCGCGGTCTCCGGTCGCGGACATTTCGCGCGCTATCCATGCTTCCACGATCGGAAGCTCGCTCGCGTAAAATCGCTTGGCGAGGATCATTTCGCGCACCTGCGCGAGCACTGCGGCCCCACGCTCGCGTTCTGCGGCCGAATCTCGGTACAACAGAGCGAAACCCATGCTCAAGCGGGTCAGCCCCAGCGCGAGGTCGTCACTGGATCGCTCGGCGACCCGCAACGCCTCGTCGACGTTGGCCAGCGCCTCGTCGTCGGCCAGCATTACTCCCGCCGCGATTGCGGAGTATGTCACGCTCACCACGTAGCCGCGCACCATGGGATCGGTTCCGCGCGCCATCGCGACGGCCTTTTCCAGATCGTCCCTCCACCCCGGGTTTCCTTGGGCCCAGCGGGCCGAGCCGCGCACCGCGAAGGCTCCGGCCACCATGGGTTCGAGAAGCGGGTTGTCCTCGGATAAGTCGATGCAAACCTGGGCCCATCGCAATGCGTCGGCGATCGGACCGGTCTCCATCTTGATCGGCAGCGCGACGAATGCGAGCAAGACGGTGAGTGTCGGATCGCCGATCGACTCGACCAGCGTCATGTATTCGGAAGCCAATTGCGAGGCCTCGCGCACCCGACCGTGCAGTACGTGCACCGGCAGCATGCCCGCCATACCGAACGCGAGAGACGCCTTGTCGTCGGCTTCCTGACACAACTGTTGCAATTCCGCGAACCGGACGTCCGTGGTAGTCGCATTAACGCGGATACCGTTGACACACAACATCACTCGTGGCGCGATGCGCATGGCGGTGCGATGCGCGTAATCCATTGGTAACGACTCGGCGCATTCCCGCGCACGCTCCCAACTCTGGCCGGCGCCAACGAGATCCCGCTGGGCCAGCCACGAAGCGGCGCGCATGTGCCACCCATATGCTCCGGGGACGTCACCCGTTGCCTGCACGTGCTCGGCTATCAACGCTGCGTTCTCGTCGACCGACGTGGGGTCACGCACCTGGATCACGCTGGCCAGGCGTCGGTGCAGCTCTGCGCGATCGGATTTCAGCTGCGATTCGTAGGCCACCGCGCGAATCAGAGGGTGATGAAACACATACTCGGCCCGCGGGCCGCCGCCCACCTTGTCGATCAGCTCCGCCTTGACTGGCAGATCGAGGGCCGGCTCTACGTCCAACGCCCTGAGCAGGTCGGTGTCGAATCGCGATCCGATCACGGCCGCGGCGCCGAGGCTTCTTTTGGCCGTCGGCTCCAGGCGGTCAATGCGGGCGGCGATGGCCGCCTGGAGGGTGGCAGGCACGGTGACCTCGGCAACATCCCTAATGCAGACATAAGCGCCGCGGTCGCCCACGAGCACGCGACGCTCTGCCAGGTCGCGGACGATCTCCGCGGCGAAGAAGGGGTTTCCGGAGGCACGATCGGCGATGGTCATGGTCAGGTCACCTACCGACGAATCCACGCCCAGCAACTCGGTGATCAGCGCGGTGGTTTCCGAATCGCTCAGCGGCGCAAGGGAAATTGTCTGTGCATCTGCTGCCCGGGTGAGCCCGCCCGGGTAGTCTGGGCGGTAGGTGATAAGCACCATCACAGGCGTCTGCGGTATCACCGTAAGGAAGTCGGCCAGCATTGACTCGCTGACCTCGTCGATCCACTGGACGTCCTCAATGACGAAAACCGCCGGTGCCCCACGAGCGAGCGAGGCGGCGTTCACCAGTGCAGTCAGTCGCCTGCGGCGGGCATCCGGGTCGATCTGGGGCGGCGCAACGCCAGGTTCGGCGATACCGAGGAGGTCGTCGAGCAGCAGCAGATCCTCCGCGTCGGCGGTGCGAAACCGAGCGCGCACCTGTACGCGGGCGGCTGCGCCGTCCATCTCACCAATCCTGGTGGCAGCGCGCAACAGGTGCGAAACGACGTGCAGGGGGATCTCGCTGGCCAGGGACTCACAGAAGGTCCAGAATACGTCGATATCGCGTGCAGCCGCGATCGCTGCAGCCTCGCGCACCACACGGCTCTTGCCGATACCCGCGGCCCCGACCACACCGACGACAGCGCCGTGTCCACCCATTGAGCGGTCGAGCAGTTCGGTAAGGACTGTGATTTCCTGTTGGCGCCCTACAAGTGTCGCTTCAGAGCGACCGAGGGAGCTGCGGTGTTGCTCCATCGCCACGAGACGGCGCGCTGGCACCGGTGCGTCCGCGCCCTTAATGCTTACCATCTCCATCTCACTGAGCACCGCAACGTGCCTGACCAGCCGGGCGGTGGACTCGCTGACCATGACACCACCGGGCGGGGCGACGGATTCCATCCGCTGCGCCATACCGACTTGCTCACCGACGGCGGTGTAACCGAAAGACCCTGAACCGATCTCACCGGCGATCACTTGACCGGAGTTAAGTCCGACTCGCAGCCGCAGCGCCACGCCATCGCGACGCTGAACCTCAACCGCCAAGCGGTTCGCCTCCTCCTGGATCTCCAGGGCGGCCAGGCACGCCCGAAAAGCGTGATCCTCCAACGCCGCCGGGGCGCCGAAGATCGCCATCACCCCGTCACCGGTGTACTCCACGGTGCCGCCGTAGCGCTGCACCACCGCCGCCGACCGCTCCACCAGCTCAGTGATGATCTCGCGCAACCGCTCCACATCCACAGCTGCGGCGATGTCCATCGAGCGCACCACGTCGGCGAACAGCACCGTCACCTGCTTGTACTCGGCCGTGTGGGTGGCCCGCGTGAGTCGCATACCGCACTCGCTGCAGAACTTGGCCGCCAGGCTGGACTGCGCGCCGCAGGAACCGCAGAACGGCCCCGTCTCGGTCAGTCCACCGCCACCATCCCCCCAGGGGTCCACGTCAGTATGGTTTCACCGCTGGCCAGCGATGTCTGTCATATCGCCGTGGCATCGTTCGATACGAACTTCTGAGACCCTCATATGTCGTCTGTTTTGACGCATTCCGCTCGGCCAGTGCGCGTAGGCGTCGATGGCCTCGGCAACGCGGGCGAGTTCGATCCCCCACCCCGAACCACCTCAAGCCCTAACCGACGACAACGTCGTTACGCCATCCGTGTCAGTCCCGAACCTGCCTTGCCGACCTTCGACAGGCCGAAGGGCACTGGCCTACCCTTCGATCAAAGGTTGGGCGCGTTCCCGCTCGTCGGTAGTCCAGACCAACTTGCGGCTTCCCCGGCACTCGGGGCTAACTCGGATCGGCGGCTGCCGCTTCGGGTACGTGGCGCGCCACCGTCTCGTCCATGGTTTCGCGCAGTGCAGGTACCTCACCGAGCAACCGGTCGAGATCATCGCGCGAAATACGTAGTACCTCGGCCTTCCCCGTCGTCGTCACGGTCGCATTACGCAGTTTCCCACGGCGAAGCGCAGATTCGCCGATCACCTCACCCGGCCCGACCAAGGCAATGCGGTTCCCTCCGACATACACCCCTGCCTCGCCGGTGAGCAGGATGTAGCAGGCATCTGACGGAGTCTGCTCACGAATCAGCGGCCATGGTCCGGACGTCGAGGTCAGATGTGCTGCTCGGGCGATACGCTTCAGGTCGTCGTCGGAGAACTTCGCGAATGCGGCGAATTCACGTAGCCGGCGCGCGTCCTCTTCATACTCCTTCTCACGGGCTTCCCTCGCCCCGGTGGTCTCACGCCTGTACATGGTGGCTCCCCCGATCATGATGACCTTGACATCCAGGAGCCTAACGAGTGGCCGTTGTCTACAGATCAAAACGCGCATTGGATCTCGCCGATCGCCAACTGGTGAATCTGATCGATGATGCCGGCCCTGGCCCCGGCTTCCGAAGCCGAGCCATCAGCGCACGTAGACAACTCCACAGTTGACGCACGTCGGCACCGCGCGGCTGCGCTGGCGACCGGTGACCCGGCAACACTTCCGCAATCAGATCGGCACACTCGAGCCGACGGCAAGGTCGGAGTGCGCATCAAGCCGGCAGTTGGCGCAGGCCGGGCCGAACACAAGGTGCTCTGACGCAGGCTCAGGGCCGGAACTGCAGGACCCGGTCGTCGCCGTCCCGCGGGCTTCCCCGACCGTCGCGGTTGCTGGTCGTGAACCATAGCGCGCCATCCGGCGCGGCGACAACGGTGCGCAGCCGTCCGTACTGTCCGACGAACAGCGGTACCGGATCGGCCACTGAGCCGTCGGAGCCGACCGGTACTCGGTAGAGCCGCTGACCGCGAAGACACGCCACCCACAGCGAGCCGCCGATATACGCCAGTCCCGACGGCGACGCTTCGCCAGTAGCCCACTGGACCGCCGGGTCGATCAGCCCCGCCGTGTCGGCGCGGCCTTCGGCCATCGGCCACCCGTAGTTGCCGCCCCGCTGGATCAAGTTCAGCTCGTCCAACCGGTTCGCGCCGTACTCCGTGACCCACAGCCGTCCGGCCGAATCCCACGCCAGCCCTTGGATATTGCGATGACCGAAGGACCAGACCGGCGAGGCGGGATCGGGATTGTCCGACGGGATGGAACCGTCGGGGTTGATCCGAAGTATCTTGCCGCCCAGCGACGACCGGTCCTGCGCAAGACCAGGATCGCCGCTCTCGCCCGTCGTCACATAGAGCTTGCTGTCCGGGCCGAACGCGATCCGCCCGCCGTCGTGAACGGAACCAGCAGGAATGCCGGTGAGGATCGCCGACGGCTCGGTCAGCGACACCCCGTCGAAGCGCATCGTCACGACACGGTTGTCGGCCGCGGTCGTGATGTAGGCGAACACCGTTTGGCCTGCTGTGGCCAGGCCGAGCAGGCCGCCTTCGCCGCGCGCCGCCACGCCGGGCACGCCACCGACGTTGTTGACCACACCGGGCTGCGGCATGTGCTGGATCGCGCCGCTGTCACGTTCGGCGATCAGCGCACTGCCGTCGGGAAGAAACGCGATTCCCCACGGCACATCGAGGTTGGTGGCGATGGTCTCTGCTCCGGCAGGCTGACCAAGAGATTGCGGATCGTTTGCGCACGCGACGGCCAACATAACGGCCGAGGCAAGCGCTATTGCGGCCCGCTTCAATAGCCATGAGGTGGTGGCCACCCAGAGGGAGTACCCGGAATTGCGTGCGTATCCCGTCGCAGGCGCAAAACTGCGTGTCGTCTGCGGTAACGTTGGCCGTATACGAACAAGTCGTACGAAACCGCCTGTTGCAGCGGTGTTTTCAGGTGAGACCAACCGGTAAGGGCTCATCGCCGATCGACGCGTGGCGAATCGTCACGCTGGCAGTAACCTGTGCCCTTCTCGTGCAATGCACCTCCGCGCCGCCCCCTCCAGCGGCGACGTCACCACCGTCCATCGCGACGCCGTGGCCGTCTGCCGCCAAACCGCCGGCCGCCACGAGCCCAGCCGCTGCCACGATTCAGCCGGTCAGTGCCGCCGACCTCGGCCCGAGCTGGCGGCCAGGCTGCCCACTCGACCCGCAGCGGCTGCGCCGGGTCGAGGTCAACTACATCGGCTTCGACGGAAAGACCCACCGCGGCGACCTGATCGTCCACGAAGACCTGGCGGCGGAGGTCGTCGCGGTCTTCGAACAACTTCTTGAACTGCGGTATCCGATCGAGAAAATCCGCACAGTGGACAACTATCCGGCCGCCGACGACGAGTTGTCCATGGAAGACAACAACACCTCGGCCTTCAACTGCCGAGACATCCCAGGCACCGGCCACTGGTCTCAGCACGCTTTCGGTCGAGCCATCGACCTCAACCCGCTGCTCAATCCCGAGATCGATCGGACCGGTGCGATCCAACCCAAGACCGCCGCGCCCTACCTCGACCGCAACCGCACAGACCCCGGAATCCTGCACGCGGGGGATGCTGCCGTGCGCGTCTTCACCGATCGTGGTTGGCACTGGGGCGGTGACTGGCGATCTCCCATCGACTATCAGCACTTTGAGCGATGATCGTCGGCATACCGCGTGGCCGATCACCCACTGCCGTAAAGACGCAGGGCCTGGGCCGCCGCCGTCGCAACGTCACCCCGCAGATTCGAGATCGGTGGACTGCCTCGCAGATGGATTGAGTTCGTGAGCAGAACCACGTAGGTATCCGAGCCCGGGTCTAGCCAAACCGTGGTTCCGGTAAACCCGGTATGGCCAAAGCTGCCGATGGGAAAGACCACGCCT
>Ga0207693_10003959_pt1 | contig 12587 bp, 11 predicted proteins | sample LARL81metaG_FD_184347 | JGI IMG/M metagenome (GOLD analysis project Ga0207693, IMG submission 184347) | Corn, switchgrass and miscanthus rhizosphere microbial communities from Kellogg Biological Station, Michigan, USA - LAR L8-1 metaG... | ecosystem: Host-associated > Plants > Roots >...
ATAGCCCCACCCGGGATTTTCCTTCGCCATCCGCACCACCAACCGCTCGGTTTCCTCGTCAACTCTGGGACGACCCCGGGATTTTCGAAACTTCGATCCGTCGAACTTGTTGGCGATGAGCTTTCGGTACCAGGCCAGCAGCGTATTCGGCGTCGCCACAGCCGACAATTCTTCCAAGGCTTTCCGTCCAAGTCGGTGGGCGATCTCAGCCAACGTAGCTTTTTCGGCTTCGGCTAACAACAACCTGCCTTTGATCTGGGCTCTCAGGATCCGGTTCCTCTGCGGCCAGATATTCGTTCCTCTATAGAAGTTCCTGGTCTACGGTTCCGGTGATGTAAGCAAGCATGCGTGCCCAAAGCATTTTGCATTCCCCCCAAATCTACAACCCCGTGAAAGCGAAATTGTAGACGCTGTTTTGCAGTTGGAGAAGTCCATTCGAGGTGAGCCTGTGGAAAGCTGCAAGTTACGCTATTTCAGCTCGTTTGAGTTTTTTGACCATACGGGTGTTCAGTCTCTTCAATGTCGCCCCACTACAGCAGATACGCCAGCGTGAGTTGGGGCGGGAGCCAGCGGCCGACTCGGTTTGACCGCAGCGTCTCTCGCGTCTAGGGACGCCCTGCATATTCCAGACGCAGGCCCCAATCGAGATCGGCAGGGAAATCGGGCAAGGTGATGATACCTGTCGAATTCGACTGCACATTGCCGTTCGCTGCAACGCTCCAGGTTCCCGCGCGAGGATCAAACCATTGCGCTCCATAGTTCGCCAGCGGGACGGCCCCGCGAACCTGGCTGCGGGGACAGCCTTTCTCAAAGTAAACCAAAAAGATTTTTTTGTCCGGTGTACGCGCGGAGAACGCCCAGCCTTCATATCCGAGGGTCACGTGCGTTTTATTGGGTGAAACCAGGTCCGCGTCTGGTACCAGGTCCTGAAAGCGTCTCCCTATGGAAAATGCGAAGGTCTTCAAATATTGCATTTCCGCGCCAGAGCGCCACTGGAACGCGTCCCACATCTTGACCGGAGAAGCCGGTTCAATGTCGGCGCCCCAGATGCCTTCCGCCCCGTAGATGTGTCCTGCCAGCCCGCCTGAAAGAAAACTCCCGTACATCGAGGAGCGAACGTATTGGTTGTCTCTGTCGGATCCGCCCTCCGCACCGTACTTATAGCCGCCTTCGCCCAGCCCAAATTCATCCTTGTAACCAGCGTAGTACGGTTCCCCGTTCAATGCCGGCTGATGAGACAAAGATTGATAAATCTCCGTCAGGTACCAATACCAGTCGTGCTCCCGCTCATTACCTATCTGGTGCAGCGTCACCCAGGAATTCTCTCCAAAGTTTACGAGAGTGGATGGGTTCGAGTTGGCCGTAAGTAGCGTGCCGTACGGTGGTGGCCCAAACTTGGACATAACCATTTTGATCGCGGCGTTGTAATCGTTCGCGGGAATCGTATCTTGATCGATGTCGAAGTGGATGGGACTAAGAACCGTGTTGTTGGCCTGGTAGCGGGACCACACGTACTGGATGTACCGTGCATACGAATCCGGCCAGGAATAATATTTCTTCCAAACCTGGCCGGTGTCACGCCGCGCAACTTCGATGAATGGAATGAACCCCTGCTCGTTCAGATAGTCAATTTTCCGGTCCAGATAGTCAAAGTAGGCAGGATTAATGCGATCCAAATCCGGAAAAACTTTTTCAAATCCCGGCACCTTACCAGGAAACAAAAACGCGCGGCCGCCTTCATTCTCCATATTCTTCGCGCTCTTGGTTCCATACTCGGTCCAAGCGGAACGCACGCAGGTTCGCTCTGGGTTATCCATGAACAGCTCCACGGGATATTCATCCGTGGCCCACGCTGGAAACGCAGCAATGATGAGGACAGCGTTGTAGCCCTGCGCCTTGCGGTAACGCAGATAGTCCTTGAATCCAGCGTCGGGCCCAAGCGGATGCTCCTGGTTGTCGTCTTTCCAGAGAAACCGATTGGTGCCCGCTGAATACCAGGTGTCACCAATTACAAAAAATGGGGTGCCATCCACCTGCTCGATGGCGTGACGATTGGCGGTGGCCCGCAGAAATCCTCGTCGCAGCGGGTTTCCCTCTTTCTCTTCCTCGCTCCAAGCGACGGCTTTGAATTCACCGTGCCGGCCAGATAATCCGGGGTCTCTGGGATTCGAGCCGCTCTCCCATTTCCATTCGCCGGGCACGGGAGCAAGAAACCGGACTCGAAAGGTCCGCTCCCCATCCCAGAATCCATAGATCCTCTTGCGAAAATTGGGGCCTTTCAGGTCCACCCAGACAGTCACATCGGTGTAGGGATTTGCCCAAGTCCGTGCAGACCTGAAGGTCACCTCCTGTTTCTCCCAAACATGAACAGGCGGTGCAGCGGCGACGCGGTTGCCTACAAACGCGAAAAACAGCCATAGGGGAATTAACATTGAACGACAACTACGTAGAAAATTCGGAAGCTGCCGCGAAAAGAGCATTTTCCCTCCCCTCCGTGTAGCACGCTTGACATCATATATCACGTCAAATATCGTACAAATTTCTTGCCGCTCCAGGGTGCTCCTTGATGACCATGGCCAGCTACTTCTGCAAAATCTACATTTCGCTGGTCCTGCTGGCCGCTGCATTCTCCTCTCCCTCTCCCGCTCACGCTCAGTTCGTTGACAATTTCGATGGTCCCACGGTGGCGCTCGACCCGGAGGGTAACCATGGCTGGCTGTTTTTGGCGGGTGATGGAACCGCGACCATGGACTTGCGCCAGGGAGGTCCAGGCTACGCGTCCGTTTTTGTCGATGCAACGACAGACAAGCGAGGCATTTGGTGGGCGCTTATCGAACGCAAGCTGAACGGCAAGCTGGATTTGTCTCTACTGAAAACACCCAGCTACGAAGTACGCATCGAAGCACGTGTGAAGTCCAGTCATGCGCCTCGGCGCATCAATCTCCAGTTGGCCACTCAGCGAACAACGGATGATTATTCCCAATTGATGGAATACGACATCCCCACCGCAAATACCTGGTACACCTTCAGCTTGACCACCAATCACTTTGACGCTGTGCCAGGTGATACGGTAATCGCTCACCTTGCGCTGATGGATTGGGGTCTTGAGAAATACCAGCTCGATATTGATTACATAAAGGTAGATGTCGTGAATGTTGGCAATGTGGGACCTGACAAAGGCGAAGCAGTTCCTTATCATCCGCCAGTTGCTGACTACAAGAAGTTTCACCAGGTCGTCCCGGTGGCGCAGGATAGTATGATCGACCTCGAGAATACGGAGGTGAACCTGAACGATTGGCAGGCACAAGACGGAACTGGGAAGGTGGTAAATGTCCTGACGGTAGATGGAGGCCACTACGTCATTTTGCGATGGGATTTAAGAGCATTTGGCGGAAGCAAAGTGGCCGATCATGGATTGTTGGAACTCACCACCTGGGCGCTCCAGCTGAAAGCGCACGCGCTGAAAGATTTCGGTTTGGTGCGGGTGGTCGAGATTTTGGGGGGAGATCCGAACTGGGACCAGCGGACTGTGACCACCGATAGCTTCTGCCATTACGAGAGACTCGATCGCGTCTTGAACACCCAGATGATTATCGATTGGCCCATTACCGCGGGCGACGGCGGAAAGACCTATCTCACCATCGGGAAACCGGTGTTGCAGCGAATGATCGACGGAAAGACATTGGGAATTGCCATCAAGCCGCTGGGGGCTATCAGCGCTTCCTTCTATTCCATGGAGAATGAGGCAGGGAAGAACGCAGCACGGCTGTACTTCGATTTGCAGAAATAGGAACTTACTCGACGGCGCGGAGATTGCTCCGCAAGTGTCGTGCGTGGCGGGAAAAGGGAAATCGTGAATATAGGATTCATTGGTCTTGGTGCAATGGGTCTGCCCATGGCGAAGCGGGTTGTCGCGGCGGGCTATAAGACCTATTCGACCTTTCATCGTCGGCGGGAACCCGCCGAAGAATTGCGCGCGCTGGGCGCTGAAATCAAGCCAACTCAGCGAGATGTAGCGGCGTCGGCAGAGGTTATAGTTACCATCCTTCCGGCTGACGCGGAACTTCGCGAGACCGTGTTTGGCCCACAAGGAATTTTGGCGGGCTTTTCGTCAGGTAAAGTGCTCGTCGAAATGACCAGCGGAACCGCCATGGCAATGCAGGAGGTGGAGCAAGCCATCCGTGGCCTCGGCGGCCAAGTGCTGGACGCGCCGGTTAGTGGGGGAACTACTGCGGCGGCGCAAGGCACATTAACAATTATGGCGGCCGGTAATGCAGCGCTGCTCGAACGCTGCCGTCCCCTTCTTGAGACTATGGGAACGCGCATTGTTCATGTTGGAGAAGTAGGGCACGGAAAAGTCGTCAAGATGGTGAACCAGGCCATGGCGGCAATTCACCTGCTGGCCATCGGGGAGGCCTTTGCTCTGGGCGTGAAGTGCGGCGTCGACCCCGCGACTCTTTACGACGTAATCAAAACATCCTCCGGCTATTCCAAAATGATGGATCTGCGCTTGCCCGGCTTTCTGCTGGAAGGCTCCTTTCAGCCCGGCTTCAAACTCGAGCTCATGAAAAAAGATGTGAACTTGGCGGTGGAATCAGCGCGAGCGCTGGGCATTCCGCTGCTCATGGTGTCCAACGTGGCGCAAATTTTCGCCGCCGCGAGCGCCGCCGGGAAAGGCAGCGAGGATTTCGCCGCCGCCGCGCAATTCCTGGCCAGTCTTTCTGGTGTTAGGTTGAGCGAAGCAAAAGGCCACGAATGAGAATTCCTCCGGAGTCTTTGCGCTTGTTGTCCGAATTGGACGCGGCCACTTTGTATGAGGCATCTGGGTTGCAGAGCATGGTGGATCCACAAATCAGGCCGATGTGGCCAGGTGCCCGCATTTGCGGCGTGGCCATGACGGTGAGCTGCCCTTCCCGTGACAATCTGATGCTGCATCACGCTATTGCCCAGGCTAAACCTGGCGTGGTGCTCGTTGCCAATGCCGAGCGCTGTCAATCTGCGGGTGCTTGGGGCGAAGTGCTTACGGTAGCCGCTCAAGCCAGAGGCATCACCGGGCTCGTGCTGGATGGCGCCGTCCGTGACATTGAAGCCATCGCCGCGCGCTCTTTTCCAGTCTTTGCCAGGGGGCTGGCAATTGGTGCGTGCAAAAAGGAAAAGTTCGGCAAGTTGGATGAGCCCGTAGACTTAGGAGGTGTGACCGTCCGGTCGGGCGACGTAGTCGCGGGTACTGCGGACGGTCTAGTCGTACTCGCCCAGGAATCTATCGAAGTGGTGCTGCAAGCGGCGATTGCGCGAAGACATCGCGAACAGGAAATTTTCCGTCAATTGGCAACGGGTAAGACGACCATAGAAATTTTGGGGCTTCCCCGACTGCGGGTTGAAGAGCAGGCCAATGAGTGAAGTCGCGCGCTATCGAGTCCACGATCTTCAGAAGTTTTGTTGCGCCGTCCTGCAAGAGCTGCAGGTCCCCCCGCTAGACGCAAAAGAGGTAAGCGAGTGTCTGGTGGCCGCTGATTTGCGTGGCGTGGACTCCCACGGCGTGGTTCGACTGCCGGTTTATGTCCGACGCATCCGGCAAGGGGTCGTGAACCCTCGACCCGTAACTCGCGTAGTTCATGAACGCGGGAACGCTGTTCTGTTCGACGGTGACAACGGACTTGGTCCCGTGGTCGGTCTTCGCGCCATGCAGAAGGCTATCGCGTTGGCCGAGATTTCGGGCAGCGGAATTGCCGGTGTGCGAAGATCGAATCACTTCGGCATCGCGGCCTTCTATGTGCATAAGGCCATCCATCAAGGATACATTGGGTTCGCCGCTTCGAATGCGCCTCCCCACATGGCTCCGTTTGGCGGCCGCGCACGCTTCTTGGGAACGAATCCCATCGCCGTTGGCATTCCTGCTGGAGGGGAGCCCCCGCTACTGTTTGACGCTTCGACCAGCGTAGTCGCACGCGGAAAGATTATCGTCGCGGCGCAGGAGGGCAAGCCGATTCCCTCGGACTGGGCCATTGATACTGACGGCAATCCAACAACTGACGCGAACGCAGCGCTTGCGGGTTCGGTTCTTCCGTTCGGCGGTGCGAAAGGCTCGGCCATTTCCTTCATCCTTGACATCCTGTGCGGTGTGCTCACTGGCTCGGGGTTTGCCTTGAATTTGCATAGACTCGAAGATCTCGGAGTAGAACAAAATCTTGGACACTTTTTTGCTGCTGTGCGAACCGACTTGTTCATTCCTGGCAAAGATTTTGCCGCTCGCATGGACGAGATTTTGCGTATGTTGAAATCCTCACCGGCCGCCGCCGGAACGTCTCAAGTACTCGCCCCCGGAGAACTCGAGAGGCAGAATGAAGCCAGGAACAAGGTTCTCGGCATTCCGCTACTGCAAAGCATTGTCGACCAGTTGGCGGAACTCGGCGAAAGCCTGGGTCTGGCGTTCCCGAAGGCGGCTGATACGATGGGCCTTGCGGAGACTCAGCCGTGACCCCGTGGAGCGCAGATCAATGTTTTAATTTCTTCCCCGTCCCTACGGACATTCACTTTGGCTTTGGTGTGGTGCGTTCGCTCGCGGAACGTGTGTGTTCGTTTGGCTGCAACCGGGTGTTCATAGTTACGGATCCTGGGATTCGGTCGGCTGGACTTCTCGACTCTGTCCTCACCCTTCTCTCGGAAGCAGGAATTGGCTGCGATGTGTTCGACGAGGTCAAACCTGACTCCGGCTCGGGACTCATCGTCGAGGCAACTCAACGCCTGATGCGCAGTCAAGCCGGCGTAGTAGTAGGGATAGGTGGCGGAAGCTCTCTTGATACTGCCAAAGCGGTCGCGATGTTGGCCACCAATCCGGGCTCCCTATTTAGCTACACGGGACTCCATCGCGTGAAGAATCGTTCTCTACCCGTGATTGCCGTGCCGACCACCGCGGGGACCGGCAGCGAAGTCAGCCTCTGGTCTGTGTTTACGAATGACGATACGGGTCTAAAGGTCGCCATCGGCAGCTTTCACCTCTATCCAACGATCGCGCTTTGCGACCCCGAGCTAACCCTCGATCTTCCTCCGGGGCTCACGGCTGCAACCGGCATGGATGCGCTGGCTCACGCTATTGAGTGCTATACCAACAACGCCTGCCAGCCGATATCATCTGCCTTGGCGTTGAGCGCGATTGAACTCATTAGCGGCAATTTGCGCGGCGCGGTGCTTGAAAGCCATAACCGCGCCTCGCGTTACGCCATGCTCCTCGGCAGCACGATGGCTGGCATTGCCATGAATCCGACGCGTCTCGGACTGGCGCACGCACTGGCAATGCCGCTCGGAAGTTGGGACTTGCGTATTCCCCATGGTCTGGCAATTGCCGTGACGCTACCGCGGGTTATGCGGTTCAATCATACTGCTGCTCCGGACCGCTTCGCGAGAGTTGCCGAAGCTCTTGGCGAGATCGCGCGCGAAATTTCGCTTTCGAACGCCGCGCTACTTGCCGTGGAGGCCGTCGAAAAACTCTCTGTGGATATCGGCATTCCTCGCGGGCTCGCGCAGTGTGGTTTGCGGAGCAACCATATTCAGCGCGTCGTGGATGAAGCCATGAAGAGCGGCAATGTGGCCGTAAATCCTCGCCCAACCACGAGAGAGGAGCTCGCCGGAATCCTCGAGCAGAGTCTCTGATATGGACCGCAACCTGAACTATATCGCGGGACGTTGGATGCCGCCTGAAAGCGGCACTTACTACCAGACCCGCAACCCTGCCCGCCCAGCGGAAGTACTTGGGGAATTTCCATGCTCCACGGAAGCGGATGTCGATCACGCTCTCGCCGCCGCCGACTCCGCTCGCACAATTTGGGCGAGCACTCCGGCTCCGCAGCGAGCGGCAATGTTAGTTCGTTTTTCGCAGTTGCTCGCGGATTCACAAAGCGAGCTCGCAAGAATTGTCACCTTGGAGCAAGGCAAAGCGCTTCAAGAGTCCACCGGCGAAGTTGCGCGCGCTTCATCCGAAGCCAGCTTTTCGGCTGGAGAAGCGCTGCGTTTGTGCGGAAATACCTTCCCCAGCGAACGGCCTGGGTTTACATGTTATACGACTCTTGAACCTCTAGGTGTGGTGGCCGCCATTACCCCTTGGAACTTTCCGGTGGTTGCTCCCGTGCGCAAGATCGTTCCCGCGCTTGCCTGCGGCAATACAGTGGTATTGAAGCCTGCTTCTTTGACGCCGTGGTCCGCCGTGCACATTACCAAGCTGGCTGAGAAAGCTGGTTTGCCGGCTGGAGTCTTGAACCTCGTCATAGGCCCCGGCAGGACTGTCGGAGATCGCCTGGTATCCGACCCGCGAGTCCGTGGCATCAGTTTTACCGGCTCCACGACTGTGGGCGCGCGGATAAACGAGTGCGCGTCGCGAAGGATGGTTAAGGTTCAGTTGGAACTCGGCGGCAAAAATCCCGCCATCGTGCTCGACTGTGACGATCTCGATGAAGCTGCCCACGAGATCGTGGCAGCGGCATTTTTGTGCAGTGGGCAGAGGTGCACCGCCCTGAGTCGAGTTCTGGTTGAAGAATCGCTTGGCGACGACCTTGTCGAACGGCTGCGCCTCCGCATTCTCAACATTCGAATTGGCAACGGTCTGGACCCAAATAACACCATGGGCCCACTCGTCAGCCGCGAGCAGATGGATACGGTGGCCCGCTATGTGAGCGTGGGGAAAGAAGGAGGAGCCAAACTCGTTCTGGGAGGACACTCACTGGTCAAAGACGCTGAGCAGGAGGGCTATTTCTACGCCGCCACACTCTTTGATCATGTTGAGTCGGACTCTCCGCTTGCTCTCGATGAAATCTTTGGCCCGGTATTGCCCGTGATTCGTGTGCGGAATGCCGAAGAGGCCTTTCGAATTGCCAATTCCACACGGTACGGCCTCGCTGCAGCGCTGTTTACGCGGAATCGACATCTCGTCCACGAATTCTTGCGACACGTGGAATGCGGTATGGCGCACATCAATCACGGAACTGCCAGCCAAGCGCACATCCCCTTTGGCGGCGTGAAAGATTCCGGGCAAGGAGCCTTTTCCATCGGGCCGACGGTGAAAGATGCGTTCACAAACATCAAAACGGTTTACGTCAAGGCGTAGGTCCGGGAAGCCGGTGACTCCAGCCCGACTCCAGCCGCTGACGGAGCTTTTCAGCGGTGTGTGCGTGTCTATCTTTCTCAGCTACGCGAAGGCATTGTCAGCGGAGCTCTGAAACCGGGTACGCTACTACATGAGAGAACTGAAACCGGAGCTGCTTGAACACCCAACGTATTTCGAACGAAACATTTAAGAGGCTGGCCGTACTGGCTGCCTTGTTTTCGCTTTCCCTAATTCTTTACCTTGATCGGGCCGCGATCTCTTCAGCAAAAACCTCCATGGCCACCGCACTTTCCTTGTCGGATGCAGCCATGGGAGCGGTGTTTAGCGCCTTCGCTTTAGGCTACGCCTTTGCTCAAATTCCGTCAGGATGGTTCGCGGACCGCATTGGGCCGCGGATGGCATTGGCTTTGGTAGTCGCTCTTTGGAGTGTTTTCACTGTGTTGACGGGCTTCGCCAGCGGGCTCGGCACGTTGCTCGTTGTTCGATTCTTGTTCGGTGCGGCTGAGGCCGGCGCTTTCCCGGGCTCAGCTCGCGTCATTTACAACTGGCTGCCGCCACGAATGCATGGCATCGCAAACGGCATATTATTTTCTGGCGCTCTCGTGGGAGGAGCGGTAGCTTTTCCGTTTTTCCAATGGCTCTTAGGGGCGCACGGCTGGCGCACGGCTTTCTATCTCCTCGGCGTTCCGGGGGGCGTCTGGGCGTTTTGCTGGTTGATTTGGTTCAGAGATTTTCCCAGTGAGCGAGCTATTGCTGGCCAAGAACAAGAAGCTGTGCGTTCGGTGCGGTTAGTTGTCTTACTTCGTTCGAAAGCCATGGTAAAGGCTATGGCTCAATATTTCGTCGGGAATTTCACGTTCTTCATTTGTATTTCGTGGATGTTTCCATATCTGGTGCAGCGCTATTCATTGTCACCAGGCCAGGCCGCAAAATATTCCATGGTTCCCCTGTTGTCAGGTGCAACGGCGAATTGGGTTTCGGGATTCCTTGTAGACCTGTTGTATCGCTCTCGCTTTAGGCCGTGGTCAAGGCGTGTGCCAGCGGCAGCGGGATTCGTGTTGGCGGCTTGCGGTGTATACGGTGTCACGCTCTTGGATTCTCCGGGCTCAGCCATATCAGCTTTTGCGGTCGCTACCTTCGGTGTTGAAATTACCATTAGTCCCAGTTGGGCCTACTGCATCGACATTGCCAGGATGAACTCCGGGGGCGCGTCAGCCGCCATGAATATGGCGGGAAGTGTCGGTGCGTTCGCGAGCGCGAATGCCTTTCCGCTACTCTACCGCCTAACCGGAAATTCGGACGCTTACTTCTGGATTGCTGCGGCGCTCAACGTACTCGCTGCGGTGTGCTGGCTGACCATGCATTCGGCTCAGAATTCCGATGCGGCAGAGCCGAGGAGCCGCGACTAAAATGGCTTTAATCTACGCCCACCGCCGCTCTTAAGGACGAGGGTAGGAGTATTTGCGATATGGCCTCTGATCGAAGAGGACGCCTGCTGGTCAATCCGCGTTCAGCAATCACATGTATTACGAACACTGGAAATCCGTCTGACTCGCCCCGAAATATCAATCACTTCCAAGCTTATTTGCTCGGAATGTCTGGTGATCAGATGGGATTTGCAAATAGCGGTTTGTTACCGAGGACTGATCTGCGAGTAGCTGGTCTGCCGACGCTGACATTCTTTCCGTTCACGGAATATTGCTGACCTACTTGAGGGACGACAAGCCGGGCTGCAGCCAAGAGAAGACAAAGTCAGTTATGCCCGGGAATATTCTCGTCGACAGTCCAATCAAGGGAGCAAATCCAAATCCAATGATCTTGAACCAGAATTCCGCCCCCAGCTCTCCGGGCTTAGTATTGGTGACGTGGCTTAGCGTGGCATCGCGATGCATCTCTGCATACACTTTCACGATCACCGCACCCGTAATGATGAACAGAACGATCAAAATCATGCTGAGCGCCTGCCGCGGGTCAAAGGGATACGTGGACGTCGCAATGGTAACGGCCACCAACAGCGCCATAATCATCGTTCTTCTCGTGGCCTACACGTGATATCCGACGCTTATAACGTTTGTCGTTAATCCGCAAATTATGAGAAATTCTCTATGTACAGTCCCTTTCAGAGCGATAGACGACTCCATCTTTGTCTTAGGATTACGTTTTCACTCCCGGACTTGTAGAAGGACCTATCTTGCGATCTTCGGCAGTCGAAGGTTTCTGCCCAACCATCCGGATATTGATAAACTTATTGATCAAGTCAAACCAGAACGGAGCCCCCAGAGAGACTGCAATTGCCGCAACCAACCAGCCACAAAGGTTGAATATCCATTCGCCAAGAATGGGCCAGCCCCAGTTTGTCAAAACGTATTCTTTGTATTCGCGGTAATGGAATCCCTGATAGCCGATCGGCAGCAAATTCAGATTTGTCTCAAGATCTTTGCGAGCTTGCTCGTACTTCTGATCGGCGCAATTTGTGCTGTCGCTGCAACTGTATTGCCGCGCGAGTGCATTCAATTGATCCCGCGTTGGGGCCGACGTCCACAGCGTTCGTCCCACCCGCAATAGGTTTACGTTGCAGGCCACCGCCAGTCCCAGGCCGATGAAAAGCAAAGCCACCTGCGTGTTCCGTTTATACAGACCGTTGATTCGCTCCATAGTGTCGTCATACCACTTTTCAATTGCGGCATTGCAAGCTGCGGCGTCTTTTTCCACACCCAAGGTTAGCGTCTGAAGCCGGCTTTTGAGCTTGGAATCCGGCAGTGCTGCGATCAGTCCCGGCAGTTCCACTCCCTTGATATTGCTGGTCGAAGTTAGAATCGATTGCAGCACCTTGCTGAACTGATCCGATGCAATGTATGTCGGACGCGCCTCCTTTGGCGCCTTCCGCCGGAAAATCGAGCCGCGCGTGGGAGAGAAAGAGATGCTCTGGATCAGCGGATGCGTAAAGAACGATTCCGAAAGAGTTGGATCACTGAGCATGTGATTCAGCGCAATTTCCAGTGTTGCGGCTCGCCGCGCACTGAACGAAGCCCATATCTCCTGCAAGTGCGACGCCAGTATGCTGAAAATCAAACAGACCGTGGCGATTCCAATAGCGACTCCCAGAACCCTGTCCATATTCCTCCTTTGTTGCGTGCCTGTGGCTGGCGAATTTGTAATTTCGCCAGCCACAGAACACGCAACAATGCTACATCCTGTCTACCCGTAGCCTTTGATTTCTAACAATTTAGAAACGTTGTGATGCCTGCTCCCCTCCAGCTATCTTGGGGCATGAAAACACTGAAACTCTTCCTTCTGCAGGTGCCCGATTCCCTCGAATTCGGCTGGCAGGTCATCCGTTATGCCCTGATCTTTGTCTCGGCCTTCTTCCGACAACGAGCCTCATTGGGCTGTGAGATAGTAACCATTCGAAGTCAGCTTACCTTCTACGAAGAAAGCATCCGCCAGAAGAGACAGCCCCGCCCTCGATTTCACCGGGCGTTTCGCCTCT
>Ga0207693_10003960_pt1 | contig 12585 bp, 12 predicted proteins | sample LARL81metaG_FD_184347 | JGI IMG/M metagenome (GOLD analysis project Ga0207693, IMG submission 184347) | Corn, switchgrass and miscanthus rhizosphere microbial communities from Kellogg Biological Station, Michigan, USA - LAR L8-1 metaG... | ecosystem: Host-associated > Plants > Roots >...
GAATCTCCAATGGACCCCCCTCCCGCCGAGGATCGCTCGCCGGCCTCCCCCCCAAGGGGGGAGGTAATGAAGTTTCGCGCCGCCACGGACCGCCCCATCACCTTCCATTTCGTCACTGCGGCCTGTCCTGCAGGATCGTGCTTCATCCACCAGCCGCGGGCGACATCAAGCCGCCCCAGCGGCAAGGCGATCTGGCCTTCATCGCCGTCGGGGCCGCCTTCGACCACCGCCCAATAAGCTTTGCCGATCGCCCCGGACTTGAACAATTTACCGAGTTGCGCCAGGGCCTTGCGGTGGCGCCCGAGCACCAGGCAGCCGGACGTATCGCGGTCGAGCCGGTGCGCCAAAGCCGGCGCGCGCGGCAGCCCGAAGCGCAGCGCGCCGAAATAATCTTCCAAGCTTGCGCCGCCTTTGGGACCGCGATGCACGGCGATGCCGGCGGGCTTATCGACGACCAGCATCAAGCCGTCGCGATAGAGCAGCCGCGACACCATTTCTTCTGCGGTGATGTCTTCCGGGGGCATGGTGGAACCGCTATCACGGACCGCCCCGACAACGACAGTACAAGAGCGAGCGCTAGCAGAGACCGCGATGGACGACAGCACGGCCGAAACAACGCAAACCGCGGCGCCTTGGTGGCAGCGCCTCGCTAGTGGGCTCAAGCGCAGTTCGTCGGCGCTCGGCGGGGCCATCGCGCACGTCGTCGCCAAGCGCCAGCTCGACGAGGCGACGATCGAGGAGATTGAAGATGCGCTGATCCGTGCCGATCTCGGCGCCGAAACCGCCGGGCGCATCGCCACCGAACTCAGATATGGGCGCTTCAATAGCGCGATCACGGCCGACGAAATCAAGGAAGTCGTGGCGGCGGAGGTTGAAAAAGCGCTCGCCGGCGTCGTCCAGCCGCTCACTATCGATCCGGCAAAGCGGCCGTTCGTTATTCTGGTCGCCGGCGTCAACGGCTCAGGCAAGACGACGACCATCGGCAAGGTTGCAGCGCGACTGCGCCGCGAAGGCCGCAGCGTGATGCTCGCCGCCGGCGACACGTTCCGCGCCGCCGCCATCGAGCAGCTTAAAATCTGGGCCGATCGCACCGGCGCCGCCTTCATGGCGCGCCAGCCCGGCGCCGACGCGGCGGGTCTCGCCTTTGACGCGATCGCCGCCGCCAGAGAGCAAGGCATCGATGTGCTCCTTATCGATACCGCCGGACGCTTGCAGAACCGCAGCGAATTGATGGGCGAATTGCAGAAAGTCGTTCGCGTCATCAACAAAGTCGATGAGGGCGCGCCGCATGCCACCCTCCTCGTGCTCGACGCCACGGTCGGACAGAATGCGTTGTCTCAGGTCGAGATCTTCAAGAAAGATATCGGCGTGACCGGACTGGCCATGACCAAGCTCGACGGCACCGCGCGCGGCGGCATTCTCGTCGCCATCGCGGCCAAGTTCGGGATGCCGGTACACTATGTCGGCGTCGGCGAGGCAGTCGACGATCTGGCGCCGTTCTCCGCCCGCGATTTCGCCCGCGCCATTGCCGGGCTGCCGCCTTCGTGATCTTAAAGCCGCCGATGTCCGAACGCCCGCCGCTCAATCCCATCGTCAAGCTTGCGCTCGATCTCGGGCCGCTGGCGCTGTTCTTTGTCGCCAATTCCCGTTACGGCATTTTCGCCGCGACCGCGGTCTTCATGGTGGCGGTGCTTGCCGCATTGGTCATCTCCTACGTCATGACGCGCCGGCTGCCGATCATGCCGGTCGTCACCGCGATCGTCGTCGTGGTGTTCGGCGGGCTCACCCTGATCCTGCACGACGCGACCTTCATCAAGGTCAAGCCGACCATCATTTATGGATTGTTCGGCGCCGTCCTCCTCGGCGGTCTCGTCTTCAACAAGCCTTTGCTCGGCGTCGTCTTCGACTCGCTATTCCACCTAAGCGAGGAGGGTTGGCGCAAATTGACGCTGCGTTGGGCGATCTTCTTTTTTGTACTTGCCGTGCTCAATGAAATCGTTTGGCGCAATGCGTCGACCGACGCCTGGGTCACTTTCAAGGTGTTTGGCGTGGTGCCGCTGACGATCGTGTTCGGCGCGCTGCAGGTGCCGCTGCTCAAGCGCTATGCCGTCGAGCCGGCGGAATGACGACTACGAGCCCGCTGCCAGCGCTTTGTCGATCTGTGGCTTGAGGATGGACTCGAAATTCTCCGGCGTGATGGGTCCGACAAGCTTGTAGGCGATGCGCGCATCGCGGCCGATGACGAAGGTTTCCGGCACGCCATAGACGCCCCATTCGATTGCGGCGCGGCCGTTCTGGTCGGCCCCGGCGGCGGCGAACGGATTGCCGTAGCGGCCGAGAAACCGCCGCGCATTGTCGGCATCGTCCTTGTAATTGATGCCGATCACGCGCAGGCGCTGATCGTGCGCCAGCTGCATCAACAGCGGCGCCTCGTCATGGCACGGCACGCACCACGATGCCCAGACATTCACAACGGTCACCGCGCCGTTGAAGCTCGCGGGGTCGACGCCGGGGACCGCCGCGCCGTCGCGCTTTAATCCGGCGATCGGCGGCAGCGCCGTCTGCGGCACCGGATGACCGATCAGCGCCGAGGGGATCAGCGACGGGTCGCCGGCATTGAGGCGGACCAGAAATAAAGCCGTGAGGCCGGCAAAAAGAATGAGCGGCACCACGACGATGAGCCGGACGATGAGCCGGCGCGGACGCATCTCGCTATTGCTTGCAGTCTCACTCATCCGCCGACTCGCGCGCCGAGCGTCGCGAGACTCCTTTCGTTTCCAGTTCGGCAAGAATGCGGCGCTGCAATCGGTAATCGAGCATGACCCAGGCAATCAGCGCCACGATCACCACGACGCCGGCGCCATAGGCGGCGACGATGAACTCTATATGGGCCGTCGCTTGCATCGTCAGCCCGCCGCGCTCGCTTGCAGCAAGCGCAGCGTCCGCACCCGCCGCCGCAAAATCTCGTTGCGCATCGTCGCGAGCAATAGCGTCACGAACAACAACGTAAACGCCGCCGCCATCAGCAGGAGCGGGATCAGAATCGCCGGATCGATGGTCGAGCCGCCGAGCCGAAACACCGACGCGCCCTGGTGCAGCGTATTCCACCAATCGACCGAGAATTTGATGATCGGCAGATCGATCGCGCCGACCAGCGTCAGGATCGCGACCGCGCGCGCCGCGCGCGAAACGTCTTCCACCGTGCGCCATAGCGCGATCACGCCGAGGTAAAGCAGAAACAGAATCAATTCCGACGTCAGGCGGGCATCCCAAACCCAGTAGGTGCCCCATTCCGGCCGGCCCCACAGCGAGCCGGTGACGAGACAGAGTAAGGTGAATGCGGCCCCGAGCGGCGCCGCGGCCTTGGCGGTGACGTCGGCGAGCGGATGACGCCAAACCAGCGTGCCGAGCGCGGCGACCGTCATGAGCCCCCAGCACAGCATGCCGAGCCATGCCGATGGAACATGTAGAAACATGATCTTGACCGTCGCGCCCTGCTGATAGTCCTCCGGCGCCAGCATCGCGCGATAGAGCGCGAAGGCGAACAGGATGACGGTAGCACCGCCAAGCCATGGAATGGCGAGACTGGCGGCGCGCAGAAAGCGCGATGGATTGGCGAATTCGGAAATGCGCATCGGCGATGTCCTATCTACGGCGCTCTCATTCAATGTCCAGCCGCAAAGCCGCCGCGGCGGCGAAAGGTCCGATCACGAGGCTCGCCAAAGTCAGCGCGCACAAGACCGTAAATGGTGTTCCGAACGGCACTGGCCCAGCGACCGCGGCATTGGCGGCAGCGACGCCGAAAATCAACACCGGCACGGTCAGGGGCAGCACGATGATGGCCAGCAGCAGCCCACCGCGCCGAAGCGTCACCGCGATAGCGGCGCCGACGATGCCGATAAAAGTCAGCGCCGGCGTGCCAACCAGGAGCGTGAGTACCAGGCCGGCTTGCGCCGGCGGCTCGATATCGAGGAGGAGCCCGATCAGCGGCGCGGCCACGATCAGAGGCACCGCGGTGGTGAGCCAGTGTGCGAGCCCTTTCGCGGCGATGACAAGCTCCAAGGGCGCGCGGCCGGTGAGGATCAGATCGAGCGTGCCGTCCTCGTGGTCGCTGGCAAACAAGCGATCGAGCGCGAGCAGGCTCGCGAGTAGTGCCGCGAGCCAGAGAATGGCGGGTCCAATGCGCTTGAGCAGCGCGAGATCGGGACCGACGGCGAATGGCGTCAGCGTGACCACGACCACAAAGAACAACACGCCGATCAGCGCGCCGCCGCCGACCCGCACGGCGATGCGCATGTCGCGCACCAGGAGCGCGGTGAGCGGGGTCATGGCGCCGCTCATGGCGCCGCCTCCGCCGGTTGTTGCGTGTCTGCGGTGGGCGCCTGAGCGGGTCGATCGAGCGACAATTCTTGCGCGCCGCTCAATCCAAGCGCGCCATGCGTTGCCGCCAGAATGAGCCCGCCGCCGGCGAGATGGGATTGCATAAACTCGGTCAGCCGGCTCCGCCCCGCGGCGTCGAGCGTGCTGGCCGGCTCGTCAAGGAGCCAGATCGGCCGTTTGACGGCGAGAAGCCGGGCAATCGAAAGGCGTCGGCGCTGGCCGGCCGACAGATAAGTCGCCGGCAAAGCCGCAATAGCGCCGAGCCCAACCGATTCGAGCGCGTCCTCCACTTTGTGAGCGTCGGCGCCGAAAAAGGCGGTCCAAAAACACAAATTCTCAGCGACCGACAGCGATGGTTTCACCGCGTCCTGGTGGCCGAGATAATGTGCCTGTTCGGCGATGGTTAGTTCGGGGTCGCCACCCTCGAGCCAAAGCCGGCCCCCGGCTGGGCGGATGAAGCCGCCGATGATGCGCAAGAGCGAGGACTTCCCCGCGCCATTGCGGCCGGTCACGGCCAAGGCCTCGCCGCGCGCGAGCTGAAAACTGACGCCGGCAAAGACGTCCCGGCCGCCGCGGCAGCAGCCCAAATCGACGGCGTTCACGCGCATCGCTGCGACCCCAACTGCAATTTCAAGTGGCGGGACGGGAGCGGCCTCTCGCCTTTTTGTAAGCCTTTTTGCACGCTGTTTCGGGGCGATAGGGTCATGCGCCGCATCATATCGGACCATTTCTTGCCGAACTGGCACAAGCCGATAAAAGCCCCTATAAGCCGCGTCGCCGGGCGGTGGCGCGGTCCTGACGCTGACGCGCTTGGCCCCTCTTCACCCCGCGCCCGCACGCAGGGGAATAAGGGGGGATTGTGGTGGGCCATCTCGGCCTCGATGACCTCTGCATTGCGTCGGTCCAAGCCGACAGAATGGAAAACATCATGGATTTCGTCGATAGCTTCAAATGCCTTCGCCCGCTGAAGGTCGGCTCCAAAACCTATGCCTATTTCAGCCTTCCGGCGGCGGAGAAAAACGGGCTGAAGGGAATTTCGCGGCTGCCGTTCTCGCTCAAAGTGCTGCTGGAAAATTTGCTGCGCAATGAGGATGGCCGCTCGGTGACCAAGGAGGACATTCAGGCGGTCGCGCAATGGCTGAAGAATCGAACGTCAGATCGCGAAATCGCCTTCCGCCCCGCGCGCGTCCTGATGCAGGATTTCACCGGCGTTCCGGCGGTCGTGGACCTCGCCGCCATGCGCGACGCCATGGAGCATCTCGGCGGCGATGCCAAGAAAATCAATCCGCTGGTGCCGGTCGATCTCGTCATCGATCATTCGGTGGCGGTGAACTTCTTCGGCCACCGCGATTCGTTCAAGCGCAACGTCGAAGAAGAATACAAACAAAATCAGGAGCGCTACCGATTCCTGAAATGGGCGCAGCTGTCGTTCGAGAATTTCCGCGTCGTGCCGCCCGGCACCGGCATCTGCCATCAGGTCAACCTGGAATATCTGGCGCAGACGGTCTGCAGCACGAAAGCGGCGATCAAATTCCCCGACAAATCGAACGCCAGCGAACTCGCCTTCCCGGACACGGTGGTCGGCACGGATTCACACACCACGATGGTCAACGGGCTCTCGGTGCTCGGCTGGGGCGTCGGCGGCATCGAGGCCGAAGCGGCGATGCTCGGCCAGCCCTATTCGATGCTGTTGCCGGAAGTGATCGGAGTTCGGCTCAATGGCAAGCTCAAAGAGGGCGTCACCGCGACCGATCTCGTTCTCACCGTAACGCAAATGCTGCGCAAGCGCGGCGTGGTCGGCAAGTTCGTCGAATATTTCGGTCCCGGCCTTGCCGGCTTGACGATCGCCGACCGGGCGACGCTCGGAAATATGTCGCCTGAATATGGCGCGACCTGCGGCTTCTTCCCGATCGATGACGACACCATCCGTTATCTGACCAATACCGGCCGTCCGGCGGACCGGATCGCGCTGGTCGCCGCCTATGCCAAAGCGCAGGGCATGTATCGCACCAAGAATACGCCGGATCCCCTACTCACCGACGTGCTCAAGCTCGAACTCTCCTCGGTCGAGCCGTCGCTCGCCGGGCCGAAACGGCCGCAGGACCGCATTGCGCTCAAAGAGGTCAAAAGCGGTTTCGTCCAGGCGATGGACAAGGAATTCAACAAGGCCGGCGAATTGGATAAACGCGTTCCGGTCGAAGGCCGCGCGCACACGCTCGGCCACGGCGATGTCGTGATTGCCGCGATCACCTCCTGCACCAACACGTCCAATCCATCAGTGATGATCGCGGCGGGCTTGTTGGCTAAAAAAGCGGTCGAGAAGGGGCTCACGGTCAAGCCGTGGGTCAAGACTTCGCTGGCGCCCGGCTCGCAAGTGGTGGCGGAGTATTACGAGAAGTCCGGCCTGCAGAAATCGCTCGATGTACTCGGCTTCAATCTGGTCGGCTTCGGCTGCACCACCTGCATCGGCAATTCAGGCCCGCTGCCCGAAGAGATTTCGGAAGCCGTCAACAAGAACGATCTGGTCGCCGCGGCGGTGCTCTCCGGCAATCGCAATTTCGAGGGCCGCGTGAATGCCGACGTACGGGCCAATTATCTTGCCTCGCCGCCGCTGGTCGTCGCTTATGCGCTCGCCGGCTCGATGCAGATCGATATCGCCAAGGCGCCGCTCGGCACTGATAAGAACGGCCGCAAGGTCTATTTGCGCGACATCTGGCCCACCAGCCGCGAGATCGCAACGGTCATGCGCAAGAGCATCAGCAAGCAGATGTTCACGCGCAAATATGCGGACGTGTTCAAGGGCGACGCGCTGTGGCGCAAGATCGCGGTCAAGGGCGGACTGACCTACAAGTGGGACGATCGCTCCACCTATGTGCAGAACCCGCCTTACTTCGACGGCATGCCGAAACGCAGCCAGCCGATCGAGGACATCGTCGATGCCCGCATCCTCGGCCTGTTTCTGGATTCGATCACGACCGACCACATTTCTCCGGCGGGATCGATCAAGGAGCAAAGCCCGGCCGGCGAATATTTACGCGATCATCAGGTTCGGCCGCGCGACTTCAATCAATACGGCACACGGCGCGGCAATCATCAGGTGATGATGCGCGGCACGTTCGCCAATATTCGAATCAAAAATCAGATGGTGCCCGGCGTCGAGGGCGGTTACACGATTCATTACCCCTCGCGTCAGCGCATGGCCATGTACGATGCGGCGATGCGTTATCGTTCGGAGAACGTGCCGCTGGTGGTGTTTGCCGGCAAGGAATATGGCACCGGCTCGTCGCGCGATTGGGCGGCCAAGGGCACGGTGCTGCTCGGCATCCGCGCGGTGATCGCGCAGTCGTTCGAGCGCATCCATCGCTCCAATCTGGTCGGCATGGGCGTGGTCCCACTGGTGTTCGAAGAGGGCACGTCGTGGCAGACGCTCGGATTACGCGGCGACGAGCTCGTCACCATTCGCGGCCTGCATGGCGATCTCAAGCCGCATCAGCGGTTGCAAGCGGAGATCGTGGCCGCCGATGGCGGGCTCAAGCGCGTGCCGCTGATCTGCCGGATCGATACCGCTGACGAGCTCGACTATTTCCGAAACGGCGGCATTTTGCAGTATGTGCTGCGGCGGCTGGCCGCTTAACACGTTTTCGCGCAAACGAGATTAACGAGGCGCGCCGCCGTTCGCGCCTCGTTCTCCATTTTAGCGCCTGACCTGAATTTCACGCCTGAAATGGCCGTCTGGCTCACCGTGAATTGAGTGGCGGGTGAGGGGAGCGGGCGCTAAAACCCGCGTCATCGAACGTCACCACAGCCGTGAGGCGGAGGTTGGAATGCAAGCTCGCCGTGTCGCGCCGGCGCTCTTCGTTGCGGGCTTTGTGATTGCAACCGCCGCCGCTCAAGCGGGTGAAGCGCGCGCAGTGCTCGAGCTCTTTACCAGCCAAGGCTGTTCCTCCTGTCCGCCCGCCGATCGGCTGGTCGGGCAATTCGCCAACGACCCGTCAGTCGTCGCGTTGAGCGTTCCCATCGATTACTGGGACTATCTCGGCTGGCGTGACACGCTGGCCAATCCGGCGCATTCGGCGCGGCAGCGCGCCTATGCGCGCGTGCGCGGCGATGGACAGGTTTACACGCCGCAGATCGTCGTTAATGGCGCGACCGACGCGCTCGGCAGCGATCAGGGAGCGATCGAGCGCGCGATTGCGCAGACCGACCACAAAACCGGCGCGATGTCGCTGCCGGTGGCCCTGGTGGTGAACAACGGCACACTCAACGTCAGTGTGCCGGATGCAGACAAGGTGCCCGCTGCCGCGGAAGTGTGGCTATGCCCGCTCGCCAAAGCGGTTCCGGTCGCCATCGGCCGCGGCGAGAACCGCGGCCGGACCATCACCTACCACAATGTCGTGCGCAATTGGCTCAAGCTCGGCACGCTGAGCACCGCTCAGTCGAACTGGAACGTGCCGATCGCGCAGATCAAGGCCGAGGGCATCGACGCCGCCGTGGTCATGGTGCAGGAAGGCAGTCGCGACAAGCCGGGCATTATTCTTGGCGCCGCTTTGACAGATATCAGATGACGGATGTCGGAACTCGACATCTGCGGTTCCTCAATCCGAACTTCTGACCTCCGACCCCAATCCTCTGACGTCCGACCTCCGACCCGAAAGAAAAAGGCCGGCGTAGTGCCGGCCCGAAGGAAAGAGGGGATGAATTGCAGTCACATAGAAGCAGTCAGAAGCGAAACTGTGGCCCGGTCCGTCCGCGCCCCGGGGGGCTGGGGGGCTGAGGAATCCGGAACACGATCCGAACCGGGCCCTGAGGCAACGGTCGGTGGTTTCGCAGGCCAGCTTGGCGCGTGCTTGGCCAAAATCGGGCTGCATTATGAAACGCTCTAACGAAGCCGTGATTTCTCAAAATGCCGCAGCCCAAAAGATCGAGCGTTTACGTGCGTAGGGCGCTCGTGTGCGCGATTCTCAACTCAGGCTAGACCCAAATCCGCGAGCTGGATTGCCGCACGCGAGAGGGCTTGCCGCCGCGTGGTTCCGGCGCGATCATGACGCCGAGGTGACATGGGCCTGTCAGGCTCGATCAAACAGGAGGCGCCGTCATGGATTTCGGCGAAATCGATCCAAGCCCGTGGCGCGGGGACGAGCATCGTGCGCACGTCCCCGCTCACGAAGTGATGTTCAGCCGCCGCGAGCTCGACCGGCTCCTCCGGCTTTACGGCCGCAAAGTCGCGGCCGGCGAGTGGCGCGATTACGCCATCGATTTCCTCAAAGACCGCGCGGTTTTCTCCGTGTTCCGCCGCGCCTGCGAAGTTCCAATCTACCGCATAGAGAAAAATCCGCGGCTGGCGCGCCGCCAGGGCGCCTACAGCGTAATTTCGGCGACCGGACACATCGTTCGCCGCGGCCAGGAACTCGATCGGGTGCTTGGCGCGCTCGACCGGTCGCTGCGGGTGGTCGCGGGCTGACACTAACCGCTCGTTCCCGCGAAGGCGGGAACCCAGGCTTGGTGCGGTCCCGATAGGCATCGACTGGATTGCCGCTTTCGCAGCAATGAGCGGATTAACTAAGGCGCCGTGCTATCCCCCTCTGCCAGCGCGCGCTGCATCAGCACGGTGTCGAGCCATTTGCCGTGCTTGAAACCGACCGAGCGCAGCGTGCCGATGTGGCGAAAGCCGGCACGCTCATGCAGCGCGATCGAGCCGGTTTGCGCCGAATCGCCGATCACCGCGATCATCTGCCGGTAGCCGCGCTGCGCGCTCGCAGCGATCAGGGCTCGCAACAACAAAGCGCCGATGCCTTTGCGCTGCATGTCCGGCGCGACATAGACCGAATCTTCGACGCTCCACTTGTAAGCCGGACGCGTGCGATAGGGGCCGGCATATGCGTAGCCAGCGACGGCGCTTTCGATCTCGGCGGCAAAATACGGATAGCCGTTTTTCAGAAGGGCGGTTTGCCGGCGCAGCATTTCCGCTTGGTCCGGAGGTTCGATCTCGAACGACGCGGTGCCGTGAAGAACAGCGTCGGCGTAAATGCGGGTGATTACCCCGATATCGCCCAGCACTGCCGGGCGGATGATGACTTTGCCCATCGCGCGCCGAAACTGCCAGAAAACAACCGGCCGCGAAATACGCGCAAAATAAAAACGCCCCGGATCTACTCCGGGGCGTTTCTTGGATTCCGATCAAGCTTGCGTCAGCGGCGATCGCCCATCAGACGCAGCAGCATCAGGAACAGGTTGATGAAGTCGAGATAAAGCCGCAGCGCGCCCATCACCGCCTTGCGGCCGCCGACCGTCCCGTCGTCCATCGGGCTGTACATTTCCTTGATCGATTGGGTGTCATAGGCGGTGAGCCCGGCGAAAACGATGACGCCGATGATCGAGATCGCCCAATCGAGCCCGGTCGATTTCAGGAAGATGTTGACCAGGCTTGCGATGATGATGCCGATCAGGCCCATGAACATGAACGAGCCGACGCCGGTCAGATCGCGCTGGGTAGTGTAGCCGTACAGGCTCAACGCGCCGAACGCCGCCGCCGAGACGAAGAAGACGCGCGTGATTGAGGCGCCGGTATAGACAAGGAAGATCGAGGCCAGCGACAGCCCGAGCAAGCCGGCATAGACAAAGAACAGCATCAGCGCCGTTCCTGGCTGCAGCCGGTTAATGCCGAAGCTCAGCACGAACACGAGCGCCAGCGGCGCCAGGACCAGAATCCACAACAGCGGGCTCTGGAAGATGGCCTGCCCGAAGGCGGTCAGTTGCAGTCCGGCGGCGGTCTGCACCACCGCGGCCGAGAAGGTCAGCCAAGCAACCACGCCGGTGAGCGCCACGCCCGCGGCCATGTAGTTGTAGACGCGGATCATATAGGCGCGCAGGCCTGCGTCGATCGCGACCTGGTCCGCGCGATAACCGGCGCGGGCGGCCGTGTAATTCCGATCGAGGTCGGACATCGAATTTCCCCTGTTCTGCTCCGGCCCTCAGGCCGGATCTGGCATCCGGCCAAAGCCGGAATTGGCGTGCTCGGAATCTAGTGCGAAAGTCGATCCCGCGCCAGATGGGCGCAAAACCATATTTTTCAGCCTGTTACAAAGTCTTCATGGTTTTAATGAGGATAAGGCGGCTTTTCCCGCATGCGGTGCAGCACGAAAAGCGCGTCTACGCGCGTGAACGCGGTATTGGATGCACCGCTGGTCCGGGATCGTTACGCACTCAGTCCGCTACGATCCCGGGTCTGCGGCGCACCACTATCGTGCTGCGCGGCGCCCGGGAAACTGCTCAGAGGTTGCGCAGGACCTCGGCCGGTTTGCGGCCGAGCGCACCGAAAGTGCCGGCAAGGCCGATCACAAGCGTCACCGCGAGCGCCACGCCGGTGGTTTCGATGGCCGCGCCGGGCACCCATTCGAACGGAAACTCCATGACGCCGCTCACGACCAAATCGGCGGCCAGCGAGCCCGCGGCAATGGCGAAGACTGCCGTGGCAAATCCGATCAGCAGATATTCAATTGCATAGGCCGCGGTGAGTTGCGCCCGCGTCGCGCCGAAAGTCTTCAGCACCACCGCGTCATAGATGCGAAAGCGCTGGCTCGCCGCGAGCGCGCCGCCGAGCACCAAAGCCGCCGCGAGGAGCGTGATCGCGCTCGCGCCGCGCAGCGCCATCACTAGCTTGCCGACGAGCGCGTCGATTGCATCGAGCGCATCCTTGACCCGCACCGCTGTGACGTTGGGAAAGGCGCCGCCGAGCGCACGGATCATCTGTGCTTCCTCCGCGGTCGTGCCGCCGTCGGCGAATGTGAGCGTGGCGATGTCGCTGTGCGGAGCGCCATCGAAAATGCCGGGCGAAAATACCAGCACGAAATTGATGCCGAGATTTTCCCAGTCGACCGCACGCAGATTCGCGATCCGCGCCGTCACGTTGCGGCCGAGCACGTTGACGGTGATGGTCTCGCCGATTTTGAGATCGAGGTCGTGTGCGCTCCTGCTTTCGAGCGAGACAAGCGGCTCGCCCGCATAGGAAGCGCTCCACCATTGCCCGTCGACGATGCGCGAACCGGGCGGTACTGCCCGCGCGAAAGTTATGCCGCGGTCGCCGCGCAACACCCAGCGCGACCGGTCGGGTGGCTTGAGATCGTCGGCGTTCACGCCGTTGGCGGCGACGATGCGGCCGCGCAGCATCGGTACCCGCTCGAGCTTTGCTCCTGGCGCCTGATCGTG
>Ga0207693_10003962_pt1 | contig 12583 bp, 11 predicted proteins | sample LARL81metaG_FD_184347 | JGI IMG/M metagenome (GOLD analysis project Ga0207693, IMG submission 184347) | Corn, switchgrass and miscanthus rhizosphere microbial communities from Kellogg Biological Station, Michigan, USA - LAR L8-1 metaG... | ecosystem: Host-associated > Plants > Roots >...
CGACGTGCGAAAGCGAGACAAAACTGACGGTCACTTCGGCAGCAGGTCGTTGGTAAAATAGTCTTGGGGTTTTGTGTATGACGAAATCGCGCCGGCCGCCTTGATGTCACGCAGCGCAAGCTCCCAGTCCTTCTCCGACTGCCACCCAATAGGCTTGCCTTTGGTGTTATCGGTGTCCAACAGCGGCTTGTTGATCATGAGCTGGCCTTTGACCACGTCGCGGTCAAGCTTGATGTTGGACCGGGCGCTAATCAGCGCATCGACCGCTTCGTCCTCGTGCCCGCTCCAGATGTACTCCCAGGTCTCAATCTGAACTTTGGCGAGTTTGGCGAGGGCATCTCTGCGGTTGGCAATGGTCGTTTCCGTCGCGATCAACCCATAGCTCGGGAAATTGATGCCGTAATCGGCGAGACGGATCGAGGTCGACGGACGCGTCTTCTCGACGATCGGCAGTCCGAACGGCTCGACAGTCATGATGCCGTCGGCACCCTTCGACATGTAGACTGCCGCCATAGTCGCCGGCGGCACCATCGAAATCTCGACACTGTTGCGGTCCAGCCCGCCTTTCGCCAGAAAGTTATCGATGAACGGCGCCCACGGACTGGCAGTGAAGCACAAGAGCCTCTTGCCTTTGAGATCCTCTACCGTCTTCATTCCAGAATCGCGGGGGACGATGACGCCAAGGTCGCTCTTGCGCACAAACCCGGCAAAAGACTTGATCGGTACTCCCTTCTCTCGCGCGATGGCCATGACCCCGAGCTGGACCTGGCCGACATCGATCTGCCCCGAGCCGACCAGTTGGATTGTGTTGAGGGATCCGGTGCCGTCCTGAATTTCGACCTCGAGGCCTTCACGCGCGAACCAACCTTTTTCCTTCGCAAGGTGCATCGCGGTGTGAAAACCCACGGGAATAAAATCGAGTCGCACGGTCAAGCGATCGGCTTGCGCAAGGCCACCGGCGTTCAACGCGAAGATTGCGACCAGAGCGGCAATCAAAAGTCGAAACGAGCGTAGTTGCATATTAGGCCTCCCGCGACCTTTGAAGCTTAGGCAGCAAGCCGACACGAAACAATTTCGTTTTTGACATACATGGATGAGATTTGAGCCACGAGCTGCAACAATTAGCACATGATCAAAGCGCATCGCCAAATACCGAAAAGTCCTTTGCGATATCGGTATTTGCTACCTAAATTACACCCGGCAAACGCTGGCTGACATCCACGCCGGCGCATATCAATGACGCCGTAAGCGGCTTCTCCCTGCAAATCAGCCATCGATCGACTCCGACCAGGTAGCTAACGGGTAGATGAATATTGCACCTAATCTTGCCGCGGACCACACACCAGCGCTGGATCGCGCCCCAATTAACGTGGCCATTGCCGGGCTTGGCGCCATTGGCCAGACGTTGGTGCGTGCATTGGCCGGCGGGACCGTTCCGGGCGTTGCGCTCGCGGGCGTCGCAGTGCGTGACGAGGCGAAGGGTCGGGCAACATTGCGTTCGTTTGGTATTGACGTGCCGATTTGTGAACTCCGCCGGTTGCCGGAGATCGCCGATTACGTCGTCGAGTGCGCGCCCGCTGCGGTGTTCGATCAGGTGGTGCGGCCACTCCTCGATGCCGGCAAAAGAGTTATCGTCTTGAGCGTCGGCGCCATTCTGTCGCATCCCGACCTGATCGACCTCGCCCGCACCAGAGGCGGGCAAATCATCGTGCCGACCGGCGCTTTGCTCGGCCTCGATGCGGTGTGCGCCGCTGCCGAAGGCAAAATCGAGTCGGTTACAATGGTGACACGCAAGCCAATCGCCGGCTTGCTTGGAGCGCCCTATCTCACCGAAAACAACGTCGACATCAGCAAGCTCACCGCACCCAAACTCATCTTCAGGGGTAGCGCCCGCGAAGCGGCCAAGGGCTTTCCGGCCAACCTGAATGTTGCGGTCGCATTATCGCTCGCGGGCATTGGGCCGGACAAAACCACGCTCGAAATCTGGGCCGATCCGACCGTGACCCGTAATATCCACCGCATCGTCGTGAAGTCAGACTCGTCCGCGATCGATATGACGATCGAGAACATCCCCAGCGAGAACCCGAAGACGGGCCGCATCACCGCGCTCAGTGTGATCTCGCTTCTACGCAAGCTCACTGCGCCGGTGCGGGTCGGCTCCTGATATCGAATTCGCGGCTAAATGATTGCGCCTGGCGTTCCAGCGAGGCAGTGCTCGACCGCCCGCGCGGTTAGCTCGGGAATGAGATGCGCGCGATATTCGGCGCTGCCGTGAATGTCGTCGTTCAGGCCGTCAGCGGGAATTCTCACGGCACGTGCTGCTTCCGGCGTAAATTTGGCCGACAACGCCTGCTCAAGCGGTCCGCAGCGGAACGCATAATCTCCTGCGCCGGTTATTCCAACGCGCACGGCGCCCCGTCGCCGCGCCACAAAGACTCCTACGATACTGAAGCGCGACGCTGCATTGATGAATTTGATGTACGCTGCGCAATCCGGCGGCGGAAAGCTGATGGCGACGATAATTTCGCTGGGCTTCAGGGCCGTGGTGAAAGTACCCACAATGAAATTGTCGGCTTCGATGTCGCGCCGGTCGGTGTGAATGGTCGCTCCCAAGGCAAGAATCGATGACGGATAGCACGCTGCCGGATCGTTATGCGCGAGCGAGCCGCCGATCGTGCCGCGGTTGCGCACCAACGGATCACCGATGCCCCCCGCCAATTGTGCCAAAGCCGGGATTTTATTGTGGACCAGTTCGGATCTGGAGACCGCATAGTGCGTCGTCATCGCACCGATGCGGATCGTGTTGTCGGCTTCGCTGACGCCCTTGAGCGCCTCGATCTTTCCGAGATCGATCAAAGCCGAAGGCTGCGCCAGACGGTATCGCAAGACCGGCACGATGCTCATGCCGCCGGCAAGGAGCTTGCTTTCGGCGATTCCTTCAAGCGCTTTGCGCGCTTCCTCTAGCGTTGCCGCGCGCTTGTAGTCGAATGCGTACATGTTCGTTCCGTTCAGGTTGCGACGTCGGCGCGCATAGCCCTTGCGCCGGCGGCAACCGCCTTGACGATGTTGTAGTAGCCGGTGCAGCGACAAATATTTCCCTCAAGGTTGTGGCGGATAGTTTCCTCGCTGAGTTCGTAGCCCTCGCGCCGAACCAGATCGAGCGCGCTCATGATCATGCCCGGCGTGCAGAAACCACACTGCAGAGCGTGGTTCTCGTGGAATGCCTTCTGCATCGGATGCAAAGCGTTTCCCGACGAGACACCCTCAATTGTCTTCACATCGCAGCCGTCAGCCTGCACCGCAAACAACGTGCAAGAGCGCATCGCGATCCCGTCCACATGCACCGTGCACGCACCGCATTGACTGGAATCACAGCCGACGTGGGTACCGGTCAGCCGCAGGTGGTCGCGCAGGAATTCGACGAGCGGCCAACGCGGCTCGACCTCCGCTGTGAGTACTTTGCCGTTGACGGTAAGATTGATGGTAACCCTCGTCATTCTCACGCTCCGGCCGCCCGCAAAGCCTGCCAGACGGAATGGGGGGTGAATGGCAACTCGATCCTGCGCACCCCGAGATGCCAAAGTGCGTCGACGATCGCGTTGCCAATCGCGGCGGGCGGCCCGATGGTCCCGGTTTCGCTGCCGCCCTTGACGCCGAGCGGATTGCTCGGTGCTGGCGTGCAGATGTAATCCGATGTCAGGGCCGGCATGTCGCTTGCACGCGGGATCGCGTAGTCCATGAAGGTTGCCGACAAGAGCTGACCCTCGTCGTCATAGATGACGTGCTCCATCATCGCCTGACCGATGCCCTGAGCGAGTCCGCCCTGCACCTGTCCTTCGACGATCATCGGATTGATGATTGTCCCCATGTCATCGACTGTGAAATATTGCTTGACCTTGACCCGGCCGGTGCCGCGGTCAACTTCAACCACCGCAAGATGCATCGCCTCGGGATCGTTGAGGTCCGGCGGATCGTAGAAGATCGTCACTTCGAGGCCCGGCTCGAAACCGGGATCGTCGGGATAGTGCGCGCCGTGGTAGGCTGCGTCGGCAACTTCCGCGAAAGAGATGCTGAGGTTCTTGCCCTTCACTGAGAACAGGCCGTTCTCGTAAACGATTTCGCCGACATCGCCTTCCAGAAGATGAGCGGCGAGCCGCGTTGCCTTCACCATGATCTTTTCCGAGGCCCGATAGATTGCCGAGCCGCCGACCGAGGCCGAGCGCGAGCCCCACGTCCCATTGCCGTAGGGGACCGTATCGGTGTCGCCCTGGATCACGGTGATATCCTCGACCGGCAGTCCGAGCCGGTCGGCGGCAATTGCTGCGAAGGTGATGCTGTGACCCTGCCCGTGCGAATGGCTGCCGCTGTATAGCGTTACCTTGCCATCGCTGTGAACTCGCACCGTGGCGGACTCAAAGCCGCCATGCAGTCCCCCCCGTGTAGACAGCTGCCTGCTTGGGCCGGTGCCCGACTTGTCGAGGAAGGCAGCGATGCCAATGCCCATCAGCACGCCTTTTTCACGCAGCCTCTTCTGCTCGGCGCGCAGCTCCTGGTACTTTGCCAGCGCAACAAGCTTCTCGAGGAGCAGCGGCGGGTTTCCGGAATCGTAGGTGCGGCCGACCGGCGTCTTGTAGGGAAATTGCGAGGGCTGCAGCAGGTTGCGCTTGCGCATCTCGACGACGTCGATGCCGATGTCTCGCGCGCCATTTTCGAGGAGACGTTCGTTGACCCAGGTCGCCTCCGGGCGTCCTGAACCACGATAGGCATCGATCGGCACCGTATTTGTGTAAACACCGCGTACCCGCATATCGAGTGCCGGAGTCTGATATAGCCCGGTGATCGTCTGCGGATATGAATTGCCGGGAATACTGGGCGCGAAGTTGCTGAGATAGGCGCCGAGCGCGGCTATCGTGTCGACCTTGAGCCCGAGTATCTTGCCGTCCTTGTCGAAAGCCATCTCGGCTTGGGTGACATGGTCACGCGCCTGCGTGTCCGAAAGGAGCGCATCCATGCGTGTCGAGGTCCACTTAACCGGGCGTTTCAACTCGCGCGCCATCCACACGACCGTCGAAATCTCGACGCAAAAATTGACCTTTTGGCCAAACCCGCCGCCGACATCCGGAGAGATGACGCGCAACTTGTGTTCGGGGATGAATAGCGCGTATTTGCAGATCCACCGCCGCAGCATATGCGGCACCTGCGTCGTTGCCCACAATGTACATTGATCGGTCTGCGGCGAGTAATCCGCCACATAACTGCGCGGCTCCAACGGACTTCCCGCAACGCGATTGCTCGTCAGGGTCATTGCGACCGTGTGCGTCGCCTTTGCAAAAGCGGCTGCAGTCGCACTCTTGTCGCCGCGTATGATCTCGTTGATCTGATTGGTACCGAATTGTTCGTGAACGATGGGAGCCTTGTTATCGAGCGCGCTGCCGGTCTTGGCCACCGCCGGCAACGGCTCATATTCGACCTCGACCGCTTCGAGCGCGTCCAACGCCTGATAGCGCGTTTCAGCCACCACCGCGGCGACAACGTCGCCCACGTGATGCACCTCACCGGATGCCAGCACCGGACGCAACACCTCCCGCATCGGACGGCCGTCGGTGAACGGCATCGGATGCACGCAGACGAGTTTGCCGAGGCCGGCCTTTGCCCAATCCTCCGCCGTCACAATTCGGAGCACGCCTGAGCACGCAAGCGCCGGCTTGGCATCGATGCGTACGATCTTGGCATGCGCGTGCGGGCTGCGCAGGAATGCAAGGTAAACGCAATTCTGAGGCTTGATATCGTCGACGAAATTGCCGCGACCGGTCAGAAAACGAAAGTCCTCCGGTCGCGGAAGCGGTTGTCCAACATACATTCTTTTTCGTTTCCTTACCTCACGGCAAACTCAGTTGCCGACCACAAGGTCACGCAAGACTATTGCCAACCGCCGTCCCGCTTGCCGAGCTGCTTTAGTGCTTCATTGGCGAGGCTAGGATCGAATGCCTCTTTGTAGTCGACCTGCTTCGACACCAGCTTAGTGTCCAGATAAGCAGCCATGGTGTAATCGTGCAGCTCCTTGCTGACGCCACCGTTCAGACCCCACACCTTGCCATGGTTGAGCATGGCAACGGTCTCCTTGAGAAGGTCCAGTGGCTGGTCGCCCTTGAACTGTTTCGATAAGATGTTCGCAGCTTCATCAGGCTTGTCGACGATGAAACGCGCGCCTTCCATCGTCGCTTTGACGAAGGCAGCCAGCGCCTTGCGCTTCGCTGGATCGTCGAGCTGCTCCTGATTGGTTACGTTGAAGGTATAGCCGAGCGGTCCCTGCAGCACCTCTTGGGCATCGGCAACCGTGACTGAAACGCCTTCCTTTTCCCCTTTCAGCGAAGTCAGAGCGTCGATCAAGGTCCCATCAACCTTGCCGGCTGCCACGGCCTGCAGACGCGCCGAATAGCCGCCGACCGGCACATACCTCGTCTGCGAGGCATCAATGCCCGCCTTCTTGAACATCATGCCCGGGATGAGCTGCGGCATGCTCCCGGGATTGGAGATGGCCAAGGTCTTATTGGCCGCGTCTTTCAGGGTGGTGCCCTTACCTTTGCCGAGAACGAGGTAATAATCTGTCAGGGTCTGGTTACCCCCGCCGATGCCTTTCACCTTGGCGCCGTTGGTGACGGCTTCATAAAGAATCGGCGCACCAACGACTGTGACTTGTCCGACGCCGGTGATTAGTGCGCGGATGCCGTTCTGGTCACCGCCGACCGTCTTGATTTCGAAATCGAGTCCGCCGGACTTATAGAAGCTCTGATCCATCGCGACGTACATCGGCAGCATGTAGCCCGACGTCGGCGATACTGCGATGAAAGTGAATTTTTCCTGCGCGCTCGCCGGTGTGCCCGCGATTGTCGCGCAGAGGGAAGCCGCAAACGCCATTCCAAGGCTCAAATTCCGCATTGTTGTCTCCTATGAGAACAGGCGACGACCCCCGCTTCAGAAACGCTCGCGCTCGGAGATCCTCCAGCGTGACAATCGCCGCTCGATGAGAGCGACGGATTCGGTGAGCGCGACGCCAAGCACACCCGTGATGATAATCGGGACAAATACCTTGGCAGTCGCAAAGTTGTTGGCGAACAGAACGATCAGGCCACCGAGTCCCGTTACCGCGGTGAAAAACTCGGACGTGATCTCGCCGATAATGGCGAGACCGACCGCCAGCCGTATGCCTGCCATGATGTAGGGCACCGACGCCGGCAGCACGATCTTGGTGAAAATCTGGAATTCGGTAGCGCTGTAGGCGCGGCCGATCTCGATCAGGCTGCCGCGCACGTCTTTAATTCCAGAGTAAGTGTTCACAATGACGGGGAAGATCGCGATCGATGCGACGATCACGATTTTGCCGTTGGTCTCAAGGCCGGCCCAAAGGATTATGAGCGGGATGAGGGCGACGCGCGGGATCGCGTAAAGGGCGTTAATGAATGGGTCGAGCGTATATTCCAGCAGCCACGACTGGCCTATAGCGATGCCAAGCAGGATCCCGCCCACGATCGCGATTGCGAGTCCAACGGCAAACGGAACCACGCTCTCAATCAATGCCTGCTGAAGTTCGCCATCGAGCGTCAGTTGCCAGGCGGCTTTGAACACGGCAGTCGGATAGGTCATGAAGAGCGGGTTGGAATCGCGCGCCAGGTATTCCCAGGCGAAAAAGAACACGACCACCGACGCCGCGCGGATGAGGTTTGGATGACTCTTAAACCAGGCTGCCCAGCTGACACGGCCGTATTCCAGATCGGCGATATCGGCGGTATGTTCCGAAAGCACGCTCATGCGGTTCTCTCCGACCGAAGCAATTCGCGGATTTCGTGAGCCTGTTCGGCGAACTCCATACGGGCGCGCACGTCGCCGCCTAGGCGGTATTGCGAAACTGGCGAAGCGATGACGCGATCGACGCGGCCCGGCCGCGAGCTCAGCACGACAATCCGATCCGACAACACCAGCGCTTCATCGATCGCATGCGTGACAAACACGATCGTGGTCTTGAGTTGATCCCAAATAGCAAGGAAATCCTCCTGCAACTTCTCGCGGGTTTGGGCGTCGAGCGCCGCAAAAGGCTCATCCATGAGCAAAATGAGAGGCTTGCGCACCAAAGCACGGGCGATGCCGACGCGCTGCTGCATCCCGCCAGACAGCTCATGGGGGAAATGTCGCTCAAATCCGCTCAAGCCGACCAGTCTTAGATATTCCGCGGCGATCGCTTCGCGTTCGCCTCGGTTTACGCCGTCGAGTTCCAGCGGGAAGACCGCATTGCCCAGCACTGAGCGCCACGGCAGCAGTCCAAAATTCTGGAACACCATGCAGACGTCCTTGCGTGGAGCCTGCACCGGCTGTTCGTTGACATGAACGCTGCCCCTATCGGGTCGCAGGAGACCAGCCATTATCCGCAGCAAAGTTGTCTTGCCGCAGCCGCTTGCCCCCAGCAGGCTGACGAACTCGCCACGGCCGATATCGAGCGAGATATCGTCGAGCACTTTCATCGCTCGAACGCCCCGCTTGGACGCGTCTCCAACTTTGAAGAACTTGTACACCCGGCTGACCTTGAGCATCGCGTGCTCCAGTGCCTTCGACGGCGCGCGGGTGGTGGATTCCGCGATGACCAGAATAGCTGAGTTGGCAGCCGGCATCCCGTTTACCCGTTTGGCATCGGACGCAGTTCCCCGCGGGGCTTATCCTGATTGCAAAGTTCGACAGCGGTGCGCGCATAGACGCAGGCGGCCTGGTACATGCTCTCGATCGAAAGGGCGCGCTTGAACGAGTGTGTCGTCGACCGGGGGCCGTAAGTCAGGGCCGGAATCCCGACCTCGTTGAACACATTGAGGTCGCGCCACATGCTCGACGTCTCGACCTGCGCGGGACGTGGTGTTTGTTCATTGAACGTGGCGCCATGCGCCTTGGTGACTGCCTGAGCAAGGCGATCGATGTTCTTGGCCTCATAACCAGGACGGAAGTGATAGAGCTGAACGCTGGCGTTGAGGCCGACGCCGGCCAGGACCTGCCTGATCTGGTCGCGCGTGGCCAACGGATCTTGGCCCGGTACGGAACGGACATCGAGATAGAGGTGACAGACCTGTGGCGCCAGGTATGGTCGATAAATATCGCCGCTGCGGATCGCGCCGACCTGAACCTTCGGGACGATTGTGCCGCCGGCCGATTTATACACGTTTTTCTTTTGATAATCCGTCGCCCATCTTTCAAGCGCCTCGATCGCGGCAGCGCCGGCGACCACCATGTTCGGGCTCTTCGCCATCGTGGTACGATCCGGCAGGTAGGGCGTATAGAACGGCGGCTGGTCGGAGGTCAGTGTGACCTTGAACCAGAACTTTCCGGCCTCGATCCAGACCAGACCAAAGCCGGTGCCTTCGGCCACAAGTGCATAATCGGCTACGCCGCCATGCGTCACCAGGAACCGCGCGCCGAGTTCCTTGGATTCGAGAATCGTGCCAGGTAGGTCATCGCACGGCTCGCGGCTCGTCTCTGCGACCACGCCGCTCACCAGCAGGTCACCCTTAAGCTTGTGACCCGAGCGCTTGACGGCGCGCGCGGCGACCAGAAAACAGGCCATCGGCCCCTTATCGTTGCAAATACCCTCTCCGATCAGGAGATCATCTTCGCGCCAGGCCTTATGATAAACGTCGCTTGCGAAGTTCTTGTGGACCAGATCGTCGGTGCGGGGCGGCGCCGTATCCAGGTGGCTGTTGAATATCAGGCTGTAGCCGCCGCCTGAGCCCGGGAGTGTTCCCAGCACATTGAAGCGATCGGCGAGTAACCCAACACGGCGAGCCTCAAATCCTTCGCGCTCGAGCCACTGGTAGATGTGTTCGGCGACCTCCGCCTCATGCGGCACCGAACTGTCGATATTGCAGATTTCCAACGCGAGCTCGATCAGCTCGTCGCGGTCGATCAGCGCAACGACATCATCGGCAATCGATGTGGTCGCGCACCCGGTCATAGCGGCTTCTGCGCCGCCTCGAGTTTCCACAACGCCCAGGAACGCTCGACGAAGCGATCGTTGATGTCCATACCCTTCATCGCTTCCTGGTCGGAGAGGAAGGTGATCTCCCCCATGCGCATCGCGTCCATTTGCATGATCGCATTGAGCGCGGCATAGATTGCGCGGTAGACCGCGTGTTTGACCGATTGCCCGGCCATCGTCGCCCCGTGGCCCCGCATCAGCACAATCTGCTTGTCGGCAAGGACCTTGGCGAGCGAGGCGCCAAGCTGCGGCGACGACACCAGCATGTCCGTGGCTTCTTTGGCGAATTCGCGGATCTCGAATCGCGCGACGCCGCAGCCCAAAAAACCGCTCATGTGGTAAAGCGGTCGCAACGGCACCTGACACACACAAAACGTGACAAGCGAGGGCGTGTGGCAGTGAATCACCGACTTGACATCGGGGCGCGCCTTGTAGATTTCACCGTGAATGAAGCGCTCATTGTAAGGACGGCGGTCTCTTAACGTTTGCGCATTGCTGTCAAGATCGTAGATCGCCAGATCCTCGCGTTCGACGAGACCGGGCGCCTTCTCTGCCGCCAGGACATAAAGATTCGGGTCCTTGTCATGACGCGCGCTGACATGGCCGAGCCCGTCCACAATGTTCTTCGTATAGAGGATGTGGTTCGCGGCAACGAGATCGTCGAGCAGAGCTTGATCGACCGGCGGAGGGGATGGAGCCATCAGCGGCGCGCCTTTCCTTAGAGCAGATAGAGGGCTTCTTCGCGACTGGCGCCGCCGATCACGGGAGCGCTCCAGTCGCGATTGACGAAGAATTGCAGCCGCAGCCCGTCCGGATCCTGGATCACGACGCTACGGCGGGCCGGATGATCCACTTCCTTCTCGACCCGCACTCCGGCTTTCGGCAACGCGGCAATCGATCGCTTGAGGTCGTCCTCATTCCAGACCTCGAAGCCGACATGGTGTAGCCCCGGCGAAACGCCTGCACCGGCGCGATAGAGCGTCACGTCGCCGTCGCTGGCCGTGCCCTTGAGCAGCGCGAAATCGCTGTCGCGGTCGCCGACCAGCGCGGTGAGCCCGACGCTGTTGACATAGAAATCGAACATCGCTTCGAAATTGCGAGCCACCAGTGCAACGTGCGTCACCTTTTTCGGATGAAAAACCGCATCTTTGAGTTTGGTGAGCACAGGTTCCTGCGGATAGCATTTCTCCTCCAGCGGTGCCGACGTGACACCGGGCACCCACTTTGGTTTTTCCTTGATGATGATGCCTTGGCGCATGGCGCGCCAATCCTTTTCCACGTCCGCGTAAATCTCGACCATGTTGCCGTCCGGATCGTGTTGGTAGAGCGAGCGGGCGACGTCATGATCCATCACGAAGGAAAACGGGATACCCGCGGCCTTGGCTCGGTTGTAGCCGTCGACCATGTCGGCCTCGGTCTCGAGTTCAAAGGCGAGATGCCAGATGCCCGGCTTTTGATCCTTGGCAGCATACTTGCTGTGAATATCGGTCAGCGCGAGATCGTGATACGTATTCCCGTTGCTGAGAAAGCTCGCTTGGTTGTCGGGCTGTCGATAAACCTCCTCAAAACCGACTACCGACTTGTAGAAATCAGCAGACTGTTCATAGTTGCTGACAAACAGATTTGCGTGCCCAAGACGGCGTGGAGCGAAGAATTTTTCCGTGTTGCCGGTTTGCTTGGCCATGATCGCCTCCAACGTCGCAGCGACGCATTGAACTACGCACGGTTAGCGTTGATGATGCTACTGCCCGCCAAAGCTGACGAGCAATCGAAATTTGCGAACGTACGTATGAGTTTATTGCGCTGGCCATTGTGCGGAAACGACGTCAGATTGCCGGCTCTGAGAGCGCTCCGATGGTGGTCAGTCCTCACGCCGAAATTGCCGGGGCTGGGTTCGCCGGCTTAGTCGCAGCGATCGCCTTGCGACAGCGCGGCTGGACAGTGCGTGTGCATGAATCCGCTAAAGAATTGCGCGCGTTTGGTGCCGGCATCTTCATCTGGGAAAACGGGCTGCGCGTGCTCAAGGCGGTCGGTGCCTACGAGAGTGTCATGGCTAATGCCCATGAGGCGATCTCTTATGAGACTCGCCATGGCAATCGCGTGATCGCGGAACACCGGTTCACTCCGGACAAAGGTACGCGCATGCTGACGATGACCCGCCAGCATCTTTACAGCTGCGTGATCCAGGCAGCCGAGCGCGCCGGCGTCACGATTGTGCTTGGATCTGAAGTCGTCGCCGCGGGTCCTAACGGAGTCCTGATTACCGCAGACGGCGAGCGTTACCAGGCGGATCTTGTCGTCGGCGCCGATGGCGTGCGCTCGAAGGTGCGTGACTCCGTTGGACTCCTGAAGGAGCGGAACTCGTACTCGGATGGCATCGTGCGGGTGCTCGCGCCGCGCATGAAACACGAGCTGGGACCCGACAACTGGGACCACGTCATTGATTTTTGGAATTTGGGAAACCGTTCGCTGCGCATTCTTTACGTTCCGTGCAACACGGACGACCTTTACCTTGCGATGATGGCGCCGGTTTCCGACAAAGAAGCCTCCGCGATCCCTATCAATCACGAC
>Ga0207693_10003963_pt1 | contig 12582 bp, 10 predicted proteins | sample LARL81metaG_FD_184347 | JGI IMG/M metagenome (GOLD analysis project Ga0207693, IMG submission 184347) | Corn, switchgrass and miscanthus rhizosphere microbial communities from Kellogg Biological Station, Michigan, USA - LAR L8-1 metaG... | ecosystem: Host-associated > Plants > Roots >...
GGTGGCCCCAACTCTTTTTTTAGGTTCGTTTGGTCGTTAGGCGCTCTGGCTTGGGCCAGCGCCAGCGCATCGGCGTGGGGGCACGGCTGATCCGGGAAGCGCTCGGCCGCGCCGAAGAAGCAGGCGAGCCTGCCGTCATGGTCGAGGGCATTCCCGCGTACTATCCTCGCTTCGGCTTCGAGTCCTCGAATGGGCCAGTGTCCGGAATGAACCCTGAGCGGACCACCCACGGAGCAGCCGATCGGCGAGATGCGAGCCCTGTCGCTAGCGTGACGAGCGATGAATGTGTTTTCGTCACCACCGGGAGGTGAGGACGCGGGGGCGGCCGACCCGGTTTCCTGGCTTCAGATCGAGTCGGGCTGGAGCGTTGTCGGATCTGACGGCGAGCTGGTTGGATCGGTTGTAAGTGTCGCCGGCGACAAGCACGAAGACATCTTCGACGGGCTCGCGGTCGACCTGGGCGGCTCCGCCCCACCGCGCTACGTGCCAGGTGAGCGCGTCGGACTGATCTTTCCTGGCAAGGTCACAGTCCAATTCTCCGGCAGTGAAGCGCGCGAGCTCGAACTGTTCGAGGCTCCTAAGGCTGTGACCGTCTGGCGGCCGCCGGCTCCATCACTAACCAATCGGCTCACGAACTGGATGCGCGGAAAGCGCTAGAGGCGTACACAGCCCTCTTTGCTCCTTCGAAAACGAACATCCTGATGCTCGCGGGTAGACAGGTCGCTCGCCTGGGCCAGCGTGCCGGAATATCACCCGACCGAGCCGACTGCGCCGACCGATCGACTACCAGGTGTTTAGTAGACCTTGACGATCTTGACCTTGCTGCAGACGAAGCCTGAGCCAATGGGCTGACAGCTGGGGACGACCTCGAGTTTGTGATTGGCCGAGCCGAAGATTCGATAGCTCGCACGGCAACTGCCCTTGCAGGAGGAGTCGATCACCGCCTTTACACGGGAGAGGCCGCTGTTGTTCTGAAGAAAAATAACGGGCTTGCTCGGCGTGGCTATTGCTCCCGCGGGAGCGCCGCCGTACTGGCTGATTAGAACCAAAACGGCAAGCTTCTTCTCGGCTGCCGGGGCCATGGTCTTCCTGACTACCACGATCAGCTTGTGGGTGCGAATAGCCGTATTCGGCTTGGTCGCCGCCAGCAACACTGCCGTCGCACTCAAGACAAGCGCGAGAGAGACGACTACTGCAATGAGAAAGCGACGGAACATGCTCCAAGCGTACTGCGCTTTTCTACTGGCTCGCTAACGGAGTTCCCCGCGAGGATCGATGTTCCAGGCGGTCGGGAATGTTGGCCTGGGCCAGCGTTCTCTCCCTCGGCGGAGGCGGGCTTCGCCCGCCGGAGCCTTAACTGCGCGGGACGCGCGTCAACCTAGCGAGGGGGCCCACGGGGGAAACCGGGTTTCCCCCGTGAAGCGAGCGCGAAGCGCTATGCGGGCGCGCGCTCAGGCGCGCGTTCGATCTCGATGTGCGGAAGCCAGCTCAGCCAGGCCGGCAGGTACCAGTTCCAGCGGCCTAGGAGCTTCATCGCCGACGGCAGGATCACCGACCGGATGATCGTTGCGTCGATCAGCAACGCGACCGCGACGCCGAAGCCCATCTGCTGGAACTGGACGAGGTCGCCCTTGGCAAAGCCCGCGAAGACCGCGACGATGATCAACGCCGCGCCGGTGATGATCCGCGCGGTCGACGCGACGCCCCAGGTCACCGCGGCGGTCGTGTCGGGTACCTGGTCGTACCGCTCCTTGATGCGACTGAGCAGGAAGACCTGGTAGTCCATCGAGAGGCCGAACAGCACTGAGAAGAGAAAGAGGGGGACCCAGGCCTCGATCACCGACACGTGCTGGAAGCCGAAGAAGCCGTTGCCATGCCCCTTCAGGAAAACCAGCACGAGCAGGCCGTACGCAGCGCCGACCGAGAGTAGGTTCAGGGCGATCGACGTCAAGGCGATGACGATCGAACGGAAGGCGACCGTTAGCAGGACCAGCGTCAGGCCGAGGACGAACGCGAAGACGTACGGTGTCGGCCGGCTGACCGAGTTGAAGTAATCGATGTTCTCGGCAGTCCGGCCGCCGACAAGGACGCGGGCGCCTGTTGCGCCGAAGAAGTCGGGGATCGTGGTCGAACGCAGCTTCCGCACGGCCGCGACCGCAGGAGCACCTGCGTCGTCGCCGCGGATCGGCACCGTGAGTGCTGCCACCTGCCCCTTCGGTGCGTATTGGATCCGGCCCGTGCCGAACTCTGGATCGGCCGCCAGCCGGTTCTGCAAGAGCACGAGCGCCCTTCGCACGCGAGGATCAGACGTGTGGTCTGCGACGACGATCTGGACGGGGTCGGTCGTCGCTCCGGGAAAGCTCTTCTGCAAGAGCAGAAAGCCGTGCTTGGAGACAAAGCGGTCGGGCAGCGTGCTGATCCCGTTGGCACCGATCTTCAGCGAGAAAACCGGGATCGCCAACGCCAGCAGGAGCGCGCACGAGACAACGAGCGACACGACCGGTCTTCGCAAGACTCGCCTGATGATCGCGCCCCAGAAGCGTCCCTCGGGATTGGCGTGCTCGGCTGCTGCGCCGCCGACGAATGGGATTCGCAGCGCGTTCACGCGGTCTCCGAGCAGGCCGAGCAGCGCCGGGAGCAGGGTCAGTGCGGCGGCGACCGAGGTGATGCCAACGAGGATCGCGCCGGCCGCCAGGCTGCGCATGACGGTGTTCGGGACGATCAGCATCCCCAGCATCGCGATCACGAACGCGCTGCCGCTGAAGAGAACCGCCCGGCTGGCGGTCGCGCCGGCCGCGGCAATCGCATCCGGCGGTGCGCGATCGTAGCCCCGCTCCTCGCGATAGCGCGAGACCACGAACAATGAATAGTCGATTCCGAGCGCGAGCCCCATCCCCGTCAGCATGTTGATGACGAAGATCGAAAGCTCCCAGGCCTGGGCGACGATTCCCACCAGTCCGAGAGCGACGATGATCGCGACGATCGCCAGCAGGATCGGCACCAGACCCGCGACGATCGAGCCGAAGACCAGCACGAGGATGATGAGCGCGGCCGGCAGGCCGAACTCGAGCTCGCCGCTCTTCAGGTCGTGCTGCGAGAGGTCGGTGAAATCCTGGTCGCGAACGTCGTCGCCGGTTACCCCGACCTCGAAGCCGCCGCGGCCGTTCGCGCGCTCGGCGATACGGTCGATCGGCTTGATGTCGCTCGTGTCGAAGACGTTGAAGGTGATCAACGTCGCGTGCCGATCGGGTGAAACGAGTGCCCGGTCACCGGTCGTGTAGAAGGAGCGCCCATCGTGGACCTTCCCGGTCGCCCGTCCCTCCGCAGCGAGCCCGGCCACGAAGGCGCGGAACTGCGGGTCGGTGACCGTGTAGCGCTCCGAGCGGACGATCACGACGTTGTTGAAGTCCCGTGCCGGGTTGAACGGGAACGAGCGCTCTTCGAGACGCTCCGCCTGCCGAAACTCGGGGTTGCCTGCGGCCCTCCCGTTCGATGTGAGGTTTCCGGGAAGCAGCAGCGCGATGCACGCGAACGCAAGCACGAGCGCGCCGATCCAGGCGCCGATCGTGCGCCACGGATGACGGCTGCACGCCCTCGCGAGCCGCTCGGTCACGCCTTCGAGTCTCCCGCGTTAGGCCGCTCGCCGCAACCGTTCGTCTGAGGCGCCGCTTGCGGTGCCGCCAGGAGGGCGTGCGGGCTTTGCCCGTACGCCCGGGCTAACTCGCTCGACGAAGTTGTTCGTCGAGCGTCACCAGCGGAAGCTGGAACGTCTGGACGGCGTCATCGTTCGTGACGACGTTGTCTCCGTGCTCGAGCATCTTCAGCAGGTCGCGCGTCAGCGGGATGTTTCCCGGGAGTCGCTCGGTGACGACCGCGTTGACGCGCATCAGCCCGATCGGGACGTGAAGACGGGGGCGGCGACGGATTCCGAGCGTCGTCCTCAGTCGCTGCCAGAAGTCGTTCCAGCTGACGATGTCGGGGCCGCCGAGGTCGAACGTTCGATTCGTCGTCTCGGGCTTGTCGAGCGCCTCGGCAAAATACATAGCCACGTCGTCGACCCAGATCGGCTGGATCCGTTGCTCGCCCGAGCCGATGATCGGCGTGGCCGGCGTCAGCTTCGCCAGCTTGCGGAAGGTCGGCAGGATGCCCCCGTCGCGGCCGAAGACGAAGCTCGGCCGGAAGATCACGTGGTCGACCGCCGAGCCTTTGACCGCCTGCTCCATCTCCCACTTGGCGTGGTAGTAAGGGACGAAGTCTCTCGTCTCCTCGCTTGTTCCGAGTGCGCTCATCAAGACGAAGCGCCTGACGCCGGCGTCCCTTGCGGCCGTGACGAGGTCGCGTGTTCCCTGCTCCATGACGCGCCTGAACTGCTCTTCCTTGCCTTGGCGGATTGCGACGAGGTGGACGACCGCCTCGACGCCTTCGACGGCGTGCTGCAGGCTGACGGTGTTCGTCATCTCGCCGACCACCGGCTGGCCGGGCAGCTCGCGTGAGCGGGTGGAGTCGCGGACGAGCAGCTTCAGGTCGTGCCCCCGCTCGGCGATCGCGCGCACGACGTGGGGCCCGACGAAGCCGGTGCCGCCGGTGACGAGGACCTTCATCGGGTCGGGTCGCGTTCGAAGTTTTGCCAGTAGCGGCTCGGCGTCGGGCCCATCTGACCCTGATACTTCGAGCCGAGGTCGCCACTGCCGTACGGGTTGTCGGCGGACTCGGAAAGCTGCATGAACGAGATCTGGCCGATCTTCATCCCGTGGTAGATCGTGATCGGGAGGTTGGCGACGTTCGAGAGCTCCAGCGTCACATGGCCGTCCCAGCCGGGGTCGATAAAGCCTGCAGTCGAGTGGATCAGCAGGCCGAGGCGGCCTAATGAGCTCTTTCCCTCTAATCGAGCGACCAGGTCGTCGGGGAGCACGATCCGCTCGAGGGTGGAGCCGAGCACGAACTCTCCGGGGTGGAGAATGAAGGGGCGTTCGTCGTCGATCTCGACGAGCTCGGTCAGGTCCTCTTGCGGCTCCTTGACGTCGATGAAGGCGTACCGCGCGTTGTGGAAGACGCGGAAGAAGCGGTCGACGCGGACGTCGACGCTCGAGGGTTGCAGCAGCGACTCGTCGTAGGGCTCGATCACGATCTGCCCTTCGGCGAGCAGCCGCGCAATCGTCCGGTCGGAGAGAACCATCGGGTCGATTCTATGAAGGCGCTAGCGCCCGCCGCCGGCTGCGGCCCCAGCCGGGCGCAGCGGCGCCGGCTTCACGCGCAGCACCCGGGCGAGCGGCTGCGGCAGCCACCAGTTCCAGCGGCCGAACAGGACGACGAGCGCGGGCACGAGCAGGGCCCGGATCACCGTCGCGTCGAGGATGACTCCTGCCGCGAGGCCGATACCGAACTGCTTGATGTCGACGCCGGGGCTGCTCGAGAGTACGAAGAAAGCGAACATCAGCACGAGAGCCGCGCTCGTGACCAGCTTCCCGGTCCGGGCGAGGCCGAGCTCGACCGCCTGGCGGGTGTCGCCGACCTCGTCGTACTCCTCGCGCATGCGAGTGAGCATGAACACCTCGTAGTCCATCGAGAGCCCGTAGAGGAACGCGAAGATCATCAACGGAATCCAGGAGATGATCACGCCCGTCGCGGGGACGCCCCAGATCGCGTCCGAGCCGTGACCCCACTGGAAGATGAAGACGATGATTCCGTACGCCGCGGCGAGCGACAAGAGGTTCAGGATCACCGCCTTCAGCGGCAGCACGACCGAGCGGAACGCCCGCATCAGCAAGACGAACGTCAGCAGGATCACGAAGGTCAGCACGTAGGGGAACTTCCCGTAGACGGCATGGACGAAGTCGCGGTCCTCGGGTGAGACGCCGCCAAGTGTCGCGGTCGCGGTCAGCGGCGGCAGGACGTCACGTTGCAGCTTCGAGATCGTTGTCGACGACTTGTCGGAGGCCGAGTCCGTTGTCGGGAAGGCCTCGACCAGGGCGTCGCCGTCCTTGCGCCACTGGGGCGGAGCGACCGCGGCCGCGACCCCCGGGGTTTGCCCCACCGCGTCGACTACCTCCTGCGGTGCGTTCGGGCCGCTGTGCTCGATCAGGACCACGTACGGCTTCATCACTCCGGGCGAGATCTGCGCCTTCGCGAGTGCGTCGCGCCCCTGGATCGCGTTACCGCTCCCCGGATAGTCCTTGAGTTGCGCCTCGGCCGGGTTGATCTGTAGGCCGATCGCGGCCAGCACTCCGACGATCACGAGGCCGACGATGGCGACCGGAATCGGCCGGCGGGTGACAAGCACTGCCCACCGGTGCCAGAACCCCTTGGTCGGATCCTGCCGCTCGACGATCCGCTTAGGCATCACCCGCACCCGGTTGATCCGCGGGCCAAGCCAGGCCAGCAGGGCCGGCAACAGGGTGATCGAGGTGAGCACGGAGACAGTCGGGATCAGCAGGCCGCCGATTCCGATCGACCGGATCACCGGGATCGGGAGGATCACCATCGAGAGCAACCCGATCGCAACCGTTGAGCCAGAGACGATCACGGAGCGGCCGGCGTGCCGCATCGTCTCGATGATCGCTGTCTCGGTGTCCTCACCGCTCTGAAGCTCCTCGCGGAAGCGGAAGATCATCAGCAGCGAGTAGTCGATCGCAACGCCTAAGCCGACCAGGGCGACCAGGAACTGCACGATCAACGAGACCGAGGTGATGTAGGTGAGCAGGTAGATGAGCGTGAACGTGTTCAGGATCGACGCGATCGCAATGACGATCGGCATCGCGACCGCGGGCAGCGTCCCGAAGACGAAGAGCAGGATTATGAGAGCACCGGCACCGCCGATCAGGGCCTCGGTGAGGACGCTCGGGCCGTTCGTGTCCCCGCCGCTGGCGGCCTCCTGGAGCGGGTCTCGCCCGGTCAGGTACGACTTGACGCCGGCCGGGGTCGCCTGCTCCAGCGCGGCCCGCGCCTCCTTGATCTTGACGTTGCCGTTGAAGCCCTGATTGCCGGGCGGATAGAGCTCCGCGAAGGTGGTGTGTCGGTCCTTTGAGACGTAGGCATCGCTGCCGGTCGAGAAGTAGGAGCTGACGCGCGAGCCCGGGTTCGCCTTCGCGGCGGCTGCGACCGCCTGCTCGATCCCGGTTGCCTTCCTGACGTCACCCTTGCTCTGAAAGACGGCCACGAGCGGCGCGTTCTCGCCCGTCCCGAAGGTCTTCAGCGTCCGCTGGTTGGCCTCGTAGGCCGAGTAGCCCGGGATCGAGAACTGCTCGAGCCAACGGCTCGACACCGCATTGGCAGACCAGGCGCCGAGGACCGTCAAGGCAAGCCAGAACACGACAATCAGGCGCCTGTGCGCGAGGACGAGACGGGCGAGGGCGGTCATCAGCCGCGCACCATAGAGAGTGCGAACGACCGCGCGCAAGGGAATTTCCGCGCCTGAATGGGTCCTATGCACCTATTCATTCGGCCGGTCGCTCGTGTATCGTCGAGGCCATGGCGATCACTCGCACGATCGAGCTGAAGACGGCGATTCCGGGGCCGAGATCCCGCGAGATTCTGGACCGGAAGGAACGCGTCGTCGCCGATCCGCTCTCCGTCTATCTACCCGTTGTGATCGAAGAAGGCCGCGGCGCGACGCTCACGGACGTCGACGGCAACACCTTCATCGACTTCACCGGCGGCGTCGGCTGTCTCAACGTCGGCCACTCGCATCCACGTGTCGTCGAGGCCGCACAGGAGCAGCTCGCCAGGTTCTCCCACACGGATTTCACGATCGTCCCGTACGAGGTCTACGTGACGCTTGCCGAACGGCTGATTGCGCTGTCGCCGTTTCGGTCGCCGGCGAAAGCGGCCTTCTTCAACGCCGGCACGGAAGCGGTCGAGAACTCGATCAAGTTCGCGCGCGCCTACACGGGCCGCCCGGCGGTGATCGCTTTTGAGGGCGGCTTCCACGGGCGCACTTTGCTTTCGCTCTCGCTGACATCGAAGACGCACCCCTACAAGGCGGGGCTCGGGCCATTCGCTCCCGAGGTCTACCGCGTGCCCTTCCCGAACGAGTACCGCGGTCCGACCGCCGAGGAGGCACTAGCCTCGCTCGAGCGCGCGCTGATCACGCAGGTCGCCGCGGAAACGGTTGCGGCGATCGTGGTCGAGCCGGTCCAGGGCGAGGGCGGCTTCGTCGTCGCGCCGCAGATGTTCCTCGACGGTGTTCGGCGGCTCTGCGACGAGTACGGGATCGTCATGGTCGTCGACGAGGTTCAGACCGGCTTCGGCCGCACCGGCAAGCTCTTCGCGATCGAGCACTACGGGATCGAGCCCGATCTGATCACGATCGCGAAGTCGATCGCCGCAGGACTACCGCTCTCGGGCGTGCTCGGGAAGGCAGAGATCATGGACGCGCCGGGCGACTCGGCGATCGGTGGCACCTACGTCGGCAACCCGGTTGCCCAGGCAGCGGCGCTCGCCGTTCTCGACGTGATCGAGGACGAGAGCGTCAGCGAGCGCGCTGCTCAGCTCGGCGAGACGATTCGGGCTCGGATGGAATCGTGGCGGGAGCGCTGGCCCCGGATCGGCGACGTCCGCGGACTCGGCGCGATGCTGGCGATCGAGCTCGTCAAGGAGCCCGAAGGCAAGGAGCCGGACGCCGACACAGCGTCCGCGGTCGTCGAGGCGGCCGCCGAGCGCGGGCTGCTGCTGCTCAAGTCCGGCATCTACGCGAACTGCATCCGTGTGCTGGCGCCGCTCATCCTCACTGATGCCGAGCTCGATGAGGCGCTAGGTGTCTGGGACGAAGCGCTCGAGTCAGTCCTGAGCTAGCGCGATACAGTTCGCGCATGAAGGCGCTCGCGCGCGTTGGCTGCGCGGCGGTGGCGTTCGTGGTCCTTGCGACGGCCGCGGATGCCGTTTCCGGCCGGGAGTTCGCTCTCTGGACGGGGAGCAAGGTCTACGTCACCGCCGACGGGCACACCTGGCGCCAGGTGACACCGCGCGGCGCGGTCAGGGCGGGGACCTTCAGGGCGATCGACGCCGTGGCCTTTCAGGGAGCGCGTGAGGGGTGGCTGATCGCGAGCGATTGCGCGGCTGGTCGAGGCTCGGTGTACCGGAGCTTCGACGGCGGACGACACTGGCGGGCGTATGTGTTTCACGCCCACACGTGCGCGGGCGGAGCGAACTTCTCGTTGAACGTCTTGAACGAGCAGCGTGCATGGGTGCTGCAAAACGAGCCGACCGGGCCGAACGCGCGCGTTTACCGCACGACAAACGGCGGTCGATCGTGGCGGCTCGTTGCGAAGCTCGCGACGTACGGAGGGAAGGTTGCCTTTGCAAGTCCGAGAGACGGCTGGCTCGCCGGCCAGCGCCTCTTGCGGACGGTCGATGGTGGCAGCAGCTGGGCGATTCAGCCGCTTCCGGCTCCAGACGGTTACGCCGGGCGGCTGGTCTTGCTCGGCGCTCCCCGTTTCTTCGGCAGGAACGGCGTCCTTGCAGGCCAGTATGGGGGCGGCAAGCCGGTGATCGGCTTCTACCGAACGGCCGACGCAGGCCGCAGCTGGCATTTGCTCGCGACGCTACCGGGCTCGTCGCCGGCCGTCTTTCCCCAGTTCGTTCTCAGCCCGGTTTCTGCCTGGGTGGTCTGGCTTCTGACGGCGGGTGCGAACCCGGCCGCGCACGTCACGCGCGACGGAGGGCGGCACTGGTCGAGCCACCCGCTCGCGCGCCGGCTCTTCGCGCCAGTCGCGCTGAACGCGCGAGTCGCGGCCGCTTCCGATTTTCACGGCGTGCCGTACATCACCCGCGACGGCGGCCGCACCTGGCGGCGGCTGAAGCTTTAGGCCCGCAGTTCGAACAAGGATTAGACGGACGCCCCGACAAAGCCGGGACGTTCGTCCAAGTCGGCGTCGCAAGCGAACGCCTCGGCGCCGGTCCGGGCATCCTTCAACTAAGTGGTCGGGGAACTGATTGCGGGCCGGTATGAGCTTGAGGAGCTCGTCGGCTCAGGAGGCATGTCGAGCGTCTACCGCGCGCACGACAGGCTGCTCGAGCGGACGGTTGCGCTGAAGATCCTCCACGAGCAGTTCACTCGCGACGACTCCTATGTCGAGCGCTTTCGTCGCGAAGCCCGGGCGGTGGCGCAGCTGGCACATCCGAACATCGTCACCGTGATCGACCGGGGCGAGCAGGATGGAAGGCAGTTCATCGTCTTCGAGTACGTCGACGGGATGAACCTGAAGGAATTGATGACGCAGGAGGGCCCCGTCAGTCCTCGCGAGGCGATCGAGCTCGCGCTCCAGGTCGCGCGCGGGCTCTCGTTCGCGCACGAAAGCGGCCTCGTCCACCGCGACGTCAAGCCTCAGAACGTGCTGCTCGACGCCGACGGGCGCGCGAAGGTGACCGACTTCGGCATCGCCCACGCGGTCGACGTCGACGGGATGACGATCACCGGAACCGTCATGGGCACGAGCAACTACATCGCACCGGAACAGGCCCGCGGCCAGCCGGTCGACGAGCAGACCGATGTCTATTCGCTCGGGTGCGTTCTCTACGAGCTGCTCACCGGCGAGGTCCCTTTCGAGGGCGACAACTTCGTGGCGGTCGCGATGCGCCACGTCAACGACCCCGTGCCGAGTGTCCGCGACGTTCGGCTGGACGTCCCCCCGCGCCTCGACTGGGCGATCCAGACGGCGATGGCGAAGGAGCACAACGAGCGGTTCGAGTCGATGGCGGAGTTCGCCGCGGAGCTCGAAGCCTGCCACGAGGAGCTGGACGGCAACGAAGGCGCGACGATGGTCGTACCGCCGCGATCACGGTCCGGGTCACGGCGTCCGGCCCGCGCGCGCAGGCGCTGGAGCGTCTGGCCGTTCGTGCTGCTCGGCGTCGGCCTCGCCGCCGTCATCGGCGGGCTCGCCGGCGCGATCCTGCTTCAGGACAACGGCGGCGGTAGTTCGGGTAGCGCGCCGCCCCGGCCAACCGGGCCGGTTCACTTCACCAGCGCCGCGGCCTACGACCCCTTCGGCGACGGCCAGGAGCATGACGAGGCGGCACCGGCCGCGATCGACGGGAACGTCAAGACGCCGTGGATGACCGAGCACTACAGGAGCTTCACGAAGCAGGGGGTCGGGCTCGTCGTGGGAACCGGACACGCGGTGTCCCCGAAGACGTTGTCGATCGTCACGGACACGCCCGGCTTCACCGCGGAGATCAAGGCGGGAGACACGCCGACCGGGCCGTTCCACACGGTCTCTGGCTCCAAGACGATTGCCGGGACAGACGCAAGCTTCAGCCTGACCGGCGGCGGGCGGTACTTCCTGCTCTGGATCACCAGCCTCGGTGACAACGACCAGGTCCGGATCGAAGAGGTCCGCGCGCGCTAGAACTGCAACTGCGAGCGCCGCTCGTGGCGCTCGAGCGCGAGCTCGACCAGCCGGTCGAGCAACTCCGGATAGGGAATCCCAGAGGCCTCGAACAGCTTGGCGTAGACGCTCGTCGCCGTGAAGCCCGGGATCGTGTTCAGCTCGTTGACGAGTACGACTCCGTCTTTGCGGACGAAGAAGTCGACCCGGGCCATTCCTTCGCACTCGGAGGCGATGAAGCTCTCGACTGCCAGGCGCTGGACGCGCTCGACCTGGTCCTTCGAGATCCGCGGCGGGACGATCAGCTCCATGCCGCCTTCGTCGTACTTGGCGGAGTAGTCGTACCAGTCGGGTGCGCCGAAGCCGTGTGAGACGATCTCGCCTGGGAGCGAGGCGATCGGGCTGCGGTTCGAGCCCAGGACACCGCACTCGACCTCGATTCCCTCGACGAACTCCTCGACCAGCACCTTCTCGTCGTGCCGGAAGGCGAGCTCCACTGCCGGTCCGAGCTCCTCCTCCTTGTGCACCTTCGTGATCCCCACTGACGAGCCAAGTCGTGCCGGCTTGACGAAGACGGGGTAGCCAAAGGGGTTGCCGAGCTCATCACCCTCTCGCAGTGTGATGTTCCGGGTCACCGGGATCTCGGAGTCTCGCATCACCGCCTTGAACAAGTCCTTGTCCATCGCCAGTGCCGAGCCCAGCACGCCGGCGCCGACGTAGGGGACACCCGCCAGCTCGAGCAAGCCCTGCACGGTGCCGTCCTCCCCGAACGGGCCGTGCAGGATGGGGATGACGACGTCGACGTCCGCCAGGGTCGCAGGAACGGTCTCCGTCGGTACCGGCAAGGTCTCCACCGCGGTGTGCCCTTCGCCCTCGTCGACTCCTCCCGCGCCGGCGCCGAGACCCCGCGCCTCGCCTGACTGGAGCTCCCACTTCCCCTCGCGGTCGATTTCGACGGTCACCGCCTCGTAGCGCTCCGGATCAAGCGACTCCAAGACTGAGCGCGCCGAAGCAACCGAAATGTCGTGCTCGCTGGAGCGGCCGCCCATGAGCACCGCGACCCGCAGTTGCTGTTTCGAGGGTTGCGAGTCGAACCTCATGGGACAGCGGTCGTCGTGCCCTGGTAGTCGCCCACGAAGATCGTCACCGTCGAACCTGCCGTCGCGTTCGTGCCGCCTCCGGGCTGCTGGCTGATCACGATCCCCTGCTCGCCTGGGTCGGTCACCGGCTGCTTCATCACTTTCACCTTGAACCCTGAGCC
>Ga0207693_10003964_pt1 | contig 12580 bp, 12 predicted proteins | sample LARL81metaG_FD_184347 | JGI IMG/M metagenome (GOLD analysis project Ga0207693, IMG submission 184347) | Corn, switchgrass and miscanthus rhizosphere microbial communities from Kellogg Biological Station, Michigan, USA - LAR L8-1 metaG... | ecosystem: Host-associated > Plants > Roots >...
CGCCGCGATCTTCCTGGCGAGCGACGCGTCGTCTTACGTCACCGGAGCGTTGCTGCCCGTCGACGGCGGCGTGCTGACGACGTAGCTCACCGCGTCCACCCCCGGCACGCACAGTCCCGCCAGATGGGTATCAGATCCAGCGGCGCCGGCGATCTACACCGCTCGCTGGGCGGTGTGGCCGGGACCCAGGGCCCCGGCCACGGTCCGGCCCTATTTCGACTTGTGGTGTTGACGATGGCGAGTCTGCCCGGGAGCGGGCTCGCCGGTCGCCGTGTTCAGAATCAGCTTCTTCGCATCGGGGTGCTTGAAGTCGAACATCCCGGCGAGGTCGAACCCGATGCCCTCCGACCGGTCGAGCGTCGCGAGAACCTGATCGGCGGAGCCCGGGATCCCCGGCAGGTGCCAGTTGTACTCGATGAGGTTGAGGATCGAGGCCTGGTCTGTGAGGTTGTGGTCGACGTCGTTGACGCGCGCGAACGGCGAGATCACGAGCATCGGCAGCCTCGGGCCAAAGCCACAGCGACCCTGTTCGCCGGCGAGCGGCTTCTGCGTCTGCGGGCTCGGGCCGCACTGGCCCGACGTCGGCGGGGTGAACGTGGTGTTGGTCAGGTTGTCCGCCGGCGACAGCGACGGGTTGGTGACGCCGCTGTAGACGTGGTCATACCAGCCGTCTGAGTCATCGTAGTTGACGATCACCGCCGTGCTCTGCCAATCGCGCGTGCGCATCAGCGAGTTGATCTCCCTGGTCACGAACGCCTGCTCGTCGGCGGGATCCGAGTAGCCCGGATGGCCGTCCTGGTAACCCGGCGCCTTCACGAAGCTGACGGCAGGAAGCGCCGACGCCGGCAGTTTCCCGGCACGGATCGCCGCCACCAGCTGATCGAAGTCGCTGGTGTCGTACTGGTGGTTGGGAGTGTTGAACTGCGGTGCTCCCTGGACGTAGGACTGGGTGTCGCGGCCGATGGTCTTGAGTCCCGCGACCGTGTCACGGCCCGCGCCGTTCACCGGCACGGTGAGGTGATGCGGATTGGCCGTCGAGGCGTAGTACTCGAACGGCTCGTGGTGCGGGATGTAGTCGTCCTTGTAGCCCCACTGGCCGGTGCCGCCGAGCGCGGTGCCTACCGGGTGAACCGCGTCGCACAGCGCCTGGTTGGAGGCGTTGGCGGGGACGTTCTTGCCTGGGAAGTCCCCAGAGAACTCGTCGGGGATGAACGTCGAGGTCGGCTGTCCACTGTGGCCGGTCGCGGCCGCGGCCGCGGCGAACTTCGTCGTCGGGGTAAAGCCACCCTCGAACCAGCCCCAGGAGAGACCGGCGCGATTCAGCGTGTCGCCGATGTTCGTGCCCTTGAACGCAACGGCGTCGCGCGTCGAGCAATCGTCCCAGTAGGGCTGAGCGTCGTTGGTCAAGGAGAAGCCGCCCTTGCCGTCCGGGGTGAGGTCGCCGTTTGGAGCGGTGGACGTCGAAATCGGCGGGTTATTCGCCTCATGGCCGGTGTCGACGTTTCCGGTGTCGCCCGCGGCGACGTTGATGGCGCCGGGGGACGAGGGCCCGAAAGTGACTCCAAAGGAGTTGTCCCCGAGCGAGTAATGCTGGGCGTAGTTCCACATCGCCGTGACGGTGTTGCCGTCGTAGTAGTCCATGACCTGGGACGCCAGGCACGGACTGCCAGACGGGCTCTTGCTGCCGGCATCGACGCCGGTGCTCTGGACGAAGTGGTCCATCTTGCCGTTGTCGAACGCCTGCTGCTCGTCGCTGTAGTTGTGGTCCTGGTCACAGGTGAGCTGTCCGCCGGCGTGGCCGGGCAGGCCCGTCGCGCTGCTGTCCAGCCGCTGGGGCTGGCTCTGGTTGGGATTGTTCGTCAGCAGGTTGACGCTGTGGCGCAGCTTTGGCGGCAGCGAGTGGCTCGTCGCGGGCGGGAGACCGTTGACCGCCGGCGTGTGAGGCGCGACGTGGAATCGGCGGCCGTCGGTGTTGGCGGCGTTGGGATAGGTGCCGAAGTAGTGGTCGAAGGATTCGTTCTCTTGGAAGATCACGACGACGTGCTTGATCGGCGTCGCGGTGGGGGTGCCGCGATCGCCGCCGGAGCCGTTGCCGCCGCCATGGCGATGCGATCGGGCGGCGGTCGACGCCTGCGCTACGGCGACGCTGGCCGCGGCGATTGTGAGTGCCGCTGCCAGCAGCAAGAGCGTGCGCTTGTGCGCCATGAAACGTCTCCTTTCCGCTGTCCGCTCGACCGGCACCTACCCGCGGAACTTCGTCTGCTTCGCTCCTCGGAGTGGCGTCCGGGCCAAGCGGTCACGAGTTGTGAAGAGCTTGTTTAAGGAGTTGTAACCGACTTGCGCGCGAGCCGCGTTCAGGTTCGAGCTGTGCCGTGCTCGCGATCGGCAGCGCGCCGCTGGCCGCCGGACGGATGCCCGGCGGCCAGCGACTTCGCTAGGTCAGCGCGACAGGACCGCGGCCAGCCTGAGCCGGCCACCAGTCGCCCTGGTGAACCGGGCCACCTGAGCCGCCTGCGACGAAGCGGCCCTGACCGATGCCTTCGCGGCGTGCACAGCCGAGGCCGAGGCCGTCGGGTCCGGCACCTGGTGCCGTCCCCGGCGATGTTGACCGCCTCGCTAGTACGGGCCCGCGTCGTAGCGGCGACGGTCGCGCTTGGTCGGACGTCGGCCGACCGCGACTGGCGCGCCGAGCCGGCGCAATTCGGCCTGGCGCTCGCGCTCTTCGATGCTCTTCGCGGTCTCGTCATAGAGCGTCTGCGCCTGCGCGGCCGAGACGCGACGCTCGGCCATGGCGCGCACGATCACCGTTCGCCGTACGCGACCGACGGTGATCTCGAGTTCGTCGCCGACTTCGACCTCGCGGCTCGGCTTCACCGCCACGCCGTTGATGTGTACGCGGCCACCCTTGGCCGCATCCGCTGCCGACGTGCGCGTTTTGAACAGTCGCGCGGTCCAGAGCCACTTATCGACCCGCATCGGCCGCTGACACTAAGGGACGGGGTGACTGGAGACGACTGAGCATGCGATCCTGAGCGCGTGACCGACATCATCCTCGACTGCGACCCCGGCCACGACGACGCGATCGCGCTGCTGCTGGCGCTCGCCAGCCCCGAGGTCCGGCTGCTCGGCGTGACCACCGTTTCCGGCAACCAGACGCTCGAGAAGACCACGGCCAACGCGATCCGCGTCCTCGACCACGTCGGCCGGCCCGACGTGACGGTCGCCGCGGGCGCGGCGCGCCCGCTGATCCGTGCGCGCCATGTCGCCGCCGACGTGCACGGCGAGACCGGCCTCGACGGTCCAGATCTGCCGCCCCCGGCCCGCGACCCCGAGCCGACGCACGCGATCGACTGGATCGCCCACGCGCTCGAGGCGAACGCAACACCGGTGACGCTCGTCCCGACGGGACCGCTCACCAACATTGCCCTGTTCCTGACCCGCTATCCGGAGCTGGCGGCGAAGGTCGAGCGCGTGGTGCTGATGGGCGGCGCGGTCGGTGAGGGCAACACAACGCCGGCGGCCGAGTTCAACATCTGGGCCGACCCCGAAGCCGCTCACCTCGTGTTCACGAGCGGGCTGAACCTCACGATGGTCGGCCTCGACGTGACCCACAAGGCGCTGATCACGCCCGCCCACGTCGAGGTGCTGGCGGGCGCCCGTAAGGCGGGCAAGCTCGTCGCCGACCTGTTCAACTTCTACAGCCTGTTTCACGGGCGCGAGTACGGGTGGGACGGGGCGCCCGTGCACGACGCGGTGGCGATGGCACACGTCATCGACCCGACCTTGCTCGAGACCGTCTACCGCGGCGTCGTCGTGGATACCGGCGGTGAGCTCCCGCGGGGGCGCACGCATGTGGATCTGCGCGGGCGCACGTGGGAGCCCAACTGCCACGTCGCGATCGACATCGACTCCGAGCGCTTCCTCGGGCTCCTCGTCGAGCGGATCAGCTCACTCGGCTAGCGCACCAGGCGGGAGCACGAGCGTCGCTACATACGGCAGGGCGCGAAAGCGCTGGTCGTAGTCGAGCCCGTAGCCGATCACGAACTCGTTGGGGATCTCAAACCCGACGTATTTGATCGGGACGTCGACGACCCGCGCCTCGGGCTTGACCAGCAGCGCGCACACCTCAAGCGTGCGCGGCTTGCGTCCGCCCAGGCTGCCCAGCAGGTAGCGCAGCGTCAGCCCCGAGTCGACGATGTCCTCGACGATCAGGACGTCATGGTCCTCGATCGGGCGGTCGAGGTCCTTCAGGATGCGCACGACGCCCGAGGACGTCGTGGCCGAGCCGTACGAGGCCACCGCCATGAAGTCCATCTCGTTTTCGACCGTGAGCTGGCGCGCGAGATCGGACAGGAAGAACACCGCGCCCTTGAGGATCCCGAGCAGCAGCACGTTCTTGCCCTCGTAGTCGCGGGAGATCTCGGCGCCGAGCTCCCGGACCCGCCGCTGCAGGTCCTCTTCGGTGACAAGGATCTTCCCGATCGCCCCGTCGTTCGTCACGCTGGCCACGAGTCTAGACGCGGGCCCGTCGACGCAGCTCGTCGCGCAGGCGCTCGTCGCAGAACGCCGCCTCGATCGCGGTCCGGGTGACGTCGCGCAGGTCGTCCTCGCCGAAGCCCATGTGCTCGGCGCACGCCTCGTACTCGCCCTCGATCGTGGCCCCGAAGTACGGCGGATCGTCGGAGCCGAGCGTGACCTTGACGCCGGCGTCGCGCAGCACCGGCAACGGATGCTCCTCATACGAGGGGTAGACGCCGAGCACGACGTTGCTCGTCGGGCACGTATCGAGCACCATCTCACGCGCCGCGAGCTCGTCGACGAGCGCCGGATCCTCGATCGCGCGGACGCCGTGCGCGATCCGGGTGATCGGGAGCTCGAGCGCGGCGCGCACGCTCTCGGGCCCCGCCCACTCACCCGCATGGATCGTGCAGCCGAGGCCGGCATCGGAGACGATCGCGAACACCTCGGCGAAGTCGTGCGCCGGGAAGCCGGCCTCGTCGCCGGCCATCGAAAAGCCGACGACGTAGGGGTGGGGGCGCTCGGCGGCGTGATGCGCAACGGCCAGCGCCTGCTCGACGCCGAAGTTGCGAACGGCCGAGATCAGGATCCGGCCCTCGATGCCGGTGTCGCGCCGGGCGTCGTCGATCCCCTGCGCGATCGCGTCCAGGTGCTCCTCGTCGCTCAGCCCCACGAGCCTGGCATGGTCGGGTGACGCGGTCAGCTCAACGTAGATCGCGCCGCCGGCCGCGCACGCCCCCAGGTACTCGTAGGTGATGTCGCGGTAGTCCTCGCCGGTGCGGATCACGCTCGCGGCGAGGTCGTAGGTGCGCAGGAAGTCGAGGAAGTCCGTGTAGCGAAAGCGCCCGTCGGTGCCAAACAGCTGCTCGGGAAGCTCCAGGCCGTTGCGCGCGGCGATGCGCCGCACGAGCTCGGGCGGGGCCGTGCCCTCCAAGTGGACGTGGAGCTCTACCTTCGGGATGGTCGACATGAGTTGCGAAGGTTTACCAGCACCAGGTTCTGATATGCCTCGTGACATGCGGATCCTCGTCACCGGCAGCTCTGGTCACCTCGGTGAGGCGCTGATGCGAGCCCTCGGCGAGGAGGGCCACGACGTGATCGGCCTCGACGTTCTGGCGTCACCCCACACGACCGTGGTCGGTTCGGTCGCCGACCGAGCGTGCGTGCGCAGCTGCATGGCCGGCGTCGACGCCGTCGTGCACGCGGCCACGCTTCACAAGCCGCACGTGGAGTCCCACCGGCGCGCGGAGTTCGTCGACATCAACATCACCGGCACGCTGAACCTGCTGGAGGAGGCGGTCGCGGCCGGCGTCAGCCGGTTTGTGTTCACGAGCACGACGAGCACGTTCGGCCGGGCGCTCACCCCCGAGGAGGGGGCTCCGGCGGCCTGGATCACCGAGGACGTCGCGCCGGTGCCGCGCAACATCTACGGCACGACGAAGACCGCTGCCGAGAACGTGTGCGAGCTGATCGCGCGCGACCACGGCCTGCCGTGCCTGATCCTTCGCACCTCGCGGTTCTTCCCCGAGGCCGACGACCGCGACGACGTCCGCAGCGCCTTCGATGACCTGAACATCAAGGTCAACGAGTTGCTGTACCGCCGGGTCGATATCGAGGACGTGGTCAGCGCCCACCTGCTCGCGCTCGAGCGCGCGCCGGCGATCGGCTTCGGCCGCTACATCATCAGCGCCACTTCGCCGTTCACGCGCGACGATCTCGCCGCGATCCGGCACGACCTGCCGAGCGTCGTGCGACGGCTGTTCCCCGACTACGAGGAGCGCTACACGCAAAAGGGCTGGCGGATGTTCCCCTCGATCGAGCGCGTGTACGTCAACGATCGGGCGCGCCACGAGCTCGGCTGGTCGCCGCGCTACGACTTCCGCTTCGCGCTCGACCGGATCGCACAAGGCGCCGACCCGCGTAGCCCGCTCGCCCTCAGCATCGGCGCCAAGGGCTACCACGAGGTCTCGACCGGCGTCTATACGGCGCGCTGAACCTCGATCACCGGCGGCCCGACGTCGCCCGGCGGGTCGCCGACGACGTAGGCCGCGCGGACCTCGTCGGCAGCGCGGCGCGCGCTGTCGTCATCGCGAGCGTGCACGAGCGCCAGCGGCCGGCCGCCGGGCTCGACCCGGTCGCCGAGCGCCGCCACTTCGGTGAGGCCGACGCTGTGATCGACGCGGTCGTCCTCGCGGGCTCGCCCGCCGCCGAGGTTGACGATCGCGATTCCGACCGCGCGCACGTCGACGGCGTTGACGTGGCCGGACGACAACGGGTCAATCGGGGCGATCACGGGCGCGCCTGGCAGATAGCGCGAGGGCACGTCGACCAAGTCCGCCGGGCCACCAAGCTCGGCGACCATCGCCGCGAACCGCTCGGCGGCCGCGCCCGAATCCAGTGCGTCGAGCGCCGCGGCGCGGGCGCCGCCGACATCTGCGTGCAGCCCACCGAGCACGAGCACCTCGGCACACAGCGCGAGCGTCACGTCCACCATTCGCTCGTCGCGCGCGGCGCCGGTCAGGTGGTCGATCGATTCGCGCACCTCGACCGCGTTGCCGGCGGTCCGGCCGAGCACCTGGTCCATGTCGGTCAGCACCGCGGTCGTCGGCATGCCGTTGCCGCCGGCGACCTCGACGATCGCTTGCGCGAGCTCGCGCGCCTGGTCGCGCTCGCGCAGAAACGCCCCCGACCCGACCTTGACGTCCATCACGAGCGAGTCGAGGCCCGCAGCGAGCTTCTTGGACAGGATCGAGCCGACGATCAGCGGGATCGACTCAACCGTTCCGGTGGCGTCGCGGATCGCGTACAGCCGGCGGTCGGCGGGGGCGAGGCGCGCGGTCTGGCCGACGATCGCGCAGCCGACGCGGGCCACCGCCTCGCGCAGGCGTTGGTTGTCCGGCGCGACGTCGTAGCCCGGGATCGACTCGAGCTTGTCCAGCGTGCCGCCCGTGTGTCCGAGGCCGCGCCCCGAGATCATCGGCACGAAGCCGCCACACGCGGCAAGGATCGGCGCGAGCAGCAGGCTGACCTTGTCGCCGACGCCTCCCGTCGAGTGCTTGTCGAGCACCGGCCCGTCCAGCCCGGCGTCGCTCCAGTCCAATCGATCTCCCGAGCGCATCATCGCGCCGGTCAGGGCAACGCGCTCGACCGGCGTCATCCCGCGCCACACGATCGCCATCGCGAGCGCACCGACCTGGGCGTCGGTCACCGACCCGTCGGCGATTCCGAACACGAGCTGCTCAATCTGCTCGGCGCTGAGCTCCCCGCCGTCGCGCTTTCGCCTGATCAGCTCGGCGGTCAGCACCGCGGAATGAACTCCAGCAGCAGCTTCGCGAGGCCGCCAGCGGCGGACTCGGCCGCCCTTAGCGTCTGCTCGTGGCTCAGCGGCTCGTCGGTCATGCCCTCGGCGAGGTTCGTGATCACCGATACCGCCGCGACCCGTAGGCCGCAGTGGCGCGCGACGATCGTCTCCTGAACGGTCGACATGCCGACCGCGTCGGCGCCCATCACCTGAAATGCCCGGATCTCCGCCGGCGTCTCGAAGCTCGGTCCGGTCACGGCCAGATACACGCCCTCGGCAAGGTCGACCCCTACCGAGTCGGCCGCCTCGCGCAGCATCGCCCGCAGCTGCGGGTCATAGGCGTCCCGAAGCGACGGGAAGCGCGGCCCCAGGGCGTCGTCGTTTGGTCCCGCGAGGAGGTTGAAGCCCGTCATGTTGATGTGGTCGATGAGCGCCATCAGTGCGCCGGGCCCCATCGACGGACGCAACGACCCGGCGGCGTTGGTCAGCACCAGGATCGACGCGCCGGCCGCCCGCAAAGCCCGGACGGGCACACGCAGCGCCTCGGGATCGCCGCCCTCGTAGAGGTGCGCCCGGCCCTGCAGCACCGCGACCGGGACGCCGCCGATCGAACCAAGGACCGCACGGCCGGCGTGGCCTTGGACGCTCGGCCGCGGAAATCCGGGCAACTCCTCATATTCGACGACGACCGGGTCCTCGACGGCATCAGCGACCGCGCCCAGGCCTGATCCCAGGACGACCCCCACTCGAGGCGTGCCGAGGTTCACGCGTCGAGCGCCTCGCGGTCGAACGAGCCGGGCAGGAGCTCGGCGAGCGTGACCGTGGCCGGAGTCTTCGAGCCGGGGCGCCCGAGATACACCGGCGTCGACGGAACTCCGAACTCAATCAGGCGTTGCCGGCAGCCTCCGCACGGGGGACAGACCTCCAGCTTCTCCGCGACCACCGCCACGGCGGTGATCATCGATTCTCCTGCTGCGACCATCGCTCCGAGCGCCGAGGCCTCCGCGCACTGCCCCTGGGGGTAGGCCGCGTTCTCGACGTTCGCGCCGGCGTAGATCGCGCCGCTCGGCGCGCGCACGGCGGCGCCGACCTTGAAGCCGGAGTAGGGCGCGTACGCGTTGCGCATCGCCGCGTCAGCAGCGCGCAGCAGTGCCTCGGGGCCTTCGAGCAGCAGGTCCGAGTAGCCGACGGACACGAGCGAGTCGTCGATGATCCCTAGCGACTCCCGAAGGTGGGCCACCTTGGATCGGGCTTCATCGACATCGCCCGCGTCGGGCAGGACGGCCTCGAACTCGACGAAGCTTCCCAGTCCCTCGACGTCGTCGAGGTGGATCCGGACGCCTTCCCAGAGCAGCAGCCGTCGCTTCTTCGACACCACGACCGTCGCTCCCAGGCCGGCGTCGAGCGCCTCGGCCATCGCATCCGCGTCAGCAACCGGCGCCAGCACGTACGTGCTCTCGCTCGCCTCGGAGGAGTCGGGCCGTCGGTAGGCGATCAGCTCGGGCCGCTCGCCGTCCTGTTCCCTGAGTTTCAGCCGGCCGTCGCGCCCAGCGAAGTATGTGTCTCGCTGCACCAGCACCCCGGACTCGACGGCGCCCAGCGCCAGACAGTGCGCCAGCGTCGCCTCGGGGTCGGCGTCGCGTGCTTTGAGTTCTACGTTCACTCGTGCCATTGACGGATAGCATCGCAGCCGTGCCCCAAACGCTCACCGTCGTCGAGCATCCCGTCCTCGCCGACCGCCTCAGCGTCCTGCGCTCGCGCGACACTCCCCATGGCGAGTTTCGCCAGGCGCTGTACGAGGCGGCGGCGATCATGGCCGTCGAGGTCGCGCGCGAGCTGCCGGTCAAGGAGGTCGACATCGAGACGCCGCTCGAGCCCATGCGCGGCCAGCGCCTGCGCGACGAGGTGGCGGTCGTGCCGGTCCTGCGCGCCGGTCTCGGGATGGTCGAGGGCTTCCTGCGGCTGCTGCCTGACGCGCGCGTCGGGCACGTCGGCATCTACCGCGACGAGGAGGACCACGAGCCGGTCGACTACTACGAGCGGCTGCCGCGCGGCCTTCCCAACGCGCGCGTGTACGTGCTCGACCCGATGCTCGCCACCGGCGGCAGCGCGGTCACCGCGCTGAATCACCTCAAGCGCGCCGGCGCCAAGCAGCTCGAGCTCGTCTGCCTCGTGTCTGCGCCCGAGGGCATCAGCGCCGTCGAACAGGCCCACCCCGACGTCCGCATCTGGACCGCGGCGGTCGACCGCGAGCTCGACGAGAACGCCTACATACGGCCCGGCCTGGGCGACGCCGGCGACCGCGTGTTCGGCACCGCCTAATCGACGCCGCGCCGGTCCATCCACTTGTTGAGCGCAAGTGGCTGATGCGATGAGAGGCGATCGAGCAGGTATCCGGGATCGCGCTCGACCAGCAGCGTCTCGAAGTGCTCGGCGCGCAGGAACCGCTCGTTGACGGAGTGCTCGAGAAAGCGCAGCAGCGGTTGCCAGTACTCCGCGGTGTCGAGCAGGCCGATCGGCAACTGGTGCAGGCCGAGCTGGCTCCACGTAAACATCTCGAACAGCTCGTCGAGCGTCCCGGTCCCGCCGGGGAGCGCGATCACGGCGTCTGACAGCTCGGCCATCATCGCCTTGCGCTCGTGCATCGTGTTGACGATGTGCAGCTCGGTCAGTCCCGCGTGCGCGATCTCGGCCTCTACGAGCCTGTTTGGGATCACGCCGATCACCTTCCCGCCGGCAGCGAGCGCGGCATCGGCTAGCGCTCCCATGAGGCCTACGTGCGCACCGCCGTACACGACGTCGACGCCGCGGGAAGCGAGCTCGCGGCCGAGCTCCTCGGCCGTTTGGGCGTACTCGGGTCGCCCGCCGGGGCTCGAGCCGCAGAAAACAAGGACGCGCTTCATGTTCGGCAGGGTAGTAGCCTCGCAGGCGTGATCAGGCGTCTGCCTCATGTCGACCGGGTCGGGGTGGAAGAGCGCGTCGCGCAGCTGGGCAAGCGTTCGATCAAGACCGCCGCCAAGCAGCAGGGAATCCGGCTTGCCGTTTCGATGCTGGACCTGACCACGCTCGAGGGCGCTGACACCCCGGGCAAGGTGCGGCAACTGTGCGCCAAGGGTGTGTGCCCGGCTCCGACGATGCCCGAGATTCCGTCGGTGGCGGCGATCTGCGTGTACCCGCAGCTGGTTTCAACGGCGAAGGAAGCGCTCGCGCACACGGGCGTTAAGACGGCGTCGGTGGCCACAGGCTTCCCGGCCGGCCAGGTCAGCCTCGAGGTCAAGCTGCGCGACACCGAGGACGCGGTCGCAGCCGGGGCCGACGAGATCGACATGGTGATCTCGCGAGAGGCGTTCCTCGCGGGCGACGACACCCGAGTGCAACAGGAGATCGTCGCGATCAAGGAGGTGTGCGGCGACGCCCACCTCAAGGTGATCCTCGAGACCGCGGAGCTCGGCTCCTACGACCACGTCCGCCACGCCTCGATGCTGGCGATGGAGGCCGGCGCGGACTTCATCAAGACGTCCACGGGCAAGGCGTCGGCCGGCGCGACCCCCGGCGTCTGCCTGGTCATGCTCGAGGCCATCCGCGACTACGCCGACCGGACTGGGCGGATCATCGGCTTCAAGGCGGCCGGTGGCGTCTCGACGAGCAAGGCGGCGCTGCACCGCCTGGTGCTGGTCAAGGAGACACTCGGCGACGAGTGGCTCACGCCCGACCGGATCCGGATTGGCGCGTCGTCCGTCCTCAATGATCTTCTTATGCAGTACGCCAAGACCGAGACCGGCCGCTACGGCCGCTCGGAGGACTTTTCCAAGGAATGACCTCCTCAGCCGAGACCCGAACCAGCATCGTCTGGGACTACTCCCCGGCCCCCGAATCGGTCGACCACGTCCGGCTAAGAGACCGCTACGGCATGTTCGTCGACGGCGACTTCCGCGACCCGGTCGACGGACGCTACGTGGCGACGATCAACCCCGCCACCGAGGAGCCGCTGGCGGAGGTCGCGTTCGGAGGCCCGGAGGACGTGCTCGCGGCGGTCGAGAGCGCGCGCGCCGCGGCGCCGAAGTGGGCGGCGCTTGAGTCGCTCGAGCGCGGCAAGTACCTGTTCCGGATCGCGCGCCTGATCCAGGAGCGGTCGCGGGAGCTGGCCGTGGTCGAGACGATGGACGGCGGCAAGCCGCTCAGAGAGTCCCGCGACGTCGACATCCCGCTCGCCGCCGCGCACTTCTTCCACTACGCCGGCTGGGCCGACAAGCTCCGCTACGGCGTCGCCTCGCGCGAGGTCGCGCCGCTCGGGGTCGTCGGGCAGATCGTGCCGTGGAACTTCCCACTGCTGATGGCGGCTTGGAAGCTCGCGCCGGCGCTGGCCTGCGGCAACGTCGCGATCCTCAAGCCGGCCGAAACGACGCCGCTCACGGCCCTGCTGCTGGCCGAGATCGCGCAGGAGGCCGAGCTCCCGCCCGGGGTGATCTCGATCGTCGCCGGCGACGGCGCCACCGGCGCCGCGCTCGTGCGGGCGCCGCACATCGACAAGGTCGCGTTCACGGGGTCGACCTCCGTCGGCCGCGACATCCAGGCCGCGCTGGCGGGTACGAACACGTCGCTGACGCTCGAGCTGGGCGGCAAGTCGGCGAACATCGTGTTCGAGGACGCCTCGCTCGACCAGGCCGTCGAGGGCATCGTCAATGGCATCTTCTTCAACCAGGGGCACGTGTGCTGCGCGGGGTCGCGGCTGCTGATCCAGGAGAGCGTGCGTGACGAGGT
>Ga0207693_10003965_pt1 | contig 12579 bp, 5 predicted proteins | sample LARL81metaG_FD_184347 | JGI IMG/M metagenome (GOLD analysis project Ga0207693, IMG submission 184347) | Corn, switchgrass and miscanthus rhizosphere microbial communities from Kellogg Biological Station, Michigan, USA - LAR L8-1 metaG... | ecosystem: Host-associated > Plants > Roots >...
TACCGGGCGACTACCTACGACACCTGCCTATGGGTGTCACCGAACAGCCGCCCAGGACGGTGGAACGATCCAAAGACCGGAGCGATCTGCCAATACTGCACCCTCGACGTGGCCTCGGCCCTCGCCGAGATGGTTCGTTCGGAGAACCTCCGCGAGGTCGAGGACGCGAGAGAGCTGTCAATCAGCGTGTGGGAACTGAGGATCGACGAGGGTGCCGTCGTCGACTATTCGACCCCCACTTCTGCAGAGAGCCAGGGATTCGAGTGGGACGCCTTGGTCTGCGACGAGTGGGCGCCATGCCAGGCTGAGGCGGCAAGGCTGACGGCCGCGGGAGCGCGTGGGGTACTCGCCCCAAGCGCTGCTCTGCCTCAGGGCGTCACGCTGACCCTCTTCGGCCCGAGGACCGAGATCGCGTGGAGCGTCGAACCAAGCCTCTCCATCCAGATCCCCGCTCGCCACATTCTCCGCGGAGCCCCGGGTGACGGGCTTGTTCGGGACACTCGATTTTTCGGAGAGCCATATCCAGATCTGGCTCCGCGTACGGCTCAAAATCTTTTCAATCTCGACCTGGACTCTGAACGCAGGGTCAGTTGAACACGTAGAGCAGCAGGAAGGCGATCAGCGCGAAGGCGGCGCCGGCCGCCTGGATGCCGCGGTCGCCGGCGATGATGCCGGACATCGAGCGATCGTCGTTACGGTCGTAGATCAGGTAGAGGTAGCGGAAGATGCCGTAGACGGCGGGCGGGATGGTGAGCATCATCTGGCTGCCGATCAGGGGCGAATTGACGGTGTAGATCGCGTAGCTGAGCACGGTGCCGGTGGTGACGAGGGAAACCATCTGGTCGAGGAAGGGCAGCGAGTAATGCTCGAGAACGGGGCGGGTCGCGGTCCCCTCGTGCAGCTCGGAGACCGCCTCCTGGCGGCGCTTGGTGAAGCCGAGGAAGGCGGCGAGCATGCCGGTGCAGAGCAGCAGCCACTCGGAGGCGTGGGCATCGACGGCGGCGGCGCCGGCGGCGACACGGAGGATGAAGAGGCCGGCCAGGGTCATCACGTCGACGATCACGATCTGCTTGAGGCCGAGGCTGTAGGCCATCTGGGTGGCGCCGTAGCCGACGACCATCAGCCCGACTTCCCAGTTGACGGTGCCGAAGGCGATCGCGATCGCGACCAGGGCGAGGGCCGGGGCGATGACGATCGCCGTCCGCTCCGAGAGCTCCCCCGCAGCCAGGGGGCGGAAGCGCTTCTTTGGGTGCTTGCGGTCGAGCTCGACGTCGATCAGGTCGTTGACGAAGTAGCCGGCGCTGGAGATCAGGCAGAAGGCGACGAAGGTGATCAGCGCCTCGGCGACGGCGTGCGACTGGTCGAACTTGCCGGAGAAGAGCAGCCCGGCGAAGACGAAGACATTTTTGATCCACTCCTTCGGCCGCCCCGTCTTGATCGCCGCCCGCAGCGGCGATCGCCGCCGCACGATTTCGCCCGTTTCCGGCTCGCGCGAGTGCTCTGGCTCAGCCGGCACGGTGGGCTGTTCGGAGGTGATCGTTTCCATCGAAGCGAGATGGCGGAGCCGCCGCGATCGGCCGCCCAACCGGAGATGCGAGTCGCGAAAGGGTAGCGCCGCGCGGCGGCGACAACCTCATACCGGGTCGATCAGCACGCCCGGGTTCAGCATCCCCGCCGGGTCGAGCTCGGCCTTGGCGGCGCGGAGGGCGGCGGCGAAGGGCGCGGGGCGCTGGCGGTCATACCAGGGCCGGTGGTCGCGGCCGACCGCATGGTGGTGGGTGATCGTGCCGCCGGCCTCGATCAGCGCCTCGGAGACGGCGGCCTTGATCTCGTCCCACTGCTCGACCTCGCCGCCTCTGATCGCCGGGGCGAGGACCGTGAAGTAGGGCGCGGCGCCATCGGGGTAGACGTGGGTGAGGCGGCAGCTGATCCGTGGTGATCCGGGGCCATCGGGTGCGACGCCGCAGGCCTCCGCGGTCGCCCGCCGCGCCGTCTCCATCACCGTCGCCCGGAACTCCTCGAAACGGTCCCAGGTGATCGCCGTCTCGAACGTCTCGGAGAGGACGCCGCAAGCGACGAAGGTGTCGCGCAGGTAGGGGGCCAGGAGGAACGCCCCGCGCCACTGGTCCACCGCGCCGCCATCTTTCCTGCCGACGGGACGATTTCCCTCCATATCGGGGTACTTTCGTCCCGTCGGCGGTGAAGTTCGGGGCTCGCCGGGGGTTCCCTGATGGTCGCGGGCGATCTCCAGCGCTTGACCCATCGAGGCGTCCACGGGGTGGTCGGCGGACTCGAAGCCGAGGATCAGGAGGTGGGAGCTGCCGTCGCCGGCGCCGGTCAGCTCCGCCTCGGCGGCGTCGAGGAGGCGGCAGTTGGCGGGGTAAAGACCGGCCTGGGAGATCGCGCGGACGGCCGCCGCCGCCTCGCCGAAGTCTCCGAACTCGACGCCGACCGACGCCTTGAACTCGGGGCGCGGGCGTACCCGCACCCAGGCCTCGGCGATCACACCGAGGACACCCTCGGAGCCGATCAGCAGCCGATCGGGCGAAGGGCCGGCGCCGGAGCCCGGCAGCCGCCGGCTCTCCCAGGTTCCCCGCGGAGTGATCGCCCGCACCGACTCGACGAGGTCGTCGACGTGCGTCTCCAGCGTCGCGAAGTGACCACCCGCCCGGGTCGCGATCCAGCCGCCCAGCGTCGAGTACTCGAACGACTGCGGGAAGTGCCGCAGCGTCAGCCCGTGCGCGCGCAACTGGTCTTCCAGCCCCGGCCCCGTCGCCCCCGCCTGGATCCGCGCCGCCAGCGAGGTCGGATCAACGTCCAGCACCCGGTCCAACTGCCGCAGGTCCAGTGACACCACCGGCCCCTCCACCCGAGCCTCGACCCCGCCGCAAACGCTCGTGCCGCCCCCGAACGGAACAACCGCCGCCCCCTCGGCCTCCGCCCACCCCAGCACCACCTCAATCTCCGACTCGTCCTTCGGAAACGCCACCAAATCCGGCGGATTCTCAAACCGCCCATAGAACCCCCGCACCACATCCCTATAAGCCTTCCCCAAGGCATGCGCAGTCCGCTCGTAATGGTCGTCCGAAAAAAGGTCCCCAAACGCGCTCGGCTTCTTCAACCGCGAGGCCCGAAGCTCCACCTCCTCCAAATGAACGGGCTTCTCCACCTCACCCCCAAAGCCAAACCGAGCCCGAATCCCTTCAGCCGCCTCCCTCAGCTGGGTGGCACTAGGAGCTTGATCCTCATAGCCCCACCCCCAGTGCTTGAGCCGCCGCTCCATCAGCGACGCCTGAGAAGGAGGGCGGGGACCCCCTCTGAAGGGCGGATACTCAAAACGCCGGCCTAATTAGGCCGGCGTTTGTTCGGCAGAGGGGGTCCCCGCCCTCCCCCACTACCAGTGCACACCTTTCATCAGGTGCGCAAAGGCCACCGCCTCGGTCGAAGGCGGCTTGTCCCGAGCCTCGTCCTTTTTCCCCTTAGCCGCCTGCGAGTCAGGAAACAGCTTGTAAGCCGTGTTGAGGATCGAGTCGCTCGCCTTCGGCGCCACCGCGTACATCAGCTCGCCGAAGTTGCCGAGGCGGGTCGCCACCTTCTTCGGCCGCCGGATCATCGCCTTGGCGATCATCTCCGCCGCCTCCTCGGGCGTGATCGCCGGGAACATGTCGTACATCCGCGTCGGCGCGATCATCGGCGTCCGCACCAGCGGCATGTGGACGGTGGTGATGTGGACGTCGTCTTCGATCACCTCTGAGGCGATCACTCGGCCGAACGCGTCGAGCGCCGCCTTCGAGGCCACGTAGGCCGAGAACCGCGGCGGGTTCGTCTGCGTCCCGATCGAGCTGATGTTGATGATGTGGCCGAACTTGCGGCCGCGCATCGCCGGCAGCAGGGCCAGGATCAGCCGCACCGAACCCAGGTAGTTGAGCTGGATCGTCCGCTCGAAGTCGTGGAAGCGGTCGTAGGAAAGCGAGATCGAACGCCGGATCGAGCGGCCGGCGTTGTTGACGAGGATGTCGACGTGGCCGTGGTAGGCGAGAACCTCCTCGGCCATCCGCTCGATGTCGTCCATGTCGGCGAGGTCGCACTGGTGGATGTGGGCGGTGCCGCCGCCGGCGACGATCTCTTCTTTCGCCTCTTCGAGCTTGTCGAGCGAGCGGGCAACCAGCAGCACCGTCGCCCCCGCGTCGGCGACCTTGACCGCGAGCGCCCGCCCGATTCCCGAGGAAGCGCCGGTAATCAACACCACTTTCCCCCGCACCGCCGCCGACAGCGAGCGGTCCTTGAAGAGGTCGGGATCGAGGTTGCGCTCCCAGTAATCCCAGACCCGCGTTGCGTAGGTCTCCAGCGGCGGCACCTCGATCCCCGACCCTTTCAGCGCTTTCTGCGTCTTGGTCGAGTCGAAGGTGGTGGGGTAGTCGACGTAGCCGAGGACCTCGGGAGGGAGCCCGAGCTGGTCGAGCGCAACCTTGGCCGCACGCTTCGCCGGCGGGAACAGCTTCAGCGCCGTCCGCACCGCTCCGGTTGCCGGCTCGGTGACGTCGCTGTCGAGCCGCACCGCCATCTGCGGCGCGTCGGCGGCGCGGGCGAAGATGTTCATCACCTCGCCGGCGGTATGCGGGTTGGGATCGGTGAGGTGGAAGGCGCGCCCGTTCAGCCGCGGTTTGTGGGCCAGGTAGTCGATCGCCGCGGCGACGTAGTCGACCGGGACGATGTTGATCTCGCCGCCTTCGATCCCGAGGAAGGGCAGCCAGGAAGGCGCCAGCCGCCGCAGTCGCTGCAGGCTCTTGAACATGAAGTAGGGGCCGTCGATCTTGTCGATCTCACCGGTGCGCGAGTCGCCGACGACGATCCCAGGTCGGTAGACCCGCCAAGGGCGCTGGCACTCGTCGCGGACCAGCCGCTCGGACTCGTGCTTGGTGCGGAAGTAGGGGTTGTTGTCGAGCCGTTCGGCCTCGTCGAACATCTCCTCGGTCCAAACGCCTTTATAGAGACCGGCGGCGGCGATCGAGCTGACCTGGTGGAAGCAGCCGGCCTCGAGCGCGCCCGCGAGCTCGATCGCGTGCCGCGTCCCCTCGACGTTCGCCACCTCCTGCGCCTCGGCATTGGCGGTGAGGTCGTAGATCGCGGCGAGGTGGAAGAAGTGCGCGATTTCCCCCCGCATCGTCAGCAGGTCCTCCTCGGAGACGCCGAGCCCGGGCTGGGAGAGGTCGCCGGTGATCGGGACGATCCGCGCCCCGTCGGCGCCGAAGCTGGTCCGCAGCTCCTCGAGGCGACCGCGCGACCCGGCCCGCACCAGGGCGTAGATCGTGCCCTCGCGCTGGAGCAGTTTCTGGACGAGATTGCGACCGATGAATCCGGTCGCGCCGGTGACGAAGTAGCTCATCGGGTACCAGGGTATCTCGATGTCGTCTCCCGTAAACCCACTCCCCTAGACTGAGCCGCGCGATGCCAGAGACGGCCACCGTCCAGATCACGATGCCCGAGATGGGCGAGTCGGTGACCGAGGGCATCGTTCTCGAGTGGCACGTCTCCGAGGGGGATGCTGTCCGCGAGGGCGACACCGTCGTCGAGGTCTCAACCGACAAGGTCGACGCCGAGGTGCCGGCGCCGATGGACGGGGTGATCACCAAGCTGATCGTGCAGGTTGACGACGAGGTTCCTGTGGGGGCGCCGCTTGCTGAGATGGAGGCTGGGGAGGGCGAGGGACAGAGCGGTAGGCCAGCGGGTCCTGCCGCCGCAGGGGACCCACCCCCCCTTCCGGTAGCTAAAGCTTCCTCAGGGGGGGTCCCCCCTACGGCGTCACCCGCTGGAGAATCGGCTGAGAAAACCGCCACCTCGAATGGTGGGTCGGGCAACGGGAACGCTGATGTCCGTGCAACGCCGGTGGCGCGGCGGGTTGCGGAAGCTACCGGCGTGGACTTGGGCTCGATTCAGGGAAGTGGGCCTGGGGCCAAGGTGACTAAAGAGGATGTGCTGGCTGCGAACGGGGGCGGGAATGGAGCTACCGCCGCGCCCGCAAAAGGCGAGGCTAAGCAGCTGCGGGGGGCGGCGGCGATGCTGGCTCAGGCGATGGACGAGAGCCGGGCGGTCCCGACCGCCACCTCGTTCCGGACTATCGCGGTCGACACGCTGGACGCGAAACGGAAGGCGATCAACTCGGTGCTGAAGGAGCGCGGGTTGAAGGTCTCCTTCACTCACCTCGTCGCCTGGGCGATCGTGCAGGCGGCGAAGGACTTCCCGGTAATGACGCGCGTCTTCGCCGAAGAAGACGGCAAGCCGTTCGCGATCGAGGGCAGCCCGATCAACCTCGGGATCGCCGTCGACGTCGAGAAAAAGGACGGCTCCCACAGCCTCATGGTTCCGGCGATCAAGGGCGCTGGCGAGCTCGACTTCACCGGCTTCCACTCCAGCTACGAAGAGCTGATCGCGAAGACGCGCGAAAACAAGCTCTCCGCCGACGACTTCCAGGGGACGAACATCTCCCTCACCAACCCGGGCGGGATCGGGACGATGGCCTCGGTGCCGCGGCTGCTCAGCGGTCAGAGCGCGATCATCGCCACCGGCTCGATCGCCTACCCGCCGGAGTGGAAGCACGCTTCGCCGGAACGTCTGAAGCAGCTCGGCGTCAGCAAGGTGATGACGCTGACCTCGACCTACGACCACCGGGTGATCCAGGGGGCCGAGTCGGGCGCCTTCCTGCGCCGGGTCGAGGAACTGCTCCAGGGCGAAGACAAGTTCTATGAGTGCGTCGCCAAGGATCTCGGTTTCGAAGCGGCGGTGGTCAGCAACGCCCACCCGGCTTCGGCCTCGGCGCCGCCGCTGAGCGCCGCCGCGCCCGCCGCCGAGGCGACCACCGCCCCCGGTCAGATCGACGAAGAGCTGCTGCAGGCGGTTCAGGCGGCGACCTCGCTGCTGAAGGCATACCGCACCCACGGCCACCTCGCCGCCCAGCTCGACCCGCTCGGCTCCGAGCCGAAGGGGGACCCGGCGCTGCAGCCGGAGAACGTCAACCTGACTCCGGAGCTGATGGAGCGGATCCCGGCCTCGATCCTCCGCATCGGCGTCCCCGGGGAAACCCTGCTGGAGGCGCTGCCGCGGATGCGGACCGCCTACTGCGGCACGATCGGCTACCAGTTCGAGCACCTCTCCTCCCACCAGCAGCGGATCTGGCTGCGGGAGATGATCGAGACCGGCGCCCACCGCCAGCCCCTCACCGACGCCGAGAAAAAGCGGCTGCTGAACCGGCTGATCGACGTCTTCCAGTTCGAGCGCTTCCTCGAGAAAGCGTATTTGGGCCAGAAGATGTTCTCGATCGAGGGTCTCGACGTCGTCGTCCCGATGCTCGACGAAATCGTCACCCTCTCCCAGCGCGACGGCGCCGAGGAGGTCGTCTTCGGGATGGCCCACCGCGGTCGCCTCAGCGTCCTCGCCCACAACCTCGGCCGCCCGGTCGAGTCGATCCTCGCCGAGTTCGAGGGCTCGAAGCAGATCGACGCGGTGAAAGCGGTGGCGGCGATCCCGCACGGCGGCACCGGCGACGTCAAGTACCACTACGGCCACCGCGGCGTCTACGAGACCGCCGAGGGGCAGAAGATCTCGGTCCGCCTCTACCCGAACCCGAGCCACCTCGAGTTCGTCAACCCGGTCGTCACCGGCGGCACCCGCTTCCTGCAGCAGGACTTCGAGGGCTCGCAGCTCACCCACGACCCGAAACGGGCGGTGCCGGTGCTTCTTCACGGCGACGCCGCCTTCCCCGCCCAAGGCGTGGTCGCCGAGACGCTCAACCTGCAGGCGCTGCAGGGCTACTCGACCGGCGGCACGGTCCACGTGATCCAGAACAACCAGGTCGGCTTCACCACTGACCCCAGCGAGGCGCGCTCGACCCCCTACGCCGCCGACATGGCGAAGGGGTTCAACGTCCCGATCATCCACGTCAACGCCGACGACGTCGAGGCTTGCGTGGCGGCCGTGCGGCTGGCGATGGCCTACCGCGAGCGCTGGTGCCGCGACGTCGTCATCGACGTGATCGGCTACCGCCGCTTCGGCCACAACGAGACCGACGAGCCCGCCTACACCCAGCCGACGATGGCGGCCGCGATCAAGTCGCACCCGCCGGTCTCCGAGCTCTACGCCGAGAAGCTGATCGAGGAGGGAACGGTCTCCGCCGAGGAGGTCGGCCAGTCATCAGACGAACGCCACGCAGAGATGTCGGGGGCGCTGAAGGGCCTGCGGCAGAAGATGGAGGCGGGCGAGTACGAGGACCCGACCGTGACCGGCGCCACCACCCAGACCGGGGAACTGCTCGACCGCACCGCCAGCCCGCCGGTCCACACGGCGGTCGAGGCGGCGAAGCTGCGGGCGATCAACGAGGCGCTGCTGAAGACGCCGGAGGGATTCAACGTCCACCGCAAGCTGCGCCGCCCGCTGGCGCGGCGGACCGAGGCGCTGGAGCGCGGCGGGATCGATTTCGGCCAGGCCGAGGCGCTGGCCTTCGGTACCCTGCTGACCGAGGAGGTCCACATCCGGCTTACCGGCCAGGACACCGAGCGCGGCACCTTCTCCCACCGCCATCTCGTCCTCCACGACGAGAACACGGGGCTGAAGTACACGCCAATGCAGAACCTCGAGGACGCCTCCGCCCCCTTCGAGCTCTACAACAGCCCGCTCTCGGAGATCGCCTGCCTCGGCTTCGAGTACGGGTATTCGGCGGCCAGCCCCAGCGCACTCGTCCTCTGGGAGGCCCAGTTCGGCGACTTCGCCAACGCGGCGCAGGTGATCATCGACAGCTTCATCGTCTCCGGCGAGTCGAAGTGGGGCCAGACGAGCCGGCTGACGCTGCTGCTCCCACACGGTTACGAGGGCTCGGGGCCGGAGCACTCGAGCGCCCGCATCGAGCGCTTCCTCGCCCTCGGTGCCGAGGGCAACATCCGCATCGCCAACCCGACCACCGCCGCCCAGTACTTCCACCTGCTGCGGCGCCAGGCGCTGATCAAGAAGCCGCGGCCGCTGATCGTCTTCACCCCGAAGGGGCTGCTGCGGCTGGAGCGGGCTGCCACCACCCTCGAGGAACTGACCGAGGGCGAACTGCGGTTCATCCTCGACGACCCCACGGCGGAGCAGCGGCGCGAGAAGGTCGAGCGGCTGGTGCTGTGCACCGGCAAGGTCTACTTCGACATGGATGACAACGAGCGGCGGCAAGCCGCCGAGAACGTCGCGATCGCCCGGGTCGAGGTCCTCTACCCGTTCGCGAAGGAACAGCTGGAGCGAGTGATCGGCTCCTATCCGAACCTGAAGGAGATCGCCTGGGTCCAGGAGGAGCCGCGGAACATGGGCGCCTGGAAGGTGATGTCGCGGCGGATGCCCGACGTCCTCCCCGAGGGAGTTCGACTCACCTACATCGGCCGCCAGGGACGGGCCAGCCCCGGCGAGGGCTACTCCGGCGCCCACGCCCGCGAGCAGGAGCGGATCGTGCTCACCGCGCTGACGCCCAGCACCTGAGGTGGCGCGCAAACCGTTCGAAAAGCCCGTCCCGGGAGAGCTGTTCGTCTGGGTCAAGCGCCTCTCCTGGGTGGAGCTGGCGATCTTCAGCGGGCTGATCGCCTTCTGGCTGCTGCCCGGTTTCGATACCGAGACGATGCTCTTCGGCTGGGCCCACGGGCTCGGCTTCGTTGCCCTCTGCGTGGTGATCTGGATCGCCTGCATCCGCAAGCAGGCCCCCTACACCCTGCTCGCCGCGACCCTTACCCCGGTCGGCCCAGTCGGAAGTGTGATCGGGATCGAGTTGATCGAGCGCAAGGGCTGGGGTATAGCTCCCAAAGCGCTCGATTCCGCTTGACCGAGGTTGACCGAGCCTGTATAGCTAAACGCTGACTGTTCCTCAGGGCAGTCCCGCCAGGGGGAACGGCCGCGTCGGCATCCCTCCCTGGCTACCGACGCGCAGGTGCAGTGAGGGTCGCGCGGACCCCCCTGCCTCCCGCGGCCCCCGCTGCGCCTACCCCTTGAGCTTGCGCAGTACGGTCTGCAAGATACCGCTGTTTCTGAAGTAGGTGACCTCGTTAGGGGTGTCCAACCGCACCGTCACCTCGAAGCTCTTCTCACTGCCACCGTCGTCACGGGCGCTGACGGTCACCTTCTTCGCCTCGCCGTCTTCAAGGTCGCCGACGTCGAAGCTCTCGGCGCCGGTGAGACCGAGTGACTCGGCCGTCTCGCCGGCGGCGAACTGCAGCGGCAGCACACCCATCCCGATCAGGTTGGAGCGGTGGATGCGCTCGAAGCTCTCGGCGATCACGGCCCGCACGCCGAGCAGCCTCGTCCCCTTCGCCGCCCAATCGCGCGAGGAGCCCGAGCCGTACTCCTTCCCGGCCAGTACGACTAGCGGCACTTTCTCGCCTGCGTACTGCATTGCGGCGTCGTAGATCGTCGTCTCCTCGCCGTCGGGGAAGTGACGGGTGTAGCCGCCGGCCCGCTCGACCAGCTGGTTGCGGAGGCGGATGTTGGCGAAGGTGCCGCGGATCATCACCTCGTGGTTGCCGCGCCGCGAGCCGTAGGAGTTGAAGTTCTTGACCTCGACCCCCTGCTCGGTCAGCCAGCGGCCGGCGGGGCTGTCGCGTTTGATCGCGCCGGCGGGAGAGATGTGGTCGGTGGTGATCGAGTCGCCGAGCAGAGCGAGGGCGCGGGCCGCCGCGATCGGAGAGACGCCCGGGGCCTCGGCCGGCATCTGCTCGAAGAAGCTCGGCCGCCGCACGTAGGTCGAATCCGGCCAGGTGTACCGGTCGCCGGCGGGGACCTCGACCGCGTTCCACATCTCGTCGCCGGAGAAGACCTCGGCGTAGTTGCGCTTGAACATCTCTGATTGCACGGCATCGCCAACCACCCGCTTCACCTCCTCGGCGTCGGGCCAGACGTCACGCAGAAATACGGGCTCTCCATCCTGGCCGATCCCGAGCGGCTCGCCGACGAGGTCGATGTCCATGCGGCCGGCGAGGGCGTAGGCAACCACCAGCGGCGGGCTCGCCAGGTAGTTCGCCTTCACGTCCTGGTTGATCCGCCCCTCGAAGTTGCGGTTGCCGGAGAGGACGGCGCAGACGGCGAGGTCGTTGGCGGCAATCGCCTCGGAGATCTCCGGCGCCAGCGGCCCGGAGTTGCCGATGCAGGTGGTGCATCCGTAGCCGACCAGGTTGAACTGGAGGGCATCGAGGTACTCGGTCAGGCCGGCGCGCTCGAGGTAGTCGGTGACGACGGTCGAGCCCGGCGCCAGCGAGGTCTTCACCCACGGCTGGCGCTGCAGACCGCGTTCGACCGCGTTGCGGGCGAGCAGGCCGGCACCGACCATCACGCTCGGGTTCGAGGTGTTGGTGCAGCTGGTGATCGCGGCGATGACGACGTGGCCGTGGTCGAGCTCGACCTCGGAGCCGTCGGCGAGGGCGACGGTGACCGCGTCGTGGCTGCGGGTAGTGTCGAGGGCCGTGCCGCTGACCGCCCGCCGTGGCTTGCTGCCGTTGTCGTCGTGGTCCTCGGCGGGTGGGTCGGAGGCGGGGAAGGACTCCTCGATCGCCTCGTCGAGACCGGCGCTCATCTGCTCGGCGGCCTCGGGGTCGAACTCCTGCATCACCTCGAGGAAGGACTGTTTGGCCTCGGACAGCGGCACCCGGTCCTGCGGCCGTTTCGGCCCGGCCAGGCTCGGCTCGACGTCGCCGAGGTCGAGCTCGAGCAGGTCCGAGAAGATTGGGTCCGGGGTCGAGGAGTCGTGGAACATCCCCTGCTCGCGGGCGTAGGCGTCGACCAGCTCGATCGTTTCGGTCGGGCGGCCGGTGAGGTCGAGGTAGCGCAGGGTCTCGGCGTCGACGGGGAAGATCGCGCAGGTCGAGCCGAACTCCGGCGACATGTTGCCGAGGGTGGCGCGATCGGAGAGGCCGAGGGTCGGCAGGCCGGGACCGAAGAACTCGACGAACTTGGAGACGACGCCACGCTCGCGCAGCATCTCGGTCACGGTGAGGACGAGGTCGGTTGCGGTCGCCCCCTCCGGCAGCTCGCCGGAGAGCCTGAAGCCGACGACCTGGGGCAGCAGCATCGAGATCGGCTGACCCAGCATCGCCGCCTCGGCCTCGATCCCGCCGACGCCCCAGCCGAGGACGCCGAGCCCGTTGACCATCGTCGTGTGCGAGTCGGTGCCGACGAGGGTGTCGGGGTAGGCCTGCAGGACACCGCCGTTCTCGCGGCTGTAGACGACCTGGGCCAGGTACTCGAGGTTGACCTGGTGGCAGATGCCGGTCGCGGGCGGGACGACGCGGAAGTTGTCGAAGGACTGCTGCCCCCACTTGAGGAACGAGTAGCGCTCGCGGTTGCGCTCGAAGTCGTGCTCGGCGTTGACGGCGAAGGCGCGCTCGTTGCCGAAGGCGTCGACCTGGACCGAGTGGTCGATCACCAGGTCGACGTCGACCAGTGGGTTGATCGCCCCCGGGTTGCCGCCGATCTCCTCCATCGCGTCGCGCATCGCCGCCAGGTCGACCACGGCGGGGACGCCGGTGAAGTCCTGCATGAGGACGCGGGCGGGCTGGAAGGGGATCTCGACGCTGG
>Ga0207693_10003966_pt1 | contig 12577 bp, 16 predicted proteins | sample LARL81metaG_FD_184347 | JGI IMG/M metagenome (GOLD analysis project Ga0207693, IMG submission 184347) | Corn, switchgrass and miscanthus rhizosphere microbial communities from Kellogg Biological Station, Michigan, USA - LAR L8-1 metaG... | ecosystem: Host-associated > Plants > Roots >...
CGTTTGTACTCTCCAATCCAATGATCTCATTCATGTACCTGTACCAGGCCGATTTTCCCAGCGTATGATCTTCCCAATCTACAAAGCCGTTTTTGTCAGCGTATTTGACGTAGATTTCGCGCATGATTTGCCGTTGCTCTGGCGTAAAGTCAGAGCCAGTTTGTACGAAGTGCTCTTCGTTCTGATCGTTGATCCAATCTTCCTCGTTCATGCATACCTCTCGATAGTCTCGTCATCTAGACCGATAATTTCCGACATATAGTAGTACCAGGCAGAGTCGTGCATTTCGTGATCTTCCCAGTCTATATATCCATCCTCATTGTATTCTTCATAGATTACTTGCATCCATTCGATTTGATCGTCAGTGAAATCATGTCCCGTCTGAATGTAATGCTCTTCGTTCTGATCAAAGAGCCATTCTTCGAACCCCACCTAAGGTTGGTTATCATCGATATCATTGCGTTCTTCCTCCTTCTTATCTTCGACGGAAAGTCGGCGATACATGGCACTAAGCTTTCTGTTGGTTTTACACCAACATATCAAGTCAAGTCGGATAAATGGACTTTCTGCTACTCCTGGAAAGAGCTTTTGCTTAGCTCTGTATTCCTCAGTTCCCATGAGATATCTATGCTGCGAACGATCACCCGAAACCATTCGCGCCATTCGCTTGTCTTTGATTTGGGTGAACTTTAGCTCGCGCTCTTCAGTGATCCATTTGCCTATGTATTCGCGCCAATTGGAACCTCTGAGATAAGCTTGTTTCAACCCGATAAATCTAGTTGCGGAATAAGTCCAAGGATTTGTAATCCGCCTAGCGTCCCATAGCCTCTCGATTTCTTCCCAATCAGCTTCGTCGGTAGTGAACCCCCGAGTTCCGTAGTGCCATCCGCCAGACTCGTCGGCCCACTTGTAAACGCCAGGCTTAATGAGGATTCCCTCCGCAATATTAGTTTGTTCCCATTCGCCTAGATTAGGTCCAATTTTAAGTTCTGCAATTGGTTCCGATACTATCAGTCCATCCGTTGCGATAGAATAGACCGTACCTTTACACCATCGGATACAATCAAGAATCTTTGCACGAGTAGCTGCCGTTGTATATCCAGCCCAATAGAAATTCTGATAGGGTGGTCTTTTACCAACAGTTTGAGCTGTTTTGCCATACAGACTATTCAGACCTAATTTCAGCGGTTCATTTGCGGGATTCTTACAGGCTTTCAACTCGAGCCGATATTTAGCTCGCTCAATGATGAATTCAAAAGGCTTGCAATTATCACTGGCGGGTTCCCATACCCATCCATCGGAAATTAAGAAGCATTCTTCGCCAAAGAGTTTGGCAGCGGCTTGTATCTCGATTGTGTGATATATACCTTCCCCGTAATCTGGATAGTAGATTTCTCCTTTCTGATTGCGCCAAGGAAATGGACCGAATAAGTTACCATGAGTCTTCCATTCTACATGCCAAACTCCATAGGGATACTTGTCGAAGAATTCGCCAGAATCGAGATACTGCCATTTACCATGAATCAAATCAGGAAGATTAAGCATGGCAGTTGGATACGCAGAATTGATATCGTATTGCACGCATCCTGGCGGTAATCTTCCCTGATAGCTTACTTCAGTTCTACCACCAAAATAAGCTGTTCCCATATATTGGAGTTGATCAAAGCTAAGAGGTTCGCCTAAATAGTCTTTGACTTTGAAGTGACGCATTAGGCTAGTTGCTAAGGCTCCTGCTCCGTACCAGTGTTGCGGAGTAATATCAGCTTCGATACAGGCGTCTCGAAACTGCAACATTAGTTTTGACAGTAGCCTACATTCTTCGAAACAATATTGTCTGACTTCTTCCTTCTCGGCTGGGGTAAAAGTTCCGCGCCCGAGTTTCATAGCACTGATAGCATCGATCATCTCAGACGGACAAGTGTTCCACTTAGCGAGTGTCTTAACGAAGCTTCTCTGAAAGAAGCCGAACACATCGTAGAGATGAATGCTGCGAGTGTACTTCTTCTTTACTTGCCTAGTATTGTTAGGCCCAATTTTGACGGTACGAACAATACTAGTAGTATCGTAGATTAGTATCTCTCTCTTCTGACGCCAACGTATCCGATATTTCTGCCATCGGGTTTTACCTATCCGAATGAGCTGTTCTTGATTGAACTTGGGCAGTCGTTTTACCCACATCGTAAAGTCATACGTTGACGAGAAGATAACGAAAAGAGCCTTCCCATGCTTTTCGGGAAGGCTCAATAGAAAGTCGAAAATTTGATCGGCAGTTAGCTCGGGGAATTCCTCGATATATTCTGTCCACTCTTCAGTGCAGGCAGCGAGCAAATCATAATGATGATCAGTATCTGAGTTGTAACCCTCGCCGTCAACGCCGACGATAGGCAGATGAATTAACCGTTCGGTCTTCCGTTCTTGACGATCAGTAAAGACCTTAGCTACGGCATCTTTAGACCATTTGGTAAAAGCATAATTCCGTTGCGAATTACTTTTGTGGCTACGAGGGAAAGTAATACTATCTGGAACTTCTACCTTTGACCAACCGCTTGACACCATTGGTACCCAACCCTTATAGTGACAGTAGCTCCCAGGCACGGGAGCCAGCAGGTAGAGTGTACCAGGGTGACGCAGTTAGGTGCAACCCAACCCGCTTAGTTGCCTCTCACCTTGGTACACTACCTGCCACCATAATTAGGGGGCTTAGATGGGCGCGAAAGCTACCGAGTTTGGTCCCACAATAGAACCTCAGGTATTTCAGCCTGAGATTCCCCGACAGAATTTAGGACTTATCAATGCGGCTAACCACAAAGATAGTCCTTTATTTTTGGTCTTCGATATCAATATATCGACAATAGGTGGGCAGATTACTTGTTTTTCTGATTCGGGGATTCCAGACTTTTGGATAGTTACTTTGATCCCGTCAGCGGGTGCTCGCGCCTATGTCTATAGTGGTCCTCAGAATTCTGGCGCACCTATTAGGTTGGGCGGCGGAGGGGAGATAAAGCTGCCAGCATTCAATGAGTACCTTACTATCGTTTGTTATGGCGCACCGATTACGGGAACGGTAGTTGCTATTCGTAAGTACACCGATGTAGCAATTAATGGTGGGAACGTTACGTGAGCGAACAACCTACGGAAGCTGCGGCGGATGGGCAGGAAGAAGACGAATCGAGATTTGAGGTTGATAGTGAATGGTTGAAGACGAGATTAGAGGAACTTCAGACGGGCTTTTCGAGCCTGTCGGAGAAGATTCTAGCCTTGACGCCAAGCGAGCCAAAATCCGATTCAACAGAGCCAGCAAAGACGCAACAGAACGAGCCTTTGGAAGTCGAAGCCGTACAACCACAAGGAAGCGCGCAACAGAAGAGAGAAAAGCGTCGGCCACGATTAGTGATACTCGGGCGGAGAAAGCCAGCGTCGTAAAGGGCAAAGAGCCTACATTACCGACTGACGAAAAGCCCGAGAAAGCTACTTCTAGAAGCCGTGCAGCAAAGTCGAAAGCTTACGCAACCGTTGAAGATTCAAAGAACTATGCACAGTTCTTATTGTCAGCGGTTGAGGTTGCGGGTGTTACTGTTGCGGGTCCGTCAGGTGAAATGTCATCTTTCGAAAGGGGCGTATTACAGGCTCCTTTACAGAGGATGATTCAGCGTACACCTGTACACGTAATGGAGAAAGGGGGAATCGTAATAGATAGTGGCTTTCTTATCGTGGGGTTCGCGATCTACTTCTCGCGAGTCTTCAAAGGCATCAAAGTCCCAACGTTTGGCAAACCAAAGCCAAAGGAAACCCAAGAAGATACAGCAGCGCCAGTCGCCGCCCAAGCGCATCAAGTAGTTGACACGATTAAAGCTGGAGATGTGGACGGATTAGCCCAACCAATTCCTTCCATTATTGCAGCTACAATGAACTCAGCTATTTAAAATAATATTGGAGAGCAGAGATGGCCGAATCTTCGTCATCTTCATCGTCGCCCTCTTCGTCGCCTTCTTCGTCTACGAGTACTGGATCAGGAGCACCTAAGAATCAGCCGAATAGTGCGACGGCAAATTTTGATGATACTCCAGAGGATGAGGATACTATGACCACTAGTCGTACAACTACAGGGCCTGCTAGCGGTAAGGATTTGGGTGGAAGTTCGCAGCCAACTAAGCAACGCATTAGGGCTAGTACTGAAGATAATGTTCTCGAGCCAGATGCGATGCGTGGTAGCGAGCAGCATCTCCGAGATGTTGACATTCAAGATGACGAAGAAGATAGGCGCGACGCTTACCGTACTGACGAAGAGAAGCAAGCACGTCAAGACGAGCTAAGTAAGCAAGCCGATGCGCGAGAGCGTAGGGCAAAGGCTCGGGAGAATCAGTAGTGCCACAAGTTAGTCAGTACTACAACGTGCTTCGTCAGAAGCTCGGGCCAAGCATTGATATTCAGAGACTCGGAAGTCAGAACATTCCCCTTAGGGGAAGTACGTTGTTTGGTCCTCAGATTCGCACGTCGAATTACCAGAGCTTCCAGCATAAGTTGAATCCTCATATTCAGGATCAGCTTAGGAAGATGAATTCTTGACATGCCTAGCGGAGATGTTCTCAACAACTGGAAGTTCATAGCTCTGATTGGCGTAGCATTATTTGGTTACGCTGTTTGGAAAGCTTCCGAGAAGTAGTGAAGATACAGATAGAGTCCGACCAACGCTTAATATCGGTTGGTAAGACGGGTTCGGGTAAGACATTCCTAATGAAATACCTAACTCGGAAGCTTAACCGATTAATGGTACTTGATCCGAAAGCCATGATAGACCCCGCTGAGTGGCATTTGGATTGGGTAGATAATGGCGGACTTCGTGATCTTCAGAAAGGGAAGGATGCTCGCCTATTAGTTAGGACATATGATCCAGCTGACTGGAATACATATCTGCAAGCCGCATGGGACGCAACTAATGTAGTTGTCTACATTGACGAGTTGTATGCACTGGTGGAATTCGGGCGAGTTGCTCCGCCTAGAATTCTGTCCCAACTTTACACTCAGGGTAGAGAGAGATTAGTTGGGGTTTGGGGCGCAACTCAGAGGCCAGCTTGGGTGCCCATGTTTACTATGTCCGAATGCGATTGGTTCTTCGCATTCAGAACGCAGTTGCAAGATGATAGAAAGAGACTTGCAGAATTGATGGGCGAAGAGGTTCTAGAACCCGTTCCCGTTAGTGATCCGCACGGCTTTTGGATGTACAACGTTTATTGGGATAATCCTGTCTATGTGGATCAGCTACAAATTAACGGGCAGCGAAAGGACGATCTTTCCACTAAGCAACGATACGAAAAGTTGGAGTTGCAAAAGCGATGACTCTAGACTTTGCCGACGTGAAGCCGAGTTTGCTCAACTGGGCAGTAGTGGGATTGATGGCTGTTACTTTCATCTCCTTCTGGAAGTTTGTCTTCTCGATGTGGGGTCAGGGAGTACCAGTACTCGATTCTCTCGCTAAGTTGTTTGCCTCAATTTAATCGCTAGAATCAATACTAATTCAGCGGGGTAATTAGAAACATGGCTGGCGGTTTTGTAGCGAATACCAGGCGTAAGATCGTACAGATTCCGACGCAGACTCGGCCTGTAGGTGGTGGTACTACTTCCATCAACCTTCCAAAGACAGGATTGCTCGCGAGTATTAGCCTCGCGATTCGTGGTACTGTTGGCGGCACAGTTACCACTGCCAATCCTTTGGGAATGGCGAGCATCATTAACCGCGTTAGATTGACGCTCAACTCTGGCATTGATATCTTCAACGTTAGTGGCGTGGGTTACCACTATCTGTTGCGTAATGCCATTGAGTCAGAATACATTGATACTAGCTCGCAGTCTAATGCAACGGCAGCAGTTACGGCAGCGGCTTTTAATCTCGACATGGTTATCCCCGTTGCCATTAATATGCGTGATCCGCTCGGTTTGATCCTTTTGCAAAACGAACAAACGCTGCTGACTTTGAACATTGATTGGACGGCAGACGGTAGCGTTGTTCTTACTGGTGGTGGTACGATTAGCTCTGCAACGGCAGTTCCGTACATTGAGCTATTTACTGTCCCAGTTGATCCTCAGGACTTTCCACCCATCAATATTGTGCATCAGACATTGGAAGATCAACAGGCAATTTCTGGCGCACAAGATTGGGTCTACAATTGGCCGCGTGGTAATACATATCTTCAGGTAATGCATGGCGTAGGAATTGGTGCTGCTGGTGCCGATGGTTTTTCGAAGGCACAAATCCGCGTCAATCAGTCTGACTATTTGCAGTCAACTGATATCCCATACCTTGACATGGAGTTTAGGCGAATGCGTGGCCGCGCCCGTCCCGCTGGTGGAATCTTCTTTGATTTGCTCGCAAGCTCGGGATTGGGTAACTACGGTCTGACTCGCGATGTATTCAACTCGGCACTTGTCACAGATTTGGCATCGGTTGTTACAACAACTGGTCCTTACACCGCTTATAACGTTCGTCGCCAGCTAGTAGTTCTCCAGTAGGCATCTACGATTGACCACATATTTGCCCTACTAGGTTGGATAGATGAAAGAAGCACTCCTTTCTGGTCAGGGTTTGTTGGGGGAATCGCCTGGAGCCTTACTGCCTATCTTGGCGGTAAGGTTTCCAAGCGACTAGCTAAGGTGGTTAGTCATTGGTTGCGCGGAGGAAAAGATGAAGATAGCGGGACTGGATCTAGGCCAGATTAGCCAATTTGGCATCATGCTATTTGGCCTAAGTGTCGTGTTGAATTTTGTACTCTTGTTTTGGACTATGGTGAAATAATAATCATGGCCACATTGAATGTCTCGGACGTTTACGGCAGTGCTAGTGCAGCGGGAACGATCTTCAATCCAGTAACTCAGGTAACTGGTCCCAATGCTTCTAGTGTTACGGGAAGCGGTCAGGTTGGAAGTACTCCCCAACCTAGTGGCACTGGTGCAGCATTTACCTGGCTTGGGTTTGTACTGGCTTTGGTTGCTCTTAGGGTTGCTATGCATGCTGGTGGACAAACTTAGAAAGTAAGCCATGTTTACTCCCTCATTCTGGAGCGGGGTTATTTCTGGCGTACTTACCTGGGTACTTGGCAGCATGATTTGGGCAATGTTCTTCGAGCCGATGCTTAAACGCAGAGGATACCTTAGTGGCTAATGCTGGATTTATCCTGTTGATAGGTGCATTGGTTGCATGGCTTTGGGGAACGGGAAAGCTCCAAAGCATGCTCAATGTAATTCGAGGCAACTTTGTCGATCCGAATAAGAGTGGTCCTTTGTACGGTGGTCAGGGACTTCTTTTCGGATGAACCTAAAGGATCTTGGCAATGCATTTAGTCAGAACTTTGGCGGTTATATCTTTGGATTAATCGTCATTATTTTGATCTATAGTGCGGTGGGTATTTGGGCACCACAATACTCCGCAGCATTTGCCATGATTACTGTGCTCGGAATTATCCTCTACCGAATGAACAAGAAGTAGGTGAAGCGATGGGCGAAAGAATCATTGAAGGTACGATCACATTGATCATGGCATATCTTGTCATTGCCAATGCTGACAAGTTTAGTACTGCGGCTGGAGCCGTTGGTAACGTCTACACTGAAGCTGTCAAAGCTTTGCAGGGTAGGTAAGCTATGCAGTTTGCAGGGTCGGTTAACACGCAGATTATTGCCAACCCTGCCGCCATCATTCCGATCATTAATGGGATTGATGCAAACTGGTTTGTCAACGTACTTGGTACTCAGGTTGATACTCAACCTCAGCCGTTCCCGACAGTACCTAGTACGATCAAAGGAAAGCCAGTTTACACAAACCATTTGTACTACCCTGGCCTTGGCAATTCCTATGTGATGAATGCTGGATTCGGAGAAACTCCGACACATAGGCAGATTCAGTATGCCACTCAGGATATCCCATCTATTCAGCTTACGATTAGACGCGGAGTTAGTCCTGACGTTATTGCTTTGTGGCAGTTGAATGCGGCGAATTTAGGGGCAGCGAACGGGAGCTAAGATGCCGTCAGTTGATATCCCTACTCCGTCGCAACCTAGTACAGGGGGAAGTAAAGGGGGGTTTGGTACAGGGATTCCAACTCCCCTACTTCTTATTGCAGTTGGCGGCGGGCTTGGATTGATTGTTTTCCTGACAAAGAAGTCAGGCAGTGGAAGTAGCACTGATCCCAGCAAGAGTACATTACTTCCTAACACTGCAATTATGTTGGGGAGTTTGCAGCAAGGTGTACTCGACTTGCAGGGGCAAGTTAGTACTGGTAATGCTGACCTTAGTAGTCAGTTGACTGGAGTTGGCGAAAATCTAGGAATGTCCATTGATGCCAACTCTGCGGCAACTCAAAAGGCATTTGCTGACCTTAGTACTTACTTGGGTACGAACTTTCAAAATATTGCGTCGAGTGAAACGGCGATTAGTACTGCTATTGCTGGGCTGGGTACTCAGAATGCAGGTTTAGCAGATAGCTTGGCGCAAGTCTTGACGAATATGAAAGCATTGCAGACTGGCGTATCTGATTTGAATGCTGGTAACGTAGACCTTCTCTCAGGGATTAACGCGGTCTATAACAATCAGAATACGTTGCAGACTTCGCTCAACACATTGGGGGATAATCTAGGCGCAGAGATTCTGGCGATTAATCAAGGTTTGGGCGGCTCGATTGGTACAACGAAGGGCGAGCTTGGTACTCTGGCTGTTAGTCTCGGCGTCGGGAATCAAGTAAAGCAATACTTGGTATCCCACGGCGATTACTCAATGGGACACTAGAATGTCTGGCGATGCGCTCGAGATTTACATTGCAGTAATCGTCACTGTCACATTGATCATTGGGATTGTCCCAATCGTTAGGAGATAAGATGGCTGCGGCGAACCCTAGCGACGGGCAACAAACAAACCTGCAATCTATTCTTGGAGGTATATTTGGCGGATTAAACAACTATAAAAGTAGCGCGGCGCTCAATGAGAGCAACGTCAAGACCAATAACCCGCAGACTTACGGATGGATTGGTCACTCTGCTGGTGGTACTAGATACCAGACTACTCGCGAGGCACAACAGGGACAACAGCTCCCCTGGTATGCGGGCAGTACTGGTACGGCATTTAGTTACTCACAGTTACTGCCAACAGATATCCCAAGTATTCAGCATCAAGTTACACCAGGCACTAGCGTACTAGCAACGACAAATGATCCCTCGACAGTAGGTAGCACCATTAGTGCATTACCTGATAGCGTACCAGCTGCCAATTACGCGCAGTTTAATGGCTATCAGATGAACCCGCAGAATGCAGAGCATTGGCGTACCTTTTTCGCGAATCAAATGTCGAATGTTCCCCTGAAGAGGTTACCGAATCCTTCGAATGTTATGGTCGCCGTTACAAAGCAGGCAAACGTTACCGCCGACGGCGACGTCAACATGTGGGATTCCCATTCCTCGTTGATGACAGCTATGTCAAAGAACTATCAACCCGCGCGGCAGTTTTGGGGATTTACTTCCTCACAACAATATTCGGGCCAATAATGGTAGATGCTCCCGTAAACCCTAGTGTAGTCTTTCCTTTGCCAGGTTACACAGGGCCTATCCAACCGCATGGCGCGCCTGAAAACATAGGCGGAAGTGATATCTTTGCTCCCGCTGGTAGTACCATCCTTAACATGATCTCTGGTAAAGTTAGCTTTGTTTCGACACAAGCTACTGCGCCAGGTACAGGCGGAAATGCCGTAGAAATTACGGGGGTAGATGGCAGAGAGTATTACTACGCGCATATGTTGAATCCTCCGAACCTAAAGGTTGGTCAGTCCGTTACTGCTGGTCAACAATTAGGCCAGGTAGATAACACTGGTAATGCCGCTACTACTCAGGCTCATTTACACATCGGAATTGGGCAAACAATTACTGAAGGTAAAGGGCCGAAAGCGGGGATTGGGACAGGATTTAATGCGGTCGCGTTGTTACAGAATTTGCAGAAGAATCCTACAACTAACAACGTTGACCTTGCTAGTGGGGGTGTTAGCACCCCTCTTCCCAACATTAATTTTGTTCCCTCTGTACCAGGGTTTACAAAGGATCATCTTACTGACATACAAACAAATCTCGATGCGGCACTTGCAGCGGGAATTGATCCGTTTGTTTGGCTTGCGATTGTCGCGCACGAAAGCAACTTTGTAGATGGCGTAATTAATCCCAAGTCTGGAGCATGTGGGTATGCACAGTTGTACCCATGTGATGGAAGTACTCCAAAGACAGGCGCAGCTAATGCACAAACGGGACTCGACAAGTTAATCGCATTCTTGAAGCAATGCAATGGTGATTTGACTTGCGCTTTAGATAATCACTACTCTGGCGGAATGCCTGGGTATGCGGCTTTGATTAAGCAATGGGCGGATGCAATTGAGCAAGCAAATCCCGAGTTGGCGCAGGCAATCAAAGACGGAACTTATAAAGGTGGTCAGGGAACGGGAAGCGTTACGGTTGGTCCTGGCTCTAGTGGTAGTGGTAGTGGCGATACTAGTAATGTTCCTTGTCCTCCGATTCAGATACCAGTAGGTCCAACTACGGTTTATTTCCCCGACGTTGGCTGCATGTTTACCAGCGGAGTTAAGCAACTAGTTCAGAGCCTAACTGACTGGTGGAAACAGTGGCAAACTGAACACGTACCTACTTGGACGTTTGTCCTGTTAGGTGCCGTACTTGTTCTAGTCGGAGTCGCAGTAATTGCTAACCAATCGGGAGTAGCAGACAAAGTTGGCAGTTCGGCTATAAAAGTTGCTGCGCCTGAAGCTGCGGGTATGACTTCACTAGAGAAAGCTACTGCTGTCCCATGATAGGTGCAATTGTAGTCCTGATAGGTTTGTTACTGATTTGGGTTGGCGTTACTGGCAGAGGTGGCGACTTCTGGAAAGCCGTATTCGGAACAGCTTTTAAACCGCTAGGCTTCGGCTCATAATGGTTAGCGGTTATTTTGTCCGCAACATCCCGTTAGGTTGGCACTATGGTTAGAGGACAGGTTGCGACTATTCCTAGTGGTACTGGTGTACTGCTAACTACGCTATCTCGAGAAGAGAAAGCCTCGATGGCTATTCTTAACCCGAATGATGGCGTGATCTATTTGAAGATGAATAGTCCCGCAAGTATTGCACCTACTAACTGGGATTGGAAGCTACCTAGTCAGAGCTATGGTCAGTACCCTGGTCCGTGGCAGAGTTTGGGGCTTTATTACCAGGATCAGAGTGGTAGTAATGCTGCGGGTCAGGTTAATCTTTATGAATCCGATGCCGAGTTGGCTATCCCATCAATTGTGGCAATTGGTAGGGCAGCGCAAGTAGCAGGTACTCAGGTGGACATTACCCAGGGTACGATCCCACAGAATCCGCCGCAGAGTACAACTCGACTTTGGGTTGATACTAGCGGACATCTTCACTTACTAGACAGTACTGGAAGTGACAAAACTGTCGTAGATAGCAATAATATAAGTAGTTACGTTACTCCCCTTATTGCTGCTACGGCATTAGGTGGCGACCTATACGGCACGATTCCTAACGGTCACGTTTGGGCACATACCAATCCAGTACAGTTAGACCGAACAGTCAACGTACAATGGGGCACTAATAGCAGCATGGATCGGATCACTGTTTGGTCCGATACTAACATGTACGTTGACGTTACTGGTAATGTCAATATTAGACCTGGCGGTACTACTGCGCTTGTTGTATCCAGTAGTGGTATCAATGTCACTGGTAGCGGTGTATTTAGCACAACAGTTCAGGTCGGCGGTACTGGTACATTTCAGAATAACGCAATCACCTTTGTTAGCGACACAGTTATACAGAGGTGGAACCCAGGTCAAGTACGTATCAGTAGCGGTGGACTTACCGTCAACGGTCAGATAAACGTTGAAGCTGGCGGATTGAACATTGCCGCTGGTGGTATTCCAGCTTGTAATGGATTAGCTCAGTTCAATAGTACACTGCAAGTGTCAGGCGGAAATCAAATCGGCTGGAATAACAGTAATAGTTACTCGTTTGAATCGAGCTATTTGTACTTCCGTAATCCAACTGGATTTGTTTTCCAGAATACTAGCAGTGCCAATAATGTGCCTATCCTGGTTCAGGCAGTGCAGTTTGTAGATAGTAACGTGCGGATTTACCGACCGCTTAGTACCAACTTTATGATGCTTGTTAGTTACGATTCTGACTGGCAGTTTCAAGACGCTGGTGGCAACGCTCGTTACAGAGTCAATTGCAGTAGCCAAGAAGATCATTATGGCAATAATGGTGCCACTAACGTTAGGTTCTTTCATCACGATAGTAGTTGGATGGGTACACAAGCGGCAAACTTCCAGGTACAATCTAGCGTAAGACATGCCGAGCTTTATAAGAAGCCGATTGAGCCTATTAGTAATGCGGCTCAGATAGTGCTAGATTTAGACCCAGTTTATTACTACCACGTAATAATGAAAGAAGATGACACGCCATTAGACGAAGATTTGACGGGTTACACAACCTATGGATTCTCGCCTACACAAATGGCATCGGTAGTGCCAGAGGTAGTGAACGGAGACTTTATAGATTAC
>Ga0207693_10003967_pt1 | contig 12573 bp, 11 predicted proteins | sample LARL81metaG_FD_184347 | JGI IMG/M metagenome (GOLD analysis project Ga0207693, IMG submission 184347) | Corn, switchgrass and miscanthus rhizosphere microbial communities from Kellogg Biological Station, Michigan, USA - LAR L8-1 metaG... | ecosystem: Host-associated > Plants > Roots >...
TCGCCGTTCGCCGGCGCTGATTTCGATCAGCCTACGAAAGCGGCACGGGTCTTGTCGATTGAGTTTTGCGCTCGATGGCAAACTCGGGCTCTTTATTCCGCCAAAAAAAGCCCCGCCGAAGCGGGGCTGAAGGCGATGTCTTAGCGCAAGCGCTACCCCAGGCTGGATTCTGTTATCCGCAGCTATTGGTCTTCCATCCCGTCGTGTAGTCGCATGGCTTCCAGACGGGGCCTTGTGGTGGCCCTGCCCAGACCGCTGTTGAAAACCCGACAGTAAAAATGAGGGCCAGAAGGACGGTGATTCTTATGGGAAGCCTCCATCGCTCCCCGTCACAAATCTGTCATAATCCCCTCCTCCCCGCGCCGCAACAGGCAGAAACTCGGGCGTATGAGTTCACCGCGCTTGGCTCCAATTTTGCTTCGCTGACTGTCGGGGTTGGTGCGGACGGCGAGAGTCGAACTCGCACGACCCTTGCGGGTCTCAGGATTTTAAGTCCTGTGTGTCTACCAGTTCCACCACGTCCGCATCCGGCCAAAGCTAGGCAGGGGAACGTGTAGAGTTCCCTTAGGCCGGGAAGAAGACCTTCTTGCGCTCTTCAGGCGCGTCCTCTTTTGCCGCCTCTTCGGGTGCCGGCGCAACAGGCTCGGTTTCTGCGACGGTCGCGCTTTCCTCCTCGGGGGGGAGCCTTTCGGCGAGTGTCGCGGGCCGGGATTCCTCCGCCTCATCGCCTGGCGTGACAGCGGCCGTCTCAGCAGCAGCCCCTGCCTCAAGGCTTGCCCTCAGCAATAGGAAGAGAGCGAGCGCATTCAGCACGTGCCAGGCAGCGTGGGTGCCGACCTTCTGGCCTTCAATCAGAAACTTGCCACAGAGCGCAAGATCGAGCGAACGGAGCGTAAGCGAAATGGCGAAGATGGCGGCGGCCCATAGCACATATGGCGCGGCGCGGTGGCGCCGCTCCTCGAGCAGGAGCCCGACCACGATCAACGCGCCTAAGGCAGGAAGATAGAACACGCTGCCGTTGAGACAAGTCTTCGCCCCTTGCGCCTCGGGGCCAGGGATGCCAGCGCCGCCATCCCAGCATCTCACCTGCGAAGTCGCTCCCATGAGGATGGTGAAGCCGATCACCAGCAGCACCATCCAGCCGGGAGGCACGCCGAGAAAGCGGTTCAGCGCAAATCCCAGATAGACCAGAGTGAACACGGCGATGGGAATGACGTCGAGCAGCTCGCTTTCCTGCGTCGCGAGCAGATGGAAGGCGAAGCTACCGATGCCGATCAGGGCCACCAGGCCAATCAGCAGGAAATGGTCCGAGGTCTGCTGTTCGCGCGGGCGCCATTCGAGGAGTTGAAGCCCCATGAGCGCGGCAAGAATAAAGGCGACATTAGAGACGGCGTTGATGGGCTCTGCGCTGAGCGCCGTGCTCGTGCCGCGCTCGCAATAAAGGAAGACGTGTTCGCCGAATGTCATGGTGCCCATTCCCTTTCAGCCGCCACTCTAGGAAAGAGGCTTCCCTCGCCGGAGGTTCCACCTCCGGTCGTTGTTGCCAGTTACGCTTCCCTGTTATTCGGGAGGCGAAGCGTCGTCAGACGGAGGCGCGCCTTGATCGGGCGCCTCCTCGTCGGGCACTATATCCTCTTCCATCGGCACCTCGTCATTGCCTGCATCGGCTGGAAGCCCGAGGCTCTTCTTGCAGGCATCCTCGTAGCCTTCATTGGCAGTCATAAGGTCTTCGAGCGTCGGATAAGCTTGGGCGTCGGCATCGGTGATCTCGTCCTTGTGCATCTTGGTCAGCATGTCGACGTCTTTTTGGGTGAGCTTGTTCTCATCGAACTTGCCCGCGACGCATTCGCAATAGGCTTTCGGCGTGACTTTGCCGTCGGCGAAGCCAGGCTCGTCGGTGACGTTCTGGTCGGCGCTGCAGGCGTCAAGGAAGGCGGCGGTGTTGAGCTTGGCCGCTGGCGCCGCTGCGGCGGGCTTCGCCGCTACGGCCGCGGCGTGGAAGCACAAAGCGGCGAAGGCCGCGAGCGCGGCAATGCGCAACACGTCAGATTGATTCATGCCTGCCCTCCCAACCGCCTTGATGATTGCGATCTGGCGTAAGCGGTTCTCGCCAAGGGTAAGAAATGACTCGACATTAGGGCAACAGTTGGAGCGGCGCTTTGGGGTGCGGCCGTTCGACCGTCACGCCTTGGGCGGCGAAACCACGCGAATATGCAATTCTTTCAGTTGCTTAGGCGAGACCTCGGAGGGCGCACCCATGAGCAGGTCCTCGGCCTGCTGGTTCATTGGGAACATGACGACTTGGCGCAAATTCTCCTCGCCGCAGAGCAGCATGACGATGCGGTCGATACCAGGCGCGATGCCGCCATGGGGTGGCGCGCCGTATTGCAGCGCGCGCAACATTCCCCCGAAGCGCCGTTCGAGCTCTTCCTTGGAGTAGCCGGCGATAGCGAACGCCTTCTCCATGATCTCAGGCTTATGATTCCTGATCGCGCCTGACGATAGCTCGACGCCGTTGCAGACCACGTCATATTGGTAGGCGAGGACGTCGAGCGGCTCCATGGTCTCGAGCGCTTCTAGCCCCCCTTGCGGCATGGAGAAGGGGTTGTGCGAGAAATCGATCCGCCCCTCCTCCTCGTTCCACTCATACATCGGGAAATCGACGATCCAGCAGAACTCGAAGCGATCGGTCTGGGTGAGCCCAAGCTCGTTGCCGATTTTGACGCGCGCCTGGCCAGCAAACGGAGCGAACTCCTTCGGCGGTCCCGCCACAAAGAACACGGCATCGCCATCATCGAGCCCGATCTGCTTACGGATCGCCTCGGTCCGGTCAGGGCCGATGTTCTTGGCGATGGGACCTGCGCCCTCGCCTTCGCGAAAGAAGATGTAGCCGAGACCAGGCTGGCCTTCGCTCTGCGCCCAGGCATTCATACGGTCGCAGAACGCGCGGCTGCCGCCGCCCTTGACCGGGATCGCCCAGATCCGCGCGTTGACGTCCATGTCGAGCATGCCGGCGAACACCTTGAAGCCAGAGCCCCTGAAATGCTCGGTCACGTCCTCCATCTCGATGGGATTGCGCAGATCAGGCTTGTCAGTGCCGTATTTGCGCATCGCCTCGGCATAAGGAATGCGCGGGAATTTCTGCGTGACCGGCTTGCCGCCGCCAAACTCGTCGAACAACCCACGCAGGATCGGCTCGACGGTATCGAACACATCCTCTTGCGTGACGAAGCTCATCTCGAGGTCAAGCTGGTAGAACTCTCCGGGAGAACGGTCGGCGCGGGCGTCCTCGTCGCGGAAGCAGGGCGCGATCTGGAAATAGCGGTCGAAGCCCGCGATCATGATGAGCTGCTTGAATTGCTGCGGCGCCTGCGGCAGCGCGTAGAACTTGCCGGGATGGATCCGCGACGGCACGAGATAGTCGCGCGCCCCCTCTGGCGAGGACGCGGTGAGGATAGGCGTCTGGAACTCGAAGAAGCCCGCCTCCCGCATGCGGTTGCGCAGCGACCAGATGATCGCTTGCCGCTTCATGATGTTGGCGTGCAGGTGCTCGCGCCGGAGATCGAGGAAGCGGTATTTGAGCCGCGTCTCTTCCGGATAGTCCGGCTCGCCAAATACCGGCAGGGGCAGCTCTTTCGCTTCGGACAAGACCTCAAGGGTCTTGATTCTGACTTCGACCTCCCCGGTCGGCAGGTTGGGGTTGATGGTCTCCTTGGAGCGGGCAACGACCTCGCCGTCGACGCGCACCACCCATTCAGGCTTGAGCGTCTCGGCACGCGTAAAGGCGGGCGACTTCGGATCGGCGACGGCTTGGGTGATGCCGTAGTGATCGCGGAGGTCGATGAAGAGAAGACCGCCATGGTCGCGAACGCGATGTGCCCAGCCTGAGAGGCGAACGGTCTTGCCTACGTCCTGTTTGCGAAGCTCGCCGCAGGTGTGGGTGCGATAGTCGTGCATGGCGGGGGATGGCCTCGGGGATTGGTCGAGGCAGGGGTTTTGTAAGTGCGCGGGAACAGCGCATGGGATGGCATCCCTGTCAAGGCGGCCGCATGAGTCACACCCCCTGGAACGATGGCTTGGCACATCGGTTTCGCTCTTAGACCCAAACAGTTGGGAGAAACGCCATGTCAAAGCTCCATACCGGCGCACTCACGGCCGCCGCTGTCGCAACCTTGCTGTTCGGCTCCGGCTTCGATCAGGCCTGCGCCGCCGCCGGCACCGACACACAACAGCAGGCTGCACCACAAAACAAAGATGCCCCAGGCGCAGACGACAACCGTCAGGCGCTTCTGGCACAGCAGGACGGAGTGATCAAGCCGCCCCCGACCGGCGACGAGAGCATCCACACTGAAGTCCCCAATCCCAATGCCGGGCCTCGCGATGAGATTTCCCCGCCGCCCCAAATGCCCGGCGGCGAGAACGCAGAACCGAAATAGGTGCGGAAGAAAACGAAGCGAGTCTGTCCGCGTTTCAGCGTTCGGCACCAACGAGGGAGAACAAGATGCCAGACCTGCCCCCGGTCAAGACGCAACTGCCCTCGCCGCTTGGGCTTTCGCCGGGCTCATCACGCTCTGTTCTATTGTGTCGTCGCTTGTGCATGGAGTGGCGAGCTTCGAACAGGCTAAAGCCTCGCTTCACGGCGTGATGGCTGCGACCACGCCTCGCTAGCCGGATAACACTCTCGTCTTGCGTACAGAATTCGATTCCAAGCCGGCGTATTCCGCGGGCATGACCGATCGACGCCCTATCGCGTTGACGCTGCTCACGATTGGCAGCGCGCTTAGGACAAACCGGACGCAAAACCAAAGCTCTTACGCTTAGCGCCCCTTGGCCTCTCGCGCACGCTTGGGCTATATCCGCCCCCATGAAGCTAATCTCCCGCAACGACGAACTCGCGGAAGCTTGCGTCAAACTCGGCCACGCCCCCTTCGTCGCGGTTGATACCGAGTTCATGCGCGAGCAAACCTTCTGGCCGCGGCTCTGCCTGATCCAGATGGCGGCGAACGGCAGCGAAGTGCTAATCGACAGCTTGGCGCCTGGCCTCAACCTCACCCCTTTGTTCGAGCTGATGGTTAGTGAGCGGGTGCTAAAGGTCTTTCACTCGGCGCGGCAAGATATTGAAATCGTGCACCATTTGGCGGGCGTGATACCGCACCCGATCTTCGATACCCAGGTCGCCGCCATGGTGTGCGGCTTCGGCGAAGCGGTGAGCTACTCGATGCTGGTAAAACGGCTGCTTAACCGCAACCTGGATAAGACCTCGCGCTTCACCGATTGGAGCCGCCGCCCCCTATCGGAGCGCCAGCTCACTTACGCGCTTGGCGACGTCCTGCATCTTCGCGACCTTTATCCGAAGCTCAGGGCCCAGCTCGACAAATCCGAGCGTGCAAGCTGGCTCAATGAAGAGATGGCGGTGCTGACCGACCCTGAAACTTACGAGCTTCATCCTGAGCAGGCGTGGAAGCGGCTCAAGATGCGCGTCAAAACCCCGAAGTCGCTCGCCGTGCTCATGGAGCTTGCCGCCTGGCGCGAGCGCGAGGCGCAGACGCAAGACGTGCCCCGCGCCCGCATCCTCAAGGACGAAGCGCTCTACGATATCGCGAGCCAAGCGCCGCAGACGGTGGAGGATCTCGGCTCCTTGCGCACGCTGCATAACGGCTTTGCTCGCTCGATGCGCGGACGCGCCGTGCTCGAGGCCGTGGGGCGCGGACTCGGCCGCGATCCCAAGACCATACCGCCGATCGAGCGGGGGGAGCCAATGCCGCCTGAGGCACAAGCCGTGGTCGATCTCTTGCGCGTGCTGCTAAAGGCCACGGCAGGCCGTTATGGCGTTGCGCCAAAGCTCATTGCCACGAGTGACGAGCTCGAGCACATCGCCCGCTCCGACGACGACGATGTGCCGGTGCTGCGGGGCTGGCGGCGAAAGCTGTTCGGTGAGGATGCGCTTGCGCTCAAGCGCGGTGAGCTTGCGTTGGCCATCAAAGACGGAGAGGTCGCGGTGCGCCAGACCGGTGCGCTAGCGGCGGAACAGCCAAACGGCAAGGCTTAACAAGAGGCTCACGATGATCGCCGTAGTGAACGGTGCGTAAAAATAGAAATTACCGCGGTCGATCACGATGTCGCCGGGCAGCCGTCCCGGCCCGTAGCGAATGCTGAGGAAGGTCAACACCGCGACGCCAACCAGAAAAACGAGGAGGCCCGCTACGAACTTCATCCTCGGCCCCTACGGCTCTCGATCCGCATCTTGACCGTGGCGCGCACGTCCGGCGGCAAATCCTCGAGCACGCCGAGCAGGCTCATCAGCTCGGAGCGGAGCCCGTGGATCTGATCGATCAGATTGAGCAGCACCGGCACATCCTCCTCGGAGAAGCCGAGCTGGTCCTCGAGATTGCAGATCAGCGTAGCCCGCGCGAGATCAGCTTCCGAGAAGCTTTGCACGGTCTCATCGGCAGGCTTGATCAGACCCTGCTTGACCCACACGCGAAGCCGCGTGACCGTCAGGCGCTGCACTCTGGCGACGAGGTCACGCTCGCTCAGCATCAGGCCCGCTCCTTGAGCTTGCGCCGCGGATCGTATCGGTGAGCCTCGCGCCAGGTCTCGGCGAAGCCCTTGAGATCGTCGTCGATCCGCTCCGGCAGGACGACGCTAAGCTTGACCAGCTGATCGCCGGTGCCTGATTTCGTCGTGATACCGCGGCCCTTCAGCCTCAGCGTCTGTCCGGTGTTCGATCCGGGCGGGACCGTGGCGAACACGCGGCCGCCAATGGTCGGCACCTCGACCTTGCCGCCAAGCACCGCCTCGTCGAAGGTGATCGGCACCTCGACGATAATGTCGTCGCCCTCGCGCTTGAATACGGGATGCGGCCGGACACTGATCTCTATCAGCGCATCGCCGGGCTCGCCCTCGCCGATGCCGGGACCGCCCTTGCCCTTTAGCCGCAGCACTTGGCCGTCGGTGACGCCGGCGGGAATGGCGACGTCGAGCGTGCCCCCGTCTGGCAAGGTGATGCGCGTCTTGGTGCCGTTCACCGCGTTGAGGAGATCGACTTCAAGGCGATATTGGGCATCGGGCCCGCGCATAGAGAATCGAGCACCGCCACGTCCGCCCTCGCGCGTGCCTCCACGCTCGCCGAACAGATCGCCGAACAAGTCGCTAAAGGCGCCGATATCCTCGAAGCCCGCCGTCGAGCGATAGCGCGCCCCGTCCTGGCCTCCGGCATATTCGCGGTAGTAGTGCTGCTGCGGCCGCTCTTGCCCAGACGCGTCGATCTCGCCCCGGTCGTACCGCCCGCGCTTCTCGGCATCGCCAAGGATGTCGTAGGCGGCGGTGATCTTCTTGAACTTCTCCCCGGCCGCCTTGTCGCCGGGATTGAGGTCGGGATGCAATTTCTTGGCGAGCTTGCGATAGGCCTTGGTGATGTCCCCGGCACTCGCCGTCTTTGGCACGCCAAGAACTGAATAGAGGTCTTCTGCCATCGCCGAGGTCTACTATTGGAGTGAAATCAACGGTCAGTGGTTACTGGATTCCCGCTTTCGCGGGAATGACAAAGTGGGCCATCATTTGGGGAGGGAGCCTTCGCTCGGCAAGCCGAGGCTAGCTCGCAGCGAGCTGGAATGCCGAGCCCACGCGGATCTCGGCCTCGCGATCGAGCAGATTGGCGAGGTCCTTGAACCTCCGCTCGACTCGCTCCCCTTCGAGATTCGAATAGGGTTGCGGTAGCGTCCAGACCAGCCGATTGCCTTCGTAGGCGATGGGCGTGTTGGTGAGAACGCCCGGCATGGCGGCTGAGACCATATGCGCGGCGCGGAAGGCGGCGCCGAGTATGCGCGCCCGCTTCAGCATGTCCTTGTCGACCAGCTCGATCAGTTTCTGGCTGAGCTCGTCTTTGACCAGCCCCTCGTTGCGGTAATAGACGGTGAGCGCGAGAAAGGCGCGGCCTGGATGATCGACGCCGACAAACGTGCCGTGCGCGATGAGGTTGAGGCTCTGAATGCCACGATAGTCTGGGTGCGCGCGCCAGCCGATATCCGAGAGCAGGCAGGCCGCATGGCGGAGCCGCCTCTGCTCGGGCGTCTCCACAGGCCCCGGTGCGCGGAACAGGGCGTCGGTCCAGAAGCACAGCTCGTAGGCGCTGTCGACTGAGCGTGACCAACGGCGGGCGATGTCGTCGCAGGCCGCAATCAGCACGTCCTTGCGCTTCTCCTCGGGGCTTAAGAGGCTGTAGAGCAGGCCTTCGCGGATGCCGAACACCGAGACCACGACGGCGCGCGGCTTCATCTGTCTGATGAGGCGCTCGAGCACCAAGGCACCGTATGGAATGGTCTCGCGCCGTGCGCTGGAAATATCGCGAATGCCGGCTAGCGAGCTTTGCGATTGGTGATCTAACAGGGCGGAGAATCTCAGCGCGTCTTCGGCGGGGATGCGGTAGTTGTGCATGACGCTCAGCGGATAATTGGTCTGCGTCATGTGCAGCCGGGCGAGCGCCCGCCACGTCCCGCCGATGGCGTAGAAGTCGCGGCCCCTGCCCTTCTCGAGCCAGTCGACCTTCGACAGCGCCTCATCGACGATGTCGCGCGCCTTTTTAAGACTGCCGCCGGACGCATCGATCAGGCGTAAGCCGCCAAGCGGAAGGGTCGCGGCATCGGACATACGTCCGCCTCTTACGTCGATCAGCTCGAGGCTGCCGCCGCCAAGGTCTCCGGCAAAGCCGTCGGCGGCGTGGATGCCCGACACAGTGCCGAGCGCGGCAAGTTCGGCCTCCTTGGTGCCGGAGAGGACCGTGATCGGGTGGCCGAGCACCCTTTCGGCCTGAGCGATGAATTCCGGCCCGTTCATGGCTTCGCGCGCCGCCGCCGTAGCGATCACCTCGACATACTCGACGCCGAGTTGGTTGATCAGGGCGCGGAAACGTCTGAGGGCTCTTAGCGCGCGAACGATGGCATCCGACGCCAGCCTTTCGGTGGTGGCGAGCGTGCGTCCCAGTCCGCACAGCACCTTCTCGTTGAATAGTGGGGCGGGCGCCCGTCCCGCCCCTTCATAGACGATGAGACGCACCGAGTTCGAGCCGATGTCGACCACCGCGACGGGGCTCAGATCGTTGCTGTGGAGCATGACCTCTCGTTTGGTGCGTGCGTCAGTTCGTCACTCGACTAGGCGCGTAAAGCGCGGCGGCATGTTCTCGGTAAGAGATGTGCCGCGGCCGGATAGGCTGGGATTGGTCATGAAATAGTCCTGAGCGCTGAACCGTTCCTGGTCTTTGCTGGGATGGATACGTTCAGAACTTCCATCGGGCCGCACCCGCCAGCTCTGCAAATTGTCCTTGAGGTTCGCCACCATGATCTGGTCGAGAATCTGCTCGTGCACCGTTGGGTTGAGAATCGGCACCATGGCCTCGACGCGACGGTCGAGGTTGCGCGGCATCATGTCTGCCGAGCTGATATAGACCACGGCCTTTCGATTCGGAAGGCCGTGTCCAGCGCCGAAGCAATAGATGCGCGAATGCTCGAGGAAGCGGCCGACGATGCTCTTGACGTGGATGGTCTCCGATAAATCGGGGACACCGGGCCTCAGGCAGCAAATACCGCGCACCACGAGATCGATCTCGACGCCAGCCTGGCTCGCCTCGTAGAGCGCATCGATGATCTCGGCATCGACGAGCGAGTTCATCTTCATCCAGATGGCGGCGGGTCGCCCGGCCTTGGCGTGGTACATCTCCTCGCGGATGTGGTCGAGGATGCGCGCCCTGATGCCTCCGGGCGACACCGCCATCAGCTCTAGCTCGGCAGGCTCGGCATAACCGGTGACATAGTTGAAGATGCGCGAAACATCCTGACCGATGGTACGGTCGGCAGTAAAGAACGACAGGTCGGTATAGATCTTGGCGGTGACCGGGTGGTAGTTACCAGTGCCGACGTGGCAGTAGGTGACGAGTTCGCCCATCTCGCGCCGGACGATCAGGCTGAGCTTCGCGTGAGTCTTGAGCTCGATGAAGCCGTAGACCACCTGGACGCCGGCGCTTTCGAGGTCGCGCGCCCATTTGATGTTGGCCTCCTCGTCGAAGCGGGCTTTGAGTTCGACTACGGCGGTCACCGACTTGCCGGCTTCCGCGGCATCCTTCAGCGCTTCGATGATCGGGGAGCTCTTCGACGTGCGGTAGAGCGTCCACTTGATCGCCACGACATCTGGATCGGCTGTCGCCTGCTTCAGAAATTGAAGCACCACGTCGAAGGACTCGTAAGGGTGGTGCACCACGATGTCCTTCTTGCGGATGGCGGCGAAGCAGTCGCCGTGATGCTCGCGAATGCGCTCAGGGAAACGGCTGACGAAGGGCTGGAACTTGAGGTCGGGCCGGTCGGCCACGATAAGCTGATTGGTGTCGGCGAGTCCAATGAGGCCCTTTTGCACGAAGCTCTCGCGCTCCGAGACCTTTAGCTCCTGCATGACGAAGCGCTGGAGCCTTGAGGGCATCGAGGCTTCGATCTCAAGCCTGATGACCGAGCCGCGCCGCCGGCGCTTCAACGCCGATTCGAACAAGCGCACCAGGTCCTCCGCCTCCTCTTGGACCTCGATGTCGCTGTCGCGTAGCACGCGGAACGCGCCCTGGCTCCTCACCCGGTAACCGGGAAAGAGCCGCGACACAAAGATGGCGACAACGGTTTCGAGCCTGATGAAGCGGATCGGCTCTTTCGGCTCGCCTCTGCTCGGCAGACGGATGAAGCGGGCAAGCTGGGGCGGGATTGGCAACAAAGCGTGCATGGCGCGCAACGAGCCTTCACGCACGAGCTCGAGTCCAAGGGTGAATCCCAAATTCGGAATGAAAGGAAATGGATGGGCGGGATCGACGGCGATTGGCGTCAGCACCGGGAAGATGTGATCGAGGAAATGCTCCTCGAGCCACGCGCGCTCCTCGTCGGTGAGCTGATCTGCGTGGAGAACGTGAATGCTCGCTTCGGCGAGTAGCGCCTCGAGTGTTACCCAGTTCTCTTGTTGCTCGGCGGTCAGTTCGGCGACCGCGCGATTGATGCGATCAAGCTGCTCCGCCGGCGTGAGGCCATCCTCGCTTGGCGTGTCGATGCCGGCACGGACCTGTCCGCGCAACCCCGCCACGCGCACCATGTAAAACTCGTCGAGGTTCGAGGCAGAGATCGAGAGGAAACGCAGCCGCTCGAGCAGCGGATGGCGATCGTTCTCGGCTTCCTCGAGCACCCTTTGATTGAAATGAAGCCAAGACAGCTCCCGGTTGTAGAAGCGGCTCGGCCCGAAGGCGGATATCCCTGGACTCGGTTCAGGATGCTCAACCTTCTCTTGCAGAGTCATTGCTAACCTATTGAAAACATGGCGCCTTGTTGCGCCTCCCCCGTTTTTGCGGTGCCGCGCGCCGCATGTTACCCCAAAATCTGTATCAAGTGCGTTACGGAGCGGTCGGCAACGCCTAGTCGGTCGCGGCCCTCCCCGCAAGCGCCTCGACGACGAGCTGGCGGTTGATCTTGCGCCCCGTGCCGAGCGCCAGGTGGTCGACTGCCTCGACTGCAGCGGCAGCCGCTTGCAGCGAGCGGTCGACATGAAGGGCGAGAAATTCGAGCACCTTTGGGTCGACATCGAGCTGCCGGTCGGCGAAATGCTTGAGCATCACCATCCTGAGCAACGCGTCGTCAGGCGCGCCGATCTCCACGATGGGAACAGCCTTTAGCCGCGACGCTAAGTCCGGCAACAAGATGGTCCAACGGCTCGGTGCGCCGCGAGCCGACAGCAGCACGAAAAGCTGCTTCTCCCGCGCGAGGTTCAAAAGATGAAACAGCGCCCGCTCGTCATAGGCGCTGCTGTCGGCATCCTCGACCACAAGGGGCGTCCCCTCCCGCACGTCATCAATGAATTTCGTGTCGAGCATCTTCGCATCGAGAAGCCGCGCGCCGGACCGCGCCTGCCAGACGCGGGCGAGATGCGTCTTGCCGCTTGATGGCGGTCCGATCAGGAGCCGTGCCGGCTCCTGCCACTTGGGCCACGAGTCCACCAGCTTCACCGCCGCGATATTGCAATCGCTGACCAGGAAGTCTTCGGCGCCAAGTGCCGCCCGGTGCGGCAAATCGAGCGTGAGCTGCGTGAGCGTCACGAAGCCCTGACCCCAGAGCGCTGCTGCGATTGATCGAGCCCAGGTGTTGTCCTCTTGTGTGGCGTGAGCGGTCGAGGCGCGGGCTCGTAGCTCGCCATGTGCACGAGCCAAGCCCAGAAGTAGGCCGCGGCCGACACAATGGTGAGCGCGCCAGTGACCCAAATCAGGAGCTGCACCAGGGGATCAAGGCCAAGGCCAAGCCCGAGCTCGGCGAGGACGAGCCCCGCGAGCACGATCTGGGCGAAGGTGTTGACCTTGCTGATCAAGAGCGGGTGCATGGTGAGAGGCCGCGACAGCATCCAGGACAGCACGACCGCGCCGACAATCAGGATATCGCGGCTCACGACGGCGATGACGAGCCAGACAGGCAGATGACCGGCGAGGCCGAGAGTGACGTAGATGCTGACGAGCAGCGCCTTGTCGGCAATGGGGTCGAGATAGGCGCCGAGCTCGCTTCGCCAGCC
>Ga0207693_10003969_pt1 | contig 12569 bp, 7 predicted proteins | sample LARL81metaG_FD_184347 | JGI IMG/M metagenome (GOLD analysis project Ga0207693, IMG submission 184347) | Corn, switchgrass and miscanthus rhizosphere microbial communities from Kellogg Biological Station, Michigan, USA - LAR L8-1 metaG... | ecosystem: Host-associated > Plants > Roots >...
AGCGCGGTCTCGGCGCTCTCGGCGTCGCGAAGCTCGCCGATCAGGATCACATCGGGGTCCTGGCGCAGCGCCCGGCGCAGGGCGGCGAGGTAGGACTCGGTGTCGATCCCGACTTCGCGCTGGCTGACGATGCAGCCCTGATCTTCGTGGAGGATCTCGATCGGGTCTTCGACCGTCACGATGTGCTGCCGGCGCGTCTTGTTGATGTGGTCGATGATCGCCGCGAGCGTCGTCGTCTTTCCGGATCCGGTCGCACCCGTGACGAGCACGAGCCCGCGGTGCTCTTCGGCCATCGTGCGAACGCCGGGGGGCATCCGTAGGTCCTCGAAGCTCGGCACATGCTTGGGAATGACACGGAAGGCAAAAGAGATCGACCCACGCTGGCGAAAAGCGTTCACCCGGAAGCGGGGCAGATCCTCGCTCTGGTAGGCGATGTCGAGCTCGCCGGTCTCGTAGAACGACTCGCGACGGGCGGGGGTCAGCTCCGAGACGATTGCCAGCGCCGCTTCGAGGTCGGCGTCCGTGAGCAGAGTGTGTTCCTCGAAGAGGATCAGCTCGCCATCCCGGCGGATTGCCGGACGCTGGCCCACCTTCAGGTGGACGTCGCTGGCGCCCTGTTCCACGGCACGCCGAAGTACCGCATTCAGCTCCACAACGCTGCTACATCGGCAGCGCCGCTTTAGGTCTTGAGCGGTCTTAAGCGCCGAGCGCCCGGAGAACCCGGAGCGGAGCTCCCTTCAGGCCGTGCCGATCGGAAGCCTTGCGGTCGCCTCGGACGACCGCCTGGAAGAGGCGCCAGGACGGGCCGGCCGTCGCGAGCCTGAAGGCGAGCCCGGGAAAGCGCTCGAAGGCCAGCTTCAATCGCCAGGAAACCGTCTCGAGGGGTGCGAACGTCTCCGAGAACCGCTCGGCATAGGAGTCGAGATTCGGTACCTGCCCGCTGAGCGACTCGAGCGTCGTCTCGGCGGCAAGGCGGCCGCTGACAAAGGCCTCGTACATGCCGTCTCCCGACAATGGGTCGACGAGGCCCGCAGCATCGCCGACGAGCAGCACGCGCTGTTCGCCAGGTCGCCTGGACGCGCCCCGCATCGGCAGCCGGTGGCCGCGCAGGTCACGCACCTTTGTTTCGTCGATCCCCGAGGCCGCGCAAAGCTCACGCAGCCGCTCGCGCAGGCGCGGTCCTTCGCGCTCCCACCCACCCACGCCCACGTTGACATGGTCGCCCTTCGGGAAAACCCAGGCGTAGCCGCCGGGCACGACGCCGAGCTCGACGACTGCGCGCCCGCCGAAGCGCTCGCGCGAAACGTGCGAGTAACCGACGTTTCCCTCTAGCGCAACGCCCAGCACGTAACCCGTCGGCCCTTGCGAACGCGTCGTGATCCCGTTCACGCCGTCGGCGCCGACGACGACGTCCGCTTCGAGACGCTCACCGTCGAGGGTCACTGAACCGGCTGGATCGACGTCGGTGACCTTCGCCCCGTCGCGGAACTCGGCACCGGCAGCGGCAGCTTGCTCGGCGAGAAACGCGTCGAGCCGGCGGCGCTGGGTCATCAAGACGAGCGGCTCGTCGGCACGGCCGCTCCAGCGCCGGCCGTAGCGGAGCCCGAGCTCGAGCGTGTCGACCCGATCCTCGACGACGGGCTCGACCGAAAAAGGAAGTTCCCGCACCGCGCGCAACGTCAGGCCGCCACCGCAGGGCTTGTCCCGGGGGAACCGGGCTCGGTCCAGTAGGCACACGCGCGCGCCCGCGCGCGCGAGGCGGTATGCAGTCGTCGAGCCGGCCGGCCCGGCGCCGACCACGATCGCGTCATAGCGCGCCACGTGGAGATCGTAAACGGCTAGCTAGAATGGCCGACCCCGGGGGTGTGCCCGAGTGGCCAAAGGGAACGGGCTGTAAACCCGTCGGCTTAGCCTACGGAGGTTCGAATCCTCCCGCCCCCATCGTGCAGCGGTCGTCTTTCATGTCGGCCGCAGCTAGCGGCGGCGCCCGAAGAATTGCCAGCGGTGAGCTTCGACCTCCGGCGGCGGCGGAGGCTCGACCTCGACCTCATCGGGATCGCCGTTTCCGTTCTTCTTCACCGGGAGGACGAGTTGGAAGCGGGCGCCGTGGGGCTCTGCGTCCTCGTAGACAAGATCGCCATCGTGCGCTCTTGCGTATGAGCGTGCAATCGCCAGCCCGAGTCCGGAGCCGCCGACGCGCTCGCCGCCCCTGGTGAAGCGCTCGAACAGCTGGGGAACGAACTCCGCCGACACGCCGTCGCCATGGTCCTCGACGAAGACGCGAAGGTGTCGGTCGTGCTGCTCCGCTTCGACGTTCACCGGAGGCATGCCATACCGCAGCGCATTCGCGACAAGGTTGCCGACGATCCGGTCAAGGGCACCCGGATCGGCGGGCGCCTCGAGATCGGGGTCGATTCTGATCTGCACCTCGTCGCTTCTCTCGCCTGCGACCGACGCGACGATCTCCTCGATTCGGTCTCGCAGGTTGATGCGCTCTGGCGCGATCGAGATCGCGTCGGCGTCGAGCCGGGAGAGGTCGAGCAGCTGCTCTACGAGCTTCGCCATCCGGTCGGCTTGACGCTCGAGCGTTTCGCGCAAATCTCTGCGCTGGCGGTCGTCGAGATCGTCCACGCGGCGATTCAGAGTGGTGGCGAGGCCGAGGATCGTCGTCACGGGCGTCCGCAGCTCGTGCGAGGCCAGAGCGATGAAGTTCGTTTTGATCTCGGCAGCACGCTCGAGAGCGAGCCGCGCCTCGTGCTCTTGCTGGAATAGGCGCACGCGGTCGAGCGCCAGACCAGTGAAGGCGCCGACCGTCTCGAGCAGCCGCAGCTCTTCGCGGCCGAAGAACGGCGCGTAGGGGGATGCCCAAACCGTCATTGAGCCGGAAGGAATGTCGACCTCGAATTGCTGAGCGTCGCCGGTGTGCTCGGGCTCCACGGCATCTTCCTCGAGGCCGTATGAGCCCACCAGCTCCCCCTCGTTGTTCCGAATGCAGAGCGCGCGTGCCCCGACGATGTCGGCCATCGGCCCGAGCACGCGGGCCGCGACCTCCGCCTGGCTACGACTGAGAGTGATCAGATCGCGAATCGCGTCCTGGACACGCTCCTGCGCCGGCCGGCGCCAAACCATGCGGACGACCGCCGGAGGCGCCAGGGCAACCAGGAACGCAAGCGCGCTGACGATCCCGAGCGCCGAGCTGACCAGCGCGAGGACGGAGTAAGACCGGCTCGTCGCTGCCGCCGCAAAAAGCGCGATCGTGAGCAGTGCCGCCGCAAACGCCAGGATCCGCATCCGACGGCGCGCGACCGCGGGTTGCCCTCGGCCCGCCCGCCAGAGCCGGGTTGCCGCCACTGAGGACAGCACGGTCCAGTGGATCAGGAAACCGACGAGGTACGCGATGAACAAGCCGGAACGAGGCTCCCCCGGCTCGGGGAAGTGGGGCAGCGCGAACGTCCAGACGATCATCGCCACGGTCATCAGCCCGAGCGCGCTCTCCAATCTCGAGGTAGCGCTCCTGAAGATGGTCGTGAACCGGTACAGCAGATAGGGGAAGAGCAGCAGGACCGCGATGTCGAACCGCTGTAGGAAATTCTCGAAGAAGCCGCTCGGGTGCTCCGGGACGATCTGCTTCTGCCCGAGCACGACAACCAGGCCAAGAGTCCCGAAGCAAAGCGCCGCCCACGCCGCGGCCCGGTCGCGCTGGCGCCGCCATTGATTGATCGTGGCAAGCGCAAGCGCCACGTAAGCCAGCAGGCTGACGTAGCGCAGAATCTCGACCGCAAGTTTCAAAGCCACCCCCTGGGCCGCTGGGTGCCAGACAGACTGTACGCCGAGAAGACACAAATTGCACATACGGAGACAGGTTCCTGCGCATCTGTCGGACGTCAGGCACCGCAAATACTTGCGGTTGATCGTCGCCCGGCCCGGCGGCTCGAACCTGAGGAAGGAGATCGATGGTCAAGATCACCGACAAGACCAACTACAGTCGCTTCGCCCGCCCCGACAGCGATGACGAAGGTATCTGGCTCGACCACGTCGAGGTCCACCTCGTGACGCACCCGGTGGGGCAGATCAAAGAGGCACACACGCATGATCCCCCGCAGGATCACGTGATCGCCATCCGCTCCGGGCGGATGCGCTGGACAGTCGACGATCAGAGTCTCGACGCCGGGCCGGGCGACGTGATCGTCACCCCGGCGGGAACGGCCCACAGCTATGAGGTTCTGGGCGACGAGCCGGCGCGCGTGGTCTGTATCGACTCTCCACCGCGCGCGAAGCCAGAGGCGTAGAGTCGGTTCGAGACTGCCCGAGCGGACCGCCTAGAATGAGGTTTCTGCCCTCTTAGCTCAGTTGGTAGAGCACCTCCATGGTAAGGAGGGGGTCTCCGGTTCGAGTCCGGAAGAGGGCTCTGCAAAAGCCCCGTTCATGGCGGCCTTCCTTTTCGGCTCAACTTGCAGATCATCCAACGTGGGTCAGGATCGTCGTGATGTAGCCGGCGAGCTCGGCCGCGTCGGCGGTGGCTGAAAGGTCGCCCTCCACCCCTCCCGGTCGAGCCGCTCGCGCAGAGCAATCTCGCCCGCGATTCGCACTTCGAGTAGCGGGCAGCCGATCGGCCACGAATCGTCTGCGTGGGAGGGCGTGCTTGAAACGGCGAGGCACCCCACGAGGCAGATTCGGTCGCGTTTGCAGGTCCGCGGTGGACACTCTTCGCGTCCTTGAGTTTCATCTGGTCCCAGTCCAAGCTGGTAAGCACGAAATGCCGCTTCAGGTCCGAACCGGCGCAGTTCTCGCCGGCTTTCGCCTGAAGTCGCTCCTCGGCGAGGGCGCGATGGGGACGGTCTACTTGGCTGAGGAGACGACGACTGGCCAAAAAGTCGCGGTGAAGCTTCTTGCGCCGGAGTTGGCGCGCGACGAGCGTTTCCGCCGGCGATTCCTCCGTGAAACCGAGCTCGCCGCGAGCCTCGACCATCCTCACGTCGTGCCGACGCTCGCCTCTGGCGAACAGGACGGAACGCTTTACCTGGTGATGGCCTACGTCGACGGCCCCGACCTCCGCGCAATCCTGCGGCGCGAGGGCCGGCTCGAGCCGGAACGCACGCTCGACCTCGTCGAGCAGGTCGCGGGCGGACTCGACGCCGCACACGAGGCCGGGCTCGTCCACCGCGACGTCAAGCCGGGCAACATTCTCGTCGCAGCGACCCCGGAGGGCGAGGATGCGTACGTCTGCGACTTCGGCCTCGCCCGCCACGTCTCTTCGGTCAGCAGCCTCACGAGCGACCGCGGCTTCGTCGGCACGATCGACTACGTCCCACCGGAGCAGATCGAAGGCGGGACGGTCGACCGTCGCGCCGACGTCTACTCGCTGGGCTGCGTCCTCTACGAGTGTCTTGCCGGCGCTCGGCCGTTCGACCGTGACAGCGAGCTGTCGGTTCTCTTCGCCCACCTCAACGACCCGCCGCCTCGCCTGACGGACCTCCGGCCCGACCTGCCCGCCGCCTTCGACACCGTCTTCGAGACGGCGCTCGCGAAGTCCCCGCGAGACCGCTACGCGACGTGCGGCGAGCTCGCCGCCGCCGCGCGCGCGGCGCTGAGGGGCGAGGTACTCCAGCGGCGACGGCGCCGTACGCGCCGCTTCCTCGTGGCGGCGGCGATCGTGGTCGTGGCCGGCGCGGTGACCGCCGGCGTCCTGCTCACCCGGTCTGAGCCGGCACGACACGGACAGGCGCTTCGAACGCTGGCGCTTCGCCCCGACGCGCTCAACCTGGTCGACGCGCAAACCCCCCGCGTCGCCGGCAGCCTGAGCTACGGCAGCCGGGTGCCGCTCTCGCTCCCCAGCGTCGACATCGCGTTCACGAAGCGCTCCGCCTGGCTGCTTCTTGTCGCCAAGCAGCGCCTCGTCCGCTTCGACCTAAGGACGCATAGACAAACGCGCGTGGTCAGACTCCCCTGGCTGCCGGGCAGCCGGCTGGCCGCGGGCGGCGGTTTGGTATGGGTGACGCAGGACGGCGGCCCCGCGGTCTTAGGCGTCGACGATCGCAGCGGCAGGGTCAGCCGAAGCTTCTCCCTCGCGGGCGACAGCGGCACCGGCATCGCCTACGGGAATCGCTCGCTCTGGCTGGCCCGTGCGCCGGGGATCGTGCGGGTCGACCCGCGCTCGGGACGCATCGTCGGCCGCATCACCACGCCCGGACAAGCGGGAGCGACGCGGTGGCTGGTCTTCGCCGACGGCGCGCTCTGGATGGTGCGGGCTGACAACGGCCTCGTCGTGAAGGTCGATCCGGGCACGAACCGGGTTGTGCGCGAGACGCCGCTGCACGGCTTCGCGAGCGACCTCGCCGTGCGCGGCGGCCTCGTCTGGATCTCGATCGTTCCCGACGGCGTCGCGTACAGGCTGACGGAGAACGACCTGAGCGTGCAGGGCTACAGCGCCGTCGGGCCCGACCCTGAACGGATTTCGGCCGGCGGCGGGTACCTCTGGATCGCGAACACCGCCGCGAAAACTCTTTCGCGCCTCGCGCTCGGGACCGGAACGAAGACGGCGTTCGCCGCGCGCAGCGAGCCTACGGTCGTGGCCTACGGCGACGGCCTCCTCTGGACAGGGGCCGCGCCGGAACCGGCGCCGCTGGCGCCCGTCGGGGGTCAGGAACTGCGGATCTCGACGCCCACGCAGAACTTCGACACCGACCCCGCCCACGCGGGTGGGCCGACCAGCGTGCAGTACCTGTACGCGACGTGCGCGAACCTGCTCGACTACCCCGACTCGGCCGGCCGCGACGGGACGGAGCTTCGCCCCGAGATCGCCACGGCGATGCCCACGGTGTCCAACGGTGGACGCACGTACACGTTCCGGATCCGGCGCGGCTTTCGCTTCTCGCCTCCGTCGAACGAGCCGGTGACGGCCGAGACGTTCCGCCGCACGATCGAGCGGACGCTCGCTCCGAGCCAGGAGCACGGCTGGCCGTTCGGGGCGGAGATCCTCGGGGCCGCCGCCTACAGCGCCGGCAAGGCGCAGCACATCTCCGGGATCGCCGTGCACGGCAACGTGCTCTCGATCACGCTCGTCCGCCCGGCCGGCGACTTCCTGACGCGGATCTCGATGCCGAACTTCTGCCCCGTGCCGATCCACGGACCGCTGCAGAGGTCGAACGGAGCGATTCCCTCGGCCGGCCCGTACTACGTCGCCGCGAGCTCGAGCGAGCAGATCGTCCTCCTGCGCAACCCGAACTACCGGGCGGGCCGCCCGCGCCGCTCCGCGCGAATCGTCTACACCAGCTACCGCCCAACGCCCCAGGCGGTGGCGTTGACCGACAGGGGCACGATCGACTACCTCCCGCCCGATTTCGACAACTATTCGCTGCTCACGCCCGGCGGACTGCTCGACGAGCGCTACGGGCCCGGGAGCGCGAATGCCCGCGCCGGGCGCCAGCGCTACTTCCGAGAGCCGATGCCGTACGTGGACGACCTCGTCTTCAATACGCGGCGGCCCCTCTTCCGCCAAGAGCGGCTGCGCCGCGCTGTGAACTACGCCCTCGACCGGCGGGCGCTCGCCAAGGGGTTTTACGACGACCCGAACGACCAGATCCTTCCGCCGGGCGTCCCGGGGCGCCGCGCGCGTCCGCTCTATCCGCTGAGCCCGGATCTCGCGACCGCGCGCCGTCTCGCCGGCCGCGCTCGTCGGCACGCCGTCCTGTACGCGTGCCCGCCGCAACCACGCATCGAAGCACTCGTGCGTGCGAACCTGGCGTCGATCGGAATGGCGGTATCGGTCGACGAATCGACGGGCTGCCTGCAGGGAGAAGACCCGGCGCGCGATCGCGCCGACCTGATCCTCGGCAGCCTGGGGCTCGGCCCCGCCGACCTCGACCCTGCTCCGTTCTTCGACATGGCGATCGGAGGCGCCTACAACTTCCCGGTGCCCGGCCCCGGGGCGTGGACCTCCCCGGCCTTCCGCGTGCGGCTCGAACGAGCCCGCGCGCTTCGAGGTCACAGCCGCATCGCCGCGTACGCCCGCCTGCAGCAGGAGCTTCTGCGGGCGGCGCCGCTCGCCGTCTTCGGAAGCTTTGTCGACCCCGGCTACTTCTCTCCCAGGGTCGGCTGCAAAGTCTTCCAGGCCGCGTACCGCGTCGTCGACCTGGGGCTCCTTTGCGTGCGGCGGCGCTAGCTCGAAGCGACCAGCGACCAGGTGAACCGCGTGCGGCTGGCGGCGGGAGCGAGCCCTCCGGGTCGCAGCCCGCCGCGCACGACTACCACCGGAGGGCCCCCGCTCCGCACAAGCGCACGCCGGCTAGCACCGATTCCCTCCGCGCGCCAGCGCGGCGAGATCCCGGCGACGACGACCGTCGCCGGCTCGACGGACGCCGCGAGCGCGCCTTCACTCGCCTCGATAAGCAGCGGCTCGCTCATCACGCCCGAGAGCCGCTGCACCGCCAGCGACGCGCTCGCGAGCAGACGGCTCGCGTCGCGCCGGCCGCTTCGGGGATCGGCGCGCGTCCCGAGCAGCCGAAGCGGAGCGCTGCCCGCGGAGGCCAGCCAGGCGCCGAGCTCGAGCGCCCCCCAGTCGTGCTCGGCGCCGCCAAACGGGACGAAAACGCCGGCGCCGGCGCTCCAGTCGGCGGCGCCGCCGGAGACGACGCCGATGTCGGCGGCCGAGCGTTCGAGGATTTCCGCTAGGTCGGGCGGGAGCGGCGCGGCGTCGAGCGCGTCCGGCGCGGGCAGGAGCACGAGCTCGACGTCGTAGGCGGTCGCGAGGTGGATGACGTCGGCGGGCGCATCGCGCGACGTGAACGCGGCCGCCCGCGCGACCCTCCCGAGCGTCGCGCAGCGCGCGTTGAGCGCTGCGGCCGCACGCCGGAGCTCGCGCTCATCGGCGATGAGCCGTGCGACGATTAGCTCGCGTCCCGACGCGGCCAGCGGCTCGGCCAGCGAAAGGGGCGTCTCGAGGTCGTCGTGGGCCGCCGCGACGACCAGCACACTGCGGTCGGCAGCCGCGGACGTCCCGAGCCACCGCCGGGCGGCCGGCCGCATTTCCAGCACCGGGTCCTGAACCAGGATCCGGCGCTCAAGCTGCTGGAGCGCGGGGGCCGGCTCGATGCCGAGCTCGCGCACCAGCAACTCGCGCGCGCGACGGTAGGCCTTCAGGGCTTCCGCTTGTCTCCCAGACCGATAGAGGGCCAGCATGAGCTGCTCTCGCAGCCGCTCCCGTAGCGGATGCTCCACCAGGAGCTCTTCGAGCTCTCCGACAAGCTCGGCGTGGCGACCGAGCGCGAGGTCCGCCTCGATCCGCTGCTCGAGGGCAGCGAGGCGGAGCTCTTCGAGGCGCTCGATCGGCGCCCCCGCGAACGGCTCGTACGTCAGGTCGGCGAGCGGTGGGCCGCGCCAGAGGTCGAGTGCCCGCCGCAACAGGTCCGCCGCCTCTTCCGGCTCGTGCGCGTCCAGCGCCTCCGCCGTCAACCGCTCGAACATGGTCAGGTCGAGCTGCTCCGAGGCGAGGCGGATCGTGTAGCCGGGGGAGCGCGTCTCGATCGTCGAGGTGGATCCGAGCGCCTTCCGCAGGTCAGAGATCTGCCGCTGCACCTGTTTGAGAGCCGTCACCGGAGCGGCACCCGCGTAGAGATCGTCGGCGAGCCGGTCGACCGCGACGACGCGGTTCGCGTTCAGGAGCAGGAGTGCGAGTGTCGCCCGCTGCTTCGGCCCCCCAAGCTGGACGACACGGTCGCCGGCGACCTCGAGCGGTCCCAGAAGCCGGAACTCGAGCACGCGGCGGACCGTACTCCTTCGATACCGGATCGGAACCGGCGGGGCTGATCGTCGTGGGATCCGTGCGACGAAAGGAGCAATCATGCACAAGCTGATCGCGTTCGCGGTCGTGACCGCGGCGGCCGCCGCATTCATCGCGATCCCTGCTGCCGCGAACCCGCCCGCCGGCAACGGGAGGATCGTCTTCACCCGCTTCGACCCCTTGCAGGGCGACGACTTCGTCTACACCGCGAACCCCGACGGCAGCCAGGAGCGGCAGCTCCTGCCGACCGGAGCCGAGGGGCCGCGCTGGTCGCCCGACGGCAGCCGGGTCGTGGTCTTCCCACACGACGTCAACGGCGTCTCGGCGAGGATCGTCAACCCCGACGACGGGAGCTATCGGGACCTGCCGAATCCCAACCCGGACCTGTTCTTCCTGCCTTGCAGCGGTCCATGGTCGTCCGACGGACAACGGCTCACCTGCACGGCCTTCGGAAACGCTGACCAGAGCGTCAACGGCATCTACACGATCCGCTCCTCCGACGGGGGCGGGCTGCAGAGGCTCACGGCAGACCCTGGCGGCGAGGACTGCGCCGGCGACTACTCGCCGAACGGCAAGCGCCTCGTCTTCCTCCGGTCGAACGACACCACCGACGCGCTGTTCACGACCAAGCTCGACGGCAGCGGACTGCGGCAGATCACCCCGGACCGCAGCGACCAGTTCTCCATCAACTTCGACTGCGGGAACTGGTCACCGCAGGGGAACGACATCCTGTTCTCGGCCCACGCGCCGAGCGACCAGCGAAGCACGGTCTGGTCGGTCCACTCGGACGGAACCGGGCTGCGGCAGATCCCGATCGCCGGATGCGGCGGTCTGATCTCAGACCCAACCACGATCGGCTGCTTCAGTCCGAGCTGGTCTCCCGACGGCGGGAAAATCGTCTTCGTGCGCCGCTCGGCCGGCCAGAACGACATCTACACGGTCAACGCAGACGGCACGAACCCCTCCGAGGTCAGCGGCACCCCGCTCGACGAAGGTGGGCCTCCGGACTGGGGAACGCACCCGCTCATCTCGGAGCGATGAGACAACGTCAGTTCTTGACAAGGGCAAGGTTGATTCCCGAGGTGCTTCAGTGACGACGATCGCGATACCTGACGACGACTCGGCGGCGAGGCAAGACCTGCTCGAACGCTACGCCCAGCTCGTGATCCGGGTCGGGATCAACCTCGAGCCGGGCCGCGAGATCATGATTCGAGCGATGATCGAGCATGCCCCGCTCGTCCACGCCCTGGTCAGAGCGGGCTACGAGGCCGGCGCACGATCGGTCGAGGTGGACTACCAGGACTCGGAAGTCCTGCGAAGCCAGATCGCGCTCGCTCCGGACGAGGCTGTCGGGACGGCTCCCCGCTGGATGTTCGAGCGGTTGCACGACGTCAGGGAGCAGCATCGGGCGCAGGTGCTCGTGACCGGGTTTCCGCCGGACATGTTCGAGGGGATCGACCCGGCTCGCGTGGCCCGATCCTTCCCCGCGCCGGCGGCGCTCCGCGGGGAGATCAGCAAGCTGCAGGACTCGAAAGCACGTGCCTGGACCGCCATCGCCTGCGCGACACCTTCCTGGGCCAAGCAGGTGTACGGCGAGCCCGACGTAGACCGACTCTGGCAGGCGCTCGCCCACGTCTGCCGTCTCGACGAGCCGGATCCCGTCGCTGCCTGGCAGGTGCACATCGACAACCTCGAAGCTCGCTCTGCGCTGTTGAACGAGGGCCGCTTCGACGCCGTCCGGTTCCGGGGGCCCGGAACCGACCTGACCCTCGGACTGCTGCCGCAATCACGCTGGTATGGCGGCGCCTCGAAGACCAACCTCGCCCTGCGCTATGTCCCCAATCTCCCGACCGAGGAGGTGTACACGTCCCCCGACCGGCGACGCGCGGACGGCGTCGTCCACACCACCCGGCCGATCGAGCTGACCAACGGCACGATTGCGCGCGACCTCGAACTCGTCTTTCACGACGGCGCGATCGTCCAGGCCACCGCGGCGCACGGCGAGGCCGACGTCCACGCCGAGCTCAACGCGTACGAGGGGGCGCGGCACCTCGGCGAGATCGCGCTCGTCGACCACCGGTCGCGGGTCGGCGAGCTCGACACGCTCTTCTACAACCGCATTCTGGATGAGAACGCCAGCTGCCACATCGCCTACGGAGCCTCGATCCTCGGCGTCTTCGACGATCTGCCGGAGGGTCTTTCGGACGACGAACTACGGGGCATGGGCGTTAACCGTGCCCACGTCCACACGGACCTCATGATCGGCAGCGACGAGGTCGAGGTCGACGGCCTCCACGCCGGAGGCGACGCTGTGCCACTCATCAGGGGAGGTAATTGGCAGCTGGCGTGACGACGCCGGTGAAAGTCGGGTGCCCGGTTCGAGTCCGGGCGCAGCCGGCCGCCCCCGCCAGGTCGTCAAGCGTCCGGCGGTGATTCGTCGAGACCGGTTCTACGCCCAGCGCGCAGCGGTGATCGATGAATTCGGGGCGCACTTCCTGGTGCCGGGCTTCGTTCCGGTAGATGGACCGTTCGCGTTGTGGCGCGGGAGTGAGTTTGCTCAAATCTCATAGACCTATTCGTACTCGAGAGCGGCCGCGTCAGCTGGCAGGGCACCGCCGGGCATGTACTGAGACCTGAGCGCTCGGGACGTTGGCCGAGTAGGTGTCTATGTCCCGCGATTTTCAGCCGTCGAAGGTCGGTCAGGCAGTTGCGCGGCCCACCATTCGGGCGGGACGATCCGCATCGCGAGATCGAACGAGCTCCGATCGAGCGACTCCGCGAGCTGCGCGAT
>Ga0207693_10003970_pt1 | contig 12566 bp, 10 predicted proteins | sample LARL81metaG_FD_184347 | JGI IMG/M metagenome (GOLD analysis project Ga0207693, IMG submission 184347) | Corn, switchgrass and miscanthus rhizosphere microbial communities from Kellogg Biological Station, Michigan, USA - LAR L8-1 metaG... | ecosystem: Host-associated > Plants > Roots >...
GCGGACCGAGTTGTTCGCGTTCTGGTACTGGATCGAGGCCCAGTCGGGCGAGTCGAGCGACATGTCGTAGCCGGCCTGCTCGAGCACGCGCGCCTTCTGTTCCTCGCGCGCCTTGCACCAGACGAACTCCTCGATGTCGGGGTGGTCGACGTCGAGGACGACCATCTTCGCGGCGCGCCGGGTTTTTCCGCCGGACTTGATCGTGCCGGCGGAGGCGTCGGCGCCGCGCATGAAGCTCACCGGGCCGCTGGCGTAGCCGCCCTTGGAGAGCTGCTCCTTGGAGGAGCGAAGCTTGGAGAGGTTGACGCCGGAGCCCGAGCCACCGCGGAAGATGACACCCTCGCGGCGGATCCAGTCGAGGATCGACTCCATCGAGTCGTCGATCGAGAGGATGAAGCACGCGGAGCACTGCGGCTTCTCCTCGAAGCCGACGTTGAACCAGACCGGCGAGTTGAACGCGGCGAGCTGGTTGACGAGGATGAACTTGAGCTCGGCCTCAAAGCTCTCGGCCTCTTCCTCGGAGGCGAAGTAGCCGCCCTCGCGGCCCCAGCCGGCGATCGTGTCGACGACGCGGCCGATCATCTGCTTGACACTCGACTCGCGCTCGGGCGAGGCCATGCGGCCGCGGAAGTACTTCTGCGCCACGATGTTCGTCGCCGTCTGCGACCAGAACTTCGGGAACTCGACGCCCTTCTGCTCGAAGGTCGGCTTGTCTTTGCCGGCGATGAAGGCATCGCGCAGCTCCCATTCGAGCTCCTCGAACGGGTCGCGGCCCGGGATCGTGAAGACGCGCTTGACAGCCGCTCCGGCGGTCTCGTCAGCGACTTTGTTCACGTACTCCTCGGTCGCTGTTGCTGCGTTCTGGGTGCCTTCTGCCGACGCCATCTTCCCCTCCTAAGGTTAGTTGCGGTACGCCGGCTGCCGCATCTGGGCGGCGGTCGAGCGGACCGACTAATTTAGGACGGGGGTCGGACGGAATCGCGTCAACACTGGGCCCGTTTCAGACGACTCACCGATCCAGTTTTCGCGACCGGGGATTAGACGGACGACCCGGCAAAGCCGGGACGTCCTCCAGGTCGGCGTCGCAAGCGAGCGCCTTACGAACGGTCCGCCTGCGGCGCCGCTCGCGTGCGCGGGAAGCGAGCACGCACGCGCTTGATCAGCGGCGGCGAGGCGGCCGCCAGCAACGCCGCGAGCGCGACCGCGCCGAGGATCAGCAGCGGCAGCGGAACCGTGTTGGAGCTCTCCGGGATCGACTCCTGCGTGCCGGCGTGAGGCACGGCGACCTCGGCTCGCTTCTTCGCCACTGCCTCCTTCCGCGCGATGGCGCCCCCGCTGCCCATGTTGTCTGGCCCCGCTCCGTTGTTGAGGCCATTCGTGGGCGGTCCCGAGCCGACCAAGGCGGCGGTGATGTCGTCCTTGATCGATGAGTAGTCCGCGAGGTCCTCCGGGACGCTGCGATAGGCCTGCCGCAGGCAGCGGGCCGAGTAATGGCCGTCGATCTTGCCGTCCTTCGTCCAGTCGCTGATCACGCGCTGGGCGCACGGGGTTGTCGCGTGGGCGACTGAGGGGCTCGCGGCGAGAAGAGCGACGGCGACGGCGAGCCCTGCGAGGAGGAGGCGGGGCATCTGGGAAGTCTTGCGGAGGTGAGTTAGCCGTTTGTTAGGACGGCCAAACCACGCAGATGTTGCGGTAGCCTCGGCCTCGATGCGCACTGCTCTCGAGCACCGGGCGACGGGGCTCGACGTTCCGAGGCGATCCAGCGCGCTCCTCGCTCCCGCGCCTCTGCTCGGCGGCGTTTCTGCTGCGCTCGTCGCCGCCGCGGTGCTCTTCAGCGACGGCTCCTCGGACGACCCGTTGATCTGGATCGGCGGGCTCGCGATCGCCTTCGCGGCTGCGGCGGCGGTCTCGGCGGCCGTGGGTGTTCTCGCCGTGCCCGAGTTGTCCGCACTCGGGCTGGCAACCGTCGGCATGCTCGGCGGTCTCGTCGTTTGGCAGGGCTTCTCGCTGCTGTGGTCGATCGAGGCCGATCGGACCTGGAACTACGTCAACCGCGGGCTCGTCTACTTCGCGTTCCTGTTGCTAGGGCTGGCGGTGGGAACTGCGCGGCGGTCGCCGCGATTCGCGGCCGGCTGGCTGGCGGTGGTGACGGCGGCCGCGATCGGCTGGGCCCTGGCGACGAAGATCTTCCCCGGCCTCTCTTCGGAGACGGAGCGGGTCGCGCGGCTGAACAGCCCGATCGGCTACTGGAACGTGCTCGCGCTCGTGACCGTGTTCGCGCTGCCGCTTGCCCTGTGGATCGCGGCCCCGCGCTCGCGGCCGGACTGGCTGCGCGCGGTCGCGGTCGTCTATCTCTACGCGGCGCTCGTGGCGCTGCTGCTGACGTTCTCGCGCGGCGGCGTTGCGGTTGGGATCGCCGCGGTTGTGTTGTGGCTGGCGATCGGGGCCCCGCGCGTCGAGAGTGCGGCCGCGCTCGGGTTGGCGCTCGTGCCGACGCTCGTCGTCGCGGGCTGGGCGTTCTCCCGGCCCGGGCTGACGAAGGACGCGGAACCGCACTCGCTGCAGGTGCACGACGGACGCTGGTTCGGGCTTGCGCTGGTGCTCGGGGGAATCGGAGCGTTTGCCGGGGCCTTCTGGGTCTCCCGCTACGAGCGGGGCCGGCCACTTTCGCCGGCGTGGCGGGCTCGGCTCGGGCGAGCCGGGGTGGCCGCGGGTGCCGCCGCAATCGTGATCGGGATCGGCGGGCTGATCGCCGCCGGGATCACTCCCTCGAAGGTCTGGCGCAAGTTCAACGAGCCCGCGGCCTCGCCGACCGCCGTCAGCGGCCCCTCACACCTTGGGTCGATCGCCTCCACGAGCCGCTGGAACTGGTGGCAGGAGGCGTGGAAGGCGTGGAAGGCGCACCCGGCCCTCGGGACGGGGGCTGGGTCGTTCGAGCTCACGCACCGAAAGCTGCGAGTCGATGGAACCGTGGCGACCGAGCCGCACAACCTGCCGCTGCAGTTTCTGAGCGAGACCGGCGTGATCGGCTTCGTCCTCTTCCTCGGGATCGCGCTGGCCGGGGCGGGGGCTTTGGTCGAGACGCTGCGGCGGCTCGAGGGCGAGGACCGGCTGGCGGCGGCTGCCCTCGTGGTCGCCCTCTTCGCCTACGTCGTTCACGGGGTCGTGGACTTCGACTGGGATTTCGTCGCGGTGACCGGGCCGGCGTTGGTGGCCCTCGGGATGCTGCTCGCCGTAGGTCGGCCGGCCCGCGTGCGGCTGGGCGCCCGGCGTGGCGTGCTCGCCGTCGCGGCGGGCGCGTTCGCCGCCGCAGCTCTGTATTCGCTCGCGTCGCCCTGGCTCGCGGCGCGGCGGGTCGACAACGCCTACGCGGCCTTGGCCCGGAACGACGTGGCGGGGGCCGTGGCCGATGCGCGCAGTGCTCATCACCTCAACCCGGTCTCGCTCGACGCGCTCTTGGCCGGGGGGTCGGCAGAGGCCGCGCGCGGGAACGTCGCCGCTGCCGGCCGGCTCTACTCGCAGGCGATCTCGATCCAGCCGGACAACTGGAAGCCCTGGTACTACCGTGCGCGACTGCTCGACAACATCGGCGGGCCGAAGGAGGCTTTGTTCGACGCCGAGGAGGCGGCGGCGCGCGACCCGCGCGGAGTCGCCGGCACGTACGCCGCGTCGCTCGCTACGGCGCCGTAGCGCGCAGCCAGATCTGCGTCCAGAAGAGGCCGAGCGCCCGGTAGACGAACGGCTCCGCGACGTGCGCGGCGATCTCGCGCGGGCTGTTGTTGAACAGGCGCTTGCGGTTGTTGTGGAAGCGGGCGATCTCGACGAAGCCGGCCTCTCGTAGCAGGCGCTTGAGGCGGCGCGGCGAGTAGCCCATCTCGGTGACGCCGTACTCGTGGCTGGCGTCGCGGCCCTGGAAGCGGTGCTTCCAGTTTGGCTCGACGAGGAGGAGCCGGCCGCCGGGGCGGAGGGCCTTTCGGGCCGTCGCGAGCACGAGGTCGGCACGGCTGCTGTGGTGGAGCGCGTCGTAGAGCAGAGCCGCGTCGAAGCGGCGGCCGAGGTCGAGGCTCTCCATGTCGGCGACCTCGAAGGTTGCGTCGACGGTGTCGGCGGCCGCGAGCTCGCGCGCGATCTCGATCATCTCCGGCGAGATGTCGTAGCCGTGGGCGTCGAGGCCGTGGCGCGCTGCGAAGCGGGTCATCCAGCCGGAGCCGCAGCCGAGCTCGACAAGGCTCATGCCTGCGTGAAGGTCAAGGATCTGGAGGATGTGGCCGAAGTCGATCAGCAGCCTGGACGTCATCCGCGGGTTATGGTGAAACGGCTTGTTGCGGAGCCAGGCGCGGCCTTCCTCGCCGACCGCCGCTGGGTAGTCGATCTCGGCTTGCTTGATCGGGTCGGCTTCGGTCACGACGACCGATGATGCACGTAGTAGCGGAGGCCCGCACCGGCGGCGTCTTCGGTGTGGGCGACCGCCGCACCGGCCCTTTCGACCGTGGCGCGGACGTCGGCTTCCGGCAATGCGATCAGCCGCACCGGGTGGAGGCCGGCCGCATGCAGGCGGTGGGGGCCGACCCGGTTGCGGAGCGGCCTGTAGAGGCGGCGGCGGGGCTGAAACCGCTTCGTGAACGGGAGTTTGGTCGGCAACTGGAAGACGACGAGCCCGTCCGGGCGGGCCGCCGCGATCAGCCGCCCTATGGAGACGCGCGCGAGAGCCTTGCTCGGCAGGTGCTGGAGGACGAGGTTGGCGACGACGAGGTCGAAGGGGTCTGAGGGCGGTCGCTCGCCGTTCGCGAAGGTCAGGTTCGGTTTGTCCGCGTTCAGGCGCCGCGCGTGCTCGAGCATGCGCTCGGAGACATCGACGCCGATCGCCTCGTCGAAGCGTCCCGCGAGCGCACGGGTCAGGCGCCCGACGCCGCAGCCGAAGTCGAGGGCCCGTTCGCGGAGAGCAGGCCGCTCGAGCTGGGCGGCGGTCGCGAGCATCTGCTCGATGTCGGCCTCACCGGTGGCGAAGAACTCGGTTGGGTCCCAGCCGCCGCCGCGCTTGTCGTCGGCGGCGAGGACGGCCCAGAACGGGTCGACGAGCGCAAGATCGTCCCAGTCGCGTGCCTGGGCGGACGCCGAATCTCGATGCTCCCCCACGGGCCCGACGCTACCAACCCTCAGTAATGCGGGACTGACCCCGCAGGGGTCTGTCCCTGAAGAGGTCCTTGGGCCGGAAGCCTTTCAAGGACAGGCCCCGCTCGGGGACAGCCCCGTGCTCCCTAGGAAATTCCGAGCATGACCACCAACTGCGCTCGGCGGAGGCTGCTCGGCTGCATGCCGTCGAGGCCCGTGACCACGCCGATGCCGGTATCGCGGGCGAGGCGCTGCCCTTCCGCCGCGAAGCCCGGGCGATACATGATGAGCGTTGGCCCGTGGGTCGCACGCTGTGCGTTCCCGACCGCGGAGATCCTGTACCCGCGCGCGCGGAGCGTCGACGCTTCGGCCGCGGCGGCGCCGGCCTCGCCGTTTCCGTTCAGGACGACGATGCGCGTTTTCGCGCGCGGCAGGCTCGGATGACGTGACGGCTTCATCGTCGCGGGCCTGATCGCGGCCGACCTGGCCGCAGCTCTTGCGCCATGGCTGACCACGGATCGGCCGAGCAGCACGGTGCCGGCGGCGATCAGCGCCAGCAGCTCGAGCGCGGCCACTCCGGTCGCGACGATCGCGGCGGTGCGCCAGGGCCGAACGGGCTCGAACGGGACTGCGTGCTCCATCGGGAGCGTCGAGTTCGCTACCCGGCCGCGGCCTCCTGCAAGCTCTCCCACGTCAGTCGCAGTCCGTCCTCGAGGGATTGCTCGGCCCGCCAGCCGAGCTCGCGCACGGCCAGCCCAGGGTCGGTGACGCTGCGCTGGATCTCGCCCGGGCGCGCCTCCGCATACACGGGCTCGCGGTCGATCCCGGTCACGTGGCTGCAGACCGCGTGGAGCTCGTTGACCGAGGTCTCCACCCCGGTGCCGATGTTGTAGACGCCGCCGTCGTGCTCGGCCGCCGCCAGCACACCCCGAACGACGTCGCCGACATAGATGAAGTCGCGCGTCTGGTTGCCGCTGCCGAAGATCGTCGTCTCCTCACCGGCGGCCAGCCGCTCGAGGAAGATCGCGATCACGCCGCCCTCGAGACTCGCCTCCTGTCGAGGCCCATAGACGTTCGCGAACCGGAGCGAGACGTGCCGGGTGCCAAAGAGCCGGTTCCAGCCGGCGACGTACTCCTCGCCCGCCAGCTTCGAGATCCCGTACGGTGAGATTGGCCGGCGCGGCGCGTCCTCCGCGGCCGGCCCGTCGCACTCGCCGTAGATCGCGCCGCCGGTCGAGCTGAAGACGACGTGCGTCCCGTGCGCGCGCGCGGCCTCCAGAACCCTCACCGTCCCGAGCACGTTTACCTCGGCGTCGTAGTCGGGGCGCTCGACCGAGGTGCCGACGTCGGCCTGGGCTGCCAGGTGGACGCACAGCTCCGGCCGCACCGAGTCGAAGAGCGCCGTGTCGCCCCAACGGATGTCCCCCCGGTGCAGCTCGGCGCCGGCCGGGACCTTGTCGACGCTTCCCGTCGCGAGCGAGTCGAGCACGTGCACCTCGTCGCCGCGAGCGACAAGCGCCTCCGCGACGTGCGAGCCGATGAAGCCCGCGCCGCCTGTCACGATCGCCCGCAAGGCCCCGTATCCTAGGTCGCGGATGTTCATCACGTTCGAGGGCCTCGACGGCTCGGGGAAGTCGACGCAGGCCGAGTTGCTCGCCGAGGCGATTCGCCAGACCGGCCGGAACGTGGTGACGACGCGGGAGCCCGGCGGGACGCCACTCGGCGAGCGCGTTCGCGAGCTGCTGCTGAACGGGAACGGGATCGCCCCCTGGGCCGAAGCGGCGCTGTTCGCGGCCGCCCGGGCGGAGCTCGTCGACGAGGTCATCGGTCCCGCGCTCGAGCGCGGCGCAGTCGTCATCTGCGACCGCTACCTGGACTCCTCGCTGGCCTACCAGGGTGTCGCGCGCGGCCTCGGGATCGAGCGCGTCCTGCAGCTGAACTTGCCTGCGATCGGTGAACGGCTGCCCGACCGCACCTTCTTGCTCGAGATCGACCCGGATGAGTCGGCTCGCCGCGTCGGCCAGAACGGCGACCGGATCGAGCGTGAGGACGAACAGTTCCGCAGGCAGGTCGCCGACGCATATCGTCTGCTCGCGGAAACCTTCCCCGCGCGGATCGAGGCCGTCGACGGCAGCCGTCCGCCCGGAGAGATCGCCAAGGAGATCTTTGGACGCGTTCGAGACAGTCTCTGAGCAGCCCGAGGCCAAGCGTCTGCTGCGCGCCGCGCTCGACGACGCGCTCGCGCATGCCTACCTCTTCCACGGACCGCCCGGCGTTGGCAAGCGCGCGATGGCGACCGCGTTCGCGGCCGAGCTGCTCGGCGACAGTGCACGTGTCGAGCGAGGCTCACATCCAGATCTCTATGTGCTCGAGCCCCTCGGGGACCAGATCCGGATCGACGCGATCCGCCAGCTCCGCCACGACCTGCACATGCGGCCGTTCGAGGCCGACCGCCGCGTCTATCTGATCTTCGGCGCGCACGCGATGAACGAAGAGGCGGCGGACGCGCTGCTGAAGGACCTCGAGGAGCCGCCCGCCTACGCCGTGATCGTGCTCGTGGCCGACGAGGTCGGCTCGCTGCCGGAGACGATTCGCTCGCGTTGCCAGCCGGTCCCGTTCCGGCGGCTCTCGGAGCGGACTGTGCGCGAGGCGATCATGGCCCAGGCGCCCGAGCTGCCGGCCGACGAGGCGACCGCGATCGCGCGGGTCGCGGCGGGCCGGCTCGATCGCGCGGCGCTGCTGCTCGACGACGCGGCCGCGAAACGCCGGGCGGAGCGGCTGCAGCTCGCGCGCGCGGTCTACCTCGCGCCGGAGTTCGCCGCGGGCGACGCCGCCGAACAGGTCGTCGCCGGCTCGCGCGCGCGGGCGAAGCAAGCGCGTGACGCCGCCGAGGCGGGGCTCGAGGGCCTCGAGCTGACCGACCGGGAGACGGAGCAGCGTCTTCGCCGGGCCGCCCGTGGGGCCGAGCGGGAGGAGCTGCTGGCGGCCCTTGAGGAGCTCGCGGCCTGGTACCGCGACCTCGTGGCCTTCGCGGCCGGAGCCGACACGGCCGTCCACTTCGACCACGCCGACGAACTGCGTGAGGACGCCTCGGTCGAGCGGCTCGCCGGCGCAGAAGAGGCGGCCGAGCTCGCCCGCCAGGCCTGGCGCAACTTCGCCGAGTTCAACCTCAACGCGCCGCTGGCGCTGGAGGCGCTCTTCGTCCAGCTGCGCCGGTCGTTCGCGCTTGCCAGGGCTGGCATCTAGCGCGTCGAAATACGGGAGTTGTGACTCGTTCCGAAGGCAGCTAGGCTCACCCGGTCCAGTGCTCCATTCGAGGTCGTTCACCTCGCGCCCATGGGTGATCGCCGTTGCCGGCTTGATCGTGACGGCCGCAATCACCGCGCCGTTTTTCTTCGTCACCGGGCTTTCCGAACAACTCGCGATCGCGGGCGGGCTCGCGGTGGCGGTGGCGGTCGGCTCGTGGCTGCTCGCCAGACGGCTCGAACGCCGTGGACGGCAGCTGGTTGACGCCAAGTGGCAGCTGGTCGATTCCGAACGGAAATACCGAGACCTGACGGACGGGCTTCCGCTCGTCACGTGGGTCTACGAGGCCGGCGATCGCAACGAAACGCGCCTCGTTGCGCCCCAGATCGAGGAGACGCTCGGATACCCACGCGAACAGTGGGACGGCGAGCTGCTCGAGCGCGTCCTTCATCCCGACGACCGCGACCGCGTCCTCGGCGAGATCGCGAGCGCCGCCGAGAAGGGCGTTCCGTTCGAGAGCGAGTACCGCGTGCTGTCGCGGAACGGTGAGGTCGTCTGGCTCCAGGAGCACGCGAAGGTCGTCTCCAACGCGGACGGCGAGCCGCTCTTCGGGCAGAGCTTCCTCGTCGACATCGGCGAGCGAAAGCGCGCCGAGGACGAGTGCGATCGTTCCGTCGCCGCGGAGCGGGCCGCAGCCGCCGAGACCGCCTCGAGGCAAGGCCGGCTCGACCTGCTCCGTCAGATCGCAGTCGTCGCCGCCTCCGCCGACTACAAGGCCGCGATCGAACGAGTCGCCGAACTGGTCGTTCGAGACTTCGGCGACTGGTGCCTGATCGACCTAGCCGAGGAAGGCTCGCCGCTCAAGCGCCTTGCAGTCGCCCGGGCTGAGCCGCACAACACCGATGGTGCGCCCCAACAGGAGCCGGACGAGGCCGTCCGATCGGTCGTCGCCAGCGGGAAGTCGCAGATCGTCCCGGCGCTCGGCCAGCGCTCGAACGGCAAGGAGCCGGGCAGCTTCATCGGCGGCATCAACCCGAGCTCCGTGATCTGTGTTCCCCTGCGCGCGCGCGAGCGTTCGATCGGCGCGATCACCGTCGCTCGCACAGCGCGCGGCGAAACCTACGGGGCGGACGACCTCGCACTCGTTGAAGACATCGCTGGGCGGATTGCGATCGCAGTCGACCGGGCGCGGCTGTACGCGGAGGTCGAGCAGCGCGCCGACGCGGCCCGCGTTCTCGCCCACGTCGCAGACGGGATCCTGCTGCTCGACCGGAGCGGCATCGTCCGCCTCTGGAACCCGGCCGCGGAGGGGATCACCGCCATCCGTGCTCCCGACATCGTCGGCCGCCCGGCCGCCGACGCGATCCACGGCTGGCAGGAATCGGTCGACACGATTCCGATCGCGGCTACGCCGGACCCGGGACACCCCGAGGTCGTGATTCCGGTGGAGACCGAGCGGGGCGAGCGCTGGATCGCGATCGCGGGCGTGCAGTTCTTCGGTGGCACGGTCTATGCCTTCCGCGACCTGACTGACGTGCGCAGGCTCGAGGAGCTGAAGGCGAGTTTCATCGCCACGGCGTCACACGAGCTGCGAACGCCGCTGGCCGCTGTCTACGGCGCCGCCCAGACGCTGCTCCGTCACGACTTCGCTCTCGACGAGGGGGGCCGCGACCGCTTTGTCTCGCTGATCGCCGACGAGTCGGAGCGCCTCGGCCGGATCGTCAACGAGATCCTGCTTGCCAGCCAGCTGGACGCCGGTCGGCTCGACCTCGAGGCCGAGCCGTTCGATGCGTCGGAGCTCGTCGAGCGGGTCGTCGAGGCGACGCGCGCGTACGCGCCGCCCGGCGTTCACGTCGAGGGGAAGGTGCCGGACGACTTGCCGTTGGTCGAGGCGGACCGAGACAAGGTGCGCCAGGTGCTCGTCAACCTGGTCGAGAACGCGATCAAGTACTCACCCGACGGCGGCCGCGTCGAGGTCGGGGTCGAGCCGAACGAGGAGAACGTGGTCTTCCACGTTCAAGACGAGGGGCTCGGGATCCCCTCTGACGAGCAGAGCATGGTCTTCGAGAAGTTCTACCGGGTCGATCCGCACATGACCCGCGGCGTCGGCGGCACCGGGCTCGGCCTCTACATCTGCAACGAGCTCGTCAGCCGAATGGGCGGGCACATCTGGCTCGAGTCCAAGCCGGGTGAGGGATCGACCTTCCTGTTCGAGCTTCCGTCCGCGCCTTCGATCGCGGCAACGCGACCGGCGGAGCTTGGGACGCGCTCCGAGAACGTCGGTTCTTAGTCGCACAGCAGGCGGATGGACTGCCGTCTGGAGCCGCACGTACTCCCGGCCGTTAGCATCCGTTTCGGGTAGAACTCGCGATATCTAGGTTTAACTCCAAAGGGGAGGAAGGGGGAGTTGAGATGACGCTATGGCGTCTTTCGGCGTTTCTCGTCACGCTCGCTGCGTTCGGCTGGATGGTCCAGTCGAGCGGTGCAAACTCGGGGACGCTCGGATCCGGCTGCATCGCGCACCACCCGAACTACATCGAAGACACATTCGAGGTGCAGTACGCCGCCGGCTGCTCCGGCCACGACGAGCCCGAGCTCGATCCCGTCTCTAGTGCTTCGGGCTCTGCCCAAGACCTGACCTGGAGGTTCGTGCTTCCGAGCGACGGCTCTTTCAACGTGTCGACCACGGGGCCGACATTCTGGTTCGGCGGCACGGTCAACGATCCGAAGAGCCTGTTCGGCCAGTCGTTTCTGGAAGTGCAGTTCTATCCCGACGCACTTGTTCGCAACTGCACTCCCAACGGCGGCTTCGTCGTCTCCTACGCTCCGAACACGTACACCGTTTGCTCACCGGTCTGGAGCATCCACACGACAGGTCAGAAGCCCGTCTTTCACGAGCCGGCGGCGTTCAACGCGATGCTGACGACCGGCTCCAAGCACGACCCGCTGGTCATGCACGCCGGCGACACGATCGACCTCCACTTCCACGTCGTCTCGCAAAACCAGGGTTGGCACATCGACGTCACCGACGAGACGACTGGCGGCTCGGGGACCATCGTCCTCAATAGCGCCGACGGGCCGCTCCTGCCCGCCTTCGACAAGCAGGAGATCGGTAACGCCCTCGGTTGGGGGCTCGTGAACGACACGCCGAACTCGTTCGTCTGGGAAATCGGCCACACCTCGCCGTTCACGAGTCCGGCCTCCCAGTTCTGCATCCCGGGGCAGCCGATCTGCCAGTCGTTCAACGAGCCGGCGTGGGCCGGAACATCGCCGATCCAGATCAAGTCGGTCACCTTCGGCGACGGCTCGCATCCGACTCAGTGGGCGACGGTCTCCGACACCGGCGGCAAGGCCGAGATCCTCGGAAACTCGTTCGTCGGGCCCACGGATTGCGCGAGCTACGGCGGCCCATTCTGCACCTACCCGTTCTACACCCAGGGTTCGAGCGGGGTCCACTACGGCACGGACTTCCCGAACCAGATCAGCGACCTCGGCGGGGTCGACCAGTTCGCTCAGACGCTGGAGTGTGGCGGGCCGTTTGGGGCGAACAGCACCTACTGCGACACGCCCGTCCCGATCGTTCTGCCGTAATCGATGAGCCACGGCGGGTGGGCGCCTAGGCGCCCACCCGCCGATTGCTTCCTCAGCGCGGCGCGACGTCAACTTGACCCAAACGCCTGACGCACGGCCTCCGGGCTCGGACGCTGATCCGCAAACGGGCTACAGTAGGACGTCTGCCGACGTAGCTCAGCTGGTAGAGCACTTCACTCGTAATGAAGGGGTCCCCGGTTCGAGTCCGGGCGTCGGCTTACTAGAAACCCCCGCTAGGCGAGGATTTCGCTCTTCTTAGAAGGCAACGCTCCGGCCTCAGGTTATGAGCCGTGGCAGTTTCCGGGCCACGACAACCTCGTACTCGCCCAGGTGACCGCGCGGGAGATCAGCCGCGGGCAGCCGGCGGCACCGTTCGTCCGCTATCAGCGCAAATCCTGTCGCCCCGCGACCTTCGATTTCACCTCGATTGGGCGATACGAAAGCGGAGGTCACGCGAGATATTGTCGAGGCGAGCCCGGCGGCAACTCGGGGCGATGCGGCCAAATAGGCCCAGAGACAGGGAGGGCTGAATTGAGAAAGATCCTTGTAGTCACAATCGCTGCTGCTCTAGTTCTCGGCGGCGTCGGCACAGCCGCTTTGCTGACCGACTCTGCGAC
>Ga0207693_10003971_pt1 | contig 12565 bp, 9 predicted proteins | sample LARL81metaG_FD_184347 | JGI IMG/M metagenome (GOLD analysis project Ga0207693, IMG submission 184347) | Corn, switchgrass and miscanthus rhizosphere microbial communities from Kellogg Biological Station, Michigan, USA - LAR L8-1 metaG... | ecosystem: Host-associated > Plants > Roots >...
GACGCGCTCGAAGTCGGCGAGCATCGGCTGATCTTCAATCTCACGGTAGACACGCCGGCCGCGAACGGAGCCCACGAGGTCACGAGTAGTAGCTCGCCTACGGCCGGAGGCGGTGGGCGGTCGAGCGCGGAGCGTCCGATCCCCGATATTGACGCTAACGACATGTCGCCGTGGCTGCTGCGCGAGATGCGCACTGGGCGCCTGGTCGGCGTGCCGCGCGCGGGCATGCTTATCGGCCGCAGCGAGGATTGTCATCTCGTGGTGCCGGGCCGTGGCGTATCACGACGTCACGCGCTGCTCGAGCCGTACGCCTCAGCTTTTGCGATCTCGGATCTCAGCGCGAACGGCACCCTCGTGAACGGCGTCAAGAACCGCGAGCACCAACCGCTGGCGAGCGGTGACATCATACGGATCGGCCTCGAGGATTATCGCATCGAGAACGGCAGTGCCACGAAGGAGCCTGCCTCCGAGAGCCAGCGACCGACTGAGTTCGTGCCGACAGTCGCCGCGCCGATCGACAACGAGCGGCCAGAGCCGCTGGCGTCGCTCGAGGTAACGCGTGGTGCCCTCCGGGGGACCCATTACTCGATCGAGCGCCCCATCTGCGCAATCGGCAGCTCTCGGGCGAACGATCTGCGACTGAACGACACCAGCGTCGCTCCGCATCACGCGACGCTCCTGTTGAAGGGCGATACCTGGTACGTGACGGATCTCCGATCGCGTCACGGGACGTTCGTGAACGGATATCGCGTGGCGAGTGAACGAGCGCTCGCTCCTGGCTGCTCGCTGAGCTGCGGCCACGTTACGCTGGTGTTCCGCGCCCGGAGGAGCATGCCGATCCCCGAGCCGGAGCAGGCCGAGGGCTGGGTCACGCGATTCTTCAAATTCCTGAGAGCCTCGTAGGGTGGTCGGTGGTCGGTGATCGGTAGATAACGGCTGCTGTCATTGCGGTGACACTCGGATCTGCTTGTGCGCTAGCGCGCGGAGGCAGATCCTTCTTATTTGGAGCCGCTCACGAATCACCGACCACCGCCCACCGATCACCACGATGTCCATCACATTCAAGCTGAACGGAAAGTCGGCGACAGTCGACGCACCGCCGGAGATGCCGCTACTCTGGGTGCTCCGCGACGTTCTCGATCTCAAAGGCACGAAGTTCGGCTGCGGCATGGCGCAGTGTGGAGCGTGCACCGTGCATGTGAAAGGTGTGGCAACGCGCTCCTGTGTCACGCCGCTTGCCGCGGTGAAGGGCGCCGAGGTCACCACGATCGAGGGGCTCTCGCCGGACGGAACACATCCGCTGCAACGAGCCTGGGAGGACGTCGACGTTCCACAGTGCGGCTATTGTCAGGCCGGACAATTGATGTCGGCGGCGGCTCTTCTGAAGCGAACACCCAATCCGACTGACGCCGACATCGACGCGGCGATGAATGGAAATCTCTGCCGCTGCGGTACGTACCTACGGATTCGGGAAGCCATCCACCGAGCCGCCTCGTTGCCGCCGAACCCCGCGACGCAGGCGGGGCGCGCGCGCGCCGGCTCGAGCAAGCGATAGGAGGCGGCGATGAAGACCAACCTAACGAGTGAGCCCGTCAATCGTCGCCAATTCCTGCGCGCGACGGCCATAGTCGGCGGCGGTGTGTTCCTGGCCAGCTACCTCGAGCCAGTGAGTGGCGCGGCGGCACTTGCCGAACGTGCCGGTAATCCAGGCGGCGCGACTGACTTCGTTGTCAATGCATGGATACGTATCTCGCCGAGCGGTGTCGTGACAATCGCGGCGCAGAATCCGGAAATCGGCCAGGGCATCAAGACCATGTTGCCGATGCTCATTGCCGACGAGCTGGACGTGGATTGGACTGATGTGCGCATCGAGCAGGCACCGCTGGACACGACGAAGTACAAGAATCAGTGGGCTGGTGGAAGCACAGCGACTCCCAATCACTACCTGCCGATGCGTCGTGTAGGCGCCGCCGCACGCGCGATGCTCGTTTCGGCCGCGGCACAGAGCTGGGGAGTACCCGAATCCGAGTGCGAGACGCGCTCCGGCGTGGTCTATCATCGCGCCAGCAACCGTAGCGCGAAGTACGGTGAGCTCGGTGAGAAAGCCTCGTCGATTCCAGCACCCGATTTGGAAAAGGTGCCGCTCAAGGATCCGAAGCAATTCCGGATCATTGGCACGCCGGTACGGGGCGTGGACACTCGCGCGATCGCCACCGGTACGCCGATGTACGGCATCGACATCGTCGTGCCAGGCATGCAGTACGCTGTGTTCGAGAAGTGCCCCGTGTTCGGGGGCAAGGTGGTGAGCGCGAATCTGGATGACATCAAGAAGGAGCCAGGTATCAGACAAGCGTTCGTCGTCGAAGGAGGCAGCCAGCTGGCCGGGTTGCTGGGCGGCGTCGCAATCATCGCCGACAGCTGGTGGTTCGCAAAGAATGCCCGGACGAAGCTCAAGGTCACCTGGAACGAGGGCACGACTGCGGAGCAATCGACCGCTGCGTTTGCCGCAAAGGCGGCGGAGCTCTCGAAGCAGGCGCCACATCGGACGCTGAGGAAGGACGGCAACGTCGAGGCGGCGTTCGCGTCCTCGGGAGCCAAAGTGCTGCGGGCGGAATACTTCTATCCGTTCATCTCGCATGCGCCGATGGAGCCGCAGAATTGCACGGCGTCATACCGTGACGGCAAGCTCGAAATCTGGGCACCGAGCCAGACGCCGGCTTCCGGCCGACAGCTGGTCGCGCGCACGTTAGGCATCAAGGAAGAAGACATCACGATCCATCTCACGCGAACGGGAGGCGGCTTCGGTCGTCGCCTGAACAACGACTACATGGTCGAAGCGGCCTGGATTGCCAAGGAAGCAGGCGTTCCGGTGAAGCTGCTGTGGACGCGTGAAGACGATATGCGCCACGATTTCTATCGTCCGGCCGGGTTCCACTACTTCACGGGCGCCGTCGATCCTTCGGGATCGCTGATCGCGTTGCACGATCATTTCATCTCCTTCGGCGAGGGCGATCGCTTTGCGCCCAGCGCTGGCATCAGCGCGAACGAGTTTCCGGCGCGCTTTATTCAGAACTGTGTGATCGACGTCTCGGTGATGCCGTTAGGCGTGCCGACCGGTGCACTGCGCGCGCCGCAAAGCAACGGCCTTGCGTTCGCGTTCCAATCATTCCTCGATGAGCTGGCACACGCCGCCGGCCGCGATCAGGTGCAGTTCCGTCTCGATCTACTCGCGAATGCACCCCTGCCAGAACCAGCACCGGCGGCAGGACAGCCCGCGCCGCCGCCTGGATTCAGCTTCGACCCGCAGCGGATGCACGGTGTGCTGCAACTCGTCGCGGACATATCACGGTGGGGCGTGGAAAAACTCCCCCGGGGCACCGGCCGCGGCGTCGCCTTCTACTTCAGTCATCGCGGCTATTTCGCTGAAGTCGTGCAGGCGACGGTGAGCAAAGCGGGCGCCGTGAAGGTGGACAAGGTCTGGGTCGCCGGTGACGTCGGCACCCAGATCATCAATCCGCTCAACGCAGAGAATCAGGTGCAGGGCGCAGTGCTCGACGGACTCGCGGAAGCGCTCGGTCAGGAGATTACGATCGATAGAGGTCGGACCGTCCAGAGCAATTTCCACGACTTCAAGTTGCTGCGTCTCACTCAGGCGGCGCCTGTCGAGGTCTATTTCAAGACCTCGAACAACCCGCCGACTGGACTCGGGGAGCCGGCACTGCCACCCGCTCCGCCAGCGCTTTGCAACGCCATCTTCGCCGCGACGGGAAGGCGCATTCGCTCCCTTCCGATATCGAAGACGGATTTGAGATGGAGCTGAATGGGGTAGAGGGTAGGCGGGTAATGGCGAGAGGAGCGGGAGCGCGCGCGATCGAGCGCGCGCGACTCCAAATAAATCGCGAGCGCAGCGAGAGGGTCATGAGAGGCATTCGTCTACTCTGCACGGCATTCCTCGCGACAATCCCAGTCGCGACGTACGGGCAGGTCACGTCGCAGGGCGGGACGATGGCGCCCAACAACGATCTGCCGAACCCGTACCGCACTATCGAGGGCTGGGCGCAACTGGGCCGACCATGGGGATCGACGAGCGCCGTCGACATCGACCCGGACGGCCATAGCGTCTGGGTCGCCGAGCGGTGCGGTGCGAATAGTTGTGCGGGCTCGAACCTCCCGGCGGTTTATAAGTTCGATAAGAACGGCGCACTGGTGACGTCCTTCGGAGCGGGAATGTTCGTCGCGCCGCACGGCATTTTCGTCGATCGCGCCGGGAACGTCTGGGTGACCGATTGCGCGTGCACCGGCCGCGGAGGCCGGCTTTCGACCGACAGCGCCGCACGACCGGCGAACGGGCATCAGGTGTTCGAGTTCAGTCCTTCCGGCAAGCTGCTCATGACCCTTGGCAAAGCGGGCGGCGGCACGGGAGCTGATTACTTCTGGCAGCCTAACGACGTGCTCGTCGCCCCCAGCGGCGAGATTTTCGTCGCCGAGGGGCACTCGTCCGCACCGGGGTCGACGGCGCGCGTGCTGAAGTTCTCGAAAGACGGAAAGCTGATCAAAAGCTGGGGGACGTTCGGCCACGGCCCCGACGATCTCGATCAGCCCCATGCACTCGCCATGGATTCGCGCGGCCGGCTGTTCGTCGGCGACCGCGGCAACAACCGCATAAAGATCTTCGATCAGGATGGGAAGCTGCTCGACACCTGGTATCAATTCAGCCGGCCGAGCGGCATCTACATCGACGCGAGTGACAGGATCTATGTCGCCGACTCGGAATCCGGCTCGGTAGCAAAAGACCGCACGGGCTGGAAGCGCGGTATCCGCATCGGCAGCGCGCGCGACGGCTCGGTGACGGCTTTCATCCCTGATCCGGCCGAGAGCCCGCCATCGACTAGCGCGGCGGAAGGAGTGGCTGCGGACGCAGGTGGAGTGATCTATGGCGCCGAAGTGGGGCCGCGGGCGTTGAAGCGATACGTCAAGCAGTGAACCGGAGAGCGCAATGAACAGCGATCGTCGATTCTCCCGTCGTGGATTCGTCGGTGGCGTCGCCACCGCGTTAGGCTATCTCACGCTCGAACCTCGCTCTCGACTCTGGGCGCGGAATGTCCCCGACGTCGCGCCGAGAATCGGCGGGCCCGGCGACGAGTACGACGGCCTGGCAAAGCTCGCCAACAACGAGAACCCGTACGGTCCGTCCGATGCCGTCATGAAGGCGATGACACAATCCTTCAAGTACGCGAATCGGTACGGATACCCGGATAGCGTCACCGAGGCGATTGCGAAGTATCATGGCGTGAAGGAAGAGAATGTCTTCATCGCGGCCGGCTCGGGTGAGATTCTCGACGTCGCCTGCAACACGTATCTGCGCGGCGGGCGAAAGATCCTCAGCTCCGAACCGTCGTACGATGTGATCTTCCAGCACGTCACCGCTTATAAGGCGGATACGATCAAAGTGCCTGCACTGCCCGATTTCCGTCAGGACATTCCGGGTTTGATCAAGGCCGCGCGCGCCTATAGCCGAGACATCGGCTTCATCTACGTGTGCAGCCCAAACAACCCGACGGGTCGGATCGTGACGCAGCAGGAAATCAAGCAGCTTCTCGATGGCATTCCCCAGGACATGCCGGTGCTCATCGACGAAGCGTACTTCCACTTCGTCGAGGACCCGGACTACGCGACGTCTATCCCCCACGCCTTCGAGGATCGCCCGGTAATCGTGACCAGGACCTTCTCGAAGATCGCGGCGCTCGCTGGCATGCGACTGGGCTACGCCATCGCGCCGAAGGAAATGATCCGCGACATGCGGCCTTATGCCACCGGTACGATCAACGCGATCGTGAAGTACGGTGGTATCGCCGCGCTGAACGACGCCGACACGCAAGCCAGGGTCAAGCGTGTGACGCTCGAGCTCCGGAAGAAGACCACCGCGGAGCTCACCAATCTCGGTTACACGGTAGTGCCGTCCGAGGCGAACTTCTTTTTCGTGCACCTGCGGCGTCCGGTGCCTCCTGTGATCGACGAGTTCAAGAAGAAAGGTGTTCTGGTCGGCCGACCCTTCCCGCCGTTCATGGAGCACCTCCGCGTCTCGGTCGGCACCGTCGAGGAGATGAGCAGATTCTTGACGGCGTTCAAGGACGTCATATCGCAGGCAAGCACGGCTTCCAAGATCGGGTGAGGGCCGTCGGGCGATGTCATCCTGAGCGACGCGAAGGATGACATCGAGGCTAATGCTTCGTCTGCCCCGCCCCGTCGCCCCCTTTTGGCAGCGTCAAAGCGACCAGCGCTGTGTGCTCGCCAGCTCCCGTCGCGAAGACGATGTACTGCCGGCCCTGGTGCATGAACGTCATCGGCACGGCCGTCGTCTTCGCCGGAATCTGTACTTCGCCCACCTGCTTCCCGCTTGCCTTGTCGACAGCGTACAGATGATACGGTGGACGCGGGGGGCCGCCACTCCGTCCCGTTCCATAGATCACGAGCGTCTTCGTCGCGATGATCTGCGCCTGCCCGCGGCCGGGCTGCGGCGGTAGACTGACACCCGCGAATAGCGGATCGTTCGTCGTCACCGGCGTCGAGATCCCGTTAGGCACCCACCAGATCTTGTCGCCGCTGTTCATGTCGTACGCGGTGACACCGCCGAATTGCTTCGGTTTGAGAATCGAAACGCCGCCGATGGTCGTGCCATTCGCGCGCGCCTCGAAGCCAAGGCCCGGAGATGCGCCAGCCTGTGACACGTACCCCGGAGGCGCCGGCAAGGCGCCTAACAAGCCACAGCTGTTGTGCGGCGAGCTGTATCGGAACTCCGAGCATGGGTCCTTCTGCACCTGAATCGTGCTCAGGCCGCTCTGGCCGCCGACATAGATTCGGCCCGTCTCGGGATCGGCCGCGGTGCCGCCGTCGATATTCACGCCGCCCGATGCCCCTGGCGCGTACCACGCGCAACGGAAGCCGCTCGCGCCCGATCCGTCGGCCAGCGCCGCGGGAATGAAATACGGACCCATACGGCACCGCTTCGCCAGCTTCATCGCCGAATCCCTGATTGCGGGCGTGTAGTCGATGACATCCGATTCGACGAGTCCCTGCTGCGAGTAGGGTGCGGGGCGCGACGGAATCGGCTGGGTCGGCGATGTCTGCTCACCGGGAACTTCACTCTGCAGCACCGGCGTCTCGACGATTGGCCAGATGGGTTCACCCGTGACGCGGTCGAGGGTGTAGACGAAACCCTGCTTGGTGGTGGCGGCGAGAATTTTCCGTGGCTGTCCGTTGACGGTGACGTCGAGAAGATTTGGCGCCATCGGGACATCGTAATCCCAGATGTCGTGGTGCACAAACTGATAATGCCAGCGACGCTTCCCGGTCTTCACGTCGATCGCGACGACGCTCGAGCTGTAGAGATTGTTCCCTGGACGATGGCCGCCGTACTCGTCGATGAGCGGCATGCCGACGGGAATGTAGACGAGTCCGAGCTCGGGATCGGCGGAATAGGTCGCCCAGGCGTCGTTCTTTCCGACGCCGTCATTGCCAATCTTCGATCCCGCCTTCCAGCTGTCCGCGCCATACTCACCCGGTTGCGGAATCAGGTCGAATTTCCAGAGCTGCTTCCCCGTGTGCACGTCGAATCCACGGATGAAGCCGGGAATATTGTGCTTGTGGAGTGGGAAGTAGCCGTGAATCGAGGAATTGCCGACGACGATGACGTCACCGACGACAATGGCTGGCGAGCTGTTCGCGATCTCACCATTCGCGGGATCGATTCCCATGGTGCCATCGGCACCGATTTTCTTCACCGGATCCCACTTTTCACCGGGACGCGCCTTACGGGCGGGCGCCGCCTCACTGATGATGAGTGGACCTGAATCATCCACCGCGAGCGGCACCAGCGGATAGCCCAGGCCCTCCATCAGGTCCACGACGCCCTGCCTGCCAAACTTCGGGTCGGGTACGCCGCTCTTGGCCTCGATCGAGAGAAGGTGATATCCCGGTGTAACGACGATGACGCGCTCGTTCGTGCCGTCGGTCCAGTAGGAGAGACCTCGTCCCGCAAATTGACGCGGTGCTTTCTGCCAACGAATGCCCTCGTCGATTCCGTACTTCCACAGTGTCTTGCCCGTGCCGGGATCGATCGCCACGGCGATCCGATGTGTCGTCGCGACCGTGAACAGCCGTCCATTCGCGTAGAGGGGCGTCGTTCGGTAATACTCATCGCTGCCGAGCGCGCCCGCGTTCCACTGCCACGCCACCTGCAAGTTCGCAAAGTTCGACGCGTCGATCTGATCGAGCACCGAGTAGCGCGTGCTCCACGCGTCCGCGCCCCAGTAGCGCCACTCGCCGGGCGCGTTGCCGCGGACGAGCTGTCTTCCCTGACGCGCGCTCGAGAGCTGCGTCCGGAGCAGCAACACGCCGGTGCTCGACGCGAACACCGCCAGCGCGATCGCGACCCAACGCCACTTCGCAGAGTGATGCAGCATGACTATCTCCCTCGTGTGAGAGCCCGAAGCGCCGCGCGGAGCCTAACGATTGCCCCGCTTCGCCGCCGTCGCAGGCTTGGTCTCGATCCGTATCGTTGCGAGGACTGTCGTATCGGTCGGTAACTCGGTAGTCCCGGCTGGCATCTGGTTCAACTTCAGCATGTACGCGAGCAGGTCGGCGTATTGCTCCGGGGCGAGACTACCCGGCTCGTTCTTCGGCATCTTCGTGCTGATGTACCCGTAGAGATCCGACAGCGCATGGCCGTCCCAATGCTGAAAGGCGACCCCGGTGTGCGTCGCGGCCGTATGACAGCCCGTGCACAGCATGGAATACGCGTCCTGGCCACGCGACGCTTGTTCCGCCGTGTACACGCCGCTTTGTGTCGATCGCTTCGCCGCGGTCGATTGCGCGCGCGACGCGCCTGAGGGCAACGCGAGCAAAGCCGCCGCGACGCCGGCGCACCAGCAGGCACGTCGGGGCGGCAACACCATCTTTCGAATCGCGCCAGTGCTTCTCATTCCGCCCTAACCTCGCCAACCGCGCCGCGCCCCGCCAGACGCCGCACCCCACCAGAAAGCAGCCAACCCAAACCGATGGCGATGAGGAGCAGCATCAACGTGCGCATCACCGACAGCGCGAATCCCGCATCGATCGGCGGCCATTGGAAGTGGTACTGCCGCAGCAGCGCCCCACGGTCGAGCATCCAGTGCCACGCCGTGTGCGCGACGAGGGCCGACAGCAGAATCGTACCCATCCGCTCCGCCACCACGTAACGAAACAACAGCGCGAGCGCCGGCACCGTGATCGCGAGCACGAGAATCTGACCGATCTCGACGCCCACATTGAACGCGAACAACGACGTGGCCAGGTGCGCACCCGCGAACTGGAGCGACTCCCGCAGCGCGAACGAGAAGCCAAAACCATGAACGAGCCCGAATCCGAAGGCGACGAGCCAGCGCCGCTCGAGCTTTGAACCGACGATGTTCTCGAACGCCATGTATACGATCGAGAGTGCAATGAGTACCTCGATCAACGGCGGGAACCAGAGCGCATCGGGTGCAAAGCCGAGCACCGATGCCGCCAGCGTTAGGCTGTGAGCAATCGTGAACGACGTCACGATGGCGATCAGCGGCCGGAGTCGCCGGAATGGAATGACGAGACAGAAGACGAACAGCAGATGGTCGATGCCGTCGAGAATGTGATGGAAGCCGAGCGAGGCGAATCGCAGGGCGGCCTGAGACCACCGGGGATCCAGACGCACGAGGCCGGGATCGCCGAGATACTCGAAGGCGCGCTCCGCTCCGTTAGGTGGCAGGAACCGCAGCACCGTCGTCGTATGCACTCCCAGCCTCGCGAGCGTGGGATCGATCGAGAATCGCGAGCTGTCGAATGCGATGGGATACTCGATCAGGACATCCAGGAGGGCCTGCTTCCAGAACAGCTGCGTCGTCGAATCGAGGGGCGCGGCACCCACATGCGCGAGCGCGGAATCGTACGTCGCGAACGATCGATCGGAGGGAAGCGATAGTCGCGCCTCGAGGATCCGCCCCCCACTCAGCGCCGAGTCGCCCTCGTAGATCGACAGTGATCCCGCGAGCCACACTCTCGCCGCCTGCGGCAGCAGCGGCTCGGCGCGCGGGATGTCCAGATAGCCTGGGCCGCGCAGGGGGAAATCGACGTCGCGCATCGACTCGAGCGGCACGCGCAACAACACGCGCAACCGATGGCCTTCTGGCTTGACGAAGGCCAACACCGTAACCGTCGACGGAATCTCGTGAGCAGCACCAACCAGCGGAAACGCGAGCAAGAGCGCGATCCCAGTTAGGATCGAGGCTGGACGGAGGAGGGAGTTGCGAGATAGAATCACGCGCGCGTTGGTCGGGTGGTGCCGCCGCGAGTATAGTGCTCGCTCGCGCTCGCAGTAAGTCTGGTCGGTGGTCGGTAGTTGCTGGTCGGGCCCCTTGGCTAGGAGTGGTCGAATGAGACGACGGAATCTCGTGTTCGCGGGCGCTCTCGTGACGTCGATCATCGCACTCGGCGTTGGTCAGGCTGTATTGCAAGGCGCAACGCGGCCTGCGGTGGAGGCACCTCGCTTCGAGGTCGACCCCATGTGGCCGAAGCCACTGCCCAACCATTGGATTCTCGGCTCCGTGATTGGCGTGGGCGTGGACTCCCGAGATCACGTCTTCATCATTCATCGCGGTGACTCGACGCTCAACCAGCGCACCGAGTCCGGCGCCGCGGCACATCCGCCGCTCGGCGAATGCTGCTCGGCCGCACCGCCGATCATCGAGTTCGATCCCGACGGGAACATGGTCCGCGCGTGGGGTGGACCCGGCGAAGGCTATGTCTGGCCGGAATCGAACCACGGGGTCTCCATCGACGACAAGGACAACGTCTGGATCGGTGGCAATGGCCGCATGGATTCACACATTCTCAAGTTCACTCACGACGGCAAATTCCTGATGCAGATCGGAACGCCGAAGCAGGCCGTGAACAGCAATGCGCTCGACCACTTCGGCCGCGTCGCGAAGATCTCCTTCGACGTGAAGGCGAACGAGGCGTACATCGCCGACGGCTATGGCAACAAGCGCGCAGCCGTGATCGACATGAACTCGGGGAAGATCAAGCGCTTCTGGGGGGCGTATGGTAATACGCCGAAGGACACCAACATGGGTCCGTATAATCCAGACGCTCCGCCAGCTCCTCAGTTCAGAAATCCTGTGCACTGCGCCGAGCCGACGAACGATGGGCTCGTGTACGTGTGCGATCGCGTGAACGATCGCATTCAGGTCTTTCAGAAGGACGGGAAGTTCGTCAAGGAACAGCGCGTCTTTCCGCTCACGCGCGGTGACGGCTCGGTGTGGGACATCGCGTTCTCACGCGATCCGCAGCAGAAATACATCTTCCTCGCCGACGGTCGAAATGAGCGCGTGTATGTCGTGGATCGTCAGTCGCTGCAGATCCTCACGATGTTCGGGGATGGCGGCCGTCAGCCAGGGCAGTTCTTCGCCGTGCACAGCATCGCCACCGACTCCAAGGGCAACATCTACACGACGGAGACATACGAGGGAAAGCGAATTCAGAAGTTCGTATACAAAGGCATCGGTCCAGTCCCGGCGATGAATCAGGGCGTGATCTGGCCCAAGAGCCCCTAGAGGAATAGCTCACAGCTTCGCCTCGCTTGCGTTGACCGGGGGCTCGCCGAGTCGTCCATCTGGTGCCCCCCTCGGCGAGTGACCCGATGCAGCTGATGCGAGAGCAGGCTGTTCCCGCGAAGAACAATGCGCGCGTCTACCGCTACGCGCCTTGGACCGTGGTTCTCGTGTACGTCCTTCTCGTCGCTGTGGCCGCGGGAATGTTCGAGGTTGGCGTGCGCAAGCACGTCTTCTTCATGAAGTTCATCGGCGTTCTGTTCGGGTGCTTCATGCTCCTCGGGCGCCGATTTCTCACCGCGCGCTTCCGCGAGTCGAACTGGCTCCTCAGGACGGATGAGAACGGAGTTTATCTTAAGTTCCGCTCCTTTCTGAACTATCACTTCCCGCCCGACGACCTCACGGTCGTGTTCTTCCCGTATCGGGAGATCCGAACCGCTCACAGAACGCGTGAACGGCGCCAGAATGGGATGATCGGTGACAACCGGCGGTCGGTCCAGACGGTGACGCTCGTCGAGGTCGAGCTCACCTGCGACGTGACGACGCTCCGCACCGCCGTGACTGAAGAGAACTCGCGGCCCGGTCCAAAGGTGAAGCGGTGGTACGGCACCAGCAGCAGCCGGGTGAATCACTGCCCACTGGTCGTGGATGACGAAGGCCGACTGCGCATTCTCTGGGAGTGCACGCCTTCGGCGGCGAACTTCCTCACGGAACTGGCACCGCATGCGCCGGTCGACCGCAGCACCTGGATTGCGGCCGCGTAGCCGTCTTCGGGTGGAGGCAACGCTCTGAGCTCGGGCGCGGCGCGGCCACGCCCTTACGCCGCGTCTCCAGCAAAAAAGGCGAACGTTCCAACACCGAAGGCAAACGTTCCACCTTCGAAGGCGAACGTTGCACCTCTGAACACGAACGCGGCAAAAACGAAGCGGCGTCGTTCAAATCGGCAG
>Ga0207693_10003972_pt1 | contig 12564 bp, 19 predicted proteins | sample LARL81metaG_FD_184347 | JGI IMG/M metagenome (GOLD analysis project Ga0207693, IMG submission 184347) | Corn, switchgrass and miscanthus rhizosphere microbial communities from Kellogg Biological Station, Michigan, USA - LAR L8-1 metaG... | ecosystem: Host-associated > Plants > Roots >...
CAAGACGGTCCTCTAGGGCTGGTGACATTTAATTACGATTTTGTCATCAACGACAAGGTTCACCATTCAGGCCTCGAGGTCTGGCAGGTGTGCAAAGTTGATGGGCAGTGGAAGATCTTGTCCGTTGCCTGGACGATCTATTGACAGTCACAGCTAACAGCCAACACGCTCTAGAGAACAAGGCGAACTTCCGCCTTGGTGATTGCGCCGGGCCTCTGAAGAAAGTGAAATCGGAGTGAAATCTGGGACCGACGGAAATGACCCCAACTGATGGGCCCCGAGTGGGGAAATTCGCCTTTCTGTGATTCCGTGATACTGACCGAGAGGAGCGTCTTCATGGGGACTTTGCTTCAGGATGTTCGCTATGGTTTGCCGCATGCTGGTCAAGAAGCCCACATTCACGATCGTGGCTGTCCTGACGCTGGCCCTGGGCGTGGGAGCCAACACGACCATTTTCAGCATCGTGGATGCCGTGTTGCTGCGTTCTCAGTGGAGGTAGCGTGAACAGATTAGCGTGTAGAGTAATGGTGGCCGTCGCCGGCATGGCGGTGCTCGGGATGACCGCAACGCTGGCCGGCGCACAAACCCATCCAGCGACTTATACACTCAACGATGTGATGCAGGCGCCGTTTGCGTCGGACATGCTGGCCGCGCCCACGGGCGCAGCCGTGGCGTGAGTATTCAACGCGAAGGGCCGCAGTAACATCTGGGTAGCAGACCCATCCCATGGCGCGAAAGCGCGCCAGATCACACGGTACACAGAGGACGACGGTTTCGATATCGGCGAACTCGCCTGGTCGCCAGATGCGAAGTCGATCGCCTTCTGCGTGGCCGCAGTCTCAGTTGGAGTTTCACGCCTCAAGCCGGATGCACCTACGGTTGAGCGCGCAACCGTGAGGACCGACACGGTCAAGCGCGATCCGATGCTGCGCCAGATGCGGGGGTCGCGCCAGATTCCGGCGGAGACCGAGGCCACCGTTGTTCGCATTCATATGCAATATCAGGGGCGTTCGAGCGAAGCTGGAAAGCGATCTGATGAACCAGAAAGCCGGTGCCGCTACTGTGCGCGCATGACGCACAGGCACAACGGCACGCCGACACAAGACTAAAGAACACGTTTAGTCTTTGAAACGCCTACGAGTAGACTCAGGCTTGGTGTTGCGTCGACCTATCCATTCAGCAAACGAACGCACGAAACTTTCGAGGATACTGACGTCCTCTCGGGGTGTGGCGCTGCTGTGCCACGCGCGCCGTTCGAATCGATACAACTCTAACAATTCTCGAAGGGTGTTGGAGTCACTTCCGTGCGGGCTGGTAGTCGGCAAGTCATTGATGTAGTGGCGATTGTAATCAAGAACGCCTTCAGGCCGGCTAACGGCCGATCAGTCGTCCGTGCGGCATTTTCGGTTGCCGTCATGAGGGAGTTACCGCGACCGATTCCCATCAGGCACGCGCCCCGAAGTTGTAGCTGTGCTGACCTTCTTGAGAACATCCTCAACAGCGCTACGGATTTCAGTTCGACGCTGTTCGGTGTCGGACCACGACGACAAGGGCGCTGCGTGAGAATCGATCATTGCGAGTGCCTTCTCGGCATACTGACGCGCCAGCGCCTTCTCTCCCACTTGAAAGTACGCATCGGCCAGATTGTAATGGGCGTCGGCTGAATCCGGATAAGCAAGGAAATTGAGCTTGAAAATCTCAATGCCGATTTCCATCTCCATTTCGGCCTCGCGCAGATGGCCGGCTTTCTTCTCGGCATCAGCTTCGCGCATGTGATCCTCGCCAATGATGTCTACGTTGACTTCTGGCCACAACTGCACCTTGGGATCTTTGCGGCGGGCTTCCATCAGTTGCTGTGTGACTCGGGCGACCCCGCCGGGCATCTCGATTTCGTTGAGGATTGCTGCAGATGCCACGGCGTCAGCCGGTGCGTGGCCGGGTGTTCTCAGCGTTGTAACAAACCAATCAACAACAGTGGCGGGTAACTCCGGATGGCGTTTGAACAAATCAGTTCCATGACTCCCAGTCGGAGGGACTTTGCTCACGTCGGAGGTCTCATACCACAGCCACGGCGCTTTCGGCCCGATGTAATGGATGAACTGCTTTTGCGGGCTGGCAGCGCAGTCGTAGAGCCATTCCATCGCCTCGACCGTAGGAGGATATTCGTCATCATCGGACACTACGAACAGCCCGGGCAAGTGCGTGGCCTGCCGCAGGAATCGCAGTTGAGGCAGTAACGTTTCTCCCGAGATGAGTACCAGCGATTTCACCTGGGCGGAATGGCGGCGTGCGGTTTCAACGGAATTGTCCACGCCCAGCCATCCCGCTCCTCCCGCGCCAATAACATCGCGCTGCACGCTCGGCTGGGAAACCAGATATTCGAAAGCCGCGTCCAAATCGACGTCGTGGTACTGTTCCCTTGCCTCCTTTTTGCCGCCGCTTTCGCCATATCCCCGCTCATCGATTGTGAGTGTATTGATTCCAGCGGCTGCCATCTGGCGGGGTACGTCGCCCCAGGATGTGCGTGTGCGGTTGCTCTGATGGAAGAGCAGCACGCCGGGTCCTGGCTTCGCAGTGGGGAAAAAAGTGGCCTTCAGCAGCGTGCCGTCGGTTGACTTTAGGTCAACAGTGTGCGGAACCACAGGCTGTGATTGTTGCGTGTGAGCTGCGTTTGCCGAGACGGCAAAGATGAATACTGCAAAGGCTACCCAGTTTCGTAGCTGCTTCATTCTGCCTCTCCATGATTTGACGGAATCCCACGGCAGCCATTCGCGATCACTCCGAATTTGGGCGGCTGGCTGGTGGAACGATTCCGTTCATTCGCAGGTATTCGACCATCTGTCCGTAGTGATCGTACGCGTGAGCAACGCCGAATTCCGCCAATCGCAGGCGAGTGGATTTGCTGTTACCCGGCGCTTGCAGCATGCTTTCGGTTGTTAATGTAGAAGCCGCCCGGTGACCCAGGAGGTAGGAGTCTTTGAGGAACTTGATAATTTCGGATTTGGTTTTTATGTTAGCCAGACCGTTGCCATTGTCGCCCAAGCCTTCGGGAAGTTTATCGCCGGTGAGGGGAGACCAGATGAACCAGTTAGAAGTGGCGACGTGCTTAACCTGCATCGCAAAGGAGCGGACGCCTTTGTAATCGCTTCCGGGAATGTTTAAGGTCTCGGGAGAAAAGTTGAATTTAGTTTCTGGCATGGCTTCTGCGACGTCGACAATTTGTTTCTCGACGGCGCTGATGTCGCGATCGACGGCGGAAGCGACGGTTGGCGGGGCTTGCTGCTGTTCTTGAGACCTGGGCGAGCCAGCGGCGATTGTAATGACGGCGGCTGCCCGCGACAGAAGCAATGAGCAATACTATTCGTGCTTTCTTCATTAGAAATACCTCTCTCAATTCCTCGAATTCGACTAAAACCTTTTGTCTTAATGATGCGTTACGAATGACTCGCACATTTTTCATAACAATTGCACTCGCTCGTTCGAGCCCCGTGTCCGCGACTGGGCTCCTGCACAGTTACGAGATCAGCAAACTTCCCAATTTCAATTCCGCCGATGTGGTCCTGCTCCCAACCATTCAACGTTCTACTATATGTTGCGTTTATACTACTACACGTTACGTAGGATATACAATTAGAAATGGCAGACCCTTCTGGCTTATTGCACGGTGGTCATTATCTTTATGACGCGATGGCTTGAAAGATGCCTACCGCGATGACACCGGTAAACAGTGACGGGTTGGGCCTACCCTCGGTCTTTGATTTTTCTCAACCTCCCAACATCAGCATCCGCGACCGTAACACGGGCAAGGTCACATCGAAAACGTTCTTCGGTGATTCGCCCTTTGGAAAGTAGAGATCGAAAGCTGCATGAAATCCTCTGCACCAATGAGCCGGAGGATCAAGCGCACGACAAACGGAAACCGTCGGCGGGTATAAGTAGTGGAAAACAATTTCGGCATAAGCTTCGCTCATCAGTCACGAGCGTGCTGATTAAGAGGGGAGAGTTTTGCAGGCCGGGTTCCATGCCGAGTCGCCGAGATAACTGGCACATATTCCAATTCGAGCCGTAATTGAGCACATCGCAACATCAGACCTCCGCGACTCATATCGCCTCGCCCAACGAATTGTCGTGGGAACAATAAATCTGCTCCGAAGACTTCAAGCAGCGGGTCAATATATTTGCCACTCGCGATACTGCCGAGCAGCACAACCTTAGAACCTGCGGGCAGCAGCCGAGCCAGCGCGTGCGCATCCTGGATCAGGGGATCACGGTACCGGCTGTCCTCCGGATCGATCGGAACCCCAGACATTTCCAGCAGATCGTCCAATGTGATGGTGGTTTCAGGGGACAGAAATCCCCGGGAGGTGGTCATGGCGAGGGCTGGAGGCAAACCGGCCGGAGCATTCGCAAAAACTTCGGCGTAAGCAAGTTTGCCCCGAAAGTATAGGCTGCTGATGAAGCTGAAAATTTCGCCGAGCGGCGCGCCCTGCCGCTGGAACCGATGAGCAAATTCGAACGCGGAACTTCTGTTCAATAACAGCTGTCCGCGAATAGCTGAAATATTCGCTGGGGAAAGTAGAAATACGCGCAATGGACGCGGCTCGGAAACCGATTCCAGTGAACGATCTACGGAGGTCTGGCTCGGACGCGCCATGATTCTCGAGTTCTATAATCCTCTTTTCGTGATTATAACCAGAACGCTTTCGTTGGCGGAATTATCCGGCCAAACTCCGACGCCGAAATCTCATCAAAACTGAACAGCCGCTTGTGCGACTTGCCTAGGAGGATTTATGCGCAGGTTTGTGATCAGTTTCGGAGTCTTCGTCGTTGTAGTCGTCCTAGCTGTTGTGATTTTTGCCGCGACCTTCAATGTCAACAAATACCACGGCATGATTCAGTCTGAACTGGAAAAGCGGCTGCAAAGAGAGGTAACACTGGGCGACATGCACCTAGGCTTATTCCCCCTTCGCTTCCAGGTCCAGAACCTAATGATTTCTGAAGATCCCCATTTCGGGATGGGTGCATCTTTCGTCAAAGCACAGCAACTGGATGTTTCAGTGAAGTTTTTGCCGCTTGTGCATAAGCAAGTCGAAGTAGATTCGATTTCCCTTCAGCAGCCGACTGTGAACCTGATCAAAAATCAGGCGGGCGTCTGGAATTTCGCTTCTGTAGGTCATCCATCGGAAAGTCCACAGAAAGGAGCGGGCGCTCCATCCCAAGCACCCACTTCTACGGAACCCACGGGGGCAGAGAAACAATTTACCTTGGGCGAGCTGAGGGTCAACGATGGTCAGATTTCCGTTTTGGATCAGCAGCAAAGCAAGATGCCCTCCTTATACAACCACATCGATTTGACTCTCAAGAACTTCTCGCCCTCCAAGCCATTCAGCATTGACGCAGCAGTTCACATGGCAGGTTCCGGATCGCAGGAGGCACGTCTGCAAGGCGAAGGCGGACCAATCATTCAGGGGCAGCCGGCGACCACACCATTCCGCGGTTTTTTGACTTTGAAGCAGGTCGGGGTCAGCGATCTTTCCAAGTTCTTCAGTGCGCCAGCGCTGAACGGATCCGATGGAAGTTTGACTGGAGAGACGAAGATCAATAGCCAAGGTGGCAAGTTGACCGCCCAAGGTGAGACCAATATCCAGGATGTCAAGATGCACGCGATGGAACTCGGCTATCCCATCGTGGCGCAATACGATCTCACCGACGATTTGGCTGTGGATATGCTTACCGTCAGAAACTTCGTCTTGAAACTTGGGAACACACCGTTGCAGATGAACGGAACGGTGAATTCAAGATCCGCGCCTGCATTGGTGGATCTGACCCTGAAGGCAAATAATGTCTCCATCGCAGAAGCAGCAAAACTCGCAGCAGCCTCCGGCGTGGCGCTCTCGCAGGGCACGACTGTGACTGGCAATGTGAATGCAAACATCCAAGTTCGAGGGCCAGCCGTCAAACCCGCCTTGAATGGGACAATCACAGCCAGCAACATTCAAATGAGCGGGAAGGACATCGCGCAGCCGATACAAGTTCCGTCTGCGACTTTTAACCTTACGCCAACACAAATTCAATCGAACACATTCGACGTGAGCTCCGGTGGAAGTACACTAAACGCCCAATTTGCGCTCCGCAATTATCTGGCCCCTTCGCCGGCGGTCGACGCGACCATACAGGCACCTAACGCGCAACTGCCAGCAATCCTCGCAATGGCTAAAGCTTACGGACTCACGTCTCTCGATAAAGTGAATGGTGCTGGCACGATGAATCTGAATCTGCGAGCTTCGGGACCCTTGAAGTCCGTCAACACTTCCGAAATCATGCGAGCTCTTAATGGAACGATCAAGGTGGACTTTAACAATGTGAAATATTCCGGCGCGGACATCAATCATGAACTGGCATCAATTGCCGGATTTCTCAATGCGAATCCAACGTCGACCCCAGTACAAGGCGTCACGAATATTTTGAAGATGACAGGAGATATCAACGTAAGGAATGGCATTGCAGAAACCAATAACCTGCAAGCCAAGCTGGACCTTGGGAATGTTGGAGCCGCAGGCACGGCAAGTCTGGTGGACAATACCTTGAACATGCGAGTGACGGTAGTTCTTTCGTCGTCCGCTAGTCAAAAAGCAGGCGGAAACAGTATCGGAGGGTTCATGCAAACGGCCCTTGCCAACAATAAAGGCGAACTGGTCGTGCCAGCGCTAGTGACCGGAACCTTTTCGAATCCTAAATTCGCCCCGGATGTCCAGCAAATCGCACAGATGAAGATCAAAGGACTGGTGCCGAACTTCGATAATCCGGCGTCAGTTACCGGAGCATTGCAAAATCTGCTCGGTGGGGCACAGAATCCCTCACAAGCCACGCCATCGCCAGGGCAGCAGCCCTTACAACAGAATCCCGTGCAGCAACTGATGGGAATATTTGGAAAGAAGAAACCGAACCCCCAGCCTCAACCCCCGAAGTAATGGCCGTCGATGAATTGAGAAGTAGCCGCTCTCAAGGCCAACGTTCTCCGCTACTCTTGGTTCGTAGCTTCTCTCACGATCCGGGCAGCGGCTTGGCTCGCGTCCTCTTTGAAGTGAAAAAGTGTGCCGCAAGGAATGTCTTTAATAACCGAGCCGATCAGCATCTGTTTGGGTAAGCTGAACGGCTGAATGTCGGCAGTCTCGCCATCCGCCGAAACATCTATGACTTTAAAAGTACCACTGTGGCTTTGGGCCGTCACCACTTGGCCTTTTTCAGGCATGAATCTTTCCATTTTCCGGCATGCCCACAGCGTCCCACAGGTCGACCCACCACGCTACTGCCTCAGAACTGTCAGGTATCCGGCGTCCGCCTTTGCCGAACCTTGGAAGTCTTCGTCGCGATCGCTTTGGGCTTTTTTGCAGGACTCTTTTTTCTTTTACCCTTGGGAACTTTTTTGATTAGTTTAGTCTTATGGATCGCTTTAGGCCGTCCAGGTAGCCGTTTGCCGGAGTTTCTTTTTCTGGATAGGTCAATCCCAGCAGCGGCAGACTCAATTTCGGAAATGTCTGAGCCAGGCACAATTACGTCTTCGCCCGAAGTAAGATGAACCTTGAAACGGCTGGCGTCGAAGCTTTCGGAGAAGTTTTTTCGGAGAATGACCGACTCAATCCGGTCGATCATTCCGCGGCGATCGCCCTCGCGAGACTCGACTATACACATGCACGAGATAAGTTCATACAGCTTCGATGTGATCTCCGCTTCGGACCTTTGATCCACATCTTGAGTCATTTTCGGCTCTTGCAACAATTATTTTGACACTTCTCTCTACCCACCATGGAACCAATCGCCGACTCAGATCGTCTTGACGGATTCGCGCTTACGGGTTTTCGCTTTGCGTTTCCGGGCTTCCGCCGCAGCTTTGGACGCTTTGGTGGCAATCTCGCTGCGCTTCTTTGCCGTCAAGGATTTGGTGCGGGCTTTGCCTCCCCGACTGCCAATTTCGCGCATTGCCTCTCTGAATGCTTGCTGGTCCACGGACAGATATAACACCTTAGCTGGCAGGATGGGCAAAATGATTTCTTGATACCAGCGGATCGTCTGTTTGCAGCAGCGCGAAGGGTCGCATAGAGAAGGGGAGATCTACGACATAGTTGTACTCTGTCAGGGTTGAGTCAGTTCCGATCGATACACTCAGGTTGACCAATGGGTCTTTGCATCAGAACACGTCCTTCTTACTTATTAGCGTGAAGAAATGGCGATGCCGCTGTCATCCGGGGGCCCGCGTTCGACCTTTGTCGGCTTGTTGTCTGACAAGGGCAGAGTCTCCGGCAGAGTCTCGCGGGTCGGCCAACAGTTTGCGAATCTTGCATCCGAGGTCGGCAGGAGTGAAGGGCTTCTGTATGAATGACACTGCCGAAGTCAGCATCTCCGCCCGGATAAACTCGCCACTGTATCCGGTCATGTAAAGTATTTTCGTTTGGGATCGAAGTGAACGGACTTGTTTTGGCAGTGCTGGTCCGTTCATTCCTAGCATAATCACTCCGTCGATAGTAGGTCGACGGAACCTTTCCTGACTATGCATAAAGCTTCCAGCCATCTGGGGCAGACAACACCTCACAGCCTGAGGCGCTCAAAGCCTCGCAAATCAAGCGACGAAGCGGTTCCGCGTCCTCAACTGCCAGTATAGTCTCTCCTGAAAAGACAGGCTTCGGCACACTAGGTGCGGATTCATAATCTGCGTCTGCCCGCTCCGCCAGATCTTGAAAGACGAGCCGTGACCCAACTGGCTCTGCACTTCGATGCTGCCGATGCTGCGAAACAAAAGCCCTTTCGGGTGGTGTTGTTCAGCCTGCGGATGGACGGTCAAGCCTAGGCACAGCAGACCTCTGCCTTGCTGACGGGACGTCTCCGAAGTCAAAGCTCTCCACCGCCATCACGTAAGGGCCAGTCATGGCATACTAGCCGTGCTGGGAATCTTAACTTTCCGGAAATGCATCATGCTGAAACACATCCTCATCGTTTTGCCTCTAGTACTGGCCAATGGCATGCGTGCTCAGACGGCAACTCCAGCTGTACAATCCAGTCCTTCGCAACCCCTCATCATCCTGATTGGGCCGCCGCTAAGCGGGAAAACGACGCTCGTCGCCTCAATCACCCGCACTTTCGGAGTTCCGAACATCTCGATCGAAGACCTCATCCATGACAATGCGGCAGAACTCGAGAGGTTGCGAGGCGAAGGAGTGTCGCTGGCTGAGATGCGCTATGACCCCGCGATGAGCCGTTACGTGCGTGAGCGTCTGAAGACTGCCGACCTCAGTCACGGCATCGCCCTCGACGGGTATCCCGCGACGTTGGTGCAGGCTGAAGATCTTGCCAAGATGTTTCCCAACCTCAACCTCAAGGCGATTGCGTTCCAGTTGACAGTGCCCGACGACATCATCCGAAAGCGCGCCAAGAAAACCGGCAGGCAGAGCGATCGCTCGCAGGTCCTGGAGCAGCGCATCAAGGACTACCATCGTGAGATGGACGCGATTTCGCTCTATTTCCCAAATGCCAAAATCGTGCTAGTGGATGGCAACAAGGAGGAAGCAGAAGTGTGGAAGGCGATCCAGGCGGGACTAGACGAGGCGGGAATTAAGCCGCTGCCGTAGCCAAACAAGGATAACTTTCAAACAGCGCTCACAAAGAAGCTGATGATTAACGGAGCCGCTAATCGCAGCCCAGGTCCCTGTTTTCGTTAACTATGAGAAGTCCATCTAAGCGGGCCGAGGCCGTTGGGGTTCGATCTTTTCGCGGCGAACGATTCTTCCTTTCGCTTTTGTCTTGTCCGGCCACTGGATGGTCAAATGGTCGCCCTCAATTCGTGCAGGAATACGACTGTATCTCCTCAGGCTGGAAAACTTGTGATCTCGTTTTATCGGGGGATCGTAAACAACGATGTACATTGTGCCATTGAGGATGACGGAAATCTGATGGACAACTCCACCGACAACGCTCAGATTCATGTTGCCGGACTCGGGTAGATCAAGATCGAAGAGTATTCCGCAACCGAAGCCTTCCGGAACTTCACATTTTCTTACGCTGATTTGATCTAACTGTTGAGAGTAGAGCTCCACAGGAGCCTGAGTCTGCGCGAATCCCGACCCACTCAAAAGAACCGCGAGTGCGAATTGTCCGAGCATATAGCCCTTGCGGCTAATCCTCTTCGTTCGTGAGACGCAAGTCAAGATGGAGGCGGTTACCGATATTTCAACAGCAGGAGTGGAACAATCGATCCGACCCATACGTAGAACTGACTACGTATTTTTTCGCAGAAAGGGATTTCCTTAATGAAAAGGACCTTTGCTCCGCTTCAAGCGCTTTTTTTTACAGCTCTTCTTGCTGTGCCGCGTTCTCACATCCACACACAGGTTGTGCCCGCAGCGCCCAACCCACTCTTTCAAACAATCCAGTCGTTGGATGCCAAACTTTTCGACGCCTACAACCATTGCGATTTGGAGAAATTCGGATCGCTGTTGGCCGACGATTTGGAGTTCTATCATGACAAGAGCGGATTCAGCGGTGGACAGCAAGCTGTGGTTGAGGGTGTGAAGAACAACATCTGTGGCAAGGTGACCAGAGAACTTGTCCCCGGCACGCTTGAAGTCTACCCTATCGCCAATTACGGCGCGGTAGAGATTGGCGTTCACCGTTTCCACCATCCGGGACACGAGACTGCCGAGTCTATCGGCGAGGCGAAGTTTATTCACCTCTGGCAAAACAAAGATGGAGTGTGGAAGATCACTCGTGTCATCAGCTTCGACCACCATGCCCTGACAAAGTGACGGGGCAGTTCCGTAAGGTTAGAGCCTCGGCTCTCTCGGGCATTTCAACTGTAATCAGGCCGTAGCGCTCAGAACCCGTCGTGAGTGCTATCCGATTTTTCAACAGTAATCGGCCCGACGAGTTTGAATTATTTGAGCTTATAATGGCACCAGTGTCGTCATTACGAGACTATGCGAGATGACGGACCGGAGTGCCATGGCTCTAAACCTGGACGTCTCGAGAACCAAAGACATTGCGGTCGTTCGGTGTCGTGGCCGAATTGTCTTCGGCGAAGAAGCGGACGAGCTAAGGCGGGTAGTTCTCGGCTTGCTGCGCGAAACCAAGCGAATCGTGATAGTCCTCGCGTGGATCGGACACATTGACAGCAGTGGTCTCGGAACGCTGGTCGCATCATTCATCTCTGCTCGTCACCATGGAGCTGAAATCAAATTCGCTGCCTTATCGCCCATAGCTCGGCGAGCTTTGGGGATCACCAAGGTGGATCGGTTATTTGAGATTTACGACTCTGCCGAAGAGGCGATTAGGTCCTTCCATCTCGACTCCGAGGCTGCCGCTGGGTGATGTCAAGCGTTCGTCAATGGGGAATGCTGGTGGATAAAGACCGTACCTATCGCAAACAGGCCTTTTAGCAGTCTCAGAACCCAGTTCTTCACGATTCTTCCTCAGACGCAGCTTGCTGCCGAGGTGCGTTCGGCGCCCGCAACTTCGGGGGATCATCCGCACCTGATGTTGTTGTTGCCAATTACCTCGAATACCGACAAAAGACGGGTAGCGCCAAGAAGTTGCCGAATCGGTTTCCCAATGTTGAAGAGTTGCAAAGCGCAGCCTGCCGATCTTGCGGACACGTACAGCCGAACCAGCGTGCCGAGGCCCGAGCTGTCCATGTGGGTTTGATCCGTCAAGTCCAGCAGGATTCGTTTGGAGCTCGGAATCAGTTGGCTGACCTCGAGGTAGAGGCGATCGTTCACACCCGCCACCAACCGGCCGCTGCACCGCACGGCGGCGGCGTTGCCGCTTCGGTCAACGGCAATTGTCAGGGGGCTTGCGGCTGCATGGTCAGGCAATCAGAACCTGCCTTCTGGAAACGTATCGAACGGATTGAAATCGCTGTCGCGCGATTGTACACACTGAGGCCGCGAAGCTGTAATGAGCCGAAGCTCTCATTGCGTGGTTTTGAGTTCCCATGGGCCTGCGGCCCACCCATGGACATGAAAGCCGCATTTCCAAGGCCGATTGATTCCAAATGGGTTAAGGCGCGACTTTCGACGGAGTTTCCATGGGCCTGCGGCCCACCCATAGAGATGAAAATTAGCTCGAGTGGCGCGTACGATCATCGAGCGTGGACGGCAAAGGTCGTTTGCACTCTGGATGAAGTGAGGCCGTGACGGAGTTTGATCTGGAACGTGCGTTTTGAACCAATCTGTGTCGCGCCACCCATCCTGGTGGGAAGGGTGGTAGCACGTGAGGGTGCGTAACCTTTTTCGCGTGCGTTCTGCCGCTTCCACGCCAGGAGGAAGCCGTGTCCTACAAGGTAGCAGGCATTGACGTGCACAAGAAAGTGCTGATGGTGGTGGTGATCGATGCCACCACGCCGGAAGAGAAAACGGAACGACGACGATTCGCCACCATGCCGAGCGAGATGCGCCGACTCTCGGTCTGGTTACGGGGACAGGGAGTGGAAGAAGCCGTGATGGAATCCACGGCCCAATACTGGCGATCGGTGTGGTTGGAGTTGGACTTCTGGGGTGGGGACCTGTCCCGGAAAAG
>Ga0207693_10003973_pt1 | contig 12563 bp, 10 predicted proteins | sample LARL81metaG_FD_184347 | JGI IMG/M metagenome (GOLD analysis project Ga0207693, IMG submission 184347) | Corn, switchgrass and miscanthus rhizosphere microbial communities from Kellogg Biological Station, Michigan, USA - LAR L8-1 metaG... | ecosystem: Host-associated > Plants > Roots >...
CTCAACATCGCCGAATCGATGAGGAGAACAAGATGGCCAGTCAAACACAACCAGATGCACCGAATGGTGTCGCGCACGTTTCCGAACCCGCATGGCGTGAGTGGGAAGACGTCCCACCCGACAGCGCTGAAGACCGACGAGATCGCGCCTCGCGGGACTGGATGAAAATCGCGATCGGTCTCGTGGGCGTGCTTTCGATCACAGCGATCATCCTGTCGGCGTTCGCACTGGCAGCCAGCAGCTCGGGCACGAACGCGTCAGCGGCTCCTGCGACGGCATCGGCCGGCGGCAGCGCGCTCGGCACCGCCGCCGCTCCGCTTCCCGCGCCCCAGACGATCAACGTGGGGGTCAAGGCCGACGACGAACACGGCCGGCTCGGACCCGACGGCAAGTGGCACGACGCGTTCCTGCCGGCGGACTTCAAGGTCCACCCGGGCGCCAAGGTCACGGTGACCGTGAAGAATTACGACGGTGGAGCGCACACGTTCACGTCACCCTCTCTGGCTGTCAACGCGACGCTCCCGGCGGGATCGCTGAGTCACCCGCACCAGACCACGTTCACGTTCACGGCACCCAAGAAGGCCGGACGGTACGCCTGGTGGTGCGCGATGCCGTGCGATCCCTGGGCAATGTCCCATGACGGCTACATGCGCGGCTACGTCACGGTCGCGGCGTAGGCGCCGCCGCCGAACAGTTTCGGCGATGCAGCACCGGCCCGGGTCTCACAGGAGGCCCGGGCCGGCAGGTTTGTGACCCGAGCAGCCGGTCATCATGCACGTCGTGCGCCTGCACGTGCTGAGCGATCTTCACCTCGAACGCCAACGCCTTACCCCGCTCCCGGTCGACGCGGACGTTGTCGTACTGGCCGGCGACATCGCCGTAGGCACGGATGGCGTTGAATGGGCGCGCAAGTGGGCGGACGGGCGCCCTGTGCTCTATGTGGTGGGCAACCACGAGTTCTACGGCCACGCCGTCGACACGCTGATCGAGGACATGCGGCGGTCCGCGGCCGGATCCTCGATCCACGTCCTCGAGAACGACGAATTGATGATCGACGGCGTGCGCTTCCTCGGCTGCACGCTATGGAGCGACTTCGACTTCGACGGGGCCGAGCACAGGACGCAGTCGATGCTCCTGGCCCAGCGCGTCGTCACCGATTACGGGCGGATCGAATTCGGCTCAGGCGGGGGCCGACTGACGCCCGACGACACGCGTCAGCTGCACCTGGTCAGCCGCGGCTGGCTCGAGCAGCGTCTAGCAGACAGCCATCCGGGGCCCACGGTGGTCGTCACCCACCATGCGCCGTTGATCCGTTCGCGTCCATCGTCTCCAGCGCTGCGCGCCCTGGCCGGTGCCTTCGCAAGCGATGTAACCGAGCTGATGAGCGGGGATCGCGTTTCGCTGTGGATCTTCGGACACACCCACCGCGCGGCCGATCTACAGATGCGCGGGACCCGCGTCGTGAGCAACCCACGTGGCTACCCGCATCAGCCAGTCGCGGGGTTCGACCCCGGCTGCGTGATCGAAGTCGACGGCGGCGAGGCGCGACCATGATCACTGCACCGGGAGCCCTCACCGCCGCCGTCGATCTCCATTGCCACATCCTGCCGGGTCTAGACGACGGCGCGCGCGACCTTCGTGACGCCGTGGAGATGGCCCGGCAGGCGGAGGCCGACGGGATCGCTGCGGTGTGCGCGACGCCGCACATCCGCCACGATCACGCCGTCGAAATCGCACAGCTGGCTGACCGCATCGCGGAGCTGTCATCAGCCGTGAGAGCCAGCGGTTGCGGCACTCGGATCCTTCCAGGAGGCGAGGTTGCGGCCTCGGCTCTGGACGAGCTGTCCGACGACGATCTCCGGGCGGTGGCACTGGGGGGAGGTGATCGCTGGATCCTCCTCGAGCCCTCCCCCGGACCAATCGACGGCCGGCTCCACGCGGCGGTTGTCGCGCTGCGCGCCCGCGGCTTTCGCGCGCTCATCGCCCATCCTGAGCGTCACCTCGCGCCCGATCTCGCGACGCTTCTGCGCGATCTAGTCGACATCGGTGCCCTGGTCCAGGTGACAGGTGCCGCGTTGACCGATCAGACCACGCGACCGGGCATGCTCGACCTCGCTCGCGCCGGGGTGGTTCATGTGCTCGGAAGCGACTCACACTCCTCGCGATTCGGCAGGCCCGTTGCGCTGTCAGGAGCGTTGGAGGTCCTTGCGACGGTCGATCCCGTGGGCAGGCGTCTGACGTGGGTTGCTCGCAGCGCTCCACGCGCGATCACGCAGGGACGCGAACTGAGCTCGCCGTTCGATGCCCACGGCCAGCCGTCCGACCGGCCGCGCACCATAGACGCGGATGCTTAACCCGCTGCCGCTGCCGGACGGCTTCCTGATCGGGCATTGGACGGATGCCGATTCACTGACCGGTTGCACGGTCGTGATCGCGCCTGCGACGGCGCGCGGCAGCGTCGACGTCCGAGGCGGTGGCACGGGCACGCGCGAGCTCGAGGCGTTGTCGCCGCTGGCGAACGCGGAGGGCCCCTCGGCGGTGCTGTTGACCGGAGGGAGCGCGTTTGGCCTGGCGGCTGCGGATGGAGTCGCACGGTGGCTGGAAGAGCAGCAACTCGGACGTCCGACCCCCGCCGGCGTGGTACCGCTCGTGTCGGCAGCGGTGATGTTTGACTTGGCCGAGGGAGACCGTCGACGACCTGGCCCCGAGCAGGGCTACGCAGCGTGCGAGCTTGCCTCGACGGGCGTGCCGCAGCGTGGTCCGGTCGGGGCAGGTGCCGGCGCGGCTGTCGGCAAGCTGCTCGGACGCGAGCGCGCCTGCCGGGGTGGTATCGGCTATGCAACCAGTGTCCTGGCCGGCGGCGAGGTCGTCGCCGCGGTCGCCGTGGCGAACGCGTTCGGCGACGTGATCGGGGCGGACGGCGAGCTGCTCGGCGCGCCGCGCGGGGACGGCGGCGAGCTCATCAGGACCGCAGAGCAGGTCCGGCAGATGACGCATTTCCCCGGGCTGCCGCCACTGTCGCAGCGCACGGTCGGCAATACGACCCTGGCATGCGTCATGACCGATGCCGCACTGGACAAACGCGCCTGTGCGATCGTCGCTCGGATGGCCAGCGCCGGGATCGCGCGCGCGGTCGATCCGGCGTTCACTCCGTTGGACGGAGACGTCGTGTTCTGTCTTGCTTCGGGGTCGTCCACCCCGCCGTCGCCCGGGCTCGCGGCGACGTGGTCGCTGACCGTGCTCGGCACGGTCGCCGCGAGCGTGACGGCCGGCGCCATCCGCGATGCCGTCCTTCAAGCCCGCGCTCAGCCACCCCGCTAGCCACCGCTCGACGCGGCCGACCGCAGCGGCCGCACCGTGACTCGAGGCACGAGCTCCTCGATCGAAGCGCGTGTCCCGGTTCCAAGCCCATGCCGCAGGAAGTTGACCGATCCGGCCGCGGCTCCGAGCACGAGCGCATCGCGCAGCGACAGTCCGCGGGTCCACGCGGCGGCGATCGCGCCCATCATCGTGTCGCCGCAGCCCTCTCGGTATCCGCGGGGCAGCGGCGGCGGGACCACCTCGTATGGCTCATCATCGGCGGGCGCGACCAGGATCGAGGACTGGGCTCGAGTCACCGCAACCGCTCGCGCCCCTGCTGCGCAAAGACGCCGTGCGGCGTCAAGCGCGCGCTCACCGTCGACCGGTCCGCAGACGTATTGCGCCAGCTCCCAGTCGTTGCATTTCACGAGATCCGGCATGCACGCGAGCGTACGGTCGAGACGGGGGCTCGAAAGGTCGACGATGACCGGAACGCCCAGCGCCTTGACGTCGGCCGCGACGGTTTCGTATGCGTCCTCGGGGAACCCGCTGGCCGGATACGGATTGCACATCACCAGCAGCGCGCTCTCGGACGCCGCAGCGCATGTGGCCGCCACCAGATCATCGATCTCGTGGCGCTGTGGCGCAGGCCGGAGCGACGCCGCGACCAGAGACCGCTCGCCCGCGCGCCGATCCACCACGTAGCTGCCGCTCGAGCCGGAGGTCCACGCGACTCTCCGCGCCAGCGAGACCTTGTCCATCAACGAGTCGAGCGTCGCCCCGGTCTCCCCGCCGAGTAGGCAGCACAGAATCGGTCGTCCGCCCAGCTCTGCCGCCGCGCGAGCCACCCAGACGCCCTGACCGGCAGGATGCACGTGCACCTCGTCGCCGTCGCCGCCGGCCTCGATCGTGACGCTGAGCAGCGGATCGGGCCCGAGCACGGTGAGCCGACAGTCGGTGACGGAAACCGTCATGGACCGAACATCGAGCAGAGACAAACCTGGCGCATCCGGGCAAGGCCGCAGCCGGGCCCGCTCGCGACTACGGACCCACAACCGCTCGCCACGCGGATGGTCCACGGCCGACGTAGCCGTAGCGTGGGTCCATGATCTCCCTGGCGAAGCTCTCCATCAAGCGTCCGAGGACGATGCTGGCTGTGTGGCTGCTCGTGGCCGCCGTCCTCACCCTCGTCGGCCTCGGCGTCTCCAGGACGCTGTCGCCGACGATCACGGTCGTTCCCGGGACACAATCTGCACGCGCCGAAATGCTTGCGGGGGCGCAGTTCGGACCGACACAGCTGATTCCGGTCCTTCTCGAAGGCCCGAAAGCACAGCTGGACCGGGAGGGCCCGCACCTGGTCGCCCTGCTTGCCAGGCGACCCCACACGCGCGTGCTGTCCGCGTGGGATGCCGGAACCGCAAGCGCCGGCCTGCGGCCAAATAAAACCGCGGCGATGCTCGTGGTCTCCGTCGACAGGCCCGAGCAGGCCGTCGTGCGCTACGACCAGCCGCAGATCGAGAGCCTTGTTTCCAAGCAGATCAGGACGCCCGTCCGCGCGTTCATCACAGGTCAGCCGTCGATCGACCGGGCCGAGAAGGACGCTTCGTTGTCGAACCTCAGACGCGACGAGCTGATCGCGCTCGGCATCCTGCTCGTGTTGCTCGTCGTTGGGCTGCGGGCGCCGATCGCAGCGCTGCTGGTGACGGCAGTCGGAGCAACCAGCGTGCTCGCGGGATTCGGCGAGGTCGCATTGCTGGGTCACATCATCAGGCTCGATCCGGTTGGCGTCGCGGCCGGCACCATGACCGGTCTGGCGTTGGCTGTCGGGTTTGCGCTGCTGATCCTGGATCGGTTCCACCGCGAGGAGGTGCGGCGAGACGCGCCCGATCGGGACTCGGCCGCTGCGGCGGTCCGCGAGCTTCAGACCACCGGCAGGGCGGTGCTCGTGGCAGGGACCGCACTGATCGTGGCACTCGCCGTCGTCGCGCTGATCGGCCCCACGCAGCTGATGGTCTCGGTGGGAACCGGAGCCCTCACGTGCGCGGCATTTGCGACGGGCGGGGCCGTCGTGGTCATGCCCGCCGCACTGGTGCTGCTCGGACGGCGAATCGAGGCATTCAGCTGGCCCGCCCCGGCGCCGCTGGCGCACCTGTGGTCTACCGTCGTCGACGGCGGCAACCGGGTCGTGCGTCACGCGGTGTACGCGGGCTTTGCCGCGACGGCCCTGCTCGCCGCCGTTGCGGTCCCGGCATTCGCCCTGAAGACGGGGCCACCCGACATCAGCCAACTCCCGGCTGGATCGCAGGCGCGAATCGCCTTCCAGGAGGTATCGCGGGTGATGGGTCCCGGATGGGCAACGCCGTACAACGTCGTCGTCGTCTCAAACAGCCGGCCGATCACCACGCCCGCGCTGCTGAGCAGCATCCACGGCTTCGAGCTCCAGATCGCCAAGAACAAGAGCGTTGAATCCGTGACAGGGCCTGGTGCAATCAGCTCCACCTCCAGCCAGCTGTCAACGTTCGGTCCCCAGCTCAAGCATTCCGCCTCGGTGTCGGACAAGAGCAAGGCCCAGTTACGGCAGCTGATCAACGGATTGGGTCAGGCCGGGGCAGGCTCTGCGCAGCTTCAGGCCGGCCTCTCTCAAGCTTCGTCTGGGGCGCAGCAGCTCCACGGCGGGTCGGGCCAGGCGCAGTCCGGCGCCGGCCGGCTTCATGCCGGGCTTGCCCAGGCCAACGGCGGCTCAAAGCAGCTGAAGTCGGGCCTCGATCAGGCGCTTGCCGCAGCCAACCAGATCAGGGACGGCGCGGGCAAGCTGCTCGCCGGCTCGACGCAGATCGCCAACGGGCTCGGGCAAGCAGCCGGCCCTGTCAAAGCGGGGCTTCCGAGCGTCCGGCTGCTGGCTAAGGCGAGCGCGTCGACGAACAGCCAGGTCGGCGTGATCGGCACCGAGGCCAAACAGGCGCAGGGTGAGCTGGCCACGGCGCTCGCGTCAGTGCAGAGCATGACGACCGGCAAGAACGACCCGAGGTATGCGGCCGCCCTCAGCCAGCTTTCACAGGCCAGCCAGGCAACCGGAGCAGTGCAGAACGCCGCCACAGCCGCGGCTTCGAGCGCGGGCCAGGCGTCCTTCCTCGCCGCCGGCGTCAGCGACCAGGTCTCCAAGCTCTCGCCCGGGCTCAACCAGCTCTACGCCGGGTCGCAGCAGCTCGAAACCGGGATCAGGCAGCTGCGCGACGGCAACGTCCAGCTGGCGTCTGGAATTGGCAAGCTGGCAAACGGAGGCACGCAGCTCAACGGCGGCCTCGCTCAGCTAACCGCCGGAGCCGGGGCGCTGCAGATCGGGCTCGGTCAGCTCACCACGGGCGCGGGGCAGCTCGCCACCGGCCTGGCCGGTGGCGTGAGCCCGGCCGGCGAGCTGACAACCGGCCTGGGAACGATGCAAGCGGCGGTGATCAAGGCCCGGGGCCAGATCCCGTCGACCGCCCAGCTTCGTCAGCTCGAGCAACAATCTCCGGGCATCTTCAACTCCGGCTACTTCGTGCTGGCCGCAGTCGAGGGAGCTCAGCCAAACAATCGCAACGCCGCGACGTTCACGATCAACCTCCTGCGCGGCGGTACCGCGGGCCAGATCGTAGTGGCGTCGAAGTACCGGGCATCGGACCCGCGCACCGCCGCGCTCGGGTCGAGCCTCGCCTCGCTGAGCCAGACATTCGGCCGGCACACCGGGACACGGATCGCAGTGGGTGGTCCCGCCGGGAATCTCGGCGATCTGACCAGCGTCACGAAGTCGCGCATCTGGCTCGATGTCGCCGCCCTCTCGGTGGCCGTCGCCCTCGTTCTCGCCCTCGCCCTCCGTGCGCTGCTGCTCCCAGTGGTAGCGACACTGTTCAGCCTCCTGACGACCGCCGCCACGTTCGGCGTGCTGGCGATCCTGTTCGGTGGCTCGGCGCCGCCGCTCGGCGGCCCGGGATATCTGGATCCGATCACTGTCATCAGCGTGTTCACGGTCAGCTTCTCGATCACCATGGCCTTCTCCACGCTCCTGCTGATGCGAATCCGCGAGGCGTATCTGGCAGAGCCAGGTGCCAAGCAGGCAGTCAGGACGGGGCTGCGAGAGACCGCGGCCGCGACCACAGGCGCGGGCTTGGTGATGGTCGCCGCACTGATCCCGTTCGCCACCACCCAGCTTCTCAACGTCCGCGCGCTTGGGATCGGAGTCGGGATCGCGATCCTGATCGACGTCCTCATCGTCAGGCCGGTCCTCCTCCCTGCCGCTGCCGCCCTGTTTGGCAGGTTTGGCTGGTGGCCGACCGTACCCGCACGGCCCAGCCAGACAGACCCCCGCATGCCGGACACGGAGGGGGCGCCCCCAGTCCGCGAATCCCCCGTCGCATCCTAGGAGGGTCATATGGGACCGATCGAAACCACACTTGAGCACGGGTCACAATCGGCTCCGTCCGTCCAGACGTCAAGCACGCAGACCGTCGGCGAGCACCTTCTGTCGGTCACTGAACGCCACTCCGGGGTTGCGCTGCAGTACTGGCGCGACGGGGTTTCGGCGTACATCTCCTATCCAGAGCTCGGCACGATCTCGAGCGAGATCGCGCGCGGTCTCATCAGCTTGGGGGTACAGTGCGGTGACCGGGTGGCGATCCTCGGCCTGACTTCGGCGCAATGGACGCTGGCCGACTGCGGCTCGCTGTGCGCCGGCGCCGTGGTGGCACCGATCTACCACACCAACTCGCCATCGGAGTGTGCCTACGTGCTGGCGCACTCGGGTGCAAAGATTGCGATCTGCGAGAACGCCGCCCAGGCGGCCAAGATCGCGCAGGTGCGCGACCGTTGCCCGGCGCTCGAGCATGTTGTGCTGTTCGAGGGTGACGGAAGCGAGCTGCTCACGCTCGACGGGCTCCGGCGATTGGGCTCGGAAGTGCCACCCGACCGCGTGCGTGAGCGGCTCGAGAGCATGCACCCGGACGATCTTGCGACGCTCGTCTACACATCCGGGACGACCGGGCCCCCGAAGGGCTGCATGCTCAGCCATCGCAATCTCCTGTCGACCGCGCGGCTCTACATCGAGCAGCTCGGCTTCGAGGAGAGCCACTCGCTCTACCAGTTCCTTCCCCTCGCGCATGTCCTGGCCAGGGTCGCGCAGATCGTCGCGCTCAGCGTCGGTGCCCGCATCATCTACTGGACCGGCGATCCCGCCGACATCGTCGACGAGCTGCACCAGACCTCGCCCACGCACTTTCCCGCCGTCCCGCGCGTGTACGAGAAGATCCACAGCGCGGCGATCGGGCGCGCCCACGAGGGCTCCCGAGCCCAGCGTCTGCTTTTCGACTGGGCGCTGCGGTGCGGCAGCCGCGCACGGGCCTCGCTGACGCGCGGTAAGCAGCCGGACCTGCTCACCGATCTTCAGTACCGCGTGGCCGATGCGCTGGTGCTCTCCAGGGTCCGCGCGGCGTTCGGTCCGGCACTTCAGCTCGGGCTGATCGGGGCGGCCCCGGTGGCCCGCGAGCTGCTCGAGTTCTTCGACGCCTGCGGCGTCCTCGTGCTCGAGGGTTACGGGCTTAGCGAGACGTGCGCGGCGGCGACGCTCAACACCCCCGACGCGTACCGCTTCGGCACCGTCGGCAGGCCGCTTCCGGGGACGGAGGTGGCGATCGCCGCCGACGGCGAGATCCTGATCCGCGGCCCCCAGGTGTTCGGGGGCTACTACGACGACGCCGCCGCCACCGAGCAGGCGCTCACCCCCGACGGCTGGCTGCGCTCCGGCGACCTCGGCGCGATCGACGCCCACGGCTTCGTCACGATCACCGGCCGCAAGAAGGACCTGATCATCACTTCGAGTGGCAAGAACATCACTCCGGTCAACATCGAGAGCGAGCTTCGCGACCAGCCGTCGATCACCGAGGCAGTCGTGTTCGGCGACAACCGGCCGTATCTCGTTGCGATGCTTACGCTTGACCGCGAGGAGAGCGTCAAGCTCGCCAGGCGGCTCGGGATCGACACAGATCAGGCGACGATCGCCGGCGATCCCCGCGTGCACGCGGAGATCAGCAAGCAGGTCAATGCCGTCAACGACAAGTTTGCGCGCATCGAGCAGATCAAGCGCTTCGCGATCCTGGACCACGATCTCACTCAGTCAAATGGCGAGCTCACGCCGACGCTGAAAGTCAAACGCGCCGCGGTGTACGAGCGCTATGCCGACCTGTTCACCGGGCTGTATGAAGGAGGCGAGTCATGAGCGACCACCTGTCGAGCGCTGATACGGCCTGGCTGCACATGGACAGGCCCACGAACCTGATGGTGATCAACTCCCTGCTGCTGTTCGACGAGCCGGTCGACTGGGAACGGGTCAAGCAGATCACCCAGCGCCGACTGGTCGATCGCTATCCGCGGTTTCGCCAGCGGGTGGTAGAGAGCCGTGTCCCGCTGCGGACCCCGACATGGGAGGACGACCCGAACTACGCGCTCGAGCACCACATGCACCACCTGGCGCTACCGGCGCCAGGTGACGCCGCAGCCCTTCAGGAATTGCTGAGCGATCTGATGACGATGCCCTTGGACCGCAACCGGCCGCTGTGGCACACGTACATGATCGACGGGTTCGGAGACGGCGCGGCGATGATCTGCCGCATGCATCACTGCATCGCCGACGGGATCGCGCTGGCGCAGGTGATGCTGTCGCTGACCGACGCCGAGGCCCGGGCTGGGATCGATCCTACCTGGACCGTCGGAGTGCCTTCCCCGCGCGGCGGGCTGCTCAACCGACTGGCGAGCTCTGGAGAAAACGCTCTCGGCCTGACGGGGCGGGTCGCGTCGTCGGCGATGCGCCAGGCCGGCGAGATCGCGACGGACCCGTTGCATGCCGGCCGTCTCGCCGGAGTCGTGGCGCGCGACAGCGCTACGGCGATACGGCTGACCCTGACCCCGGCAGATGCCGCGACCGCGATCAAGGGCGACCCCGGGATCAGCCGGCGTGTTGCCTGGACCAAGCCGCTGCGCCTGTCGGAGATCAAGCGCATCGCACATGCACAGAATGCCACTGTCAACGACGTTCTGCTCGCGGCGGTCAGCGGCGCGCTTCGACATTACCTGCAGGATCTCGGGAGTCCGGTCACCGAGCTGCAGGCCGTGGTTCCGTTCAACCTGAGGCCGCTCGACCAGCCCGTCCCACGCGAACTCGGCAACAAGTTCGGGCTGGTGTTCCTGCCGCTGCCAGTCGGCGTCAGCGGCAGCTACCGGCGCCTGGTCGAGGTGCACAAGCGCATGACCGAGCTCAAAGGCTCTCGTGATGGGGCCGTGTCCTACGAGCTTCTGAGCGTCTTCGGACATGCGCCGGAGCTCTTAGAGCGCCGCATGATCGACGTGTTCACCGGCAAGGGCACGGCCGTGATTACCAATGTCCCCGGGCCCGCACAGCCCGTTTACCTCGCTGGAACCCCGCTGCGAACGGTGTTGTTCTGGGCCCCGACGTCGGGGCGCATCGGCATGAGCGTGAGCATCTTCAGCTACCGCGGCGAGGTGACGGTCGGCCTGATGGTCGACGCGACGCTGATTCCCGACCCCGACCGGATCGTCAAGCAGCTCGAGGGCGAGCTGAAAGCGCTGGGCCGCCTGAGCCGTCGGCCGCGGCGCAAGCAGCCTCCGCTGGTCCCCGCCTGAGAGCCTGCAGCGCGGCTGTTCAGACGGGCTTGATGGGCGGGCGAGGCACGATCAGCAGCGGACACTGGACGGCGCCTGCCAGGCCTCGGTACCGGCGACGGCTCACCAGACGTCCCAGCCGACCATGGCCGCGTGAGCCGACCACGAGAAGATCGACGTCGGTGCTCGTACGCGCGAGCTCCTCCGCCGAACCGTCGTAGCACACGCCCACTCTCTCTATCGCGCAGGCGCGCCGGGCGTAGCCGGCGGGTGCCATGGCCACCGCGCACGGGGCTCCCTTCAACGAGCTGCGCGCGTTGTCGCCAAGCAGAACCCGGCCGACCGCGCCCCGTCGCGACATCCCGACGACCAGGACATCGGCCCCGAGCTGCTCCGCGAGCTCGTGTAGCCCGCGCCCCACCGATGCAGCCCCCCGCCAGCGTGCCGCCGCCGGCCTGCCGGCCTCAGCCCGCGCCCTCTGCAGCAGTTCTGCGGCGCGGTCGCGCTCCAGGGCTTCGTCCTGGCTCGTGAAACCGCCAGACAGACGAGGCTCGGCTCCGAAGACGTAAATGTTTGTCAAGGTCAACCGGCCATCCGTGCTCACGAGCTGCTTGGCGAGAGCAATCGCGTCATGCCAACTCTCGTGCTCGCCCACTCCCACAATCACGTTGTCGAACATCCGCGCTTCCTCGTTCTAACCGGCCGCGTAGTACTCCACAGCGTAGTGCGGCCTGGCACCGGCGCGCGCCCGCGCTCGGGTTCGCAACTCGCTACGCGGCGTAAGCGAAGGGATGATGAAAGGCGTGCAGAGCCTTCTGGGGCTCGGAGACTTCGGCCGAGAAGGCGTCGCCGGTCTTGTGGTCGTTGACGGCAACAAACACCCGTCCGTCGGCTTCGCACCACAGAAGCCGGACGTGCAGGCCGTCGCTGATACGGCTGTGAAGCTCACGCATGGATGTCATCAGCTCGGGTGTCATCTGGTCGCTCCAAGTTGACGGTTGCTCGGAGACGGCAGTGTCCCAGTCCACGGAGCGTCCGACATCGGGATTCGCCACGCTGACGCACGGGAGAGCCTCGGCTCGCGCCTACGTGTTTTTCCGAAGCCCGCCCGGTCGATCACCGGTACTGGCCGAGAAGCCTCAGGCCCCGATCAGGTCCCGCCGCGAGAACAGCCACAGGCTGCCGGCACATGCCAGCAGACCGATTGCGACCATGGCAGCAGCTCCCACGGGATCGAAGGCCTGTGCCGGCACGAGGCCAAGGTGCGCGAATGGAGTCACATCGACGAGCCATCTCGGGGCGCCGAGCAGTGCTCCGAACAGCTGCCAGAGAAACGCCACTGCGACAAGCCCGTAGGCGATTCCAGCCGACGCTCGCGGGACCGCCCCGTAGGCAAGCGCCGCGGTCCCCAGGAACAGCAGCGATACGGGCATGCAGTTGGCACCGGCGCCGATCATCGTCAGCGGCGAAATGTCGATGCCCTGCGAGACCGCGCCGGCCCACGCGAGCAGGCCCGCGACGAGCGAGATGACCGTGGCGGCGATGACGGCGAGCACGAGTCGGCCCGTCAGCCATCCGCGGCGGCTCACAGGCAGCGCCAACAGCGTCTCGAGCCG
>Ga0207693_10003974_pt1 | contig 12563 bp, 11 predicted proteins | sample LARL81metaG_FD_184347 | JGI IMG/M metagenome (GOLD analysis project Ga0207693, IMG submission 184347) | Corn, switchgrass and miscanthus rhizosphere microbial communities from Kellogg Biological Station, Michigan, USA - LAR L8-1 metaG... | ecosystem: Host-associated > Plants > Roots >...
TCAGAACAGCAGGCTGGACAGCCGGGCCCGGGCCTTGGCGACCTCGGGGTCACCGGGCGGGAACACCTCGAACAGGCGCACCAGGTGCGCCCGGGCGGTGTCCCGGTCCTCCCCGGCCGTCCGCCGGATCGTGCCGAGCAGGCGGTCGAACCCGTCGTCCGGCCGCCCGGTGGCCACCTCGATATCGGCCACCCGGGCCTGCGCCTCGACATCCGCGGGGTTCTCCGCGGCGGCCCGCCGGACCTCGCCCTCGTCGTAGGAACTCACCCGGCGGATCAGGTCGACCTGGGCCAGGCCCAGGGTGGCCACCGGATGGCCTGGGGTGGTCGCGAGTACCCGCTCGAAGGCCGCGGCCGCGGCGTCCAGGTCGCCGCGTTCCATGGCCTGCTGGGCTTCCTCGAACGCCGGGTCCCCGGCCGGGCCGGCGCCCAGGCCGCCGCGCATCTCCGGGCCCGCGGGCGGCTCGGCTCCGGGCTGTCCGGCTCCGGGCTGCTCGGCCCCAGGCGGCACATCATCGGCGGCGTCACCCGGCTGGCCGCCCGCCGCGGCGCCGCCCGGCATGCCGAGCTGCTCGGCCAGCTGCATGACCTGGCCGAGGTACTGGCGCACCTGGGGCTCGGGCAGGGCGCCCTGGAACAGCGGCACCAGCTGCCCGCCGATCACGGCCAGCACGGTGGGGATGCCCTGGACCTGGAGCGCCGCGGCCAGCTGCTGGTTCGCGTCCACGTCGATCTTGGCCAGGACCCAGGCCCCGTCCGCCTCCCCGGCCAGTTTCTCCAGTACCGGGCTGAGCTGCTTGCACGGGCCGCACCAGTCGGCCCACAGATCCAGGATCACCGGCACCGACCGTGACCGCTCGACGACCTCCGCGTTGAAGGTCTCCTCGGTCACGTCGATGACATTGCCGCCCGGCGGGCCCGGCTGCCCGCTGGCGCGCGTGGCCGCCTGCTGACTGCGCTGCGCGGCCGCCTGCCGCGCACCCAGGTCAACGGCGCCGTAAAGCGAAAAGTCCCGCGGCTGCTGCATACCTCTATCCTGCCGCATGCGCGCCATGCGTTGGCCGCCCCCCGCCCTCCACCCGGCTCAGAACGCCGGGGCTTCGGAGTAGACGCCCCATTCCGCGCGCAGCACGTCACAGATCTCACCCAGGGTGGCCTCGGCGTTAGCCGCGGCCAGCATCGGCGGGATCATGTTCGCGCCGGACCGCGCCGCCTGCATCATCGCGGCCAGCGCGGCGTCCACCACGGCCTGGTCCCGGCCCGCGCGGCGGCGGGCCAGGCCGGCCACCTGGTCCCGCTCGACCTCATGGCTGACCCGGAGGATCTCCACCGGCTGGCCGACCGTGCTGGTGTAGGCGTTGACGCCGACGATCTTCTTCTCGCCCTTCTCCACCTTCTGCTGGTAGGCGAACGCGGCCTCGGCGATCTCGGCCGAGAACCAGCCGCTGTCGATGCCGCGCAGGATCCCGCCAGTCATCGACCCGTCCGGGCTCATGTCCTGGATCCGGGCAAACACGGCCTCGGCCTCGGCCTCCAGCCGGTCGGTCAGCGCCTCCAGGTACCAGGAGCCGCCCAGCGGGTCGGCCACGCTGGTCACCCCGGTCTCCTCCATGATCACCTGCTGGGTGCGCAGCGCGATCTCCGCGGCCCGCTCGCTGGGCAGCGCCAGCACCTCGTCCAGCGCGTTGGTATGCAGCGAGTTGGTCCCGCCCAGCACGGCGGCCAGCGCCTCGATGGCCGTGCGCACCACGTTGTTGTCTGGCTGCTGCGCGGTCAGCGACACCCCCGCAGTCTGCGTGTGGAACCGCAGCCACTGGGCCCGCGCTGAGGCCGCACCGTAGCGGTCGCGCAGCCACCGGGCCCAGATCCGCCGGGCCGCGCGGAACTTGGCGATCTCCTCGAAGAAGTCGATGTGCGCGTCGAAGAAGAAGGACAGCCCGGGCGCGAACTTCTCAATGTCCAGCCCCCTGGACAGCCCCAGTTCCACGTAGCCGAACCCGTCGGCCAGGGTGAACGCCAGTTCCTGGGCGGCCGTGGAGCCCGCTTCCCGGATGTGGTACCCGGACACCGAGAGCGGTTTGTAGTCCGGTATCTCGGCGGCGCAGTACTCCATCAGGTCGCCGATCAGCCGCAGGTGCGGCTGCGGCGGGAACAGCCACTCCTTCTGCGCGATGTACTCCTTGAAGATGTCGGTCTGCAGCGTCCCGTTGAGCTTGCCCAGGTCGGCGCCCTGCCGCTGGGCCGCGGCCAGGTACATGCAGAACACCGGGACCGCGGGGCCGCTGATCGTCATCGAGGTGGTCACCTCGGCCAGCGGGATGCCGGCGAACAGGGTGTCCATGTCCGCGGCCGAGTCGATGGCCACCCCGCAGTGCCCGACCTCGCCCTGTGCGCGCGGGTCGTCGGAGTCCCGGCCCATGAGCGTCGGCATGTCGAACGCCACCGACAGCCCGGTGCCGCCCGCGCCGAGCAGCATCTTGTACCGCTCGTTGGTCTGCCGCGCGTTGCCGAACCCGGAGAACTGGCGGATGGTCCACGGCCGGGCCCGGTACCCGGCCGGGTACAGGCCGCGGGTGAACGGGAAGTCCCCGGGCCAGCCGATCCGCTCGAAGCCCGGCACCACGGCGCCGGCCGGCGGCCCGTACACCGGGTCCACGTCCAGCCCGGAGAGCGTGCTGAAGTCGGCGGCCCGCACCCGGGACGCGTCGAACCGCCGCTGCCAGCGTTCCCGCCCTGCCTCGATGGGCGGGTCCGTCCGCTCAGCCGGTGCATCCATCGCGGCGCTCCTCCAGGCCAGATACTAGGACGTCCTAGTAAACTCCGCCCAGTCTACCCCGTGCCGCCCGCCGCCTTCGCGCGGCGCGGCCCGGGCGGCGGTGGAGGTGGGCACGGGGCACCGGCGCGAAAGCGGCTGAATTCGGCCCAACCAAGTGGGCCCCGGCACCGTCTCAGGAAGCGCAGGGCGTAACCGGGGCACGCCCAGCCGCTCAGTACCGCTTGCCCGACGAAGGTGTGGTAAATCTGTGCAATCCCTAGCCGTGGACGTGCCAGCGGCCGGCACCGCTGGTGACGCCCTGACCCTGGCCGGGCCGTGGAGCGTGCCGGCCGGGACGGCCAGCCGAGGGGGCTGCGTGGACAGGCTGCGCACCAGTGACCGCGCGGCGGCCGAGGAGCTCTTCACCGCCTGCTACCCCCGCCTGGCCGGCTGGGTGCGCCGCCTGGTGGACGACGACGACACCGCGCACGACATCGCGACCGAAGCGTTCACCCGGCTGCTCAGCCGGTGGTCCAGCCTGGACAACCCGCAGAGCTACCTGTACATGATCGCCACCAACCTGGTCCGCGACCACTGGCGCAAGGCCGGGCGGGAACGCCGCGCGCTGCGCGCCGTGGTCGCCGCGGTACCGTCCGACCCGGCCTACCAGCCAGCCCAGGACGTGCACGTCCGGGCGCTGCTGCAGGCGCTGCCGGACCGGCTGCGCAGCCCGTTCCTGCTGCACTACTACGCGGGCTTCCCGGTCCGCGACGTGGCCACGCTGCTCGGCCGGCCGGAGGGAACCATCAAGGCCGACCTGTTCCAGGCCCGCGCCCGGCTGCGCGCGGCCCTCGGGGACACCGATGACTGATCCGCGCGACGACCTGGACACCTGGCTGACCGCCCAGGTGCGGCCGCTGCCACCCCCGCCGGGCACGTTCGAGCTGATCAGGAAGCGGGCCCGGCGCCGCAAGATGACCCGGGCGGTGGCCGCCGCGGCCAGCGCGGCGGCGGTGATCGCGGTCATCGCCACCGTGCCCCGGCTGGTCATCAGCCAGCTCAACGTCGGCCCCGGGCCGGTGCCCAGCGGCGTGCAGGCCGGCCAGACCTCCTCGGCCGGCACCCACCAGCAGCACCACGCGACCTCGGCCGCGCCGTCGGTGACCCCGGCCACCGCACCGGCCGCCACCGTGCCGCCGGCCGCGCCGCCGAACTTCGCCGCCACCTCGGTGACGTTCGTGGGCCCGGGCACCGGGTACGTGCTCGGCCAGGCGGGCACGCCCGGTCACTGCACCGGGCCGGATCCCGGTATCTGCACGTCGCTGGCGGGCACCACCGACGCCGGCCGTACCTGGCACGGGGTGCCCGCCCCGGTCACCGGCCCGCCCGCGGGGTCGGCCGGGGTCAGCCAGGTCCGGTTCTTCGACACCAGCGACGGATGGGCGTTCGGCCCGCAGCTGTGGGCCACCCACGACGGCGGGCACACGTGGCAGCAGATCAGCACCGGCGGCCGGCGGGTCCTGGCGCTGGAAGCGGCCGGCCAGCGGGTGTTCGCGGTATGGGCGCAGTGCACCGGCCACGGCCCGGACTTCGCCGCGGGCTGCACCTCGGCCGGGCTGCAGGAGGCCGCGCCGGGCAGCGACCACTGGGCACCGGCCGGCGGCGCGGGCACCAGCTTCAGCCTGAACGGCTCGGCCGGCTCGGCGGCGCTGGTGCTCACCAGCCGCCAGGGCTACCTGCTCCCGCCAGACGGCGTGCTGCTCAGCGGGCCGGTCACCGGCCAGGGCAGCTGGCAGCCGGTCACCGGCAGCGCCGCGCCCTGCCTGCCCGGCGCCACCCAGGCCAACGGGCAGCCGTCCGCCGCGCTGCTGGCCACCACGACCGTGTCCGCCGCCCGCCCCGGGCTGGTGCTGGTCTGTGCGGGCCAGGCGGCTGGCGGCAGCCAGCCGAAGACTGTCTACACGTCGGCCGACGGCGGCCAGACCTGGCAGCAGCCGGGCCAGGCGCCCGCGGCCGGCGCGGCCACCTCCGTCGCGGGCAGCCCCACCGGGACGATCGTGCTGGCCACCACCCAGGGCCTGGACGTGTCCGCCGACGGCGGGACCACCTGGACCGCCGCCCAGGGCGCGCTGCCGCCCGGCGGGTTCAGCTATGTGGGGATGACCGAGCCCGAGCAGGGGGTCGCGGTGCCCGCCGACCCGGGCGTGCACGCGGTGTGGTTCACCCACGACGGCGGCACGACCTGGCGCAAATCGCCGATCAGCTAACCAGCAGAACGAAAACCCCCGCCGCCACTGCCCCCGCCCCGCCCCGCGGTGCTACCCGGCTGGTGCTGACGCGGGGCTGAAGTCGCCGGCGTCGACCCGCAGCATCCGCAGCAGGTCGAAGAGCTGCTGCCGCTGCCCGGCGTCGAACCCGCTGACACCGAACTCCACCCGCATCAGGTCGTCGGTGGCCCGGCCGACCAGCTCGCGGCCCTGCGGGGTGATCTCGGCCAGCTTGCCCCGGCCATCGTCTGGATTGGGCTTGCGGACCACCAGGCCCTGGCCTTCCAGCCGGTCGATCGTGTTGGTGGCGCTGGTCGGGTGGACCATCAGCCGCTCGCCGATCACCCGCATCGGCAGCGCGCCCCGGCGGCTGAACGTCAGCAGCACCAGTGCCTCATACCGGGCGAAGGTCAGCCCATGCGGCCGGAGCACGGCGTCCAGCTCGGCCAGCAGGATCTGCTGTGCGCGCATGATCGAGGTGACCGCGGCCATCGCGCTGGACGGGCCGAAGCGCTGCTCCCAGGTCTGGGCTGCCCGCGCGATCGGGTCAAACGGCAGCTCCAGCGGCTTGGGCACAGGCACACGCTACCGGTGCGCGGGACGCCGCGGGCCTGGCCGGCGGGATCATCGCCCGGAACTTACCTGTTCCGGCGTGACTTAGGCTGGCCAGCGTGAACTGGAACCTGCTGGTGTGCGCGTTCCGGGATCATGTCAGCTACGCGCCGGACGAGCCCGCGGTGGCAGCGCAGCTGAGCACCACGACCGCGGCGGGCCCAGCCTGGCAGTGCCTGCGCTGCGGCGCGTTCGTGGCCGCTCCCCCGGCGGCGGCCGGCCCGGCCGCGGCGGCCCCGCCGGTGCGCCGGGACGCCGAGCTGCGCAGCGCGCTCATCCTGCGGATCTTCGCGGTGGAACGGTTCCTGCGCGGGCTCGTCTTCGCCTTCATCGCGTTCGGCATCTGGCGGTTCAAGTACTCCCGGTCCTCTATCGAGCATGCCTTCGACCGGGACTACCCGGAATTCAGGGACCTGCTGCACGGGCTGGGTTACAACATCAACAGCTCGGGAGGCCTGGTCGGCCTGATCCGGCACACGTTCACCCTGGACCAGCGCACGCTGACCTGGCTGGCCATCGGGGCGGCCGCCTACACCGTGCTGGAGTTCCTGGAGGCCACCGCGCTGTGGCTGCTCAAGCGCTGGGGCGAGTACTTCGCGATGGTGGCCACCTCGGCCGGCATCCCGTACGAGATCTACGAACTGGCCGACAAGATCACCGTGCTGCGCGCGGCCGCCTTCGTGATCAACGTGGCGCTGGTCGTGTACCTGGTGGTGAGCAAGCGGCTGTTCGGCGTGCGGGGTGGCAAGCGCGCCTATGACGCCCGGCTGCGCAGCGAATCCATCATGCAGGCGGCCATCGACGCGGCCGCCCGCAAGCCAGGCCAGGCCGGGCGGGTGCCCCAGATCCCAGTGCCAGGCGGCGGTCCAGTGCCAGGCGGCGGCCCGGTGCCAGGCGGCGCGGAACCGGGGGCGGGAGAGCCGCCCGGCCAGGCTACTGCGGGCCGGAGATGAGCTCGTCCGCGGCCGCGTAGGGGTCGAGCTCACCGGCCGCGACCTGCCGGGCCAGCTCGTCCAGCCGGGCATCGCCGGGCAGCCCGCCCAGCCGCCTGCGCAGCTCGGCCAGGGCGATCTCGGAGATCTCCTCGCGGGCCCGGGCCAGCCGCCGGCGTTCGCCCTCGCCGGTGTCATCCAGCCAGGCCCAGTGACTGTCCAGCTGCCCGGTCAGGTCGTCCAGGCCGGCGCCGGATGCGGCCACGGTGCGCACGATGGGCGGTTTCCAGTCCCCCGGGGCCCGCTGGGCCATCGCGATCATGGTGCGCAGGTCGCGGACGGCTTCCTGGGCCCCGGGCTGGTCGCTCTTGTTCACCACGAACAGGTCGCCGATCTCCAGGATCCCGGCCTTGGCCGCCTGGATGGCGTCACCCAGCCCGGGCGCCACGATCACCAGCGTGGAGTCGGCCAGCGACGCGACCGCCACCTCGGCCTGGCCCACGCCCACCGTTTCCACCAGGATCACGTCGAAGCCAGCCGCGTCGAGCACCCGCAGCGCCTGCGGCGTGGCCCGGGACAGCCCGCCCAGCTGGCCCCGGCTGGCCATGGACCTGATGAACACGTCCGGGTCGGTGGCGTGCTGCTGCATCCGCACCCGGTCGCCGAGCAGCGCCCCGCCGGTGAACGGGGACGAGGGATCGACGGCCAGCACGCCGACCCGAAGCCCGCGCTGCCGGTACGCGGCGACCAGCGCGCCGCTCAGCGTGGACTTGCCTACGCCGGGAGCGCCGGTCAGGCCCAGCACCCTGGCCCGCCCGGTCAGCGGGGCGGCCGCGGCCAGTACCTGGCGCAGCTCCGGTGCGCCGTTCTCCACCCAGGTCAGCAGGCGCCCGAGGGCGCGCACGTCGCCATCCCGGGCCCGCTGGACCGCCGCGGCCGGCCCGGTCGCCGGGCTGGTGACGGCCGCCCCGGAGTCAGCCACCCGGCCGGGCCGCGGGCACCTGGAACAGCAGCGCGCTGCCCTGGCCCCCGCCGCCGCACAGCGCGGCCGCGCCCAGGCCGCCGCCGCGCCGGCCCAGCTCGTAGATCAGGTGCAGGGAGATCCGGGCGCCGGACGCGCCGATCGGGTGGCCCAGCGCGATGGCCCCGCCGTTGACGTTGACCTTGTCCGGGCCGACGCCGAGGTCGCGCATGGACTGGATGGCCACTGCGGCGAACGCCTCGTTGATCTCGATCAGGTCCAGATCGCCCACGGCCAGGCCGGCCTTGCCCAGCGCACGCTGGATGGCCGCGGACGGCTGCGACTGGAGCGAGTTGTCCGGGCCGGCCACCACGCCGTGCGCGCCCACCGTGGCCAGGACGGGCGCCCCGTGCGCCGCCGCGGCACTGGCCGACATGACGACCACTGCGCACGCCCCGTCCGAGATCTGCGAGGCGGTCCCGGCGGTGATCGTGCCGTCGGCGGAGAAGGCCGGCCGCAGCGTGCTCAGGCTCTCCGCGGTGGTGTCCGGCCGCACCCCTTCGTCGGTGTCGAACAGCACCGGGTCGCCGCGCCGCTGCGGCACCGGGACGGCGATGATCTCACCGGCCAGCACGCCGTCCTTGATCGCGGTGGCCGCCCGCTGGTGCGACTGCGCGGCGAACTCGTCCTGCTCGGCCCGGCTGATGCCGAGGCGGGCATTGTGCCGGTCGGTGAGCTCGCCCATGGGCGAGTGGTCGAACGCGTCGGTCAGCCCGTCCCGCGCCATCGAGTCGAGCATCTCGACCGAGCCGTACTTGTAGCCAGCCCGCGATCCGGGCAGCAGGTGCGGCGCGCCGGTCATCGACTCCATGCCGCCGGCCACCACCACGTCGAACTCGCCGGCCCGGATGAGCTGTGCGGCGAGCGCGATGGCGTCCAGGCCGGACAGGCACACCTTGTTGACCGTCAGGGCGGGCACGGTCATCGGGATGCCGGCCGCGACCGCGGCCTGGCGGGCCGGGTTCTGCCCCGCCCCGGCCTGCAGCACCTGGCCCATGATCACGTAGTCAGCCTCACCGCCGGTGAGCCCGGCCCGCTGCAGCGCGGCCCTGATCACGACGCCGCCCAGCTCCGCGGCGGTAAACCCGTTGAGCGAGCCGAGCAGGCGGCCCACGGCCGTCCTCGCCCCGCCAGTGATCACTGCTTCCCGCATGCTCGACCTCCGCCGCGCCGACCGGCACCGCCGCATCCGGCACTGCCGCCCCTGGCGCTGGCCGCACCAGGCTGTCTGTCACGATACCCAGGACGGGAACCGTCCTGGAGGGGAGGCAACGGTGCTGCTCCGCATCGATCACGTCGGGATCGCCTGCCGCAACCTCGACGAGGCGATCGGGCGCTACGAGTCGCTGTTCGGGCTGACCGTGGCCAGCCGGGAGGTCAGCGCCGAGCAGGGCATCCGCGAGGCCATGCTGGAGGTTGGCCAGGCGGGCGGCGGCTCGTCCTGGGTCCAGCTGCTGGAGCCGCTCGGCCCGGACACGCCGGTGGGCCGGTTCCTCGCCCGGCGGGGTGAGGGCGTCCACCATATTGGCTACGCGGTGGCCGATATCGACGCGGCACTCGCCGAACTGGGCGGCCGTGATATCCGGCTGATTGACGAGCGTCCCCGGCATGGCTCGATGGGGGCGGCCATAGCCTTCCTGCACCCGGCTGACCTGGGCGGGGTGCTCACCGAACTGGTCCAGCCAGCCGCCCGCTGACCACCGCACCCATGCCCGGCGCGGCCGGAAAGTTCCCCTATGTGACAATGTGGACTAGGGGGTAGGTAACGCCGCTACCGTCCTAACCGAGCCAGGTGGCAGCCAATACGGCAAAAAGCCCGGATCCATCGCAAGAGGAAGCGGGAAGCCGCCGCTAACGCCAGTCCGTTAGGAGTACGCTGCGGTGCATCGGGCTAGCGGCAATTCTCCGCATCTGCCGGGTCTCGGGTGGCCTGCTACGGCGTCCCGGCCCATGGAGAGGTCGCGACGCCCCGCCCGCCCCGCATGTCCCTCCACGTCTACCCAGGATCAAGCCACATGCAGCCTGAAATCGACGCTCAGCTCAGCAACTTCTTCGAGGAAACGACCCCCCGCGAGTTCGCTCGAGTGATGCGGGGTTACGACCCCCATCAGGTCGACGAATACTTCAAGCAACTTGACGGCGAGGTGCGCCAGCACCGCGAGCAGGTTCAGGCGATGCAGCAGGAGCTGTCGGAAGCCCACCGGCAGATCCGCGAGCAGGAGCGGCCGACCTACGCGGGCCTTGGCTCGCGTATCGAGCAGCTCCTCCGGCTGGCCGAGGAGCAGGCGACCGAGATCGCCCAGGAAGCCCGGACGGCCGCGAACGAGCTCAACGCGGCGGCCAAGGTGGACGCGGCCGAGCTGCGCGCGGCCGCCGAGAACGAGGCGGCCGAGCTGCGGGCCAACGCCAAGCGGGAGACCGACGAGCAGCGCGCCTCCGCGGAGCGCGAGGCCGACGCGATCAAGACCGGGGCGCGCCGTGAGGCAGACGAGCTGACCTCCACCACCGAGCGGGAAGTGGCGAAACTGCGCGCCACCGCCGATCACGAGGTGGCCGAGAAGCGCGCGGCGATCGAGCGGGACATCGCGAAGCTGCGCACCACCACTGAGCGGGAGGTGGCTCAGCTCAAGGCGTCGGCCAAGCGGGAGCGCGACGAGATCCTGACCACCTCGAAGCGGCAGGCCGACGAGATGCGCAGCCAGGCGCAGCGCATCCTGGAGGAGAGCGAGGCCCAGCGCGCCCAGGCCGAGGCCGAGTTCGAGATCCAGCTGGCCTCACGTCGCGAGGAAGCTGAGCGGCAGGAGGCCGAGCGGCTGGGGGCCGCGCAGTCGGCCACCCAGAAGCTGGTCAGCGAGGCTGAGCAGCGGGCGGCCACCGCCGAGCAGCGGGCGGCCAAGGCCAGCGCGCAGGCCGAGCAGACCCGGCGGGAGGCGGATCAGCACTCGCGGCAGCTGGTCACCAACGCCAAGAAGAACGCCGACCAGATCGTCGTGCAGGCCAAGTCCCAGGCCGAGCAGCTGATGGCGGACACCAAGGCCGAGATCGAGCGGCACCGGGCCGGCGCCCAGCGCGAGGTCGACGAGCTGACCAAGCAGAAGGAGAGCATCTCCACCCACCTGGCCCAGATCAGCCAGCTGCTCGGCACGCAGATGCCGGGCCTGGCCGACGCGCTCAAGCCGCGGCAGGCGGTGGGCACCGGGCAGAAGGCGGTGGGCCCGGCGCCCAGCGGTCCGCCCACCCAGGCCGCGCCCGCGGCGCCGCCGCGCAACGGCGGGAGCAGTCAGCCCGCCCCGGCCACGCAGGTCAACCAGGCCGCCCCGGCCGCTGGCCAGGCAGCTCCCCGGCAGCAGACCCAGGCCGCACCGGCCCAGCAGGCCACCCAGGCCGGCCAGCCGCCCGCGGCCAAGCAGCCGGTCTCGGCCAAGGCCAAGGCCAGCAACAACGACGAGGAGTGGTGGACCGAGTAGGTCCGCCCAGCACAGGAGGGGCCGGCGCGGACGCGCCGGCCCCTCCTGTCGTGCGGCCTGGGGCAAGTCAGCTCATCGCGGTCTGCCCGCCGTCGATGACCAGCACCTGGCCGGTCATATACGAGGATGCCTCGCTGGCCAGGAAGACCGCGGCGCCAGTCATCTCATCCGCGCGGCCCCACCGGCCCATAGGCACGCTCGCGACCGTAGCCGGGCCGGCCGTCTCGTCCTCCCACAGGTTGCGGTTCAGCTCGGTCGCGGTCCAGCCGGGGCACAGCGCGTTGACCCGGATGCCGTGCGCCGCCCACTCGACCGCCAGCGACTTGGTCAGCGAGATCAGCCCGGCCTTGGCCGCCCCGTACGGAGCCAGGAACGGGGCCGCGCTCACCCCGGCCACCGAGGCCACGTTGATGACTGAGCCACCGCCGCGCTCCACCAGGTGCGGGCCGGCCGCGTGACAGACGTACATGGCCGAGTCGAGGTTCAGCCGGATGAGCTTGTCCCAGCCGGTCAGCCGGAGGTCCAGGAACGGCACCATGAAACTGGACCCGCCCGCGTTGTTCACCACGATGTCCAGGCCACCCAGCTGATCGATGGCCGCCTCGACGGCGGCGGCCACCGCCTCCTGCTGGGTCACGTCGGCCGGGATGACGAACGCCTTCCGGCCCAGGGTGGTGACCTGTGACGCGGTCTCGGCCAGCCCGTCCTCGCTGCGGGCGACCAGGGCCAGGTCGGCCCCGGCACCGGCCAGGGCGCCCGCGATGGCCTGGCCTATCCCCCGCGACGCACCAGTGACGAACGCCTTCTTGCCAGTCAGGTCGAAGAGCGGCACGCTCAGTCCTTCCACTCAGTGGGCAGCGGCGCAGCGCCAGGGTTGACCCGCCGCACGATCTCGTTCAGCACGATACGGACATAGGGCTCGCCAACCCAGAGGTGCTTGGCCCGGTCCACCGCGATCAGCTCGGCCTGCGGCACCCGGGCGAACCGGCGCCGCGCCTCGTCCGGGCGCAGGTAGTCGTCGAGTTCCGGGACCAGCACCAGCAGAGGCTTGCCCGAGGCAGCCCAGTTGTCCAGGTCCGCGTCGCCCGCCCGGTGCAGGGCGGGCGAGAGCAGGATGGCCCCGTCCACGGCTGGGTCAGCGCCCCACATCAGCACCAGCTCGGTGCCGAACGACCAGCCGACCAGCCACTGCCGGGGCAGGCCCGCGCGCTGGCACCAGGCGATGGCCGCCGCCACGTCATAGCGCTCGGCCTGGCCGTCGCCGAACTCACCCTGGCTGCGCCCGTGATCGGAGGCGGTGCCCCGGGTGTTGAACCGGAACACCGCGATATCGGCCAGAGCCGGCAGCCGGTTGGCCGCCTTGCGCAGGATATGGCTGTCCATCATCCCGCCCTGGGTGGGCAGCGGGTGCAGGCAGACCAGCGTGGCTACCGGGTCGCGGGTGGCCGGCCGGGCCAGCTCGCCGACCAGGTCCAGGCCGTCCGCGGTGTGCAGGGTGACCGGCTCCCGC